>ERZ869909.1540-NODE-1540-length-18359-cov-3.654141_pt1 | contig 18359 bp, 15 predicted proteins | sample MGYA00520892_ERZ869909 | MGnify/ENA primary metagenome ERZ869909 (study PRJEB32215, sample SAMEA104723947) | bioreactor metagenome | biome: bioreactor; feature: anaerobic bioreactor; material: water | place: China | collected 2015-03-12 ...
GTAGGTGACGCGCCCCGCCAGGGACAGATCACGGTCAAACCAGGGCGCCAGTAGCGCGCCGCCATACACCTCCACACCCAGTTGCCAGAAGCCCTGGCGTTGCAGTTCCGGTTGCGGCTTGACCCGCAGGCAGGGGCTGTCGGTGTGGGCGCCGATCAGGCGGATGCCGGACTCGATGACCGATTTGCTGCCGAGCTGAAAGGCGATGATCGCGGAGTCGTTGCGGGTGACGTAGTAACGCCCGCCAGGCTCGGTATGCCAGGTCTCGCTTTCGCTCAGCGGTCTGTAACCTGAGGCCTGCAAGGCCTGGGCAAGGCTGGCTGTGGCATGGAACGGAGTGGGGGAGGCCTGGAGAAAATCGATCAGGCCCTGGTTGAGTTCTTCGCGCATGGGGGACTCCGGACGGCAGGACGGCAAAGTCTATCCCATCGCTCAGTGAGACTGCAGTCTGATGCGCTCTGCTTCAGTTCAGGCTCAGAACGGCGCTGGGCAGTCGAAGCGCATCCTTTCGCCGCTCTGTGGGTGAGTCAGGGCGAGCATGCTGGCATGCAGGCACAGCCGTTCGTGGGCATTGAGTGCCTGTTCATGGGCATAGAGACGATCGCCCAGCAGCGGATGACCGATGGACAGCATATGGACGCGCAGCTGGTGGGAGCGGCCGGTGATGGGGGTCAGTTCAACGCGGCTGTGGTTTGCGCAGCGCTCCAGAACACGCCAATAGGTCAGTGCGTGTTTGCCCAGCTCATGATCGACCACATGCCGGGGTTTGGTCGGTGGGTCGTAGCGCAGGGGCAGGTCGATGCTGCCGCTGTCCTGTTCTGGCTGGCCCCAGCACAGGGCGGTGTAGGCCTTCTCGGTTTCACGGTCGTGAAACTGGCGCGAGAGCTCGCGGTGACTGTCGGCATCGCGGGCCAGTACGATCAGGCCGGACGTTTCCCAGTCCAGCCGATGCACGATGCGCGCCTCGGGAAAGCCGTTTTCCTGCAGGCGAGTCACCAGACAATCCCGGTTGTCTTCGGCGCGACCGGGCACCGAGAGCAGCAGGGTGGGCTTGTTGATGACCAGCAGCGCGGCGTCCTGATGGATGATCTGAATGTTGCTTAGCGGCATTTGCTTTTCCACAAACGAAGACGGCGACCCGTGGGCCGCCGTTTTCTGCACCGGAGACGCTTAGCGGTCCGGCAGGGTAATGTTCAGTTCGAGAATCGAGCAGCTGCCCTGATCTTCGAGCGCAACCTGGACCTGGTCCTGATCGATGTTGACGTACTTGCGAATGACCTCGACCAGCTCTTTCTGCAAGGCTGGCAGGTAGTCTGGTTGGGTACGCTGGCCACGCTCATGAGCGACGATGATCTGCAGTCGTTCCTTGGCGATGTTGGCCGGGGTTTCCTTTTTCTTGCGTTCGCGAAAGAAGTCCAGCAGGTTCATTCTCGACCTCCAAACAGACGCGCAAGGAAGCCCTGCTTCTTGGCATCGAGGAAACGGTGGTTGACTTCCTTGCCCAGCAAACGATCAACGGCGTCGCTGTAGGCCTGGCCGGCGTCGCTCTGGTCATCGAGGATGACCGGAACGCCTTGGTTGGACGCCTTGAGTACCGCCTGGGATTCGGGAATGACACCCAGCAGGCGGATCGAAAGGATTTCCTCGACGTCTTCGACACCGAGCATTTCGCCCTTGACCACGCGCTCGGGGTTATAGCGGGTCAGCAGCAGGTGTTCCTTGATCGGCTCCTCGCCGTTCTCTGCGCGGCGCGATTTACTCGCCAGCAGACCAAGCATGCGGTCGGAGTCTCGTACCGAGGAAACCTCCGGGTTGGTGACGACGATGGCTTCATCGGCGTAATACATCGCCAGATGCGCGCCTTTTTCGATGCCGGCAGGCGAATCGCAGATCACGTACTCGAAATTCTGGGCCAGCTCGTCGATGACCTTGCCGACGCCTTCGAGGGTCAGGGCATCCTTGTCGCGAGTCTGGCTGGCAGCCAGTACATAAAGGTTTTCCAGTCGCTTGTCCTTGATCAGCGCCTGGGACAGGGTCGCGTCGCCATTGATGACGTTGACGAAGTCATATACCACACGTCGCTCGCAGCCCATGATCAGGTCAAGGTTACGCAGGCCGACGTCGAAGTCGACGATGGCGGTCTTGTGGCCGCGCAGGGCGAGGCCGGTACCGATGGCGGCGCTGGAAGTGGTCTTGCCAACGCCGCCCTTGCCGGAAGTGACTACGAAGATCTTGGCCAAGGTGATTCACCCTAAGAATATGGAGGTCGGGTCCTTCAGCCGAGCCGGCGTCGAGGTGCCCGTTGGTCTTGAAAAATTCGCGGAAGTATCCGTTAAAGGCGGGTGATGTTCAACACGTCGCCGGATAGCTTCATCTGTACCGCTTCGGCCCATAAAGGGTCGCGTCGCAGGTCTTCGGCCACCTTGTATTGCCCGGCGATGGAAACCATTTCGGCGCCGAGCTGCTGACAGAAGATGCGTGCATTGGTGTCGCCCTTGATGCCGGCCAGGGCACGGCCGCGCAACGGACCGTAGACATGGATGTTGCCATCGGCGAGAAGTTCCGCACCGGGGCTGACAGTCGCCAGCACGATGAGGTCGCCACCCTGAGCGTAGATTTGCTGGCCACCACGCACCGGCGTGGTGACGATGCGGGTCGGGCGATAGACCGGTTCGGCAGGCTTGGCGGGTTCGGCGGCCACCTTGGCGGAAAGGTCGAGCTTGCGTTCACGCGCGCCGGAAGGCGGCAAGACGGCCAGGTCGAGCGCATTCGCAGCTTCGACCACCTGTGGATCAGCCGCTCGCAGGGCAAGGGTGCGTAACCCGTGCTTGCGGCACAGCGCGATCAGAGCTGGAAGGTCGAGGTCGCAGCTGGCCGGCAGCTTGTCCAGCGCCAGTACCAGGGGTGTGTTGTTGAAGAAGTCGGGCGCCTGCTCGACCTTCGCGGCCAGTTGCCGGTCGAGACGTTCCAGGTCGTTCTGGGCCAGCTCCAGCACGGTGATGGCCAGCATGCTGCCCTTGAGTTGGAACACGGGGACTTGGTCGAGAAGGTCGGCTTGGCTCATGGTCTGCCTGCTGCGGTAAATGGCGAGGACTTATAGCGGGGCAGACGGGGAGCTGCAAGTCGCAAGCGGCCCGCAACGGAAAAACAACGGCAAAAGAAACCATGGCAGCTCGGCTTGCGGCTTGCCGTACCGGCATTTTTTGTCCCGAGGGCTTAGAATGCTCCGTTTTTACCGGTTCGAGCTTGCCGATGGATCGTCCCCGCTTTCGCGCATCCTTTGTTCACCCTCGCTTCTGGCCGCTTTGGCTGGGCCTGGGCTTGCTGTGGCTGGTAGTCCAGCTCCCCTACAAGGTTCTGTTACTGATGGGGCGCGGCCTGGGTGCGCTGATGTACCGGGTCGCCCGCTCGCGACGCCATATCGTGCAGCGCAACCTCGAGCTTTGCTTTCCACAGCTGAGCGTCAGCGAGCGTGAACGGCTGGTGCGTGAGAACTTCTCCTCCACCGGCATCGCTTTCTTCGAAATGGCCATGAGCTGGTGGTGGCCCAAGGCGCGCTTACAGCGGCTGGCGCATGTTGAGGGGCTGGAGCATCTGCAACAGGCGCATGCCGAAGGTCAGGGCGTGATTCTGATGGCGCTGCATTTCACTACCTTGGAAATCGGCGCAGCGTTACTCGGTCAGCATCACACCATCGATGGCATGTACCGCGAGCACAAGAACCCGGTTTTCGATTACGTCCAGCGGCGCGGGCGCGAGCGGCATAATGCCGACGCCACGGCTATCGAGCGCGAAGACGTGCGCGCCATGCTCAAGGTGCTGCGTGCGGGGCGCGCGATCTGGTATGCGCCAGACCAGGATTACGGGCGCAAGCAGAGCCTCTTCGTGCCCTTGTTCGGGGTCCAGGCGGCGACCGTCACCGCAACCACCAAGTTCGCCCGGCTGGGGCGTGCGCGGGTGTTGCCCTATACGCAGGCTCGCCTGGCCGATGGCAGCGGTTACCGGCTGATGATTCATCCGCCGTTGGCGGACTTTCCGGGTGACAGTGAGGAAGCCGATTGCCGGCGAATCAACACCTGGATCGAAGCGGCGGTCGGCCAGTGCCCCGAGCAGTATCTGTGGGCGCATCGCCGCTTCAAGACGCGGCCTGAAGGTGAGACGAAGCTGTACTGATTATTCCTCGATCTGCAGCTCCCGCGCCCGGGTGTAGATATAGCGGACCTTTTCGTACTCGAACGGCGAGTTGAGCTGGCCATACCTCAGGCTGGTGCTGTGGCGAAGGTCGATCAGGCGTAGTGCCGTCAGGCTGAATTCACCGCCGCTGGCCTCGGAGTAGCTGAAGTAGTCGACCTGCCTCTCGACGGCAAAATCCATCACCTGGCCAGTGGTGTCGCGCAGGTTGGACGGTCCAAGCGCCGGCAGAATCAGGTAAGGCCCGTGAGGGACGCCATAAAAGCCCAGCGTCTGCCCGAAATCCTCACGGTGGCGCGGCAGGCCCATGCGGGTGGCCGGGTCCCAGATGCCGCCAATGCCGATCACCGTGTTGAACAGCAACCTGGCCGTGGTGTTCATCGCCCGCTCGCCCTTGAGTTGGGCAAGGCTATTGAACAGCGTGGGAATATCGCCCAGGTTATTGAAGAAGTTGCTTACGCCGGTGCGCACGATTCGCGGCGTGACATAGCGGTAGCCACGCACCGCCGGCAGCATCACCCATTGGTCCAGGCGGTAATTGAAGTAATACATGCGCCGGTTCAGCGACTCCCAGGGGTCGTGGATGTCCAGTGCATCGAAGGTGGCGCGTTCGAATTCACGCTGGTCCAGCCCCGGATTGAATTCCAGCGTACGCAGCGGATGGGTGAAGCCATCCTCGTCGGGGGTGGTGGTCTGGGCATGGGCGCTGCCGGTCAGCAGCGCGAGCAGGGCGACAGTGCCCCGTATTTTCATCAGCATCCTAGCCACGGAAGAACTCCAGCATGTCACGGGCGTTAACCCGGTAGTCGAGGTTGCCGCAATGCCCGCCGCGCGGGTACAGGGTCATGCGTTCGCCGAAGGTTCTGCGCAGAAAGCCCAGATCGCCAGGGCCCAGGATGAGGTCGTCGGCATTGTGCATCACCGCGATCTTGGGGTTGCCGCGCAGGTAGTCCTCAAGCGCATAAAGGCTGACCTGCTGGTTCATCTGCGGCAGGCCTCCGCCGTCCTGCCGAGCGCGCCACATGGGAATCAGCTGTTCGGTGAGGTAGCAGTCGAAATCGCACAGCAACGCACGCCGGAAGAAGGGTTCGAGGCTGGTGCCTTCGTCAATGGAGTAGCCGGGTGGCACGATCAGGCCGCGGCGGTTGATCAGGTCGGAGGTGAAGGCGATGTCGGCTGAGGAAAAGCGAAAGACTGAGCCAATCAGCATCGCCATCTGTTCATCGCTCAGTCGCAGCGGCGATTGCTGGAAATCGAAGAGCATGGCCGCGTCGAGGTCGATCACACCCTGCTGGCGATAGTAGCGGGTGAGTTTTTCCAGGATGAGTTCGTAGAACGTGGTGCTGCTGTCGATACCTTCCACGCGGGTCTGTACCAACTTGTTCAGGTTGCTGATCGAGGTGTAGAGGTTTACCGGCGGATTGAGCAGCAGGACGCGCTTGAAGTTGAAGCTTTGCCGCGTCTCGTCCAGCTGGCTGACGAAGGCTGCATTGAGTGCGCCGAGGCTGTAGCCGGTGAGGTGAAATTCGGTGACCGGCAGATCGTGCTGCTGCGCCCGAACCGCCTGCATCACCCGGTACAGGTCCTGGGCGTCCTCGGGACTGTAGCCCGGTGTGGCAAAACGCGAGGCGGCGGCGATGAAGTCGAAGCTGGTAGGCGATGACAGCTGCACGACATGGTAGCCGGCGCCGTAGAAGAGGCGTTTTAGCGATTCGGTCTTGCCCGCGGCATAACTTGCCCCTGTCCCGGAAATGATGAATATCAGCGGCGCGGCACCGGGCTGGCGGGCCAGACGATAGGTCAGCCTTTTCACCGCCCAGAAGTTGTCCGGCAGCGTGAATTCGCGTTCGGGGTGCATCCGCAGGCTGTAATCGGCCTGATCGATATCCTCGTCGGCAGGGACTTCGGCGCGCAACTCCGGTGGGGTCGAGGCGATGGTCGCCTCGAAGGGGTTGCTCAGGGGGTAACCGTATTCCTCGATACTGATATCGGCTGCATGAACAGGTGTCATGACCAGCGCGAGCAGGGCGGACAACAACGGCAATCGCATCGAAACCTCTCCATTTACGGGGTGATTGTCTGAGTCGGCAGTCACGCTCCGCTTCGGACTTCCTGTATTCATCCATTGACCGCAGCGAAGCCGTCTGGTTGCGCTGCGATGGCCATTAGCCTACTGGAAAGCCATGCAGGGGTAATGAAAGGGTTCAGGCCTGGTGGTGCAACCAGGCATGGGCCGGGATTGCGGTTTTTGCAGGCTGGCGCTTGTCCAGTCGCTGCCAGATCTTCTCATGAAAATAGAAGCCCACCGAATTGCACAACGGCTCGATTGCTGCAACCAGACCACCGGCAGCGAGGCTTCCGGTCAAGGCGTAAGTCACCGAGAAGGCGATACAGAAATGCATCAGGGTAAAGGTAATGGTCTTGGTCATGGCTGCCTCCTGGCGACGCAGTCGAGAACGTTTCTCGGTTGAGTGGAGCATGCGTCAGCGCGGCATGAGCGGGAAATCGTGAAACCTGATGAGCGGAATAGTTGCCTTCTATGTGCGCGGCAATATGTCACGGATGCGTCTAGAACGCGTGTTTCGAGGAAATAAAAACAAGACTATCGTCGAGTGGCGTTCGGCTGGCGCGGCCCTAAAGTACCGCCCCCTGCCCTCACTGGAGGGAGAAGGAACGTGCGGAGAACACACGCTATGAGCAATGAAAATCTTTACCAGCAGATCTATGACAATCCGCGGTTCCAGGAGTTGGTCGCAAAGCGGGGACGTTTTGCCTGGCTGCTTTCGAGCCTGATGCTTGGCGCCTATCTGGCTTTCATTCTGACCATCGCATTCGAGCCTGCAGTTCTGGGCATTCCGCTTGCTGCGGGCAGCGTCACCACCTGGGGTATTCCGGTGGGCATCGGCGTGATCTTCATGGCCTTTATCCTGACCGGTATTTACGTACAGCGTGCCAATGGCGAGTTCGACCGCCTCAACCAGGAAATCCTCGACGAGGTCCAGAAGTAATGAAATTTCGTTTCCTGATCGCTGCCGCACTGCTGGCGGCATCCCCGCTGCTGCTGGCTGGCGAAGCCCTGACAGGCGAAGTCCAGAAGCAGGCGACCAACTGGACCGCCATCATCATGTTCGTGGTTTTCATCGCATTCACGATGGGGATCACCAAGTGGGCGGCCAAGCGCAACACCTCCACCGCTGACTATTACACCGCCGGCGGCAGCATCACCGGCTTTCAGAACGGTCTGGCGATTGCCGGCGACTACATGTCCGCGGCGTCCTTTCTGGGTATTTCCGCGCTGGTATTCACCAGCGGTTACGACGGCCTGATCTATTCCATCGGCTTCCTGGTCGGCTGGCCGCTGATCCTGTTCCTGATGGCCGAACGCCTGCGCAATCTGGGCAAGTTCACTTTCTCCGATGTGGCCTCCTATCGCCTCGGCCAATCCCAGATCCGCATTCTCTCGGCCCTGGGTTCGCTGACCGTGGTGGCGTTCTACCTGATCGCCCAGATGGTAGGCGCCGGCAAACTGATCCAGTTGCTGTTCGGCCTGGATTACATGGTCGCGGTAATTCTGGTCGGTATTCTGATGGTCATGTACGTGCTGTTTGGCGGCATGCTGGCCACTACCTGGGTGCAGATCATCAAAGCCGTACTGCTGCTGTCCGGTGCCAGCTTCATGGCCGTCATGGTGATGAAGGGGGTCAACTTCGACTTCGGCGCGTTGTTCACCGAAGCGGTCAAGCTGCATGAAAAGGGCGAGGCCATCATGAGCCCCGGTGGCTTGGTAACCGATCCGATCTCGGCAATCTCTTTGGGTCTGGCACTGATGTTCGGCACTGCCGGCCTGCCGCACATCCTGATGCGTTTCTTCACCGTGTCGGACGCCAAGGAAGCGCGCAAGAGCGTGTTCTACGCCACCGGGTTCATTGGCTACTTCTACATCCTGACCTTCATCATCGGCTTCGGCGCGATCCTGCTGGTCAGCACCAATCCCGAGTACAAGGACGCCACTGGCGCCATCATCGGCGGCACCAATATGGTGGCCGTGCACCTGGCCGAAGCGGTTGGCGGCAACCTGTTCCTGGGCTTCATCTCTGCGGTCGCCTTCGCCACCATCCTGGCGGTGGTTGCCGGCCTGACCCTGGCCGGCGCCTCTGCCGTGTCCCATGACCTGTACGCCTGCGTGATCAAGAAGGGCAAGGCCAAGGAAGCCGACGAGATGCGCGTGACCAAGATCACCACGCTCTCGCTGGGTGTGATCGCGATCCTGTTGGGCATCGCCTTCGAGAAGCAGAACATCGCCTTCATGGTGGGCCTGGCCTTCTCCATCGCCGCCAGCTGCAACTTCCCGGTGCTGTTCCTTTCCATGTACTGGAAGGACCTGACCACCCGCGGCGCGTTGATCGGTGGCTCGATGGGCTTGTTCACCGCGCTGATCCTGACCGTTCTCAGCCCGACTGTCTGGGTGCAGGTGCTGGGCAATGCCGAGGCGATCTTCCCGTACTCCTATCCGGCGCTGTTCTCGGTCACCGTCGCCTTCCTCGGTATCTGGTTCTTCTCGATCACCGACAAGAGCCACAGTGCCGGCGAGGAACGCGCACGGTTTTTCCCGCAGTTCGTTCGCTCGCAGACCGGCCTGGGTGCCACTGGCGCCGTCGCTCACTGATGATCGGCTAAGCGTACGTACAACAGGCCCCCGGGCTTGACGCTTGGCGGCTTGGAACGAAAATCCGATGCCTGATTTGGGCATCGGATTTTTTATGGGCGTCAGGTCTGGCGTACAACAAAAAAGCCAGTCAGCTTAACTGGCTGGCATTGCGCCTGGGTGCCTTTGTTGTTTGCGCTTTCCAGAAGTTCCATGCATAAGGCCGAGAATCGCTGAAAATGTGACCTGATTTTGGGTTCGAATCACATTCCCTTCGTCACTCGATTGTCTCGTAGTGGCACTTAGCCCAGGATCGCTGGCCTGTATTTTGGGGTCAGGGATGGCTGCGATGCGACAATTGCTCACTGTGCTGGGAAGCGCATTTTTTGTCATTTCGGCGTTCGCTCAGGTGCCCGTGCCTGGTGAGCGCGACCTTATACGCGACCGTCAGGAACGCCTGCTCGAGGAGCAACGCCGGCGTCTGGAAGAACTCCAGCAGTTGCCCGGGCGCGAGGTGCTGCCCGAGCCGCCGGCCCCCGCCGAGGACGAGCGCTGTTTTGTCATCGAGCAAATCAACCTGGTCGGGGCCACACTGCTCAGCCCGGCGGATCAGGCCGCCATTCTCAAACCCTACAACGGCCAGTGCCTGGGTGTGGGGCAGCTCAATCAGTTGCTCACGGATATCACCAATCACTACCTGGGGCGTGGTTATGTCACTACCCGCGCCTACCTGTCACAGCAGGACTTGGCCAGCGGCACCCTGCAGGTCACCGTGATCGAAGGCCAGCTTGAAGGTTTGGACAGTTCGGAGCTGGCCTCTGATCGTGAACTGGCCATGAGCTTTCCCGGTAAAACCGAGCGCGTGCTGGACCTGCGCGAGCTGGAGCAGCTGGTCGACCAGCTCAACCGCCTGCCGTCGCGCCAGGCCCAGCTGGAACTGGTGCCGGGTGAGAAGGTAGGCGGCAGCCGTGTCAGGCTGCAGGGCCAGCGCGACAAGCCCTGGCGTGCCGGACTCAACCGCCACAACGACGGCCAGAAGAGCACCGGCGAGCAACAGTGGGGCCTGAGCTTCGACTGGGACAGCCCGCTCGGCTTGGCCGACCAGTTCAGCCTGCGCGCCAACCGCGATGCGGTGAGCGACAGCTACCGCCACTCTCACAGCCAGAGCCTGATCTACCAGGTGCCCTACGGCTGGTGGAACTTCAGCTACAGCTACAGCCAGAGCTACTACCGCACGCAGAGCGACGGCGGCGGCTTTCTTTTCGATCAGGACGGCGATAGCAAGACCCACGCCCTGCGCGGCGAGCGTGTGCTGCATCGCGACAATGTCAGCAAGACCGCCTTCAACCTCGGTGTCAGCCACCTGCGTAGCAACAACTTCATTCTCGGCAACCGCATCGACACCTCCAGCGCGCGCCTGTCCGAAGCGCAGCTGGGCTTCAACCATGGCCGCCGTATCGGCAGCACCTTCGTCAACGCCGATCTCGGCTGGCAACGCGGTATCGGCGCCTTCGACGCCCAGCGTGCCGGCGACCCGCAAGGCAGCCAGCCGGTGGCGCGCTACAACAAATACACCCTGGCCCTGAGCTACCTGCAGCCATTTGCGCTGTGGGGCGAGTCCTTCAGCTTCGACAGCCTCGCCTATGGGCAGAAGAGCGAAGACGTACTGTTCAGCCCGCAGCGCATCAGCATCGGTGGCCTCAGCTCGGTGCGTGGCTTCAAGGATGAATCCCTGTCCGGCGACACCGGCGGCTACTGGCGCAACCAGCTGCGCTGGCGCCGTCCGGTCACCTGGGAGGCGCTGCGCCCCTTCGTCCACGAGTACAGCCTGGCCTTCGCCTATGACGTCGGTGTGATCCACGGCGGCCGGCACAACCCCGAGCAACGCGGACGCATGGCGGGCAACGCCCTCGAGTTCGCTCTGCGCGGTCAGCACCTGGCGGCCTCGGTAAGCTTCGCCCATGCCCTGGAGCGCCCCGACGCCATCGAGCGCGACGAGCGCCCGGTCTATTTCCGATTCGACCTGTTCTTCTGATTGCCCGGCCGGATGGCTGGTTGGAGTCTCGACATGGACGTACGCAGTCCCCTGTTTCAGAACATCGCCCTGATCGTTGCTGGCGTGCTGTTTCTCAACCCTATCGTGGCCACCGCGGCGCAACTGACGGTTGACCAGGCCGCAGGCGGCAACACCGCCGTGACCCAGGCGCAGAACGGCGTGCCGATGGTCAACATCGCCACGCCCAATGGCAGTGGCCTGTCGCACAACAAGTTCACCGACTACAACGTCGGCCAGCAGGGGCTGATCCTCAACAACAGTGCGCAGAACCTGGTGCAGACCCAGCTGGGCGGCTACGTGGTCGGCAACCCGAACCTGGGCGGCTCCAACCTGAAGAACGGCGGCGCCGGGCTGATTCTCAACGAAGTCACCGGCGGCAACGCCAGCCAGCTCAAAGGCTACACGGAAGTGGCCGGGCGCTCGGCAGCGGTCATCGTCGCCAACCCGCATGGCATCACCTGCGATGGCTGCGGCTTTATCAACACCCCGCGCGTCACCCTCAGCACCGGCACCCCGATCATTGAGAATGGCCGCCTGCAGCGCTTCGACGTCGAGGGCGGGCAGATCAGCATCGAAGGCGATGGCCTCAATGCACGCAATGTCGATCAGTTCGACCTGATCACCCGCAGCGCGCAGATCAACGCCGAGCTGCACGCGAAGAAGCTCAACATCATCACCGGTCGCAATGAGGTGGATGCCACCACCCTGGCCGCAACCGCCAAGGCCGATGACGGTTCGAACAAACCCCTGCTGGCCATCGACAGCTCGGCCCTGGGCGGCATGTACGCCGGCGCCATTCGCCTGGTCGGCACCGAGCAAGGTGTGGGGGTGAAACTGGCCGGTGACATGGCCGCCAGTGCCGGGGATATCCAGATCGATGCGAGTGGCAAGCTGAGCCTGAATCGCGTGGCCGCCAGTGGTGATGTCGCGCTCAAGGCCAATACCATCGACCTCAACGCTGACTCCTATGCGGGTCGCAACGCCACGCTCGAAGCGCAGCAGGTCGAGGTGCGGGAAAGCCTGGCCGCCGGCCAGCGCCTGACCGTGCAGGCTGAGCAACTGAACAACGCCGGCACCATCGAGGCCGGTGTGCGCGCCAATGGCAGTGTCAGCAGCGCAGGCCATCTGCAGCTCGATGGCGGCAAGGTACGTAATGCCGGGCAGATGACCAGCCATGGCAGCATGGCGACCGACCTGCAAACGCTGGACAACCAGGGCGGCACGATCGCCACTGCCGGCAGCGCCACGCTCAAGGCTGAGCAGCTAGACAACCGCGAAGGCGAGATCCTTGCCCAGGGCAACCTGACCCTCGACGCTGCAAAACTGGACAACCGCGCCGGCAGCGCACTGGCTGGACAGGCCTTGGCCATCGAGGCCGAGGCTGTGGATAACCGCGCCGGCACCCTGGCCGCGGGTGGCAGCATTCAGGCCAAGGTGAGCGAGCTCCTCAACAACACCGCAGGCCTTATCGAGGCTGGCGGCCAGCTGAGCCTGCAGGCGGGTGCGCTGGATAACCGCAGCGGCAAGCTTCGCGCTCTGGCTAGCAGCGGCGAGAGCCGCCTCACGGTTGATGAGCAGTTGAACAACCAGGCTGGCCAGATCGAGATCAGCAGTGCCAGCCTGGCGGTCGAGGCCGGCAGCCTGCTCAACCAGGACGGCCTGATTCGCCATGTCGGCGCGCAAGCGCTGGACATGAGCCTGGAGCAACTGGGCCAGGCCGGTGGTCGCATCCAGACCAACGCGCAACTCGACCTGAAAGCCGATAGCTGGACCAACACCACCGAGCTGCAGGCCGGGCGCATCACGCTCGATATCGCAGAACTCACACAAACCACAGGCGCCGCGTTGCTGGCGCGCGACAACATCGAGGCCAAGGGCAGCACCTGGCGCAACGACGGTCGCATCGAAACCAACGGAAGCCTGAGCCTGGAGCTGGAAGAGGCCTACGCGGGGGACGGCACTCTGATCGCCCAGGGCGACCTGAGTGTCAGCGCTGCTGCAGCCGAGCTGGGCACCCATGCCAAGTGGCTCGCTGGTGGTTCGTCGAAGCTGAGCGTGCTGGGTGATCTGGTCAGTCGTGGCCAGATGACGGCGGGTACCTGGCTGCAGCTCGCTGCGCAGAATCTGCGCAACAGCGGCACCATCGGAGCGGCAGGCCAAATGTCATTGCAGGCGGCGGATATTCGCAACGAAGAAGGCTTTCTGTTCAGCGGCGCCTCCATGTTGCTGGTGGCGGCTCGTGTCACCAACCAGCGCGGTGACCTGTACAGCGTAGGTGACCTGCAGTTCGTCGCCACCGAGCAGGGCGATACCCCTGAGCTGTTCAGCAACCTGTCCGGCGTGGTGGAAAGCGAAGGCAACATCGCGATTCGCGCGAAGCAAATCACCAATGCCCATGAAGTGGAAAACCTGATCGTCAGCCGCAAGATCGCGGCGCTGTTCTACAGCCCGGATTGCACCGACTGTAGTGGCGACAAGGAAAACGTACGCTACCGCCTGCGTCAGGTCGACCGTACCGAAGCCACCAGCGATGTGCGTACCGCTTCGCTGCTGGCTGGCGGTGACCTGACCCTCAGCGGCCAGGCCATCAACAATCGCTACAGCATGCTGGCGGCCAACGGCGCATTGCGTATCACGGGTGACACCTTCACCAGCGTTGGCGCCGAGACCGGCGAGTATGTTTCCGAAGGCCGTGCCACCAGCGAGCGTGAGAAGTCCCAGGGCTGGATTCACAATGACGTGAGAGCTTTCAACGCACGCAACTGGCCGACAGGCAGTGCCAACATTGAGACCGACCTCAACAACATCCTGAGAAACACCCTCAAGGGCAGCTTCGAGCATTTCGGCACGACCTACACACCAGAGGCCGAGCAGAACTATGCGGCCATCGTGCAGGCCGGTGGTGATGTCACCATCAATGCCACAGAAATCGGTAATGCCAGCATCCGCCCCTTGTTCAGCTTCGTGAATGGCGGCACGCGGGTGGATACCGATGCGCCGGGCAGCGACATCGCCACCTTCGTCACCCTCAATCCGCAACTGCCGCCCGACTTGCAGCAGAAGGCCGTCGACCCGCTGTCACTGCCGGGCTTCTCCCTGCCTAGCGGGCAGAACGGCCTGTTCAGCCTGAACAACAACCCAGGCCACCGCTACCTGATCGAAACCAACCCGGCCTTCGCCAACCTGGGCAACTTCCTTAACTCCGACTACATGCTCGGCCTGCTGGGCTTCGACCCGGACGAGATGCAGCGCCGCCTGGGTGATGGCTTCTACGAGCAGCGCCTGGTGCGTGATGCCGTCCTGGCGCGTACCGGCCAGCGCTACCTGGCAGGGCTGGACAGCGACGAGGCGCAGTTCAAGTACCTGATGGACAACGCCCTCGCCAGCAAGGAGGCCTTGAGCCTCAGCCTGGGTATTACCCTGAGCGCCGAACAGGTGGCGGCCCTGACCCACGACATCGTGTGGATGGAAGAGCGCGAAGTGCAGGGGCAGAAGGTTCTGGTCCCGGTGCTCTACCTGGCCCAGGCCGAAGGGCGTTTGGCTCCCAGCGGCGCGCTGATTCAGGGGCGTGACGTGGCGCTGATCTCCGGAGGCGACCTGAGCAACAGCGGTACCTTGCGTGCCACCCAGAACCTCAGCCTCAGCGCACAGCAGAACATCGCCAACAGCGGCCTAGCACACGCCACTGAGCGCCTGTCGCTGCTGGCCGGCGACAGCATCACCAACACCCAGGGCGGTATCCTCAAAGGCCAGGACGTCAGCCTGGTCGCGGTGATCGGCGATGTGGTCAATGAGCGCACCGTCAGCACCCACCACAGCACCACGCGCCATACCGACCGCCAGCAGAGCTTCGTCGACAGCGCGGCACGTATCGAAGCGGGCAACGACCTGCTGGTCAGTGCTGGCAACGATATCCGCAACATCGGCGGCGCCATTAGTGCGGGCGGTGATGCCAGCCTGCAGGCGGGCAACGACCTGATCCTCGGTTCGGCCGAGGCCGAGAACCGGCAGAACCGGTGGGATCGCAAAGGGCACTCCTATCAAACCAATATCACCCAGTACGGCAGTGACGTGCAGGTGGGCGGGGACCTGACGGCCGTTGCCGGTCGCGATCTATCCGTGCTTGCCAGCCAGCTCAAAGCCGGAGACAGCCTTGAATTAGGGGCTGGACGCGATCTGTTGATCAGCAGTGCTGCCAATGAAAACCACTTTTTCTCGCGTAGTAAGAAAGTCACTCAAAGCCGTGATCAAGTCACCCAGCAGTCGAGTGAAATTCAGGCTGGGAACGACATCAGCCTCGCGGCAGGCAAGAACCTGACAGTGGTCGCCAGCAAGGTACAGGCCGGCAATGATGTAGATATTGATGCTGGAGAGGATGTACAGATTCTCTCGGCCATGGACGAAAGCGCTTCCTACTACTTCAAGAAGAAGGGTTCGTTCGGGCGTAGCAGCAGCAAGCAGCAGGAGAGCTATAACAGCACCAACATCGCCTCGGTGATCGAGGCGGGCAACGACCTGATCTATGGCGGAAACGGTGCCGACAAGATCTACGGCGGCGACGGCAACGACCTCGCGCTGATGGGTGACGGCGACGACACCTTCATCTGGAACCCGGGCGACGACAACGACACGGTCGAGGGCGGTGCCGGCTTTGACACGCTGCGGTTCAATGGCGCCAACGTGGCCGAGAACATCGACATCTCGGCGAACGGGGACCGCGTGCGGTTCTTCCGCAACGTCGCCAATGTCACGATCGATCTCGACGATGTGGAGAAGATCCAGTTCAACGCGCTGGGCGGGGCCGACACCATCGTGGTGAACGACCTCACCGGCACCGACGTGACGGAGGTGGTGATCGACCTCGCGGCGGCCGGCGGCGGCGGCCTGGTCCGGCTGGAGGCGTGATGCCGCGCCCCTTGCGTTACATCGCCATCGAGGGACCGATCGGTGTCGGCAAGACATCGCTGGCGCGTCGCCTGGCGGAGACCCTGCAGTTCGAGCTGGTTCTGGAGCAGGCGGAGGAGAACCCGTTCCTGGAGCGCTTCTACCGCGATCCGGCAGCCCATGCGTTGCCCACCCAGCTCCACTTCCTGTTCCAGCGTGCGCGCCAGGCGCAGGAGATGCGCCAGGCGGACCTGTTCGCCGGCGGCCGCGTCGCCGATTTCCTGCTCGAGAAGGACCGCATCTTCGCCCGCCTGACGCTGCCGGACGAGGAATACCGGCTCTACGACCAGGTCTACCAGGGGCTGGCGCTGGATGCGCCCACGCCGGACCTGGTGGTCTACCTGCAGGCACCGGTGGAGGTGCTGATCGAGCGCGTGCAGCGGCGCGGCATCCCTTACGAGCAGGTGGTGCGCCCGGACTACCTGCGGCGGCTGTCCGAGGCCTACATGAACTACTTCCACCGCTACGACGCGGGGCCGCTGTTGATCGTCAACGCCGCGACGATCGACCCGGTGCGGCGCGAGGAAGACTACCTGGACCTCTTGCGGCGAATCCAGGCGGCGGAGGCCGGTCGGCAGTACTACAACCCGGCGCCGTTCCAGCCGGCCGATTGATGTTTGCGCGGCGTTTGGCCATGCTGGCGCGGCCGCCGGCGGGGGGGATCGAATCGTGACCATGTACAGCCATCTGCAGGAGCGCAGCCGGGCCGAGAAGCCGCTGACGCTGGACGGATTGCGCCGCATGAAGGCCACGGGCGAGAAGATCGCCTGCCTGACGGCCTATGACGCGAGCTTCGCCGCGGCGGTGGATGATGCCGGCACCGACCTGGTGCTCGTCGGCGACTCGCTGGGCATGGTGATCCAGGGCCACGATACGACCGTGCCGGTGACCATGGCCGACATGGTCTACCACGCCCGCTGCGTACGCCGCGGCGTGCACCGCGCCTTCCTCGTGGTGGACATGCCGTTCGGAAGCTACTCGCTGCCGGAGCCTGCCTTCGCCAACGCGGTGCGCCTGATGCAGGACGGCGGGGCCGAGATGGTGAAGCTCGAGGGTGGTGCCCTACAGGTGCGCACCGTCGAGTTCCTCGCTGCGCGCGACATCCCCGTGTGCGCGCACATCGGCTTGACGCCCCAGTCCATCCACAAGCTTGGCGGATTCAAGGTGCAGGGCCGCGACGAGCACGCGGCGAAACAGATGTTGGCGGACGCGCATGCCTTGCAGGAGGCCGGTGCCGACATCGTGCTGCTGGAATGCGTCCCCTCGGCGCTCGGGCAGGCCATTGCGGCGGCCTTGTCGGTGCCGGTGATCGGTATCGGCGCCGGGCCCGCGGTCGATGGCCAGATCCTGGTGCTTTACGACATCCTCGGGATCACCCCCGGGCGCAAGCCCCGCTTCGCGCGCGACTTTCTCGCCGGGGCAGAAAGCGTCGGCTCGGCCCTGGCGGCCTTCGTCGCCGCGGTCAAGGACGGCAGCTACCCGGCCGAGGAGCACTGTTTCTCGTGAAACTCCCCCCGGTCGTCGCCGCGCCGGCGGCCCTGCGCGCGGTGATCGCGGGCTGGCGCCGGGAAGGGCGTTCCGTCGGGTTCGCGCCGACCATGGGCAACCTGCACGACGGTCACCTGGAGTTGGTGCACGCCGCGGCGCGCCGCACCGACCGGGTCGTGGTGAGTATCTTCGTCAATCCGCTGCAATTCGGCCCGAACGAGGATTTCGCGGCCTATCCGCGGACGCTGGAGGCGGACCTCGAGCGCCTGTCCGCCGAGCCCTGTGACCTGGTTTTCGTGCCCGAGGAAGACCGGATGTACCCTTCCGGGAGGGAGTCGGCCACGCGCGTGGAGGTGCCGGGACTGTCCGGGATCCTCTGCGGGGCCAGCCGCCCCGGCCATTTCGCCGGTGTCGCTACCGTGGTGGCGAAGCTCTTCAACCTGGTGCAGCCGGACCTGGCGGCGTTCGGCGAGAAGGATTTCCAGCAGCTTGCCGTAATCCGCCGCATGAGCGTCGACCTGGCGTTCCCGGTGGAGATCCTCGGCGTGCCCACCCGGCGCGAGCCCGACGGGCTGGCCATGAGCTCGCGAAACCGGTACCTGGCGCCGGACGAAAGGGTCGTGGCCCCGGCCCTGTACCGCGAGCTGCAGGCGGCGGCGGGGCGCCTGCGGGCGGGGGACGCCGATCTTGTTGCAATACAACAGGATGGCATGGACAATATCCGGTCCGCAGGGCTCGCGCCGGAGTACTTCGAGATCCGTCGCCGGGATGACCTGGGACCGGCCCTGCCGACCGACCAGGCGCTGGTGGTGCTGGCGGCGGCCCGGCTGGGCCGGGCCCGGTTGATCGACAATCTCGCCGTCGACCGCTGAGCGGTTCGGGCGGTGAGTTGCGAGTGGCGGGAATTTCGGGCGGCCTTTGCCGTCCAAGTCGTGGGTGGAAGGAGCGACCGATGCAGCTGACTTTGCTGAAGGCCAAGCTACACCGGGCCTGCGTGACTCACGCAGAGCTCGACTACGAGGGTTCCTGCGCCAT
>ERZ869909.1541-NODE-1541-length-18334-cov-8.141425_pt1 | contig 18334 bp, 15 predicted proteins | sample MGYA00520892_ERZ869909 | MGnify/ENA primary metagenome ERZ869909 (study PRJEB32215, sample SAMEA104723947) | bioreactor metagenome | biome: bioreactor; feature: anaerobic bioreactor; material: water | place: China | collected 2015-03-12 ...
GCATCCATGTCGCCGCGCTCGATCACGCCCGCCCCGCCATGGATGATGATGGACCATTCTGCTTCGCCTGCCCGTTCGGCGAGCGCCTGTGGCGCGGCCAGTACAAGGGCGGCAAGGGCAATCAGGGTACGGATCATCTCATCTCTCCGGCATGGCTTGAGGGGGTATGATACATCCAGATCAGAAGGTGAGGATAACTTTCCCCTTCACCCGGCGTTCCATGATGTCGGCAAAGGCCTTGGCGAAATCCTCCAGCGGATAGGCGGCGGAAATGTGCGGCACGATCTTTCCCGCCTCGTAGAGATCGAACAGCTCTTTCATGTTCTGCGCATTCTCGCGCGGATTGCGGCCCGCCCACGCGCCCCAGAACACGCCGAGAATGTCGCGACTGTTGAGAAGGGCGAGATTGAGCGGCACTTTCGGGATCGGGCCCGCGGCAAAGCCGATGACGAGATAGCGCCCGCCCCACCCCGTAGCGCGCAAAGCCGCTTCGGAGTAATCGCCGCCCACCGGGTCATAGACCACATCGACGCCCTTGTTGCCGGTGATCTCGCGCACCCGGGCCTTGAGGTCCTCGGTGGTGTAATTGATCAGCTCGTCGGCGCCGCCCTCGCGAGCAATCTCCAGCTTTTCCGCCGAGCTGGCCGCTGCGATCACCTTCGCGCCCATCGCCTTGGCCAGCTGCACGGTGGCAAGGCCGACCCCGCCCGCTGCACCCAGCACCAGCACCGTCTCGCCGGGTTTGAGCTTCGCGCGCTGTTTGAGCGCGTGATAGGAGGTCCCGTAGATCGTGGTGAAGGCGGCCGCGTGCTCAAAGCTCATTACATCCGGGATCGGGATCACCTGCGCGGCAGGCGCGACCGCCTGCTCGGCAAACCCGCCCAGCATCGTCGCCACGATCACCCGGTCGCCCGGCTTGAAGCCCGACGTGTTCTTGCCAAGCTCGGAGACGACGCCCGCACATTCGGTGCCCGGAATGAAGGGAAAGGGCGGCTGGGCCTGATACTTGCCTTCGACCAGAAGGATGTCGGGAAAGTTCACGCCCGCGGCCTTCACATCGACCTGCACAAAGCCCTCCGCCAGAGGCGGGGCCTCTACCTCGGCCACTTCCAGATTTTCGTATGGGCCGAATTCCTTGCAGATCAGAGCGCGCATGAAGGAGGTGTCCTCTCTTGAAGGGGCTGGGGTCAGATGCGCGCGACCATAAAGGCTGGATGCTGCAAAGGGCAATGCGCCAGCCGCGCAGGCCGCTCATGGCGAACGGCCCTGCTGGCCATAACGGTCAGCAGGGCCAATGCGGCCAGAGAGGACTAGAAGTAGAAGCGGACACCCACTTCCAGGATGTTTGAACGGTTCTCGACATCAAGCGTGGCCGGGAACAGGTTGATGTTGAGGTTCACGTCGCTGGTCGCACGGTAGCGATAGCCGCCAAAGATCTGGACGGTGTCGGAAACATCATAGCTCGCCCCCGCCATCAGCTGGTAGGCGAACACCGTGTCGCTGCTATTGATGATGTCAACGTCGGAAGGATTGTAGCGGACCTTCACATTCGAGGCCCCGATACCGGCGCCGGCGTAAAGGCCAAGCGGGCCTCCCAGGTCGAAATCATAATAGGCGTTGATCATGAAGCTGGTATTGCGGATGACGCCGCGGCCGTCTGCCACAAGATCGGCCACGGTCACCCCCAGCGCCGGCGAACCGGTGATCAGGACAGCCGCATCTGCCGCGCCAATGGGTCCGCCGCCGACGGTAACATCGGTATGCGTATCCACATCACTGGACGAATAGCCGATTTCCGCTTCCAGGCGCAGGCCGCTGGCCATACGCCAGCCATAGGCCGCGCTGACGAACGCGCCCGTCTCAAACTCCGTCGACCAGCCCAGCGGCGTGCCCGAAGCCAGCACCGTACCGGCCGGAACGGCAACACCGTCACCCGTTGTGAAATCGCTCGTGAAGCTGCCGGAGTTGGAACTGTCGCTCTGGAAATTGAACCCGGCAGACGCCGAAACATATTGCTGCGCGGATGCGCCCGCGCCCAGCACCAGGGCAAGCGCCGAAGCGGCAAGACCCGTACGAAGGGTCGAAAGGCGGGTTGAGTAGCTCATCTCAGTCTCCTTCATGGACGTTCAAAAGTGATATGCTATATTGGATATGCAATAGCAAATAAGATCGGCAAGGTCTCTCCGCGCGTTTTCGCAGGCGCACGCCAGCTCAAGCCATGTGAACACAGCCGGCCATTGGTCAGAGAGACACCTCGCAGCCGGCGTACGCCTCACGTGCATTGAAAGGAGAAGTGTCGTAATGGACGAGGCAGTGCCGGTGCGATTCCCCCGGCCCGGAAACGACAATGACACGGCGCGCGCGGCGTGCGCCCTTCGCCCGGAGACGGCCATGACCGCGTCGCCTGCCCTGCATTCCGACCGTCAACGCGAATTGCTGGACATGCTCTCCGTCGCCGCCGTTGCTGACCGTTCAGGGCCGGTCTCCTTGCGCCAGTTCGCCATCCGGGCGGGTGTGTCGGAGCCGACGCTGCGCCATTTCTTCAAGGACCGCCAGGGCGTCGTGATCGCCATTTTGCACCACTTCGCGCGGCAGGCTGGTCCCTGGCTCGCCAGATCAGCAGAAGCCGGTGCCAGTCTGGATGCTTCGGTGAAGGGCTATCTCGATCTGGCCCTTCAGGGCTTCGACAACTCCCTGTTCGTGCAGGCCCATGCCTTCGCGCTGGTGGAATCCATCCATGACCCGGTTGTCGGGCGGGCCTATCTCGACATTGTCGTGGAGCCCTCGCTGAAGGCCATCGAAACACGCCTTGCCCCGGGCATTGACCCACAGGGCGAGAACCCTGAACGGGTGCGGCATGGCGCGCTGGCGCTATACTCCACCATGCTGTTTGCGATACTGCACCAGCGCCTCCTGCACGGGGACGAGGCCAGGCCATTGGCCATGAGCGCCTTTTTTTCCGATCTCCTGACCCTGTTCGGCAGGGGGCTGGCACCAAAGGCTTGATAATACGCCGCCAGCCTCCGATAACCGGATCATCCGCGATTACCGGGAGCCGGCCTGCCCATGTTTCTGCGCAATATCTGGTATTACGCCTGCCCGGCCTCGGACCTGAAGCGGGGCCAGATGCTGCACAAGGTGCTGCTGGGCGAGCCGGTCGTCTTCGCGCGCGGCGATGATGGCCGCGTCTTTGCCCTGCGTGATCTGTGCCCGCACCGAGGCGTCCCGCTCTCTGCCGGCCGGCTGTGCGCCAAGGGCAGCATGGTCGACCGCACCACGCTCGACGAGCCACAGATCGAGTGCCCCTATCATGGCTGGCGCTTCGGGCCGGACGGGGCGTGCAAGGCGATACCCTCCCTCGTTGATGGCCAGCAGATGGATGTCTCCAAGATCCGCGTGCGCCGCTATCCGGTGCGCGAGGTGCAGGGCAATCTGTGGATCTGGATGCCGCAGGCCACCGACGGCCCTGTGCTGGAGGACACGCCCGACCCCGATCACGAGCCGCCGGTAATGCCGGAAGTCGGCGAGCGCACGCCCACCCTGATCGAACGCATGGTGTTCGACTGCCATGTCGATCACGCCGTCATCGGCCTGATGGACCCGGCACATGGACCTTACGTCCACCGCTCGGTCTTCTGGCGCTCTGAAAAATCCATGTATGCCAAGGAGAAAGCCTTCGGCCCGAGCGAGATGGGGTTCACCATGCTGCCCCACGCCCCGTCGAAGAACTCGCGCTTTTACAAGATCCTCGGCGGCGACCTCACCACCACCATCAGCTTCCGCCTTCCCGGCATACGCGTCGAGCATATCAGGGCAGGGACGCGAGGGCATGTGGTCGGCCTTACCAGCGTCACCCCGGTCACGGAGACCTCCACCGAGGTAACCCAGAGCTTTTACTGGACGCTGCCCGTGCTGGGCGCGCTGAAACCCGTGCTGCGGCCCTTCGTACGCTCCTTCCTGAAACAGGACGGCGATATGGTGAACATCCAGAAGGAGGGTCTGAAATTCGATCCCCGCCTGATGCTCATCAACGACAGCGATGTGCAGGCGAAATGGTATTTCCGCCTGAAGGACGCCTGGGACAAGGGCGGCGGTGTCCGGGCCGGATTTGAAAATCCGGTCAAGCCGGTCACCCTGCGCTGGCGCAGCTAGGACAGCGGGCTCAGCAGCGAACTGGACCTTTCAAAGCCGTGCGGGCATGGTGGCTGCATCCCTCACAGCTTTGAAGAGTTTGCCCGTGACAGAGACAAACCCTGCGGCACACGCCGGAAAACGCGGCGCCATGACCCGCTTTCTTGATGGCGTGGAATGGCTGGGTAATCTGCTGCCACACCCCGTTACCCTGTTTGCCATTCTGGCAGGCCTGATGATCCTGGCCTCCGGCCTGTTCGGCGGCGTACTGGAAGTCGCGGTGGAAGACCCGCGCCCCGAAGGCGCGAGCGGACGCGCCGCCGACGGCATGATCCGCGCGGTCAGCCTGATGAACGAGGACGGTTTCCGGCGCATCTTCACCAGCCTGACCACCAATTTCACCAGTTTCGCGCCCCTTGGCGTAGTGCTGGTGGCGATGCTGGGCGTCGGCGTGGCGGAGAAGTCCGGGCTTCTGTCCGCTGCCGTGCGCTCCATCGTGCTCGGCGCCAACCGTCACACGGTCACCGTGGCCGTGGTCTTTGCCGGCGTTCTCTCCAACACCGCGTCGGAGATGGGATATGTCGTGCTGGTGCCGCTGGCCGGCGCGGTGTTCTACGCGCTCGGACGCCATCCGCTGGCAGGCATGGCAGCCGCGTTCGCCGGCACGTCAGGGGGCTATAGCGCCAACCTGCTGATCGGCACGATCGACCCGCTGCTGGCCGGCATCACCACGGAGGCAGCGCAGCTGATCGACCCGGCCTATGTCGTGTCCGCTCCGGCCAACTGGTATTTCATGGTGATCTCCACCTTCCTGATCACCATCATCGGCTCGCTCGTCACCATCTTCATCGTCGAACCCAAGCTAGGCCCCTACGATTCCAGCCGCGCCGACCCGGCCGTGCTCGACAAGAACATGATGCAGCCGGTCTCCGGCGCTGAGAAGAAGGGCCTTGTCTGGGCCGGCATCGCCTCGCTGGCCGTCTTCGCCGCCATGGCCTGGACGCTGATGCCCGAGATTGATCTGGCCGGCTGGCTGCCCGGCTGGGGCGCGCTTCGCAATCCCGATACCGGATCGATCTTCCAGCAGGCTCCATTCTTCATCGGTTTCGTGACCTGGATATTCCTGTTCTTCCTGATTGTCGGCTTTGCCTATGGGCGCGCCGCCGGGACGATGAAGGATGACCGCGATGTGATCGACGGCATGGCCTCTGCCATCTCCACGCTCGGCCTCTACATCGTGCTGGTCTTCTTTGCTGCGCAGTTCGTGGCCTTCTTCGGCTGGTCGAACCTTGGCGCGATCACGGCGGTGACGGGCGCGCAGTTCCTCACCGATACCGGCCTGACAGGCCCGGCCATCTTCATCGGCTTCATCATCATGTGCTGCATCGTGAACCTGATGCTGGGCTCGGCGAGTGCGCAGTGGGCCGTGACCGCGCCCATCTTCGTGCCGATGCTGATGCTGGTGGGCTATTCACCGGAGGTGATCCAGGCCGCCTACCGGATCGGCGACAGCTCCACCAACATCATCACGCCGATGATGAGCTATTTCGGCCTGATCCTCGCCTGGATGACACGCTACGACAAAAAGCTGGGGATCGGCACCGTCATCGCGATGATGCTGCCTTACTCGATCGCCTTCCTGGTGGCCTGGATCGCCCTGTTCTTCCTGTGGACCTTCGGCCTTGGCCTGCCGGTCGGGCCGGGATCGCCCACTTTCTACGAGATGCCTGGCGGCTAGCCGTCCTATTGCTGGCGCGCGCCTGTGCCTTCAATGGCCCCGGCGGCCGCTGCGGCCGGAGCCAGGATGATCTCGGTTGCCTGCCGGACCACATTGATGGACAGGCTGAGCGGCCCGCGCGCAGCTCCGGCCTGCTGGGGGGCGTCAATCCCGAAATCGCGCGTGCCAGCAAACAGCGCGATAAGCTGGGGCGACATCGTGAGCGTGGAATGGCGCAGCGGATCGGCCGTGTTGAAGCTTGACACGTCCACGACCGTCAGGCGCAGATCGGCCACCTCCTCGACGGATCGCAAGGAGCCCAGCCGGTCGGTCTGACCGCGCAGGACAGCAGACGCCTGGAGGGCGCGATCCCGGGTGGAGGTGAAAACGATAAAGTCGATATCGGATGCTGCCCCGATAGCGGTCAGCTGGCTGCGGAATACGTCAACGCTCAGGTCCGGCGACATCAGGGCGACCTGCCCGATGCGCGACAGCACGCTCCCGTCCTCTGCATCAGACAGGTCACGCAAGGTCTCCATGGTCAGCATCGAGCCCATGGAATGGGCGACGATCATGATCCGGTCGGCCTGGGCACGGGACGCCAGGCGCAGCGTCTGCGCCAGCCCGTCGCGGCTGATGAACACGCTGTCGAGATCATAGGCGTAGAAGCGCGGATCGCCCGCGCTCGGCCAGGCAAAATAGAGCGGGACCCCGGGGATCTGGAAATCGTGCATCATCTGCGCGAAGCGGAACAGCCCGCTGCCAAAGGTCTCGTTATATCCGTGCACGAAGATGACAAGGATGCGTTCATCCTCGTCGAGCTGTGACAGCTTGCGGTCGAGCGCAGCGATGAACGCGTCTTCATGGCTGATGGATTGCGCATAGGCCAGCGTGAAATGGCGCATCGGGTCGGGCGTGCCGCGCGGATAGCGGATGCGGCCAGGTTCACGCTCCGGCGGGATGGAGACGGTGTGGATGCCATAGCTCAGACCGGCAGCCCGTTCACGCCCGAACAGGGTGGCGTCATCGGTCGGTGCACGGCCGGAAACGGTAAGGATGGGTTGCTGCGCAACCTCGCGCGGCAGGGCCGCAAGTTCGGAAACGCTCAATGTCGGCGCACAGGCACTGACGGCCAGCGCCAGCGCCGCCAGCAGCGCAGCACGCCACCGGATCAGCCCTGCCGCGACCGCATTTGCCGCAGGGCGAAAATCTCTGCCGACATCCATCGGAAAAAGCCGCCATCTTCGAGAAAGACCGAAGCGATATTGGTATCGCCCGGCTCGAAGTGGAAGACCTCGCGCAAGGCGCGGGAAAAAGCAAGTGCCGGCGCAATGCGGACCGAATGGCCCCTGAACGCATCGCGGATGCGCAAGGCATGCTCGTCGCCGAACACCTGGTTGGGCACGAGTATGATTCGCGGCCGCACACCGGTCAGCTCGGCCACACGGGCTGCCGCGTTCTCCAGTTCGGGCAGGTAAGCCTTGGTCGCCATGATGTCGGCATCCGACACCGATACCGGAACAAATATCGCATCAGGCGCGACGGCGGGCACCATCGTGCCGGCGGGAAACCCGGCCGGCGTGTCGACGAACAGCACGTCGCTGCTCGCCCGGCGCGTATCCAGCGCCGCACGTACTGCATCGGGCGCGACCCTGTGCCCCTCGCCATGCTCGTCTGCCAGGTAGAATGACTGCACGCCCGATCCTGCGAAACGCCGCACCGCATTGTAGGTGGTCCGCAGACGGTCGAAATCGATCACGCACACGCGTGCATCGTGTGTCGCGGCGAAATGGATGGCGCTAAGGAAGGCGATCGTGCTCTTCCCTGCGCCACCCTTGGCGTTGGCGAACATGACGGTAGTGCAGGTCATGGCTCTTCTGCCCTGGCTCCGGAAGCTGGCACGGGCCAGCGTCCAGGTCAGGATTCGCTGCTGCTGGCATCACCGTCGGCAGAGACATCGGTGGGCTTGGGGGCCGAACCGGCGTCCCGCGCGGACTGGGAAATCGCCGACCGCAGATTGCTCAGGGAAGACGTGCCCTCGGTACGGGTGGCACGGCCTTGCGTGTTGATCTGGCCGATCAGCTGGGCGCCCTCATGGGCCTCCAGCGAACCATAGGTGATCTGGCCCTCGATCCGGCCCGCCTCGCGGATCGTCAGCTTGCCCGACAGGACCAGCGTGTCCTCCACGCTGCCCATGATGTCGGCCGTCTCGCTGGAGATGTCACCGGCCACATGGCCTTTTTCACCGACGATGAGATGCACGGCGCGCAGCTTGCCGCTGAACTGGCCATCAATGCGGGCCGCACCGTCCACATCAAGGACGGCACCTTCCACGGAGCATTTCTCGCCCATGAAGAAAGCGAGATCCTCGCCGGCATCGGGGATGCCCATCTTGGCGGATTTGGAAGAAGAAGACGTGGTGTTCATGAGGGGACCCCAGCTTTTTGTGATTTATTGCAGTGCTAGCCGAAAGGCGGGCACTTATCCAGCACCGGTATGAGTGCAAGAGCAAGCCCAAAACCGGGAGATTGTGGGGAAATACGCTTGCCGGGCAGGCGTTTGTCCGCCAGCAACCCCGCACAGGTGAGCCGGCCGTCAAGGTGCGCTGGATTCCAGCGCGGCACCACGCAGACACGTCAGCGCTGCGCGCAGCTGGTCGGTGCGCTCATCACCCTCACCGAAAAGCGCTGCCTGTACGTCAATTTGCACACGCTGGTCCGCTGTGGGCGGGCGGTACGCACCGGACCCGACACAGGTAAGTGCAAGGTTTCCAGGTCCAGCCGATTCTACGCGCACAATCATCGGGGCTGGCTCCTGCCAGTGACGGCGTGCAGGCACGTGCTGACGCACGCAGGTTTCAAAGTCGGCCTCGGCCAGGCAGGCGGCGGCCTGCCCGTCCACACCCGCGAGAAGATGGCGCGAAAAGGCACCGGCCGTGCTCATGTACTGGATCAGCGCATCACCAAGCGCGCGGGACTCATTGTCCGACGAGACAAGATGAATGGCATAGGGCGGCGGAATCGACCCGTGGGAGGCACCAGGTGACAACAGTCCGGCGGTGGCCAGAATGGTGGCGATTGCCAGACGCATGATGTCATCCCCCTCACCTGCCAAGAATACAGTGCGCGACTCATGACGCTTTGCCAACTGCCGGATCGCACTCGGCCCTGTTTGACAGCTCTGGTTGACCCCGCGCAGGAACTGGTTGCCGCCATCGGGCGTGCACGGCTGGCCGTTGACGGCTGAGTTGAATGTTCCGTACCGGACGCCGTAACCATTATTGGCCCAGGACAGGCAGGGATAGCCTGACTGGGTGTATGCCGGCACAGCATGCCCGTAACCATGACCACCGGTGTTCTGCTGGCTGTATCGGCGGATGGCGGCGCGCTGGCGCTCCAGGCAGGCATTGCTGTACCCGGCGCGGCTGCCGTCCGGCCGGTAGACCGCACAGTGTTCATAATCACCGCTCGATAGGCTCTGCGCCTGCGCCGGCGGTGCCACCATGGCCATCGGGCCCGCCCCTGACAATCGCGGTCAAGGCGACTAATGCCGCTTGCTCTTGTCTGAAGTGGCTGATCAACTCCCTGCGTTACGGCGGGGAGATCGGACATGTCGAGCTATGGGATTGAGACACCAAGGTACGGTCTTGCAGCAGCGTTTCTGACAGTCCTCGCCACGCTCGCACTGGCGTCCTGCGCCACGCTTCAGCGAGACGACGCGTCGGCCATGCCGCGTTTTGCATCCGATCAGGCGCTTCGCGATTTCCTTGCCCCGGATGGTGACATCCAGGTTGGCGCGATGGCCGCAGTTCCGCCCCCGCCCCCGCCTCCGCCTCCGCCACCTTCATCTGCTGCGCCCGGCGTGGCACTGGCGTTTGCGGAGCCTTCCGCGTCGACACAAGACAGCGTCATGGTCACCGGATCCCGAATAGACGCAGACGAAACATCCATCACCAACGTGCAGGTTGCTGGCGTTGATGAGGGGGGCATCGTCAAGGTGATCGGCGATTATCTGGTCATTCTCAGGCGTGGCCGGCTCTTCACCGTGTCCACGGCAGATGGCGGGTTGCAGGCCATCGACTCGATAGACGCATACCCGCCGGGCGCCAGCGCCCGCTATGACTGGTATGACGAGATGCTGGTCTCTGACGATCTGGTCGTGGTCATCGGCTACAGCTATCGGCGCGGCGGAACCGAGATCAATCGCTTCCGCCTGGCGCCGGACGGAACGCTCGCCTTCATCGATTCCCATCATCTCAGGTCGGACGATTATTACTCGGACCGCAATTACGCCTCCCGCCTGATCGGCAACCGGCTGGTCCTCTATGCGCCACTCTCCTTCCGCTGGAGCTCGCGCGATGTACTCGACGACCTGCCGGGCCTCAGCCGCTGGTCGCCTGATCGCGAGGGCCCGGAGTTCAAACGCATCGCCAGTGCGAGCAATGTCTTCATTCCAGCCCCCTTGCGGGCGAGCGGCGCCGATGCGGTTGAGGCGATGCACACCGTGACGCAATGCGATCTCGCCGCGCCTGAGCTGACGTGCGACGCAACCATCGTGCTGGGGCCTGAGGGCCGCACATTCTTCGTGTCTCACGATTATGTCTATGTCTGGCTCGAAACGTACCGGAATACGGAGGCGGACAGCCCGAACTTCCTGATCCGCATAGCGCTCGATGACCGGCTGCCGGGTGCCGTGCGGGTGGCGGGCAGCCCGCTCGACCAGTTCTCCTTCAGCGCCAACGCAGCCGGCGACCGGATTGATATCCTGGTCACCGACGAGGGCTATGACGATCCGATGTGGGATACGGAGCTGACGCGCGGGCGTCCGGCACTTTTGCGCCTGCCGTTTGCGCGCTTTGGCGATGGCAGCCGCGCGGCCCTTCAGTCCGACTACCAGCTGCTGCCAGGCGATGAATACGCCTATCTCGACCGCAACCGCTTCATTGGCGACCGGGTGCTCTACAGCCTTCATCGCTACCGGGACCGTCGGCACCATCATTCCGTGGTGGTTGTGCCTGTGGAGGGGGGCGAGGCGGTCGAACTCGCCGTGCCCGAAGGGATCGACCGGATCGAACAGCTTGGCCGTGATGCAGTTGTTATCGGCGGGGCTGAGGCGGCGGTATTTCTCACGGTCGATATCACCGGGCCAGAGCCTGCCATTATCGACCGCTATACCGAGCGCGGCGCCCGCGAAGCAGAATCGCGCAGCCACGCCTTCTTCTACCGGCCGGATACAGGCAGCGCCGACGGGGCTGACGGCCTGCTGGGCCTGCCAGTGATCAATCGCGGCCGCGGCACGGGTGACGCGGACATGCTGTTCCTGCGCCGCAATGAGCGCAGGCTGTCGGCGCACGGGCGCCTCGAATCGGCAGCGCTTGGCAGCCTGAACGATGGCTGCCAGGCCTCCTGTGTGGACTGGTATGGCGATGCGCGGCCCATCTTCCTGCGCGGGCGGGTGTTCGCGCTTCTGGGCTATGAGCTGGTGGAGGGCGACCCGTCCGGAACCCGTATCCGGGAAGTGCGGCGCATCAACTATGGCCCGCGCGTTCCGGAACCGGGGGAGAAGCCCTAAGCCCCTTCATTCGACCTGTAGCCATGGAGGCCGGATGCCGCTGGGGCCATTCGGACTGCTGGCTCGGATGACGGTGCCCCCGAAAGGCGGCAGACAAGCCGCCCCCGCGCAGAACCGTCTTGGCCGGCATCGGGCAACCCCGTTATTTCATGGCCCCGCACCGGACCATGTCGGACGTCAGCAAATCAGGAAGAAGTGGGAAATGGTGCCCAGGGCCGGAATCGAACCAGCGACACGCGGATTTTCAATCCGCTGCTCTACCAACTGAGCTACCTGGGCACACTCCGGCGAAGCGGAGGGAGCGCGGTTTATAGGACCGGTTTTTCGCTCTGTCCATGGGGGTTGGCGCTTCTTGCGTCCCTGCTTTGCACATGAACGCGGCGCACTATGTGAATGCCCGTCACGCCTTGCCCCGGCAGGCCGGCCCTGCTACCGGCAACAACCCGCCCTGCCCTCATTGCCGCGAGATTATCCGATGAAGCTGAACACCTGCGCCCTGATGGCCAGCTCTGTCCTGTGTGCCTGCGCCGGGCTCGCCGCCGCCCAGGAAGCGTCAGCCCCACGCGAGGTCATCACCGTTACAGGCGGGCGGGCGCCCGGCGCGCTGGAGGCTGACCGGCCCGTCTCGGTGCTCAGCCGCGAGGAAATCGATGCTGCCGGCTTTGCCCGCCTCGGCGAGGCGCTGGTCTTCCAGACCTTCGTGACGGGTTCGGAATTCAATGAAGACCCCGGCACGCAGAACGACACCTCCGGCACGTCGAACGTGAATTTGCGCGGGCTCGGCCTTGGCGCGACGCTGGTACTGGTCAATGGCCAGCGCCAGACGGTGGCGAGCGTTGCCGCTGACGATGGCTCCAGCTTTGTCGACTTCAACGCCCTGATGCCCTCGCTGGCGATCGAGCGGGTGGAAATCCTGCGCGACGGGGCCTCGCCCGTGTACGGCGCAGACGCGGTGGCCGGTGTCATCAATGTCCTCACGCGCGACCGGTTTGAAGGCGTCGAAACCTTCGCTGAATGGCGCGGACCAACCGAATTTTCCGGCTCCGGCGCAGGCTACACGATTGGCGCCATTGCAGGCCGGGCGCTTGGCAACTGGCATGTCACCGGCGCAGTCGAGTGGTTTGACCGCAAGGGGCTGGAAGGCTTTGAGACCCCGTTTGCCCCCGGCACGGGCCTATCTTCGCTGGGCCAGCCCGGCTCGTTCTACATCCTGGCCCCCGGCGGCGGATTTGAAGTCACCAATGCCACCGGCGGCCCGGCTCCGGTGCTTGATCCTGACTGCGTCGCTGCAGGCGGGCGGCCACTAGCTACCGGCGCGCAGACAGCCTTCGGCCAGATCGGCTCTTGCGGGCTGGATTTCGGCCAGTTCTTCTCGGTGCTCACCGATGAGGAGCGGCTGTCGGGCTTTACCGCCGTCTCCGGCGATTTCGGGGACACGCGCCTGACATTCCGCCTCGCGGGCAGCGCACAGAATGTCGAGCGCGGCAACTCGCCCTCGCTGGCAAACCTGCGCTTTCCCACCATCTCGGCCAGTCACCCCGCCAACCCGTTTGGCCGCGACGTGATCTGGCTTGGACGGCCGCTGGGTGAGCGCGCGGGCGCGGCGCGGCGGGAATTTGAGCACCGCACCTGGCGCGCCGAGGCCAGCCTTGAGCACGATGTTCAGGCCATGAACCGTGACTGGAGCCTGAGCGCAGATGTCACGTATTCGCGCAACAGCTTGCGCGCGACGATCACCGATACGCTGGCCGATAATTTCGACGCCGCGATCCTGGGCTTTGGCGGGGCGAACTGCCCGGTGCGCGCACCAGGCCAAGGCGTGACGGCGGGCGACCAGTCGCAGGGGTGCTTCTTCTTCAACCCGTTTGGCTCCGGCGGGCTCGTCACCGACCCGGCTGACCCGCGCTACAATGACCCCGCCGTCATCGGCTACATGATCGGCGAGAATATCCGCAACTCGCACGCAGACCTTGTTACGGGTGAGTTCACCGCCGCGACCGACGCGCTCTTCACCTTGCCGGCGGGCCCGGTCTCGGCTGCCTTTGGCGTCCATCTGCGCCGGGAGAGCTACCGTGTTGACCATGGCGATGATTTCAACGCCGACAATTTCCTCTTCATCGTTGGCGGGCCGGATTATGCAGGCGCACGCAGCGCCAGCGCAGTCTTTGCCGATGCCATTCTGCCGCTGACCGAGCGCCTGCGCCTGCAGCTTGCTGCCCGCCATGAGCGTCAGGGCGAGTTTTCGTCCACCGATCCGCGCGTGGCAGCCGCCTTTGATGTGAACGAGGCGCTCACCTTGCGCGCCTCATGGTCGCGCTCCTACCGCGCACCGTCCTTGCATCAGGAAGTTTCGGCCACGACGACGCTGCAATCGCTGACCATCGGCACGCAGGCCCTGTTCCGCCCGGTGCGAACGGTCGGCAATCCCGATCTTGATCCGGAACGCGCGCAGACTTTCTCGGCCGGCCTTTCGGCAAGGGTTTCAGGCATCAACGCCACGATCGATGGCTGGCGGGTGCGTTATGAGGATTTGATCGTACGCGAGAGCGCGAATGCGATCATCGCGGCCGATCTGGCGGATAATGGCCAGTTTGACGATCCGCGTATCGAGCTGTCCCCGGCGGGCGATGTCGTGCTGGTGCGCGCCGCCTTCGTCAACGCGCCGCGCGTCGATGCCTCGGGGATTGATATGGCTTTGCGCGGCGACGCTATCGAGCTGGGTGCCGGGGCGCTGGGCTGGGGCGTGGATGCCAGCTGGATTGACGCGTTCACCATCGTGGATCCGGTTCTGAACCGCGAGATCGACGCGCTGGGACGGCGCAACTTCACCAATTTCGCCCGCTCCGTGCCCGACTGGCGCGCCAGCGCCTATCTGGACTGGAGCCGGGAGGCGTTCGGGGTCCGCGCAGGCGTTCGTCACATCGCCGGATACCGCAATGATGAGGGCGCCGGCAGCGATGTCGCAAGCTGGACCGTGCTCGACCTGCAGGGGCGCTATACGCTCGATCTGGCCGGCACCGCGCTGACCCTCACCGCGGGCGCACTCAACATCACCGACGAGGCCGCACCCTTCGTGCCGACCCCCCTGGGCTATGACACCAAGGTGCATGATCCGCGCGGGCGGGTGGCCTATGTGCGGGTGGGGGCGAGGTTTTAGGGGGTAGTTTCCCCTCGCCCTTCGAGACGTTCGCTTCGCTCACCCTCAGGGTGAGGGAAAAGCGCGAACTACACCCTCATCCCGAGGAGGCCGAAGGCCGTCTCGAAGGACGAGGGTGTGGATCAGGCCGGAATATGGATCGGATGGCCCAGTGCCGCGAGCGCGGCCTCGGCAAAGCACTCGGTCAGCGTCGGGTGGACGTGGATCGTGCCGGCAATGTCCTCGAGACGGGCGCCCATCTCGATGGCCAGCGCGAACTCGCCTGACAGCTCGCTGACATGCTTGCCGACGGCGTGGATGCCAAGGATCACGTGATCGCTCTCGCGCGCCGTGATGCGCACGAAACCGCCATCGGCCCCGCCTTCCATCGACAGCGCCCGGCCTGAGGCGGCCAGCGGAAACTTGCCGGTGATGACGCTCTCGCCCTTCTTCTTGGCTTCATCGGGGCTCAGGCCCACGCCGACAATCTCCGGCTCGGTAAAGCAAACGGCAGCGATCGCATTGGGATCAAAGCGGCGGCGGTGGCCTGCAATCACTTCGGCCACCAGCTCACCCTGGGCAGTCGCCTTGTGGGCCAGCAGCGGCTCGCCCACCAGATCGCCAATGGCATAGACGCCGCGCATGGGCGTGCGGCACTGGTCGTCGATCTTCAGGAAGGGACCGGCCATGTCGAGGCCCATATTCTGAAGGCCCCAGCCCTCGGTGACGGGCTTGCGGCCTACCGCCACCAGAATGCGGTCGGCTTCCAGCTTTTCCGCCTTGCCGGAGGAATCCTCGAAGACGAGGAAGGTCTTGCCGTCTTGCTCCTCAACCCCCTTGGCACGGGCTTTGAGATGGACATTGATCTTGTGGCGTTTGAGCCATTGCGTGATCGGGCGCGTCATCTCGCTATCGTAAAGCGGCAGGATGCCCTCGGCAGCTTCAACGAAGCTCACCTCGCTGCCCATCTTGGCAAACGCGATACCAAGCTCCAGCCCGATATAGCCGGCACCCACAACGACCAGCTTTTTGGGCAGCTCGGTCAGTTCCAGCGCGGCCGTGGAGCCGATCACCTTGTCACCAAAGGGCAGGAAGGGCAGCTCGGTTTCCTTCGAGCCGGTAGCGAGGATCACGTTCTCGGCCTGGATGGTCAGCGTCTTGCCGTCTTCCATCTCGACGGTGCAGGTCTTGGCATCGGAAAACACCGCCCAGCCCGAAATGGCCTCCACCTTGGCACTTTTTAGGAGCTGACCAACGCCCTTGGTCAGCTTGCCAACGATCGTGTCCTTCCAGGCAGTGACGCCTGCCATGTCGAGCTGTGGCGCGGTTTTGAGCGATATGCCAAGCGATCCCTCGCCCACATGGCCTGCCATTTCCTCATACTTGGAGGCGGCATGGATGAAAGCCTTGGAGGGGATGCAGCCCCGGTTGAGGCAGGTGCCGCCAAGGCCGTGCTTGTCCACGATCACCGTATCAAGGCCGAGCTGGCCTGCGCGGATGGCCGCCGGATAGCCGCCCGGGCCGCCGCCGACGACGAGAACCTGGCATTTGCGAATATCGGCCATGGGGGCTTCCTCCGTCTGCATGTTTGGCGGGTGTTTAGCGTGGCGAGGCGCATGCGGGAAGGGCGAGGGTGTGGTGAGGTGTCCTCCCCCGTTTACGGGGGAGGTGTCTGGCTTGCCAGACGGAGGGGGGATGTTTTTTCAATTCCCCCCCTCGCCGCTTCGCGGCACTCCCCCCGTAAACGGGGGGAGACAACGCGCGGCCATGACCAAATAGGGTTACCCCTACTCCCCGTCCTCCGAAGGCAGAGCCTCGGGCGATACCGGCTCGCCGGGCACGGCGTAGGAATTGGACAGCCATTTCTGAAGGTCGAGATCAGCGCAGCGTTTCGAGCAGAAGGGCCGGAATTCATGCGCCACCGGCTTGGAGCAGATCGGGCATTTGGCCTTCGCACTCATTATACCCTCCCGGCGGAAAAGCCCCGCGGTGGGAGGCGGTCTGAGAGTTTCAGGGTGAAACGTGCGCCCAGACGCGAGGCCATCGCCTTGTTCCAGCCGACAGGATCGCGGGTGAGCCAGTCATGCACATCGGCACCCGCTTCCAGAACAAGCTGGCTGGCGCGGTTGGCCCTGCCTTCGGCCTCCAGCGCACGCAGGGCAGCAAGCGCACGGGTCTCAAGGTTCTCCACGCCGAAGCGCTCCCACATCTGCTCGTGCAGGGCGCGGCCCAGGCGCTGACGGGCGAGTTCCACTATGGCAAAGCGCGATGAGGGTGCGATGTCCACCTTGGCGGGATCATTCTTGAAGGCCGATTTCAGCGTTGCCTCGAGCGCCGTCTGATCGCCCTTTTTCTTCAGCGGCAGGAAATCGATGGCAACCACACCGCCAATCCCGCGCAGGCGTATCTGGCGCGCCGCCTCGCGCGCAGCGGTACGGTTGAGGTCAAAGGCGAAATTGCCCTTGCCGCCCGTACGTCCGGCGGCATCGACATCAATGGCGGTCAGCGCGGTCACCGGCTCGATGATGAGGCGCCCGCCGCCATTAAGCGGCACTTCGGCCTCCAGCGCAGCCTCGAACTCGGCATCAATATCGATCCCGGCCTTCACCGCCGGTATGATGGGGGCGTCATGGAGGCCGGACAGGCGCTCTGCCAGCGGCGGTGCGGTGAGGAGCGCTTGTGGCGCATCACCCGGCTCCACCTCGTGCAGGGTGAGGGTGGGGCCTTTTTCCTGAAAGGCCTCGCGGGCGATCTGAACGCCTATGGCGGCCCCTTCATGGAAGCCGGCCGGACGCCCAGCTGCGCCAAACGGCAGGAAGCCGTCCGGCCCACGGCCGATATCGAGGAAAGCGCCATTGAGCTGCGGTTCCAGCCGCCGCACGCGGGCGCGATAGATCTCGCCCCTTATCGCGCGGCTCTTGCGCTCGCTCCAGCGATCCTGGTGCAGCTCTACCGCGCGGTCACCGTCAAAGACCGCCGCGCGCGTCTCACCCACATGTTCAGCGACGATAATGCGCATCAGCTCACGCTCCCCGGTCGGTAGCCAAGGCCCACGAGCAATTGACGGGTCTCGTAGACGGGTAGCCCCATCACGCCGGTATAACTGCCGGTAATCTGCATGATATGCGCGCCGAAACGGCCCTGAATGCCGTATCCGCCCGCCTTGCCCTGCCACTCACCGCTGGCAATATACTCGTCGGTCTCTTCGGCGCTGAGGCGTTTCACCGCCACACGCGTCATGGACAGGCGGCTGGACACCCGGCCATCGGGCGCGCGCACGGCGACACCGGTAAAGACGCGGTGATTGCGCCCGGAAAGCAGCGCCAGGCAGGCGCGGGCCTCCTCCGCGGTTACGGTCTTGGGCAGGATGCGGCGGCCGACGCCGACAACGGTGTCGCTTGCCAGCACGAAATCGCCCGCATGACCGGCGGCGGCGAGCTTTTCCAGCGTCAGCCGCACAGCGAGATCGCGGGGCAGCTCGCCCGCGCGCTCGGTCTCATCAATATCGGTAGGGGCAACCAGATCCGGCGCAAAGCCGATTCCGGCAAGCAGATCGCGCCTGCGCGGCGAGGCACTCGCCAGAACAAGGCGCGCGTGTGCAGGCATGACCTGACCTATTTGAAGCGATAGGTGATACGGCCCTTGGTCAGGTCGTAGGGCGTCATCTCGACCAGCACCTTGTCACCGGCCAGTACACGGATGCGGTTCTTGCGCATCTTGCCAGCAGTGTGGGCTATGATCTCGTGGTCGTTTTCCAGCTTAACCCGGAAAGTGGCATT
>ERZ869909.1542-NODE-1542-length-18324-cov-33.631446_pt1 | contig 18324 bp, 12 predicted proteins | sample MGYA00520892_ERZ869909 | MGnify/ENA primary metagenome ERZ869909 (study PRJEB32215, sample SAMEA104723947) | bioreactor metagenome | biome: bioreactor; feature: anaerobic bioreactor; material: water | place: China | collected 2015-03-12 ...
TTCTCGAGCCGCTTCGTGAACGCGCTGGTCACGGCAATCGTCTTCGCCGCGATCTTCGGCGGCCTGACGTACGTGGCCGACCGTGAAGGCGTGGAGATCCCGACCGTGCAGGAGATCGCGCCGGAGCTTGCGCCGTCTGCGGCCCCTGAAGAAGCGCCTGCCGAGCAGCCCGCTGCGCCTTCTCCGGCGACCCCATAGAGCCGCGCAGATCTCTCTCGATTTGTGCGCGCCACCGGCACATCCGCCGGGGGAGGGACCTCCTCCCCCGGCCGTCTGCTTTCATGCGTTCAGCTGCTCAGCGACGAAATCACCGACCGCGAGCGCGGACGTCAGTCCCGGGCTTTCGATGCCGTAGAGCGCGACGCAGCGCGGCCAGCCGTGCTCGCGCTCGGTGTGGATCGTGAAATCCGCCGCGGGCTCTCCTTCGGCATAAATTTTCGGCCGAACGCCGACATAGGCAGGAACGAGGCGCTCCTCCTGCAGGGCCGGCCAGTACCGGCGGATCTCCTTCGCGAATAGCGCGCGCCGCGCCCCTTCCGCATCGTCGAAGACACAGCTCGGCTCCGACTGCCATTCGAGGTCTGGGCCGAATTTCGCACGGCCCGTGACGTCGAGCGTCAGGTGGATCCCGAGCCACGCCTCGCCCGGCATCGGGTAGACGAGATGCCGAAACGGCGGGACGCCCTCTAACGCATAGTAGTGGCCGCGGGCGGGATACGTTTGGGGTGGAGCATAGCCCGGTTGCCCGCCGAGGCTCGCGCCCAGCGCCGTTGCGCCGAGCCCGGCTGCGATCACGAGATTGCGCGATTTCAGCACGACGCGCTCGCCGCGGGTGCCGCTTTCGGTCGCGATCTCGAACGCGCCGTCGCGTCCCACGCCCAGCCCGGTTACGCGCGTTTCAAGCACGACGCTTCCCGAGCCGGCGCGGACATGTCCTTCGAGCGCCACCATCAACGCGTGACTGTCGACGACGCCGGTCGACGGCGAATAGAGCGCGGCTACGGCGGACACGTCCGGCTCGCGCTGCCTGACCTCTTCGGCACTCAGGCGAGCGATGTCCAAGACGCCATTGGCGCGCGCCGTCTCGGCCAGCTTATCGAGCCGCGGAACCTCTTCCTCGCGCGTGGCGACAAGGAGCTTCCCGTAACGGACGTGCGGGATGCCGTTTTCCCTTGCGAAGGCATAGAGGAGGTTGCGTCCCTCGACGCAGAAACGCGCCTTGAGACTTCCCGGAGGATAGTAGAGCCCGGCGTGGATGACCTCGCTGGACCGGCCCGACGTTTCCTGGCCGACGCCCCCGTGACGTTCCAGGACCAGGACGTCGTGACCGGCGGCGACGAGCGCGCGGGCCGTCGCGAGACCGACCACGCCGGCGCCGATGACGACGGTTTCAACATCCGTGCTCATCGGCGGCTCCGGAGCAAGTTGTCCACAATGTTCTCATCTGCCGAAACGGCGAAGAACATCCATATTTTTCAAATTTCTAACTGCCGCGCATCCACAAGTTATCCACAGGTTGACGAGCGTTTTTACACAGAAGAGAACAACGAGGGAACATGAGGTTCGCTGTCTCCGGCGTTCGCGACAGCAGCGGAGCCGCGAATAGAAACGGCGCCCGAGCGGGTGTCTCTCCCGCAGTCAGGCGCCGTCCATTCATCGGTCATCGGTCAAACACAGCGAACGCAGCGCGTCGTCCATCGCGTTCGCGCGGCCGCCTCAGGCAACGGGCGCGATCGGCGGCGGAGACGACGGCAGCGACGTCACCGCCGCCGCGGATGCCGCAGGCGGCTCCTCCGGCATTGTTGCAGACGGCGCTTGCTCGCGCTCGCGCGCGGCAGGCTCGGACAGCGTGATCCCCGCGAGGGGATCGTCCGTGCGCCGAGACTTGCCCTCGAAGAACGCGCCCTGCTCGATCGCCATTGTCTGATGATAGATATCGCCCTCGACGTGGCTCGTGCTCTGGAGCAGCACGCGCCGTCCGCGCACCGTCCCGAGCAGATGGCCGCGAATGACGCATTCCTCGGCCACGATGCCCCCCGTCACGCGGGCGTTCTCGCCGACGATGATGTGGGTGCCGTGAATGTCGCCCTGCACCTCGCCGTCGATCTGGACCTCGCCCTTCGAGGAGAGGTTGCCGTGAATGACGAGGTCGGGCCCGATCACGGACGCCGTCGACGGCCCGCCCGGCCGGAATGCTGGCGTGGGCCGGGCCCCCAGCGAAGAGGATGAAGAACCCATCGAGGCGGAGAAGTTCGGCGTGAGCGGCTGGGACCTCAAGCTATCAGTCTCCTGCTTCCGGAATTGGGGCAGCATCCGTTGAACCTCCGCGGTTACGCGTCAACTTGCGCGAATATTCCTGATCGCCATTCGGCTATTTTTTTGAGTGGTTTGGTCTTGAAAAGCCCCGATCGGCGCGCGCATCAGCGCCTGCCGATCAGCTTCCTCCCGTACCTTCTCGACTAGCATGTTTTCACGGGGCGGTCATCTTTTTCACTTGACCCGACCCTGCGTAAACCGGCGAATCAGCGGGGGCTTTTCCCGGGTTTTCCACACCTTATCGCTGCGAGGACCTCGGCCGCGTGGCCCTTCGGCTTAACCTTTCTCCAAATTCGCGCGATGCGGCCGTCCGGCGCGATCAGAAACGTCGCGCGCTCGACGCCCATGTACTTGCGCCCATACATCGATTTCTCGACCCACACGCCGTAGGCGGCCGCGACCGTCTTCTCCTCGTCGGAGGCGAGGTGAAGATCCAGCCCGTGTTTTGTCTTGAACCGGGCATGGCAGGCGGGGCTGTCGGGCGACACGCCGATCACGGCCGCGCCGGCGCGTGCGAACTCGTTCGCGAGAGCGGCGAACTCCTGAGCTTCGAGCGTGCAGCCCGGCGTATCGTCGCGCGGGTAGAAATAGAGCACCATCGTCCGGCTGAGGAAGCCTTCGAGGGCGAGCGGCTCGCCACCATCCGCCGGCAACACGAAAACCGGGGCAACGTCACCCTCCTGGAGCATGCTTCACGTGCCTTTCTTTTGTCGCTTTTAATGAGCCACATCCCACCCTTAACGGCGGTGGGGCCTCGGGATTCGTCGGGTTTGGGGATCGGGCGTTCCGGGCGCATCCACGCGTCGCTCTTAATGGCATGGTTTTGTCGTCCGGTGCAGCCGCTTCGCCCCAGGTCGTAGGCGGAGAGCCGCGATAAGGCCGAGCACAGCGCCGCCGAGCGTCGGGTCGAGAGTGCCGAGACGATCCCCGGATCGTGGCTCTGTCAGGCTCCTCGACGACGGCGCGCTTCAGCCATCCTACGCACGCCGGCCGGAGACCGCTCGGAATGACGACACAGACCTCCGGCAGGCAGGCCCCCAGGGCGTCGCCGTCCCGCGGCGGGCCGACGGGGCCTCATGGGGGCGGGCACGGTTCCGGCGGACACGGTGGCGGCGGACAGGGCGGCAGCGAGCGAAGGGCCGCCGCGCCACGTCGCCTGAGGGGTGTTTTCAAGCTCGCCGCCTTTACGATTGTCCCCGTTCTGCTGCTGACGCTGCTTGCGGTCGGCATCGGCTATGTCCGGCTTTTGCATGGCCCGATCTCGCTCAAGGCGTTCGGCCAACAAATCGAGGAGCGTATCAACGCCGACCTCGACGGCTTCACCGTGCACATCGACGATGCGCTGGTCACGCTCGCGGACGATTTCCGGGTGGAGTTGCGGCTCACCAATCTCCGCATCAAGGAGGACGACGGCGATCTCGTGGCCTCCGCACCGAGCGCCGCGCTCGAACTCAACCGGACGGCGTTCTGGCGTTTCGAGGTCGTGCCCAAGCGCGTGGACCTGATCGAGCCGCGGCTCGCGGTGACCTACAGCTCCGAACACGGGATCTCGCTTTCGATCAACAATGCGCCGCCCATCGCCATCGAGGCCACTGCCGGCGGCGAGGGCGAGCAGGCCATCGTCCCGCCCGCCCCCGTGGCGGCGGAGCGGCCGGTTCCCTCGGCGGGACAGGTCCCCTCGTTTCCCGCTTTTCACCGCGTCGATCTCGCCCGACTGCTGGCGGAAAGCTCGGCGCGGGCGCGGCGCGGCGAAGCGGCCACCTCGCAGCTCAAGGCGTTCGGCATCCGCAACGCACGGGTCTCCGTCACGTGCGACGGCGTGACGAGCGAGCTGTTCGTCCCCGAAGCCTCGTTCGACGTCGACCACACGAAGCGCGACAGCGTGATCTCGGGCACGGCGACGATCGAATCGCCGAAGGGTGAATGGTCTCTCGCGTTCAGAACCGAGGATTCCGAGCATCACGATCTGGTGAAAGTTGCAGCGACCGTGGAGAACCTGGTGCCGAGCACGCTCGCCCCCATCTCCCCGGACCTCGCGCTGCTCAGCATGTTCGACACGCCCGTCAACGGCGTTCTCGATCTCGATCTCTCCAATGCCGGAGACCTGAGATCGGCCGATCTCTCGCTCGACGTAGCGGACGGGTTCATCCGGCTGCCGGCCGTCTCGAGCACGCCGTTCATGCTCGACAAGGGCAAGATCGTGCTCAGCTACACTGCCGAAACGCGCCGCCTCGATCTCCTGCCCTCGACCCTCGATTGGGACGGGAGCCACCTCACGCTCCACGGCGCGATGCAGAACGATCCGGCGGGGACGGGCGAGCCGCAATGGCATTTTGCGCTACGCTCGATCGACGGCTCGATCTCGGCCAAGGATTTCGGCGTGGCGCCCATTCCCGTCGAAAGCCTGGAAGCGATGGGGCGCATCATCCCGGGCGAGGATCTCGTGCAGCTTTCCGGTCTCTCGCTCAGCGTCGGCGGCGGTGTCGTCAACGTCAACGGCGACATCATCGGCGGGCCGGATACGCCGAGCACACGCGTGGAAGCGACCGTCTCGCCCATGCCCATCGAGACGCTCAAAGCGATGTGGCCGCGCGCTGTGGCGCCCGCCGCGCGCGACTGGATGGGCGCGCAAGTCGAAAGGGCACATCTCAAGTCGGCTTCGTTCAAGCTGCTCTCGGGCCGCTTCCTCGATGCCGACAGCGCGAACGACACATCCGACCCTGCAAGGCCGGAGCGGCTATCGGCCCATCTCGAAATTTCCGACATCCGCATGGTGCCGCTGCCGAAGAGCCTGCCTCTCGAAGCGGAAAGCGCATCCATTCGCCTGGAGAACAGCGCGCTCAAGGTGAGCGTGCCGGAAGCGCGCATCATCGTGGACGAGACGCGGCGGATGCCGCTCAACGACGTGCGCCTCACGGCGGTCGACGTGACGCACGACGCGCCTCTCGCGGAGCTGGCGCTCATGTCGGAAACCTCTCTCGAGGATCTGATCGAAACGCTGAACCGCAGCGAGCTTCATCTCGCCGGCCAGGGTCCGCTGCCGGTCGCGGGCGTGGACGGAAAGGTCAAGGGCGAGCTCAAGATCGCGATGCCGCTCATTTCCGATGCCAAGGTGTCGAAGATCGAGGGCAGCGCGCGCATCTCCGACATCAAGGGCAAGAGCGAGGAGTACCAGCTCACGCTCCAGGGCGGCACGGTCGACATCGAGGTCTCCGACATCGGCGTCATCGCCAAGGGCGACCTCAGCGTGAACGGCGTGCTGGCGAAGGTCCACATGCATCGCATCCTCGATGCGCCCTCGCATCTGCAGCCGCCGATCCGGATTTCCAGCACGCTCGACAACGCAGACCGGCGCCAGCTCGGTCTCGACGTCAATCATCTGGTGCAGGGCGACATCGCCGCGGAAGTGACGGTCTCGCACTCGGAGGACGGCAGGAATGCCGTCCATGTGCAGGCGGACCTGACGAACGCGGAGCTCATCATCGAGGAGCTTGCGTGGCGGAAGTTGCCGGGGCGGCAAGCCACCGTTCAGTTCGATCTCGACGTCGCGGGACCGAACCGCACCGAGCTCAACAACTTCAAAGTGGTCGGGGACATGATCGCGCTCGACGGGTGGATCGTCGCGAACGACAAGCGCGACCTCGTCGAATACGCGTTCCCGAACTTCTCGCTCAACGTGGTCTCGCGCCTCGACGTGCGCGGCAAGGTCGACAAAAACAAGATCTGGAAGGTCACGGCCAAGGGCTCGACCTTCGATGCCAAGGACCTGTTCCGCTCTCTTCTCGCGCTCGGCAAGACCGTCGACCACGCCATCGCACCCGCGGAACCCGTTGTCGGCGTCGATCTCACGGCCCAGATCGATACCGTGCTCGGACATTCCGACGTTTCGCTTCGCAACTACTCGGTCAAGCTTTCGCAGCGCCACGGGCAACTCGTCTCGCTCGAAGGCCGCGGCACGCTCGACGGCGGCCAGCCGTTCGCCGTCGTGATGAACGCCAACGGACCGCGCCGCTTCCATGCCGAATCCACCGATGCGGGGCAGACGTTCAAGCTGGTGGGCTTCTATCCCAACATCCAGGGCGGGCGCATGCGGCTCGAGGTGGACCTCGAAGCGCGGGGCGACGCCGAGAAGAGCGGGACGCTCTGGGTGGAGGATTTCCGCGTCCTGGGCGATCCCATCATCTCGGAAGTCTATTCGAGTGCGGACAGCGGGTCGGGCGGCCGATCCGAGGGGCGGCAGCGCAACGGCGAGCGCGAAGTGTTCGAGTTCCAGCTCCTGCGCGTGCCGTTCTCCGTCGGGCACGGGCAGTTCGTCCTCGGCGAGTCGCAGATTCGCGGGCCCCTGCTCGGCGCCTCGATCCGCGGCAGGGTGGATTACAATACGCAGCGGCTCAACCTCGGCGGCACATACGTTCCGCTGCAGGGCATCAATTCCGCGTTCTGCGATATTCCGCTGTTCGGACCGATCGTGTCCGGCCTCGATTGCCAGGGCGTGTTCGGCATCACCTATGCCATCCAGGGCCCGATGACGCGGCCGCAGGTGCTCGTCAACCCGCTCTCGATGCTGACGCCGGGCATCTTCCGCGGCATCATGGAAATGACGAGCCCGAACCCGCAGGTGCAGCCACTCCGCGAGCAGGAGCCCAAAGGAGCTGCGTCTTCGCGCGTCCGCGCCTCGTCGAGCGCACCGGCGAGTACCGTCGACGGATGGTCGTCCGAGACGACGCTGCCGAGCGACCGCAAGAAGAGATAGCCGAAAGACGCGGTCTCAGTCGTTGTCGAGCAGGTTGATCGCGTCACGAAGCGCGTCGAGCTGCTTCGACGGAGCATCCAACGCCCAATAGCGCGTGTGGCTGAAGGAGCGGGACTTTCCGCGCAGCAGGCTCAGATCGACATCCTTCACGCCCAGCCCGAATTTGCCACTGAGGGCACCGGACACGAGATCGCCCCGATAGATCCACCGGGCGGGATCGTGGATGTTCGTCCAGCGCACGACCGCGAACGGGCTCGCGTGGTGCAGACACCAGCCGCCGCCCTGCTTCGGAAAGACGAAAAGCTCGCCCTCCTTCGCGTCTCTGCCGAGGAAGCCGTGCTTCTTGGCGAGCCACACGCCGAGGCGATTGAGCGGCTCGCGGACCGGGGGAGCCGCGGGATATTCGCGCGTGTCGATGCGCTGGCCGAGATCCGCGGCATTCGTGGCCAGCAGAAACTCGGCATGGGTGAGGGGGCTGCCGATGGTCACGAAATCGCTGATCAGCCAGCGGTCGGTGCCGTCGTGGCGATCCTGGCGGGCGGCGAGCAGGCGGCGCAGCCGCGCCTGGCATCGGCGGAAGCGCTCGACGGAGTCCGCGTCGCCGTCCCTGAGCGCTGCGGCGGCATCGTGGACGCTGCGCAGCGCCGCGAGCTCGTCACCGCCGCCTCTTAGGGTCCGCGCGTCCTCCCGCTGCGTCCAGAGGTAGTTGATCAGGTCGTAGGCCAGGATCGAACCGAGACTGTGGCCAACGAGAACGATCCGGTCGTACTCGCCGCCCGCGTGCAGCTCGTTGAGGAGCCTCAGCCCGCGCTCGCGCACGGCGGCGCGGGCGGAAATGTTGGCGGGATCGGCGCGCGTGTAGCGAACGACGCGCCCGAAGCTCGCAGTCGCCATCTTATGCACGAGGGCACCGAGGCCGGCCGCCGATACCGCGAGGGCTATGCGGGCCCAGGTCGGAAAGACGTCGTCGGGAAGGATGCTGGCGAGGCCGACCGCACACGCCAGGCCCGTGACGATCCAAAGCGCGATCCACGCACCGCGAACATCCCGCGGCACCTGGCTCCAGGGCCGAAACAGCAGGTAGCGAATCCATCCGGCGAACTGAGTCCACGTCGAACCGCCGGTGAGGTCTGCCCAATAGAGCTCGTAGAAATCGGTGCGGGCGCCGTTCGGGAAGGCTTCGCTCGACTGGCTTTTCCGCGTCGTGAGGCGGCGCAGCTCGAGCGAGCCCGTGCGTCCGTCGGGACGGCTCCAGAACTCGGGCTCCTGAGTGTCGCCGTTTCTCGCGCCGGTTTGCGATCTCAGCACGGCGCGCGCGAAATCGCGGACCGTATCCATCGGGCGCTGCTCGCCCATGCCGTGGACGATCACGACCGCTTGGCGGGCCGTGCGCGATGGCACCGCGCTCGGCTGGTCCGATTGCGCGAGCCCGATTCGGACGACCGAGCCGTTATCACGCCTTTCGCTCAAAGCCCCTGCCCCCACGCGTCTGTTCGTTCGGGATACTGCCGAGGATCGGAGAACGCGCCAAGGGCCGGAGCGGCCCAAGACGGCGGCGGGCTCAAGAGTGTGGTGGACGAACCACGCATGCCACGATGCGGCAGACGCTTTTGCAGGTTCCGCTGCCGGCTACACCGGCTTCAGAAGCACGTGCTTCTTCTTCCCGAGCGACAGCTTCACGACGCCTTCCGGCGTGAGATCAGCGGGTGTCAGAACCCTCTTCTCATCCGTCACCACGACATCGTTGACGCGCAGGCCTCCGCCCTTGATCTGACGGCGGGCCTCGCTGGTGGATGCGACGAGCCCGGCCTGAACGTGGGCGGCAAGGACGCCGATGCCCGCATCGAACGCGGCGCGCGCGATCTCGACGGTCGGCAGCGATTGCGCAAGCCGGCCTTCCTCGAACGTCGTGCGCGCGGTCTCGGCGGCGGCCTCCGCGTTCTCGCGTCCGTGCACCAGCGCGGTCGCTTCGGTTGCCAGCACCTTCTTCGCCTCGTTGATCTCGGCGCCTTCGAGGGCGGCGAGCTTCGCGACCTCGTCGAGCGGGAGCGTGGTGAAGAGCTTGAGGAAGCGGCCGACGTCGGCGTCCTCGGTGTTGCGCCAATACTGCCAGTAGTCGTAGGCGGAAAGCTGCGTCTCGTTGAGCCACACGGCGCCCGAGGCCGTCTTGCCCATCTTGGCGCCGGACGCGGTCGTCAGCAGCGGACACGTCAGCCCGTAGAGCTGGTGCGCAACCCCCATGCGCCGGCCCAAGTCGATGCCGGTGACGATGTTGCCCCATTGATCGGAGCCGCCCATCTGCAGGTTGCAGCCGTAGCGGCCCGCGAGCTCCGCGTAGTCGTAGGCCTGCAACAGCATGTAGTTGAACTCGATGAAGGAGAGCTCCTGCTCGCGTTCGAGGCGCATGCGGACCGAGTCCATCGACAGCATACGGTTCACCGACATGTGCCGGCCGACGTCGCGCAGGAAGGCGATGTAGTTGATGGTCGTCAGCCATTCCGCATTGTCGAGCATGAGCGCGTCGCCCTTGCCCTCGCCGAACGAGAGAAACTTCGTGAAGACCGTCTTGATCTGGTTCTTGTTGTCCTCGATCTGCTCGAGCGTCAGGATCTTGCGCGTCTCGTCGCGGCCCGAGGGGTCACCGACGCGGGTCGTGCCGCCGCCCATCAGCGCGATCGGCTTGCCGGCGCCCGTCTTCTGGAGCCAATGCAGCATCATGATCGACAGCAAGTGGCCGATGTGCAGCGAGGGTGCCGTGCAGTCGTAACCGACATAGGCGACGAGCTTGCCTTCGGCCGCCAGCGCATCGACACCTTGCGCATCGGAGCACTGGTGGATAAAGCCGCGCTCGGTCAGGATGGAAAGAAAATCGGATCGGAATTCAGTCATGATGTGCTCAGAGGATCGTTGGTCTCGGCCGGAGCGCCGGGAGGCGCCGTATCGCCGAATTCGGCAGGACCATGCATGAGGAGGCCCCTGTGAGCAAGCGAGAGGACGGCGTCTGGCGCGCTTTGGGCCTCATGAGCGGCACTTCGCTCGACGGCATCGATGTCGCAGTGATCGAAACTGACGGCGAGCGGGTGCTCAAGCGGGGCTTTTCCGCGACCTATCCCTACTCCGACGCGGTGCGGGATAAACTCAGGGCCAGCCTCGACGAGGCGGTGGAGATCTCGGAGCGCAGCGCGCGGCCGGGCCGGCTCGGGCTGCTCGAACAGTATCTCACCGAGCTCAATGCCGAAGCGGCCGCGCACTATCTCGCCGACCACGAGATCGCCGCCGACAGCATCGACGTCGTGGGCTTTCATGGGCAGACCGTGTTGCATCGTCCCGAAGCGGGCCTCACGGTCCAGCTCGGCGACGGCACCCTGCTCGCGCGGCGACTTGGCGTGCCGGTGGTCTACGACCTCAGAGCCGCCGACATGGCCGCGGGCGGCCAAGGCGCGCCGCTGGCTGCAGCCTATCACCGGGCGCTTGCGGCCGACATCGCCGAGCGCCCCGTCGCCGTCCTCAATCTCGGCGGTGTGGCGAACGTGACGTGGATCGGCGAGGACGGCGACCTGATCGCCTTCGATACCGGACCGGCTTCCGCGATGATCGACGACTGGGTGGCGACGAAGCTTGGCCAGCCGTTCGACGCGGGCGGGCGGCTCGCCGCCGCCGGCACCGTGCACGAGGCCATCGTCGCGGACTGGCTGGCCCTTCCCTACTTCGCCGAAGCGCCGCCGAAGTCGCTCGACCGCAACGCCTTCAGCCTCGCGCCGGTGGCCGATCTCTCGGGACTCGACGGAGCGGCGACGCTGACGGCATTTTCGGCCGCTGCGGTCGCGGCTTCGATTCCGCACCTGCCCGCGCCGCCTCGGCTCTGGATCGTGTCGGGCGGCGGCCGGCGCAACGACACCCTGGTGGCGCAGATCCGCGAGCGCGTCGGCGCGCCCGTGCAGGTCGCCGAGGCGTTCGACCTCGACGGCGACGGACTGGAAGCGGAGGCCTGGGCATTTCTCGCCGTGCGCTCCCAGCTCGGCCTGCCGATCACGTTTCCAGGGACGACGGGCGTTCGTGCCCCGCTCTCAGGCGGCGTGACCGCAGCCGCCAAACCCTAGCGAGGGCGCGGTCGCAGAGACCGCTCGGCGCAGACGACCCCGGACACTCGGAAGCGACACACGCGGGCGCACGGCTCGCCGCTTCTCCGCGCGGCCCCCTCGATCTCGCATCGAATTAAGCCGTCCGTAACCACGTCCCCCCACCGTTCAGTTACGAATTAAGGGCAAATGTAAGGGATATGTAAATTTTTCGGGCCCGACCTGTGAAAACGCGTCCCGACCCTGACAGCCGCATGAGGCCACCGCGCCCCGGCACGAGCGAAACGCGCACCGATCGGCCGTTGCGGCGGCTCGCGGTGGCGAGCGTCTACACCGTGGTGGCGACCGCGCTCCTGGTGTTCGGCGTCGTATTCTGGTCGGCGTCACGCATCGATCAGCTCTCGCAGGAGCGCCAGTTCCGCACGATCGCATCCGCACTCGTGAGCAGCGTGGAAAGAATTCCGTACGATCAGGAAAGCGTCGCGATCTGGGACGATGCCGTCCGCTACGCCAAAGACAGCTTCGACCCCAAGTGGGTGGAGACGAATCTCGGCATTTGGATGTACGAGTACTTCAAGCACGATCGTACCTTCGTCATCCGCTCAGACGGAACGCTCGTCTACAGCATGGTCGACGGGAAGACCGTCACCAACCCGAACTACCGGCCGGACGCGGCGGTGTTCGATGTCGTGACCGCGCTGCGCAAACAGATCGCCGCCGGCGTCCTCGACGACTACGAGCTCAACAAGCGCCGCCTCCCTCACCTCGTTGATTTTTCATTCGAAGGCCAACGCCCGGTGCTCATCAGTGCGGTGCCGCTCGTCCCCGAATCCAAAATCGCGACGCAGCCGCGCGGCACCGAATCCGTTCTCGTCAGCATGCGCTTTCTCGATGCCAGCTTCCTTTCGGACCTCGCCTCGACGCACCTCCTCAAGGGCGTTCGCTTTTCTCGCACCGGCGACATCGCGCCGAACGAGGCCTCGTATCCGCTGCTCGATCGCCGCGGCGAGACCATCGGTCATATCGTGTGGGTGCCGGAGATGCCCGGCTGGGCCATTCTGACCGACGTGCTGCCCGTTCTGACCGCCGGCCTCGGCGCCATCAGCATCGCCATCGTCCTCCTCATCGCCGGGTTGCGCAGGACCTATCGCGAGCTTGTGCACAGCGAAGCCGAATCCAAGCATCGCGCCGTCCACGATCCGCTGACCGGTCTCACCAACCGCGCCTACTTCAACGAGCGCGTCGGCGTTCTCCTGACCGAGCGGCGCGTCAGCGGGCACGCGCTCGCGCTGATGTTCCTCGACCTCGACCGCTTCAAGAGGGTCAACGACACGCTCGGTCATCCGGTCGGCGACGCACTCATCCAAGACGTGGCCCGGCGCATCAAGTCCCTTACCCGGCCGACCGACGTGTTCGCCCGCATGGGTGGCGACGAATTCGCGATCATCAGGTGCGACGGCGTTTCGCGAGAGACCATCGAGGCGTTCTGCCGCGATGTCGTGGCCGCCGTATCCGAGCCCTACGACGTGCTTGGCCAGCGGGCCGCGATCGGGGTCAGCATCGGGGTCGCCATGGCGCCCGAGTCCGGGACGGACCGCAGCGAGCTTGCGCGCAAGGCCGACATCGCGCTCTATCAGGCGAAGAACCGGCAACTTGGCTACGCGTTCTATACCGAGGAAATGAGCAAGACGCTGAAGGAGCGCCAAGCCCTCGAGGATGCTCTCAGGAAAGCGCTCGACGTCGACGGCGAGATCGATGTCGTCTACCAGCCGCTGATCGCCGCCAACGACCTTTCCGTCAGCGGTGTCGAGGCCCTGGTGCGGTGGCACCATCCGCACCTCGGCTCCATCCCGCCCGCCGTGTTCATTCCCGTTGCCGAGGAATGCGGATTGATCGGGCGGCTCGGCGAACGGGTCCTGCGCGAAGCGTGCCGGACGGCCGGCGCCTTGGATCTTGGAACGATCGCCGTCAACGTCTCGCCGATCCAATTCCTGAACCCGGACTTCGCCTCCCGTCTGTTCGCCGTCCTCGCGCATACGGGCGTCGCGGCCGAACGTCTCGAACTCGAGATCACGGAGAGCGCGCTGCTCGACAGCTCGGGCGCGTCGGCCAAGGTCCTCCACCTGCTTCGTGCGCGCGGCGTCCGCATCGCGCTCGACGACTTCGGAACCGGCTACTCGTCGCTCAGCTACCTCATCAAGCTTGAGGTGGATCGCATCAAGCTCGACCGCTCGTTCGTGCAGGAGCTCGGCACATGCCCGCGCTCCTCATCCATCGTCCGCTCCGTCATCGCCATGGCGCACGCAGTCGGCGTATCCATCACGGCGGAAGGCGTCGAAAAGCCCGAGCAACGCGACTTTCTCGTCAGCGTCGATTGCGACACGCTGCAGGGCTACCTGTTCTCGCCGCCCATATCGGCGCTGAGCCTCGTCGAGCAGTTCGCGGTTGGGTTCCGTCGTTGGCAGCCGGCGGCAGACGCGGCGGACGAGGCCCAAGTCTCCGACCCCAAGGTGGCGTAGCGCACCGTTTCCCAGACCCCCGTTCCCTGTCTTTCCCTCACTTGCGCGATGGGCGCGGCTTGCCCCAATGTGCCGGTGTTCAGGACGTTGACACACTTATTTGGGGGACTTGATGAGCGGGCTTCTCGCACTGCTTGACGACGTGGTGGCGCTGACGAAAGTCGCCGCGGCGACGCTCGACGATACGGCGGCCCAGGCCGCGAAGGTCGGCGCCAAGACGGCAGGCGTCGTGATCGACGATGCCGCCGTGACACCGCGCTACGTGACCGGACTGGCCGCGAAGCGCGAGCTGCCGATCGTCGGGCGCATCGCGTGGGGATCGCTCAAGAACAAGCTGCTCTATCTGCTGCCGGCGGCCATGCTGCTGACGGTGTTTCTGCCCGCCGCCATCATCCCGATCCTGATGCTCGGCGGCCTCTATCTCGCGTTCGAGGGCACGGAGAAGGTGCATCATCTTCTGAGCGGCGAAGGCGAAAAGGACATGTTCGCCGTCGCGGCGGCGGCAGGCATCGATCCCAAAGCTCTCGAGGATCGGCGGGTGTCCGGCGCTATCCGCACCGACTTCATCCTCTCGGCCGAGATCATGGCCATCGCGCTCGCCAACACGACGACGCCCGATCTTCTGACCAAGGCGCTCGTGCTCGCGTTCGTCGGCATCGCGGTGACGGTTGCGGTTTACGGCGCGGTTGCGATCATCGTGAAGGCGGACGACGTGGGCCTCGCCCTCGCGCAGAGAAACGGCGCGATTTCGGGCCCCATCGGCCGTGCGCTCGTTTACGGTATGCCACCGTTTCTCAAGGTGCTCAGCCTCGTCGGCACGATCGCGATGCTGTGGGTCGGCGGCGGCATCCTGGTGCACGGCCTGCACGAATTCGGCATTCACTGGCCGGAAGAAGCCATCCACGCCGTTTCCGAAGCCGTTCGCGACGCCGTTCCGTTCGCGGGCGGTTTTCTCGGCTGGATGGCCGGCGCGTTCGGTGCGGCTGTCGTCGGCATCGCGGCCGGCACGGTCGTGCTCGTGGCCATCCGGCTTTTCGGCGCGCGCTTCACCACGGGCCAGACGCCTAAAGTCTGACCGCGCGCGTCGCATCGGTCTCAAAATGGAAACGGCCCGGGAGAGCTCCCGGGCCGTCGCCGTGTCAGGTCGATGTTCGGGCGCCTGCCGCGCCGCCGGATTCTTATTCGTCGTCGCCGTCGTCCGCATCGGCTGCAGGAGCGCTCGCAGCTTCCGCGCGCTCACGCTCGCGCTCGCGCTCACGGGCGGCCTCACGCTCCTTCTCGCGCTCCTTCTGGGCTTCGCGGTCCTGAATGGCCTTCGCGAGCCGCATGTCCAGGTAGCCGCCCACGACCTTCTCCAGGTCTTCGGTCTTATCCTCGAAGAAGTGGTTCGCGCCGGGGATCACCTCGTGATCGATCTTGATGCCGCGCTGCGTCTTGAGCTTCGCCGTAAGCTCCGCAACAGAAGCCGAGGGCACCACGCGGTCCTTGTCGCCGTTGACCATCAGGCCCGACGACGGACACGGCGCGAGGAACGAAAAATCGTAAAGGTTCGACGGCGGCGCGACGCAGATGAAGCCGTCGATCTCCGGCCGGCGCATCAAGAGCTGCATCGCGATCCAGGTGCCGAACGACACGCCGGCGATCCAGCAATACTTGGCGTCGGGCTTCACCATCTGCAGCCAGTCGAGCGCCGAGGCCGCATCCGCAAGCTCGCCCGGCCCGCCATCCCAGAAGCCCTGAGAGCGGCCCACGCCGCGGAAGTTGAAGCGTAGAACCGAGAAGCCGCGCTGCGCGAACGTGTAATAGAGGCTGTAGACGACCTGGTTGTTCATCGTGCCCCCGAACTGCGGATGGGGGTGCAGGATGAGGGCGATGGGGCTGTCGTTGGCCGGTTCGTGATGGTAGCGGGCTTCGATGCGGCCTGCAGGCCCATTGATGATCAGCTCAGGCATCGGTTTCATCTGCTCGGTTTGGGGTTCGGGTCAGGCGGGGAAATTGCCCTGGCTTACAACGGGCGACAGCCTGTCGCAGGCGCTATCCCGCAATTCACAAAATCGTGCCTCAAAGAATGCTTGATTTCCCCGCTCGGAATTTTCATATTCGGTGCAAGTTTAGAACGGTTCGAAAGAGATGGCCGTGACGGTCTCTTTTTTGGCTGCACCCGGCGTGTGTGGGTCTCCTTAGCACACGAGGGGTGGTGAATTGCAAGCGCTATGCGCCGCCGGAACAGCGTGCGCGTCAGGAGTGGTGGAGCATGGAGCTCAACACACGGGGCCGTTATGCGGTCATGGCGATGGCCGATCTCGCGAAGCACAGCGACGGGGGCGCGGTTGCGCTCTCGGCGGTTGCACAGCGTCAGCGGATCTCGCTCGACTATCTGGAGCAGCTCTTTCTGAAGCTGAGGCGCGCCGGGCTGGTCGATAGCCAGCGCGGGCGCCACGGCGGCTACAAGCTCAGCCGTCCGGCCCGCGAGATTTTCGTCGCGGAGATCATGTCGGCGGTGGACGAGGGCACGCGCATGACGCGCTGCTTCGGCGACGACGCGGGTCCGTGCCTTGGCGATACGCGCTGCCTCACCCACGATCTCTGGACCGCGCTCGGCGCGCAGATCGAGAACTTCCTCTCGCGCGTCAGCTTGCGGGACGTGCTCGACGGCATTCCGGCCGCGCCGTCCGAGTGCGCCGTGCGGGAGCGTCCGCATGACCACGGGCCGGCAGGTGCCACACTGGAGAGGTCTCCGCAGTGACGCAGCCGCGCACATACCTCGATTACAACGCTTCGGCGCCGCTTCGGCCCGAGGCGCGCGAGGCTGTGCTTGCAGCGCTCGGCGTCGCCGGCAATGCTTCCTCGGTTCATGCCGAAGGGCGCAGGGCGCGGGCGATGATCGACGAGGCGCGCGATGCGGTCTCAGCGCTCGTGAATGCGCGCGCGTCGGAGGTGGTGTTCACGAGCGGAGCGACCGAATCCAATACGTGGGCGCTTTCGGCGCCGTGGGACCGGATCGCATTTGCGGATGTCGAACACGATTCGATCCGCGCGCCGGCCGTTCAGATCGCCGCGAAGCGTGGCGCGGAAGCGATCCATTTGCCGGTTTCGGCGGATGGAACCGTGGATTTCCGAAGCGTTGCTCCGGGGGCGAACACGCTTCTCGTGCTGCAGATGGCCAACAACGAAACCGGCGTGCTGCAGGACGTGGAAGCGGCCGGACGTTGGGCAACGGAGAACGGCGCGCGGCTGCATACGGACGCCGTCCAGGCGCCGGGCCGTGCGCGCATCGATTTCGCCCAGCTCGGCGCGCACACGATGAGCCTCTCGGCGCACAAGATCGGCGGGCCCAAGGGTATTGGCGCGCTGGTGATCGGGGCTGGCGTCGCGCTCGATCCGCTGCTTGCTGGCGGCGGGCAGGAGCAGCGCCGGCGGGCAGGCACGGAGAACGTCGCGGCGATTGCAGGTTTCGGTGCCGCGGCCCGCGCGGCTCTCGACGATCTCGACAGTGCGTCGCGCGTGGCAGCGCTGCGCGATTCGCTCGAAGCCGCCGTGATCGCGGCCACGCCGCAGGCGGTCGTGATCGGGCGCGACGCGCCGCGGCTCTGCAATACGTCAACGATCGCGCTTCCCGGCACGTCGGCCGAGACGGCCGTGATCAAGCTCGATCTCAAGGGCATCGCGGTCAGCGCGGGATCGGCGTGCTCCTCGGGAAAGGTCGGCGAAAGCCATGTGCTCCGCGCGATGGGGCTTTCGCCGGAGATCGCGAGATCGGCGATCCGGGTGAGCCTCGGGCCGGACACGACAGAACAAGACATCGCGGCGTTCGTCGCCGCCTGGAAAGGCATTCACGGCGGCGCATCGCTCGCCGCGTGAGCAACGAGATGGACGGCGCGGCCTCGGCGGGCCGCACATAACGCACATAAAAGGTGGGTTGAATGGCAGCAGTTCAGGAGACGATCGACACGGTCAAGAAGATCGACGTCGATCAATACAAGTACGGCTTCGAAACCAACATCGAGACCGTGAAGGCGCCAAAGGGCCTCAATGAGGACATCGTCCGCTTCATTTCCGAGAAGAAGGGCGAGCCTCAGTGGATGCTCGACTGGCGGCTCGAGGCTTACGCGCGCTGGCGCAGCATGACGGAGCCGAGCTGGGCGAAGGTCAGCTATCCGAAGATCGACTTCGAGAACCTCTATTACTACGCGGCCCCCAAGAGCATGGAAGGCCCGAAGAGCCTCGACGAGGTCGATCCGGAGCTGCTTCGCACCTATGAAAAGCTTGGCATCCCGCTCAAGGAGCAGGCTGTGCTTGCAGGCGTCGAGGGTGCGCGCGTCGCGGTGGACGCCGTGTTCGACAGCGTGTCGGTCGTCACGACTTTCAAGGAGGAGCTGGCGAAAGCCGGCGTCATCTTCTGCTCGATGTCGGAAGCGGTGCGCGAGCACCCCGAACTCGTGAAGAAGTACCTCGGCACCGTCGTGCCGCAGGGCGACAACTACTATGCGGCCCTCAACTCGGCGGTGTTCTCCGACGGCTCGTTCGTCTACGTGCCGGAGGGCGTGCGCTGCCCGATGGAGCTTTCGACGTACTTCCGCATCAACGAGAAGAACACCGGCCAGTTCGAGCGCACGCTCATCATCGCGGACAAGGGCGCGTACGTATCCTATCTCGA
>ERZ869909.1543-NODE-1543-length-18323-cov-3.766579_pt1 | contig 18323 bp, 18 predicted proteins | sample MGYA00520892_ERZ869909 | MGnify/ENA primary metagenome ERZ869909 (study PRJEB32215, sample SAMEA104723947) | bioreactor metagenome | biome: bioreactor; feature: anaerobic bioreactor; material: water | place: China | collected 2015-03-12 ...
AAAAAATCAATTATCGACGAGAAATGCGTATGGGTAAAGGTCTGGGTATTAATATCAATAGCCAATAAACGACTCTCACTCCGATTTTCGATTGGATGTTGAGCAATAAGATGTGCTGGCAAATGAAAATCGTAATCAGATAACTTCATTAAAAGCCCCTCGCATTCTTATCATTTAGACCCAATCGTTCAAAGTATTCATTTTTAAAGTCCAAAAACCGGTCTTCTTTGATGGCGACTCTGGCCATTTCCGTCAATCGAATCAGATGACGAAGGTTATGTATCGATAGCAAACGTTGACCTAGTCCTTCATTGCACTTAATCAAGTGGCGTAAATAGGCACGAGTGTAATTTTTGCATGTCACACAATCACATTCAGGATCCAACGTTGAAAAGTCTCTTTCATATTGGGCATTACGAATATTGACACGCCCTAAGGATGTCATCGCTGTGCCATGGCGGGCAATGCGAGTCGGTAATACACAGTCAAACATGTCAACCCCTCGTAATATACCTTCCAGAATGGCATCGACTGACCCAACTCCCATCAGATATCTTGGTTTATCTTCAGGCAGATACTTTATGCTATAATCAATCATTTTGTACATGGTTTCCTTGGTTTCGCCCACACTTGTGCCACCAATCGAATAACCAGGGAAGTCCATTTCAACTAATGATTCAGCAGAGAATTTTCGTAAGTCTTCATATTCTCCACCTTGAACAATACCAAAGAGTGCTTGATCTTCTGAGCGCTGATGTGCCTCTTTTCCACGCTTTGCCCAGCGCAATGTACGTTCTACACTGGCTTTCATATAATCGTAGGTAGCTGGGTATGGAGGACATTCATCAAAACTCATGATGATATCTGCCCCAAGATCATTTTGAATTTGAATTGATTTTTCAGGTGTCAAGAATAGTGTGTCACCGTTTAGATGATTCTTGAAGGTAACTCCTTCTTCACTGATTTTCCGGCTGTCACTTAGTGAAAAGACCTGAAAACCACCACTATCTGTTAAAATAGGGCGTTGTACATTCATAAATTTATGCAAACCACCCGCTTGCTTGACAATATCTTCTCCCGGTCTTAACCAGAGATGGTAGGTATTGGAAAGAATCACACCTGCCTGCATATCTGTTAGTTCCTCCGGCGATACGAATTTTACCGTCGCCAACGTTCCAACAGGCATAAACATAGGTGTTTCAACCGATCCATGCGGGGTATGCAAGATGCCTAACCTGGCACCTGATTGTTTACACACGTGTGTAATTTCGAGTTTAAATTTTTCCATAGTTCATCACGTACCCTATCATACCATAAAATATCCAATTGTCACGCATAGATTCTTCGTATATAATATACAAGTTGTTTTAAATAAAGGAGTGATATGATGTTTAACACAGGTTTTGGACTTCTATTTGTGGTGGTCAATTTTATACTCGTTCTAATTGCTTATCGTCAGTTTGGAAAAACTGGTTTAATGGTGTGGATTGCCATCAGTACGATTCTGGCAAACATCCAGGTGCTTAAAGGAATTGAAATCTTTGGGATGCATGCAACACTAGGAAATACACTCTATGGTTCTATCTTTCTTGCAACAGATATCCTCAGTGAAAAGTATGGGTATAATGAGGCCAAACGATCTGTTTATCTTGGATTTTTTAGTGCTATCGTCCTATTAATTACGATGCAAATGGCCTTGGTTTTCGTCCCACTAGATGATCCATTTGCTTTACTTGTGCAAGAATCTTTCGAACTTATCTTCTCATTTTCAGGAAGAATTGTTCTGGCAAGCCTAGTTGCCTATTATACAAGTCAACTTCTTGATATTGCGATTTACCGAAGAATTAAGGAAAAGCTCAGTGATGACCGTTTTCTATGGGTTCGTAACAATGTTTCAACCTTACTATCACAGGCAATCGATACAATCATCTTCGTTTCCATTGCTTTTATAGGTATGCCATACAATCTATTTGATATCATGATAACTACCTATATTCTCAAATTGATCATTGCTGTTCTAGATACTCCGTTTTTATATATTGCCAAAAGGATTTCACCGATAATCGACTAAAAGGATCAACTGAGTTGACCCTTTTTTTATTTCATCATTTGATTTGCGAATGCAACGCCAAATGCCTCGCATTTGGCAAGTTTCTCCTCAGAATCCGGATTAAACTTGATCGATAGTCCAGGTATAACTTTCATTTTTAGCTGTGCCAAACGTTGGGTAATGTTATCCACGGCTTCCCCTGTCCAACCATACGACCCGAAAGCTGATGCGTGTTTATTTCGGTAAAGAACCGGATTCATATAAGCCACTAAATCCCAAATTGGTTTCAATGCATCCGATAGAATTGTTGGTGACCCAAATAGAATACCGTCAGCTTCCAGCATCTTCTCAATAACAGTCTGCTGATCTTCCTTGACCAAATCATAAAGAGTCACCTCAATATCAGCCGCCTGCTCAATCGCCGTTTTGATGGTCTTTCCCATAAGCTCTGTATAACCATAGGCACTGACATACGGTATAACCACTTGCTTTTTCTTATTTAAGTTCGATGCAGTTGCCAACCTCTGATACATCTCAATAAACTCCTTGGGGTTTTGATCAATGGAAGGTCCATGTCCAGTAAGTATCATACGGATATCCAAAGACTCAAGTTTGCTCATTGCTTTAAGCACAAACGGCTTAAATGGTGACATAATGTCGTCAAAATAGCTCTTCACAGCATTCAGATACTCTTTTTGATCCTTTAGTTGGGAGGACATAACATGATCAAAACTGAAGTGTGATCCAAATGAATCGCAAGAGAATAAAATCTGATCTTCCTGCACATAGGTATACATGGCATCAGGCCAATGCAATTGTGGAGCCATCATAAACCTCAAGGTTTTATTTCCTAAAGAAATGGTTTCATTTTCCTTGAGGGCATGACCATGAAATGGACAGTTCAGGATATCTGTCAGAAATTTAATGGATGAAGGTGACCCAACAACCTGAATGTCCGGGTTTTTCTCAATCAAAAAGCGTAAAGAGCCGGAATGATCTGGTTCCGTATGATGAATAATCACCAGATCAATATCTTCAATCGCCACAACAGAAGTCAACTTTTCAATATACGACTCAAGGAACTTCTCCTTTGCCGTATCAATCAGAGCCGTTTTCTCACTTCCCTTTAACACATAGGCATTGTAGGTTGTGCCATACTCTGTATACATAATGATGTCGAAGATACGAAGATTCGGATCCAAAGCTCCAATCCACGTAATATCCTCTGTAATTTTAAATGTCTCCATGTCTTTCTCCTTTACACCTGAGTGTACTTTTGTGAAATTAAACGAACATGACCTACATTTTAGTAGCCAGTTTCCTCTGTTTAACTCGGTTGCGATAAAGCATAGCACTTAGAATCGATGTCACAGGGATTGCAAAGAGAATCCCTAAACTTCCGGCAACAGCCTGAAGCACTTCAGCTGCCATATATTCCGAGTGAATGAGCAAATTAACGGGTTTTGCATAGATAATCATCAGTAAAATTGTGGGTAACGAACTTCCAATATATGCTAAAACCAGGGTGTTTGCCATGGTCCCCATAATATCTTTTCCAATAGACATACCTGAAAAGATGATTTGACGAACCGAAATACTCGGCGCGGTATCAATCAGTTCCTGAAGTGAGGAAGCGATTGACATCGCAACATCCATGACTGCTCCAAGAGAACCCACCACTATACTAACAAAGAGAATTCCTGTCAGATTCAAAGGCAAATCATTTTCGATAAAAACCAGATGAACATAGTCTTCGGATAATATACCTGACATTCGCATCAAAGTCGTAAAGATAATCGCAAGCAATGTGGCTACAAGAATTCCGCCCATACAGCCAAGTGAAGCCGCAATAGTCTTTTTGGTGATACCACCAATCAGAATGAAACTCATTATGATTATATATAAAGCTACCCCAAGTGTTATCACGTAGAGGTTTAGATTGGCCAAAATGGCTGGTACAAGAATGAAGAATACCGCAAACACGGTAAATCCAAGAGATACAATTGCGTTAAATCCCTGCCATCGTCCAAAAAGAATAATAAGAATTAGAAACAATGCCACTAGGATGCCAATCAGATTGGATCGTGCAAAGCTGACCAGTCGCCATTCAACTCTTTGATCAAATACCGAACGGTATAAAACAATGCTATCTCCCATGGATAATGGATACAGTTGAGCCACCATCGCATCATCATAAATCTGGGTTACCGTGATCTCACGATGTTGGAATGGGCCACTGGAAATCACTGCTTTAAATACCACTTCCAGATCTCCTTCAAACGAATCCGAAATTACGCGTTCTGAAACTATCTGGCTGATTTTCGCCTGATGAAACTCATCGTTTTTATATCCTTCACTAGGTATTGTAGGTACAAGACTCATAAAATAGCTTGAACCAAAATAACTAATCAAGATGGATATCAGGATAGTAGCTACATAGACAGCCACATCGTTAATCTTTATTTTTTTCATATACTCACCACCATTATTTTACCACCGGAACATTAATTTTCATATAAAAAGATGAACGGCACTCATTCATCTCTTTTTTGATAGAAACAGGGGTAATACTCTTTTACTCATTCATTAGTCTTTGACATTGTGATAAATCCAGAATCTGAAAATGATTCTTTTCATATCGAATAACTCCACTTTGTTGTAACTTAGCAAGTTCACGAGAAAGTGAAGGTCGGGAAACTTGAAGGTAAGCCGCCATCTGATCACGATTAAACACAAGTGTAAACGCTGTTTTCTGGGTTCGATGAAACTCATCAATCAAAAACCAGCAGATTTTCCCGGTAATACTTCTTATACTTAAGAGTTCAATTTTCTTATGCAAGTTTACTGCTTTTCTACTCATGCTCGACACTAAATTGAAAAGAAGTATCGACTTAATCTCTTGGTCTTCCATTTTCTGAATCATTTCAGGTAAAAAATAGCAAACGGATGTGGGTTGATAGGCAGATATGTCTGTTGGATAGCGAACTGATGGCTCAAATGCCAGCACTTCCGCAAACACCTGATTTTCCACCATCCATCCGACAATGGATGCATCTCCTGAAGCACTGTTCTGATGCACCGCAACCGATCCGGTTAATACCAACCCAATTTTATGGAAGTGTTCATTGCGATGAACCACGATGTCACCCTTGGAATAATCAACGACCTGTGGTGAGCAGACTTGAATGCAATATTCGATTTGCTCCTCACTCAACGATGTGAATAATGGGTTCTTACGTAAACTTTGATTTAATGACGGCATGATTTCACCCCTTGATTAACTCTAATTGTATCGATTCCTGCGTTAATGTCAAAGAAAAAGACAATCCGAAGACTGTCTATTGTATACGTTCAAACCGATAAGTTGGGTGATCTGAGATGTAGTCGTACTCTGAAGCTTCGATAAAGCCCTTAATCCAACTATCTCTTAACTGATAATAGATTGAGATATCCAATCCTACCGAATCCCAGTTGTCCCGGTGGGTACATGGTTCCACCGTCCATTCTATGTGATTTTCATCGTGACTCGTTACGGTCATCGCCTTATCACATGGCATGCCTTCAACCAAAGCATCCGTTAGATTGCGATAGAGATACGATGGTTTTACCCATTGAGGCTCCCATGCCTGATTTAATCGCTCTCCTGCCATATAATAGAGTCTTTTTGCCTGATCCAAAGTCAGATAGTCGTTTTCAAATGATTCCTTTAGCGCAGCTGCTAAACGCAAATCTGCATTGTTCAACTGATTCGATAACCAATTGTGAATATTCTCATGGTCAATGATTTCCTCAATATCCCCAACAGGCAACGAAGAAAATAGTTGCTCCACATGTTCCTGAAGACCTTTCGCATCAGCCCCAGATTCATCCAGATAGTTGTACAAGTACATCGCCCATTGATCCAGATACTTGATTTTATTAAACATCCAGCGATGGATTTCTGCAAATTTCTCAGCCACTGACAACAACCTCCAATTGATCCATTAACTCCTCAACATCATAACCATGCACATAGCATGCTTCTTCCAATGTCTCATCCTGAGCCGAAGGGCAGCCAAAACAAGCCATTTCAAAATGCATAAGCAAACTTATCGTTTGAGGATAGGTTGAGATAAGCTGCCTAATTGTCATATCTTTACTTAACATCATTATCAACACCTTTCCTGACTATTATACAGAAATAACATATATTTTTATGTATCTGAGGATACAAAAAGCAATACCTTTCGGCTATGCTTTCCATTGGTTAATGGCAGTCGACGTGGTATTGCTTACATTACTACGAGATGGCTCGATAATCATTTTCCCTTCACGAAGAAGTTGTACAAAAATGGCTGCCAAATTTGGATCAAATTGGGTTCCGGCATTACGTTCAATCTCATCTACCGCATATTCCACACTTAGATAGGTCTTGTAATGACGATCCGATGTAATTGCATCAAAGGCATCCGCAATGGCAATGCATCTTGCCGAGAATGGAATATTCTCTCCTTTGATTCGACGAGGATATCCTTTACCATCCCAGCGCTCATGATGTCCTACTACCGCAGGTATCACATGGCTGAAGGCAGGAAGATACTTAATGATGGTGATGGACATATCCACGTGTTTTTTCATGGTTTCATATTCATCATCCGTCAGTCGAGTATATTTTGTTAAAATACTTTCCGGAATACCGATTTTCCCAATATCGTGAAGCAGTGATGCCTGACGAATCAGTTCAATCTCATCCGGACTTGCTTTAGCTTCTGTAGCAATCGCGACCGCATATTTTGCAACACGCTGAGAATGTCCAAAGGTATAGTGATCCTTAGCATCGATTGCTGCGGTTAACGCATAGATCGTTGCCATATTCATTTCATCAGTAGTCCCATTCATTTTAAAATCATTCATTTCTTCAGAATAGATAACCGATTGATTTTTCCCATTTAATTTCGCAAACCTCAACGCAGTATTGGCCTTTGACAATAAGTCCTTATCATCCAACGCCATTGAAGGTGCACTGCTGATACCACATGAGACGGTGATATATCGAGCGTCCGAACCATTTTCAGCAACTGAAGTGCTCACGATACGCACGCGAATTTTCTCAGACATTTCATAGGCGGCTGTCGAATCCATGTAAGGTAGAATAACCCCAAAACTATCAGAAGCAAATCGACAGACAATGCCACGGGAACCACACACAAACTGAATGGCACTTGCCATTTTAGACAAAGCCACATCTCCTGCATAGTGTCCATAAATATCATTAAATACTCCGAGCATATCCGCATTCATCATAATCAATGACACCATTTGTGTTCGAACATTGCGTGTATGCTTCACGAGCTGATCCATAAAGTAGCGATGGTTATACACATTGGTCAGACTATCCATAACAGCTTCTTTACTGACTCGCTCAAACATATGTGCATTTGAGATTGCAATCGAAGCAGCTGCACTCAATGTGGAAACCATATTCAACTGATCCACAGACATACTAGTTGTATTATCCTTGGATGACATGAGCAGAATACCAATTAAATTTCCATTGTATTTTAGAGGTAAGGCAGCCTCAAATCTCATGTACATTAACTCATTACGTTCTTTATCCCACATGGTTTTAAAGAACGGATGATTATCAAGAAACTCATCCTGAATAATATCATCAAACTGACGGAACCAACGTACAAATGGATGACTTGCATTCAGAACAAATGAGAGTCGATCCAACTTTTTATGCGCTGAATAGAAAGTGAAATCATCGCCACCATTTTTCAGATATATGTAAATACGATCATTTCCGGTAATCTCATAAACCACTTTCATGAGTTCTTCAGTAATATTCTCAAGATTCAGGTTATTCGAAATAGTTAACGTGAACTGCTTGATTCGGTTATTCTGTGCATTTTCCTTCTGATAGAAATAACGATCGACCAAACGATGAATCACCATAAACAGCGGTTGAAATAGCAATATCGAAATCATTGTGGATAATAGCGTCAACGCTTCCCTGGACAGACCATTATTGATTCCGCCAAAGTAGTTCATTGCATTACCGACAAACAAAGTAATCAATGCCACAATCACAGTCATTAGAATCGTAAAAATCAGTGCCCGTGTCAAAACAATGCGTAGTTCAACGACACGATTTTTATAGATGGCATACATCAGAAAAGCGGATGTTACGATACCAAAGGCAAAGTCAAATGGATACTTTCCAATTTCAGGTATAACATTCAGGGCCATACCAATATAAAGGATAAACAATCCATATAAGACCGGTCTTAGTGAATTGGAATTTCGTTTTCCCTGCTTGAATCCTTTTCGAATCAGGTTCATACAGTTTGCCAGCAAAAGGAAGACTGCCCCAAAACAAAGATACGCAACCCATCCCATCGTATAAGCAAGCTCATAACTGATGATCCCATTAACTTCGACGGGAACCATTTCTGCTGAGGTGATTGCTAAACCGAGTGCATTGACGATTTGAATGACAAAGATAACCACAGACCAGAAAGCAATCGCCATTTTCTTAATCTGATTGGTAAAGATACTGATGAATAAAAAGGCAAAATATGGCACCATCGTGATGGAGGCTACCATTGCACGATTATAGAATAGTACTCCTGGAGGAACCTGCGCCTTCATCAGTAAGGATGTGGCAGCCCAGAAAATCATAACCGCAATGAACAGCATAAATGAATTAATCTGGCGGTCCTTTTTGGATAAAGACAAAATCAGAAAAAGAAGCGAATTAATCAATAAAGCAGCAGATGGTAAACCCCAGTACAAAAGATCACTCATTAACATAATAAGTCACCTCCTGCGGGCTCTGCTAGGTTCAGCACTTCCATGACATCAAAATGCGATGGATTTACTTTGGCCATAGTGTGGGTTATTCTTGACCGATGTTTTCCAATGGTACCTGAAGGAAGCAACTTCACATCCAACGGTTCAATTCCCAGCATTTTCTTCAAATTTGCATAATCCGGATCAATGTGTTTGAAATAAATCTCCAGTTGCTCCTTGATAAGCTGAGGATCTTCCAATGTAGTCATATGAGGATGACGAATCGTTTCTACATACATCTGTACATATGGACGTTTTAAATCATCATAACGTTTATAGGCAAACCATTCTCCAATACCCAATCGTGATAATTTCAATACTTCAGATATCGTCGATTCGCTGATACGGGTAAATCCGGCCAAATCAATGATCGGATCCACTCGGTCAATATAACGGAAATGAGGAAGCATGATACCATCTTCTTCACGTTTCAATACTTCACATTTAAAAATGTCTCCGATGCGATAGCGGGCAAAAGCTCCACCTTTAAGAGTGGTAATGACGATTTCATAGTATTCATCTGCTTTCAGCTCATTCATCAGATATGTTTTGGGAACATAGTCGGGATTTTCAAGATTCTTGTAATATTCATTCATTGGAATAAACTCATAGAAGCAAACATTCGGAAAAAGAATCAATCCGTTCTTACTCCAGGATTCAGCTCCGATGCAGGTTGCTTCGGTTCCACCAAAAATCTCCAGGGGTTTGATTCCCCAGTAGTATTCAATCTTTTCCTTAAAGTGTTGTGTATCCGTACCAGCACAAACAAAGCCCTTTAAATCAAATATGTCTTTGGGAAGCAACGGCTGTTTTTTGATTTTACTGCGGATTTTGGCCTTGGCGATTTTTGCCAGCATGCCCAAATCAAATTGAAGCAGATTAATCTTGGATGAAGAGGACCCACCCTCCGCAAAACTTTCACTCATGCGAACAATGACACTGCTAAGGCCATAGAACAAATCAATACCCTTTTGCATGCCCAACTTAAACCCTTCTTTATTACGTTGTCCAAAAGACATATGATTTCCTTCCTCGATGGAAGGCATAAAGTTAACTGTATATTCACCCTGAATTGTATACGGTAAAAGACCTGTCAAATACGGAAGCGGTGCCATCCCATTAAGAAAGTTCATTCCCGGTTTCAAATCAAAATGTCCACGCTTCTGACTGGTGGATAAAATAATGCATGTAAGACAGATATCCCGATGATGAGAAATCATCGTCTGTGTATAAGGTGCCACCTTCACTGGGGCTTTGCCACCTTCCCATGTGGTCTGAATCCAGACGACCGGATCGGATGGTAGTACATCTTTATTTTTCGGAAGTAAATCATCCGCATAATCATCGTAAGTAGTTAATGGAACCAGACGTCGAAACTCATCCACCGTTTTCGGATGATGACCTTTCATGATTTTACGTCCCAGTTCACAGTTGGCATATAAATCAATCTGCTCAAGAAGTAGACGCTTTTGAATATCCATGTACTGATTTATGTTCAAGTCTAAAAATCCACAGTATTTCTGCCAGATTTCATCATATCGTTTTGTTTTCAGCCATTGATCCATATTCATGATTGTGTCCTACTTTCCAAACGATTGCATAAAGCGAAGAAAGCTTTTCCGATTGACCCACAGAAACGGAGTTGTCTGTTTATATTGGTCATAACCTTTCAGTGTTTTCGGGAAAAAGTATACATCCTGAACCCAGACATGGACAATATCCATGAGTGTCCAAATGATGCATGCCACAAGTACCAGAAGTTTCCCGGTAGCTAAAAAGAGAAACAGATAAGTAAAGAAAAACCCCCAGACTCCAGGATGTCGACACAAAGCATAAACACCCGTATCAATCACTTCGTTGAAATTACCTTCAACGTAGGTCTTTGTAAACGGTAATGCGCCAAAAAGTGCATAGAACATACATCCTGCACTAACGATGCCAAGAGTCATAAAGAGATAAAAGGAAAATGATGTTGGTTGAAATACCAGATAAGATTCACTTGCGTACACCCAATAGGATGACCATGCCAGAAGCATGACTCCAATCGCGAAAAAACCGGTAAATAAGGAATGAATCTTCTTCACCTTATTAAAATCAAAGATGTACAGCAATCCAAAAGCGAGACATCCTAAAAGTACATCAAACATAGCTTTCCCCTTTGCTTGTAATTCAAATTATAAGGCATACACTCAGTTGTGACAACATTTTCTGAAAAATTGATGACAATTAATTCATAAATACGAAATTAAGTGCACACATTTAATTTTAAAAGTTTAGATTTGTTGAATTTTGGACTTATTTTTGCTACAGTTGTGCTAAAGAGGTGACACTATGGATAAATCAAAACTGAAAATGCTCTACGAAGCTTTCCAATTGTGTGAAAACGAAGAGGAAGTAGCCAACTTTCTAACTGACTTGTGTACATATACTGAGATTGAAGCTATGGCTGACCGATTGCATGTTGCTAAGCTTTTATCTGAAAAAGAGACTTACGAGAAAATCGAACAGATGACAAAAATGAGTTCCGCAACCATTTCACGGGTCAACCGCAGTCTGCTTCGTGGGAGTAATGGATATCAGATTGTCCTTGATCGTCTCAACAAGAAGTAGCAAATCATACTCAATCAACGATTCAACTTTTATCTGAAAACGCTATCAGAAAAAAGTTGGATTTTTTTGTGTTTTATACTTTACTTCTTTACTGTGATAAAGTATACTGTGTCTCATAACCTAGATGAAAGAAGGAAAATAAAATGAAAAAACTTATCGTAATACTCGCAGCTATGCTTCTATTAACAGCATGTAGCCAACCTGCCGCAACCAATGAAGATCGCAGTCTTCAAAATATTCTGGACAAAAAAGAGTTTGTGTTGGGGTTTACCCAGTACCCACCTCTTGGCTATCTGGACAATAACAATCCGGTTGGATTTGACATTGATATTGCCAAGGAAGTTATGAGCCGTCTTGGCGTTACACTTAAATTTCAGTACATCGACTGGGATGCAAAAACATTGGAACTAAACAGCGGGAACATTGATGCCATCTGGAATGGCTTGACCATCACAGACGAGCGCAAATTGGAACTGACATTCTCACGCCCTTATCTTAACAATCGTCTTGTCATTCTATCTCTTAACTCAAATCCTGTTGAAAACATCGCAGCTTTACAAGGGACAAAAGTTGGTGTCGAAATTTCTAGTAGTGGGCAGTTTGCTATTGAAAAAGACACAGCACTTCTTAGCAGTTTAAATGAAATGATTCAATATCAGACAATCACTGAAGCCTTGCTTGATCTTCAGGCTGGTGGAATTGACGCAATCGTCGCGGATGAAGTTTTCGCTCGATACGCTATCAGTAAAAATGCGGACAACTACTTTATTAGTGATGATGCACTAGCTTCTGAGCAATATGGTATTGGATTTAGACTCAATGAGTTGGCACTTGCCAATCGGATTGATGAAATTCTAGATGAGATGGTTGCGGATGGAACGGCAGCTCGCATTAGTGAAGCTTGGTTTGGGGACGACGTAATTCTACGATGAGTTACTGGTCAAATACCTTACTCTATTTATCGCAAGGAGCAAGAACGAGTGTGTTAGTCATGTTTACAACACTCGTTCTTTCCATTCCACTCTCCATCCTGTTTGCCTACCTCAAATTTATGAAACTCCCGATGATTTCATCAGCGCTCCACATTTATACCTGGCTCATTCGTGGTACACCTCTTTTATTACAGCTTTACTTTACAATGTATGGTCTACCACTCATCCTACCGATTCGCTTTTCCCGAATTACCGTTGGAATTATTACCTTCGCGGTTAATTATACAGCCTATCTTACAGAAATCTTCCTAAGTGGTTTTCAATCTGTATCCAAAGGACAATGGGAAGCCTCTACCTCTCTTGGAGTTTCCAAGTTTGATACGCTACTTTCCATTGTCCTGCCTCAGGCAACAGCAATGGTATTACCTACATTAGCCAATGAAACCATTACATTAATTAAAGATACATCTCTTTTGGCGGCCATTGCTATCGGTGAACTGCTTCGAAATGCACGTGAAATTGTCAGTCGAGATCTTCGGATTGATGCACTGATTCTAGCGGCGGGAATTTACCTGATGTTTACCTATGGAATCCTGATTGTTTTCCAGCAAATTAAACGTAGATTTATGTGGTTAACGTAGTTGAGTGAAAATTTTGTGAAAACAAATTTTCATTCTTGAATATTTTTACATTTATGCTATAATACAACTGACAACTTGTTACAGGTTGTATTATTGTCAATATACTTGAAATCAGGGGTTTCTACCGAATAGTCAACATCTTCCCTCCTTGTTTCGATTTGTTCGTTGGTACTTCTTAATAGAAACTCTAACGCACCTGCATTTCAAGATGATATAAGAATACCAGTATGAATTTCAATCAGAGGAAAGAAGTGCAGATGCACTTTTTTTCTGTTTCATGATATAATCTGCGTGGTGAACATATGATAGCAACAAAACTTATCGCCTGGTATCAAAAGAACCAGCGTGATCTTCCATTTAGAAAAACAAATGACCCCTATGCCATTTGGGTAAGTGAAATCATGGCTCAGCAAACACGAATCGATACCATGATCCCTTATTATCATCGCTGGCTAAACCAGTTTCCAACCATCGAAGCATGCGCAGAAGCTGAGGTGGATGATATCTTAAAAGCATGGGAAGGGCTGGGCTATTATCGGCGTGCCCGGTTTTTGCATCAGGGATGTCAATATCTAATGAAATATCATCAGGGTATCTTCCCTGATACTCATGAAGAGATTGCTAAAATCCCCGGTATCGGACCTTATACAAGTGCAGCTATTGCTTCCATTGCATTTGGCATTTCAGTTCCTGCCATTGACGGAAATGTGCTTCGTGTAGTGAGTCGATTACGTAAAATCAATTCGGACATTTCCAAAGAAAGCACCAAGAAAGAAGTTTATTCTTTGTGTTATGATTGGATGCAATCATATAATGCTTCCGAGTTTACGCAGGGAATGATGGAAATTGGTGCACTGATATGCACGCCTTCATCCCCAAAATGTAACCTCTGTCCCCTTCAAAGTGAATGTGCGAGTTACAACGATCAGACGATGCTGGATTACCCTGTGAAATCCGTGAAAAAGAAGCCTTCTGAGCACCATTATGACCTTTACCTAATCTATGACGACACAAACCTATTGGTGTCCTATGACGACGAGGATGGCCTTATGCAAGGGATGGTTCGATTGCCTATGATACAAAGTACACAGACAGCTCCCTTTGACCGAGTGAAGGTTGCCACCTTCAAACATGTCTACTCACACAAGATCTGGTACTGTACCGTTTATACCGCATCCCCTGATTCATTTAGTTATTCAAGCGAGCATTATCAGTGGATACCTAAAACAAAGCTCAGTTCCATTGCGTGGATAACTGCCGCAAAAAAAGCACTTGCTTATATTGAAAAATGACCATTTCAGGTCATTTTTTTGCATATACTGTATCAGGGTCAGACCCGACACGTGTTTGCTTGTTTAATGCGTGAATCGAATCCATATCTTCTTGAGTCAAAGTAAAATCAAAAACATTGAAATTTTCTTCCATTCGAGATTTTGTAATTGTTTTAGGTAGTACAATATGACCACATTGAATATTGTAGCGAATCACAGTTTGAGCTACTGTTTTCTGATATTTTTTAGCTATCTCCTGTAACTCCACAATTTCAAAAATTTTACCCCGCTGCAGCGGACTCCACGAACTGAAGGCTATATCATGGATTTTCATGTACTCCCTTAGTTGTACCTGCGTTAAATATGGATGAAACTCTACCTGATTGACCATCGGAACAATCTGACCTTGCTGAATCAACTCTTCAAGATGATGAATGTGAAAATTACTGACTCCAATTGCTCTAGCCTTCTTTGACAGATAAATTTCTTCTATAGCCCGCCAGGATTCCACATTCAGTGGTTTTGGCCAATGAATCAAATACAGGTCCACATAGTCCAAACCTAGCTCTCGGAGTGAAGTTTCAAATGCGTCTTTTGTGTTCTGATAACCATGATCCGCATGGTTCAGTTTGGTTACCACAAAAAGTTCTTCTCGCTTAACCTCACTTCTTCGAATACCTCGCCCAACCGCTTCTTCATTTTCATATAAGTCAGCTGTATCAATATGCCTGTATCCTACCTCAATGGCATCAGCCACAACATCTTCCGCAATGTCACTGGGAATCTTCCATGTCCCAAACCCCAACATCGGAACCATAACTCCATTGGACAATTTCTTATATTCCATCGATGATCCTCCTGACAACGTTTGTCTTCTTCCAACTTTCAACGGTCTTTACCAACTCTGACTCCTTCTGAGCAATCAGTTGCTCTGAGATTCCGATAATTTCTTTCCCCATTCGAGCATCCAGAAACGTGAACTGAGATAAGGGAACATTAAAATGTAAATCTGCATCCTGGGCACTGACAAACACAGAGGCTTGAGTAAATATTTCAAAAGATCTCATGAGTGTTCCTACAATGGAATCATTGATTTTATGCTGTGATTCATCTTGCATACTAATCGCTATCACTTTATCCACCTTCAGATGTGCAAGTAGTTGCGTGGGTAAGTTCATGAGCACTCCACCATCCACACAGGCGAGTGCATCTATGTTTTTTGTAGGAAAAACAAGGGGCACTGAACATGAGGCTCGTAACGCTGCCGCAATGGAAACATCTGATATGACAATCCATTCTTTCTTGCGAAACTGGTCAGGACGATTGGTAAATACAACCAGTTTCCCACTGGCCAAATCGACAGCTGTGATGGCGCATGCTATCGGCAAGTCATTGATTGAAATCAGATCATACCTGGCAAAGGTTTCAGCCAGTAAGTCTTCCAGCGGCTGACCATCAATCAACCCATTGCTTCGATCTTTGACAAATGGGAGCACTTTTGTAGTCGGACGATAAAACACTTTATTTTCGACAAAGTAAGTTTCCAGTTCAATCATTACTTTTTCAATTTCATTAGCGGATAGTTTTGCGGCCCCAAGAGATGCAATAATAGCTCCCATGCTTGTCCCGCTATAAGCAGATACTTTGATTTTGTGACGTTCAAGAAAACGGAGAAATGGCAATTGACAAAAAGCCTTAATCCCTCCTCCGGACAACGCGACTCCGATACTTACTTGGTTCATCAAATCACCCCTTTACCTTATTATACTCTAAAAAGCACAAAAAAAAGACATTATGTGATGGGGGCATAATGTCTTACACTTTCATTATCGTGTGAACTGGCTAAGTTATATCACGCTTTATTTTAAGGGAGGTAAGCAACCATGAGTAGCAGTCAGGTTGTTAAGCTGATAATGAAGTGTTAGTTATCTCTAACTGAGGCTATTTTATCATTTGAAAATGCATGTTGCAACAATTATGCATTCAATCAGATAAATTTCGAAGCATGTTAATCAGTTCATCATTAAACGTTTCTGCCGTCTCATTTGGGCAATGTCCTTCCCCTTCAAAAATGACTGTATGGGTCTGTGGAAACGTATACTCAATCATTTCAACCGTAGATACTGGAATCCAGGCATCCTCTTCCCCCCATAGTACACCAATAAAGATATCTCGATTGACAATATCATCAATCGTCTTTGATGTGGCTGTAGAAACAAACTTACTTAAAGCTACTGGTGTCGACTGAATGGTCAACGGAAGTAAATAACCATCAATTTCCATTTGGGTTGGAACTCTTCCATACGCAGATGTCAGAAATGATTCTATCGCTTTGGGTTTAATCAAAAAATGATGCAAAGCTACCTGAAGGATTCGCTGAAAATAACCGATATTCGCCCAAGACGATTGCCTTCGTCTTTCAACGACTGCTCCATCAATAAAGATAAGTCCTTTGACTGATGTGCTATTCTTCTCTTCCATCGCAATAGCTACGGACGCTCCCATGGAATGGCCCATAATAACCCAGGGATCATCATTTTCGATACGTCCATCGATGTGATCTAGAACACCCCATAGCCATATCGCACGGTTTTCTTGGCTAGAGATCAACTTTGGATTACGATCACTAAACCCAAATGCCGGTAAATCTACGGCCACAACCGTGTAACCTTCTTGAACTAAGGCTGTTATGTTGTGACGAAATGAAAAGGTGGAACCACCAAGCCCATGAATTAGTAGTATCTTTTTACCCTCAATCATTGACTCGCTTTGAAACACTCGAGTATGTATTGAGACACCTTCAATCTCAATCCACTCACTGTTATCAAAGGGTTGATTGATTTGAGTACGTGATGATACAGGTAGTATATAGGGAATGACCAGGAAAAGTCCCAGTATGCCCAAGAGGGTTTTCCAACGTTTTTTCATAGCTGATTGATTAATGGCTCTTTCCGATAACTTCGATAGATATTTTCCACAAATAGTTCTTTGAGGCGCTGGCTAATCTTATGTGAACCAAAAGAGTTATGCGGAGATATAATCACACGTTGAAATCCGTAAAGTTCACTATCTGAAGGTAATGGTTCTTTCTGTGTAACGTCGAGTACAACCGAAAAGAACTTACCTTCGTTGAGCGAATCGATGAGTGCACCCTCATCAATCAGTGTCCCACGACCCACATTGACAAGAACAGCACTCTCTTTGCACTTGGACAAAAAGGTTGAGTTGACATACCGGATTGTGGCTGAGTTGCTTGGAAGAGCAAAAATGATGATATCGTAGTTTTTAAGTACAGAATATACGGAGTCCAGTGAGTAGCACTGATAAAATACGTCCACATGACGACCATTCGAGTTTACGCCATCAACTTTAATGACAAATGGGTTGAGTCGTTTGGCTATTTCAAGACCAATCCCTCCGGTTCCAAATACGATGGCTTTCTTATCTGAAAGCTCCTGCATTTCTCTGGATTTTACCCATTGTCTTTTTTCAAGATGCTGGTAAAGTGTTCTTGAATCTTTATAAACTTCCAGGACTTTTCCAACCACCCATTCAGCGATAGGAATACTATAAATACCCGAGGCATTACTTACAGAGATTCCTCTTTGCTTAAGTTGAGCTAAATCAATCATATCAAATCCAGCACTTGATAACTGAATTGTTCTTAAATTCCTGAATTCCAAAGGATTTATTTTTGAGACATACGAAGTACCAATAATCATGTCAATGGCATCTTTGTCTATCGTTTCCTGATCAACATCCTCCACGTTGATCCGTTGAATGTCAATCCCGTCCTTATTAAATGATTCCATCACTTCATCTTCAAATTTTGGTGTGTTGACACATAGAACTTTCATGTTATACCTTCTTCCTTTTAATGATAGTTTATCACACTTCTTTAAATCCCTACATATCCAAGTTTTAAAAAAACCGAGTTTCCTCGGTTATGACTCATAACGCAGATTGACCTGTTGGACAACTTTTC
>ERZ869909.1544-NODE-1544-length-18320-cov-5.176342_pt1 | contig 18320 bp, 30 predicted proteins | sample MGYA00520892_ERZ869909 | MGnify/ENA primary metagenome ERZ869909 (study PRJEB32215, sample SAMEA104723947) | bioreactor metagenome | biome: bioreactor; feature: anaerobic bioreactor; material: water | place: China | collected 2015-03-12 ...
AGGCGGCCGTACTGTAGGTGCGGGCGTGGTATCAAAAATCATCGCTTAATTGTCGGTGATGTAAGAAGAAGGCTCCGCAAGGGGCCTTTTTTTTGTGCTGAATTTGCCATTCGACAAATTCAAACACTTGTTTGAAAGCAGACATTGTGCGAAGCTGACTAACAGATCCGTCCAGTTAGGAGTGACCCATGAGTAGTCAGTACCAAGCCCCACTCAGTGATATGGCCTTTCAATTATTCGATGTTTGGCAAGTCCAGCAGCACTGGCAGCAAGTGCCTGCTCTGGCTGAGCAGCTTGAGGCAGAAACCGCTCAAGCCATTTTGCAGGAAGCTGCGAAGATTTGTGAGCAGCAAATTGCACCGCTAAGTCAACTAGCCGATCAAACGGGTGTCCGGTTGGAGCAAGGGGAAGTCAGTACCCCAGAGCACTACAAAGCCTGTTACCAGGCCTGGTGTGAAGGCGGCTGGTCTGGCTTTAGCGGGGATCCAGATTATGGCGGCATGGGGATGCCCAAAGTGTTGTCGATGATGCTCGATGAAATGATGTGTAGTGCCGATATCGCTTTTTCACTCTATCCAGGTTTAACCTCGGGTGCCTGTGTGACCTTGCAGCAGTATGGCAGTGATGAAGTAAAAGGCTTGTACCTGCCCAAGCTCTACAGTGGTGAATGGTCGGCCACCATGTGTTTGACAGAGAGCCATGCCGGCTCCGATCTTGGTCTGATGCGCAGCAAGGCTGAGCCGCAGGCCGATGGCAGCTATCGCATCAGCGGCAGTAAAATCTTTATCACCGCCGGCGAGCATGATCTGACTGACAACATCATTCATCTGGTACTGGCCAAGCTACCTGATGCCCCAGCCGGTAGCCGGGGGATTTCACTCTTTATCGTGCCCAAGTTTATCCCAGATGCTGCTGGTAACCCGGGGCAGCGCAATGCACTGCACTGCGGCTCTGTGGAGCACAAAATGGGCATTCATGCCTCGGCGACTTGTGTGATGAACTTTGATGGCGCTGTTGGCTACTTGCTGGGTGAGCCACACAAAGGTCTGGCAGCGATGTTTACCATGATGAATTACGAGCGCCTTGCAATGGGTAGTCAGGGGCTTGGAGCTGCAGAGCGCGCCTGTCAAAATGCGTTTGCTTACGCTAATGATCGGTTGCAGGGGCGTATCACTGAGCGGGATGCCAACAAAGCCGAGCCGATTATCCGTCATCCGGATGTGCAGCGTATGCTCTATACCATTCAGTCATTGAATGAAGCCGGCCGTAGTTTTTCCACCTGGGTGGCGCTGCAGCTGGATAAAGCCAAATACAGTGGCGATGAAAAAGGCCTGCAACTGGCGAATTTACTCACGCCAATTGCCAAAGCGTTTATGACCGATCTGGGTCTTGAATGCACGGTGCAGGCACAGCAGGTTTTCGGGGGCCATGGTTACATCAAAGAATGGGGTATGGAGCAATTGGTGCGTGATGTGCGGATTGCGCAAATCTACGAAGGGACCAATGGCATTCAGGCGGCTGATTTTATGCTACGTAAAGTAGCGAGCGATAAGGGGGCCGTCTTACTGGCGCTCTTTTCTGAGATTGAACAGTGGCTGGATCCATCCATTCCACAGCACCAACAGTTGGCGGCTTACCTGGAAAGGAGCAGAGCGTTAACGGAGTCGTTGCTGCAGCGGGCGGTAGCAGATAAGGCTCTGCTGGCCGATTGTGCTTATGAATTTATGACGCTGACCGGCTATCTGCTGTACGGTTATATGTGGCTTAAACAAGTCGATGCTCTAGAACGGGCAGAGATAGCTGATGAAGCAAAGCAGCAAAAAAAGCAGCTGGCTGACTTCTATTTCAAGCGTATCTTGCCACGTGCAGAGGCATTGTTATTGATTATGCAGGAATAAAGCGGCATAAAATTTACAATAAAGGCGCATTCATGCGCTTTTATTGTATGATGGGCTATAACTGGGGTTGGTAGGAATAGCTATGCGTTTTCTGGTGGTTTTGGTGTTCATGTTGGTCAGTATGCCACTACTGGCGATGGATGCACTTGATAAACGAATGAAAGAAGAAGATTGGGATAACTACTCCCCCTTCACTTTACTACCACACAGAAATAATTTCTTACAACCGCTTAGCTATGCTAAGGGGTTGCAGGAAACGATCAATCGGGATGGTGACAGCGCGCCGATGGAACGGTTCGAAACCAAGTTTCAGCTTAGCTTGAAAACCCCCTTGTGGAGCCGGGTGTATCAGGACAAAGGCTATCTGTTTTTTGCATTTACCCAGCAAGCCTATTGGCAGTCTTACAATAGTGAAGTGTCGTCACCTTTTCGTGAAACCAATTATGAACCAGAATTGATTCTGGCATTTCCGCACTTTCTTGGCGTTGACCAGGCTGCAAGTCGTATCCTGAGCGTCAGTTTATCGCACCAGTCCAATGGGCGTGCTGGCGATTTATCCCGCAGTTGGAATCGTATCAAACTCAATTGGGTGGGCTCTGTAGGCGATGTCTTTGTCAGTGTCACGCCTTGGTATCGCTTCCCGGAAAAAACCAAACGGTTTGAGGGGGATCCGAAAGGCGACGATAATCCGGATATCAGCCATTACATGGGTTATTTTGAAATTGCTGCCGCGTACAAAAACCAAAGTGAAACCTATCGTCTTATGGTAAGAAATAACTTAAAGGGCGACAACAAAGGCGCTTTGCAATTGTCGTATTCCAGGCCAATGAACAAGTACCTGCGCTGGTACGTGTCTTTCTTTACCGGTTACGGTGATAGCCTGATTGATTACAACAGATCGGTCACCCGCTTCGGTTTGGGCTTTGAACTGAACGACGTGATCTAGCCGCTAGTAAAAAATAGAAATTGCTTGAGTTTTCACCGCAATTCTATATAATGCGCGTCCGACCTTGTATTAGGTAGGTGCGGTAAGAGGCAACTCTTGCCCCGACAATGCTCCCGATTGGGGAGCAACTGTACTTCGCTGCAAAGGCTCACTCCAATTAGGAGTTGTGCTTTTGTTATTTTTTGCTCTTTTTGCTCTTTGAGGCTTTGATTTATGAGTAATCAAAGGATACGTATCCGCCTGAAAGCGTTCGATCACCGTTTGATCGATCAGTCAACTTTAGAAATCGTTGACACAGCCAAGCGTACCGGTGCCCAGGTTCGTGGTCCAATTCCACTGCCAACTCGCCAGGAACGTTTTACTGTCTTGATTTCTCCTCACGTCAATAAAGATGCACGTGATCAGTACGAAATCCGTACCCACAAGCGTCTGATCGATATCGTAGAGCCAACGGATAAAACCGTAGATGCTCTGATGCGATTGGATCTGCCTGCTGGTGTTGACGTTCAAATCAGCCTGGGCTGACAAGACAGGTTTTAAGAGAGGTTTAGGAAATGGCTATCGGTTTAGTCGGTCGTAAAGTAGGAATGACCCGCATCTTCACTGAAGATGGCGTCTCTATTCCTGTTACCGTAATCGAAGCGACACCAAATCGCGTGACTGCTGTTAAGTCTGAAGAGACTGATGGCTACAGCGCGTTGCAAGTGACTGCTGGTACTGTGAAGGCAAGCCGCCTGAGCAAGCCAGAAGCTGGTCACTTCGCTAAAGTCGGTGTTGAAGCTGGTCGTGGTCTGTGGGAGTTCCGTCTGGCAGACAATGAAAGCAGCGACATCCAGGTGGGTAGCGAGATTACTGTTGAAATTTTCGCGGAAACCAAGAAAGTTGATGTGGTTGGCACATCAAAAGGTAAGGGTTTCGCTGGTGGCGTTAAACGCTGGAACTTCCGCACTCAGGATGCTACGCACGGTAACTCTTTGTCACACCGTGCCCCGGGTTCGATTGGTCAAAACCAATCACCAGGTAAAGTATTCAAAGGTAAGAAGATGGCCGGTCACATGGGCGCTGAGCGCGTGACTGTTCAATCTCTGGAAGTGGTCCGTGTTGATGCTGAGCGTAACATCCTGCTGGTCAAAGGTGCTGTACCTGGCGCCATCGGCGGCGATGTGATCGTGAAGCCTGCGGTCAAAAGCTAACGTCTGGGGAGATAAGTGATGGAATTAGCATTACGGGACGCAAAAGGCGTTCTTGAAGTTTCCGAAGCGACCTTTGGACGTGAGTTTAACGAAGCGCTGGTTCACCAGGTCGTTGTTGCATATGCAGCAGGCGCCCGTCAGGGAAGCCGTGCTCAAAAAACGCGTTCAGAAGTTCGTGGTGGCGGCAAGAAGCCATGGCGTCAAAAAGGTACTGGCCGTGCACGTGCCGGTACAATCCGCAGCCCAATCTGGCGCAGCGGTGGTGTGACTTTTGCGGCGAAGCCACAGGATCACAGCCAGAAAGTAAATCGTAAAATGTACCGTGGTGCCATCAGAAGCATTCTGTCTGAACTGGTACGTCAGGAACGTTTGATTGTGGTTGAAAACTTCACCGTTGAAACGCCTAAGACCAAAGAACTGGTTGGCAAGCTGAAAGCGATGGAGCTGAAAGATGTGCTGATCGTCACCAACGACGTTGATGAGAACTTGTTCTTATCTGCACGCAACCTGTACAAGGTTGATGTGCGTGACGTTCACGGTATTGATCCAGCAAGTCTGATTGCCTTTGATAAAGTGCTGATGACAGCTGCTGCGGTGAAACAACTTGAGGAGCTGTTAGCATGATGCGCGAAGAACGTTTGCTGAAAGTAATTCTTGCTCCGCATGTATCTGAAAAGAGCACCATTGCGGCAGAAAACTTCAACACCGTCGTTTTCAAAGTAGCAACTACTGCCACCAAAGCCGATATCAAAGCAGCTGTACAAAAGCTGTTTGATGTCGAAGTCACTGCAGTAAACACGGTTAACGTGAAGGGTAAAACCAAGCGTACCGGTTTGCGCGTGGGCAAGCGTAGCGACTGGAAAAAGGCCTACGTCACCCTGAAAGAAGGCAGCGAAATCGATTTCGTTGGCGGCGCTGAGTAAGAAGAGGAGTTAGGAAATGGCACTTGTAAAGTGTAAACCTACATCACCAGGTCGTCGCCACGTCATCAAAGTGGTTAACCCGGACCTGTACAAAGGCAAGCCTTATGCTCCTTTGTTAGAGAAGAAAAGCAAGACTGGTGGTCGTAACAACAATGGTCGCATCACTACGCGTCACATTGGTGGTGGTCATAAGCAACATTACCGTCTGGTTGATTTCAAGCGCACCAAAGATGGCATTCCTGCCAAAGTTGAGCGCCTGGAATACGATCCGAACCGTACTGCCAACATCGCTCTGGTGCTGTATGCGGATGGTGAGCGTCGTTACATCCTGGCACCAAAAGGCATGAAAGCTGGTGATACCGTGCAGTCAGGTGTTGATGCACCCATTAAAGCAGGCAACACCCTGCCGATGCGCAATATCCCGGTTGGTCAGGTAGTGCACAATGTCGAAATGAAGCCAGGTAAAGGCGGCCAAATGGCTCGTTCAGCCGGTGCTTTCATCCAGATTATTGCGCGTGATGGTGCCTACGTATTGCTGCGGTTACGCAGTGGTGAAACACGTAAAGTACTGGCTGACTGCCGTGCAACCATTGGTGAAATCGGTAATGCGGAGCACATGCTGCGTCAATACGGTAAAGCGGGTGCAACGCGCTGGCGCGGTGTTCGTCCTACTGTACGTGGTGTGGTAATGAACCCTGTTGATCACCCACACGGTGGTGGTGAAGGCCGTACTTCTGGTGGCCGTCACCCAGTAACACCATGGGGCGTACCGACCAAAGGGTACAAGACTCGTTCAAACAAGCGTACTGATAAACTTATCGTACGTCGTCGTGATAAATAATTTGTGAGGAATTGCCATGCCACGTTCTCTCAAGAAAGGTCCATTTATCGACCTTCACTTGCTGAAGAAGGTAGAGAAAGCGTTGGAAAGCGGTGACAAGAAGCCTATTAAGACTTGGAGCCGTCGTTCAATGATCATACCTGATATGATCGGATTGACCATCGCTGTCCATAATGGTCGTCAACATGTACCTGTGTTTGTCTCTGAAGAGATGGTAGGTCACAAGCTGGGCGAATTTGCCCCAACTCGTACTTATCGTGGTCATGCGGCAGACAAAAAGGCCAAGAAACGCTAAGGGGTGAATCATGCAAGCATTAGCTAAACACAAATTTGCCCGTTCTTCTGCGCAGAAAACTCGTCTGGTTGCTGATCAGATCCGCGGACTGCCAGTAGATAAGGCGTTGGATATCCTGACGTACAGCCCGAAAAAAGCTGCACATCTGGTGAAAAATGTCCTTTTATCAGCCGTCGCCAACGCAGAGCACAACGAAGGTGCCGACATTGATACGTTGAAAGTGAAAACCATCTTTGTAGATGAAGCACCTTCGATGAAGCGTATCAAGCCACGCGCTAAAGGCCGTGCTGACCGTATCGTCAAGCGTACCAGTCACATTACTGTGATCGTAGCTGATAACTAGGAGTGAGAAATGGGACAGAAAGTACATCCTAACGGGATTCGCCTAGGTATCACTAAGCCTTGGAGTTCGACCTGGTTCGCGAATTCGAAAGACTTTCCGGACTTCCTGAATGGTGATTTCAAGGTACGTCAGTACCTGACCAAAGAACTGAAATCAGCTTCTGTAAGCCGGATTGATATCGAGCGTCCAGCCAAGAGCATCCGTGTGACTATTCACACCGCTCGTCCAGGCATCGTGATCGGTAAAAAAGGTGAAGATGTTGAAAAACTGCGCAAGCGCGTCGCAGCCATTGCTGGCGTACCTGCACAGATCAATATCTCTGAGATTCGTAAACCTGAGCTGGATGCCAAACTGGTTGCTGACAACATCAGCAGTCAGCTGGAGCGTCGTGTTATGTTCCGTCGCGCTATGAAGCGTGCGGTACAAAATGCCATGCGCACTGGCGCTAAAGGCATCAAGGTTGAAGTAAGCGGTCGTTTGGGCGGAGCAGAAATTGCCCGTACCGAGTGGTACCGTGAAGGTCGTGTACCGCTGCATACACTGCGTGCGGACATTGACTATTCAACCTCTGAAGCATTAACCACTTACGGTATCATTGGTGTGAAAGTGTGGATCTTTAAAGGAGAAATCCTGGGCCACCTGCCTTTGGCAAACAGCAACACCAACAACACGAATCAGCCTAAAGCGCCGAAGAAAGCTGCCGGCCGTAAAGGTAAGTAGGGGTATTGAGCGATGTTGCAACCAAAACGAACTAAATTTCGTAAAGTGCATAAAGGCCGTAACCGTGGCCTGTCGCAAGTAGGCGACAAGGTCAGCTTTGGTACCTATGCACTGAAATCTGTTGAGCGCGGTCAAATGACTTCGCGTCAAATCGAAGCTGCCCGTCGTGCGATGACTCGTGCGGTGAAGCGTGTTGGTAAAATCTGGATCCGTGTGTTCCCAGACAAGCCAATCACCACCAAGCCGCTGGAAGTACGGATGGGTAGCGGTAAGGGCTCTGTGGATTACTGGGTATGCCAAATTAAACCTGGCAAAGTCCTGTATGAAATGGATGGCGTATCGGAAGAGCTTGCTCGCCATGCGTTCTCCCTGGCCGCAGCGAAGCTTCCATTTAAGACCACCTTTGTTACGCGGACGGTAATGTAATGAAAGCGAGCGAACTGAAAGCAAAAAGCGTTGAAGAGTTGAACGCTGAACTCCTGAGCTTACTGCGTGAGCAATTTAATTTGCGCATGCAGGCCAGCACAGGTCAACTGGCTCAGACTCATCTGCTGAAGAACGTACGTCGCGATATCGCGCGTGTAAAGACAATCTTGACTGAGAAGGCAGGTGCGTAATGAGTGAACAAAACACCCGTACACTGCAAGGTAAAGTGGTTAGCGACAAAATGGACAAGTCCATTGTTGTGGCCATCGAGCGTCAGGTGAAGCACCCGATTTACGGTAAATTCATCAAGCGCACGACCAAATTGCACGTTCATGATGAAACCAACCAGTGCAAAGCAGGCGATATCGTCACGATCCGTGAATGTCGCCCACTGTCCAAGACCAAGTCCTGGACGCTGGTGAACGTCGTAGAATCTGCATCCTAAGCAGGGTGAAGATAGAAGCGGCCCGTAAAGGGCCGCTTTTTTTATTGGATAACTACCACTTTAACCAAAGTGCTGTTATAATCACGCGCCCCTCGTCTATGAGGGGAATTTCTATTTGTAGCAGCTTGGCCCGATAAGGGCTAATTAAGTGGATAACGGAGCACTAAGATGATCCAGATGCAATCTATGCTGGATGTCGCTGATAACAGCGGCGCTCGCAGCGTAATGTGTATTAAGGTCTTAGGTGGTTCTCACCGCCGCTATGCTGCAATTGGTGATGTCATCAAAGTTACTGTGAAAGAAGCAATTCCTCGCGGTAAAGTAAAGAAAGGTGACGTACTGAATGCAGTGGTGGTGCGGACGCGGAAAGGCGTACGTCGTCAGGACGGGTCATTAATCCGTTTTGATCGCAATGCAGCGGTGTTATTGAACACCAAGCTGGAACCGATCGGTACACGTATCTTCGGACCTGTGACACGTGAACTTCGTGGCGATAAGTTTATGAAGATCGTGTCTCTGGCACCAGAAGTACTGTAAGGAGTCACCATGGCAACTAAAATCCGTCGTGATGACGAGGTAATTGTTCTTGCTGGCAAGGACAAAGGTAAAACCGGTAAAGTCACCAAAGTATTGTTGGATGAAAACCGTGTTTATGTTTCAGGCGTGAACCTGGTGAAAAAACACCAGAAGCCAGTTCCTGCGTTAAACCAGGCTGGTGGCATCGTCGAGAAAGAAGCCTCGATTCACGTATCAAACGTAGCGATTGTCAATCCGAAAACCGGAAAGGCAGATCGTGTTGGTTTCCGTTTTGAAGAAGGCAAGAAAGTTCGCTTCTTCAAATCGAATAATGAAGTAATCTAATTGCTATTGGAGTAATACGATGGCGAAACTGCATGAAATTTACAAAGACACCGTAGTTCCTGAACTGATGAAACAGTTCGGCTACACCAGCGTCATGCAAGTCCCTCGGATTGAAAAAATCACACTCAATATGGGTGTGGGTGAAGCAGTTGCTGATAAAAAAATTCTGGAAAACGCGGTGGCAGATTTAACTGCTATTGCTGGCCAGAAGCCGCTTATCACTAAAGCGCGCAAATCAGTTGCCGGTTTCAAAATCCGTGAAGGCTACCCTATTGGCGCAAAAGTCACTCTGCGTGGCGAGCGTATGTGGGATTTCCTGGAGCGTTTGGTATCCATTGCGATTCCACGTATCCGTGACTTCCGCGGAATTAACCCTAAGTCTTTTGACGGCCGTGGGAATTTTAGCATGGGCGTGCGTGAGCAAATCATCTTCCCAGAAGTTGACTACGACAAAGTCGACGCAGTACGTGGTTTGGATATTACCATCACCACTTCTGCTGCTTCTGATGATGAAGGCCGTGCATTGCTTTCTGCATTTAACTTCCCATTCAAGAAATAAGGTGTAGGGTTATGGCAAAAAATTCAATGAAAGCGCGTGAAGAAAAGCGTGCAAAGCTGGCAGCCAAATACGCTGAAAAGCGTCACGCACTGAAAGATCTGATTGCAAACCCTACTACGTCTGATGAAGACCGTTGGGCTGCAGTACTGCAACTGCAATCGTTACCGCGTGATTCAAGCCCGTCCCGTCAACGTAACCGTTGCCGCGTGACTGGTCGTCCGCATGGGTACCTGCGCAAGTTCGGCATGAGCCGGATCAAAGTCCGTGAAGCGGCAATGCGCGGTGAAATTCCTGGCCTTCGCAAGGCTAGCTGGTAAGAATCACGGGAGTAACGAGCTATGAGTTTACAAGATCCAGTAGCGGATATGTTTACTCGCATCCGCAACGGCCAGTCGGCTAATAAAGTTGCGGTAAAAATGCCTTCTTCAAAATTGAAGATTGCAATTGCGAATGTATTGAAGAGTGAAGGTTACATCGAAGATTTCGCTGTAGCACAAGATGGCAAGCCTGAACTGGAAGTTACTTTAAAGTATTTCCAGGGCAAGCCTGTAATTGAAACCATCGATCGTGTTAGCCGTCCAGGTCTGCGTATTTACAAGAAGCGCGACGAATTACCGAAGGTAATGGGTGGTTTGGGTGTTGCTATTGTATCAACATCTAAAGGGCTGATGACTGACCGCGCTGCGCGCAAGGTTGGGATCGGTGGCGAAATCATCGGCTACGTAGCGTAACGGAGGGGTAATCTATGTCTCGTGTAGCAAAAGCCCCCATTGCTATCCCAGCTGGTGTTCAGGTTAGCCTGAATGGCCAGACAGTAGCAGTCAAGGGTAAAAACGGCGAGTTGACAGTTGATGTCAATCCAGCGGTTGAAATTGTAATTGACGGTGATGTGGTTCGCACCACAGCACGTGAAGGTTTCGCTAACGCTATCGCACAAGCAGGTACTGCCCGCGCTCTGATCAACAACCTGGTGGCTGGTGTCACTGAAGGTTTCACGCGTAAGCTGGAACTGGTGGGTGTTGGTTATCGTGCCAAAACCGAAGGCAAAGTACTGAACATGAACCTGGGTTTCTCACACCCGATCAACTTCGCAATTCCAGAAGGGATCACCATTGAGACACCTAGCCAAACTGAAGTCCTTGTCAAAGGCAGCGACAAGCAGTTGGTCGGTCAGGTTGCTGCGAACATCCGCGCGTATCGTAAGCCAGAGCCATACAAAGGCAAAGGTGTACGTTACGCTGATGAAAACGTGCGTCGCAAAGAAGCCAAGAAAAAGTAGGGTAGGAAGATGGATAAGAAACTTGCTCGTCTGCGTCGTGCCAAGCGTGTACGCAGAACTATTATCGAACAAGGGGCGAATCGCCTGGTTGTGCACCGTACGCCACGTCACATCTATGCCCAGCTGATCGCACCTAATGCTGAAGTGATCGCGGCTGCGTCCTCTGTTGAGAACGCCATCCGTGAATCGTTAAAGTACACTGGTAACGTCGATGCAGCAGCCGCTGTAGGTAAAGCTGTCGCTGAGCGTGCAGTTGCCAAAGGCGTAACCGCTTGTGCTTTTGATCGTAGCGGCTTCCGGTATCATGGTCGCGTGAAAGCTTTAGCAGACGCGGCGCGTGAAGCCGGTCTTCAGTTCTAGGAGTAGCACATGGCTAACGAAGAAGTGAAACAACAATCTGATTTGCAAGAAAAGCTGGTTGCTGTAAACCGCGTTTCCAAAGTTGTGAAAGGTGGTCGTATTTTCAGCTTCACAGCTCTGACTGTAGTCGGTGACGGCAATGGCCGTGTAGGTTACGGTTACGGCAAAGCGCGCGAAGTTCCTGCTGCCATTCAAAAGGCAATGGAAAAAGCGCGTCGTAACATGACTCAGGTAGAATTGAATGGTCATACGTTGCATCACCCAACACGTGGTGTGCATTCTGGCTCCAATGTCTACATGCAGCCGGCCTCTGAAGGTACCGGTTTGATCGCGGGTGGTGCCATGCGTGCAGTACTGGAAGTAGCAGGTGTTCAAAACATCCTGTCCAAGTGCTACGGCTCTACCAACCCAATCAACGTAGTTCGCGCTACAATCGATGCTTTGGCTTCTGTGAAGTCACCAGCTCAGATTGCTGCTAAGCGTGGTCTGCGCGTGGACGATATTCTGGGGTAATCTGCCATGGCTAAAAAGACAGTGAAAGTAACTCAGACCAAGTCCAGCATCGGTCGCCTGCCAAAACACATCGCTACATTGCGTGGTTTGGGTCTGCGTCGTATTGGACATACGGTTGAATTAGAAGACACACCATCTGTTCGCGGCATGATCAATGCTGTGTACTACATGGTTCAAGTGGAGGAGTAAGCGATGTTTTTAAATACACTCTCTCCTGCAGCTGGCGCCAAAAAAGAGAAGAAGCGTCTGGGCCGTGGTATCGGTTCAGGCCTGGGTAAAACCGGTGGCCGTGGTCACAAAGGTTTAAAATCCCGTTCTGGCGGTTCAGTTCGTCCAGGCTTTGAAGGCGGTCAAATGCCTTTGAAACAGCGTTTGCCTAAGTTCGGCTTTACCTCGCGTAAGTCGTTGGTGACTGCTGAAGTTCGTCTGCACGAGCTGACAAAAGTTGAAGGTGATGTGGTTGATCTGAGCACCCTGATGGATGCGAACATCATCCCGCGCACTACCAAATTTGCCAAAGTGGTACTGTCTGGCGAAGTGACGCGCCCGTTGACCGTCAAAGGTCTGCGTGTGTCCAAAGGCGCCCGTTCAGCCATTGAAGCTGCTGGTGGAAAAGTCGAAGAATAACAAAAGGATAGTACGTAATGGCTAAACCAGGTTCGGACTTAAAAAGTAAAGGCAGTTTTGGCGAGCTGAAAGCCCGCTTACTGTTTGTACTTTTAGCCATAGTCGTTTTTCGACTTGGAACTTTTGTGCCAATTCCTGGAATTGACGCCGCCGTGCTAGCTCAGTTATTCGAGCAACAACGAGGCACCATCGTTGAAATGTTTAACATGTTCAGCGGTGGTGCACTTGAGCGTGCCTCTGTATTTGCGCTCGGCATTATGCCCTACATTTCAGCATCCATTATCGTGCAGCTATTGACGGTAGTGCATCCGCATCTGGCGGAGCTGAAAAAAGAAGGTGAAGCCGGTAAGCGCAAAATTCAGCAGTACACACGCTATGGTACCCTTGCATTGGCAACGCTGCAGTCGATTGGTATTGCAACCGGTTTGCCGAATATGATGCCAGGTCTGGTCATTAACCCAGGCTTTGCGTTTTATTTTACTGCGGTGGTCAGTCTGGTTACCGGCACCATGTTCCTGATGTGGTTAGGTGAGCAGATTACTGAGCGTGGTATCGGTAATGGTATTTCGTTGCTGATCTTTGCAGGTATCGTTGCTGGATTGCCATCTGCTGTAGGTGGCACCATCGAGCAAGCTCGTCAGGGCGATTTGCACTTTTTATTACTGGTCGCGATCATTGTGATTGTGGTGGCCATTACGACCTTTGTGGTGTTCTTTGAACGCGGACAACGTCGTATCGTGGTAAACTATGCCAAGCGTCAACAAGGCCGTCAGGTCTTTGCCGCGCAAAGCAGTCATTTGCCATTAAAGGTCAACATGGCTGGGGTTATCCCGCCCATTTTCGCATCGAGCATCATTTTGTTCCCAGGCACGATTGCTACCTGGTTTGGTACTGGTGAAGGCGTGGTCGCTAACTTCCTGCAGGAATTGGCGTTAACCTTGTCTCCGGGTCAGCCGCTGTACATTATGTTGTATGCAGCTGCCATTATTTTCTTCTGTTTCTTCTATACTGCGTTGGTATTCAACCCGCGTGATACAGCAGACAACCTGAAGAAATCCGGTGCTTTTATTCCTGGTATTCGTCCGGGTGAACAAACGTCCAGATACATCGATAAAGTAATGACTCGCCTGACATTGGCAGGTGCTTTGTACATTACCTTTATCTGTTTGGTACCCGAGTTCATGATGGTTGCATGGAATGTGCAATTCTACTTCGGCGGTACATCTTTGTTGATTATCGTTGTGGTGATTATGGACTTTATGGCACAGGTACAGACTCATTTGATGTCCCATCAATACGATTCTGTGCTTAAGAAAGCGAATCTTAAAGGCGTAGGCCGATAAGAGTTTATTGCGGAGTGAAGTCATGAAAGTACGTGCTTCCGTTAAGAAGATCTGCCGTAACTGCAAAATCATCAAGCGCAACAACGTTGTGCGTGTGATCTGCAGTGAGCCAAAGCACAAACAGCGCCAAGGCTAACAGCAGAAGCAATCTTGTGGGCTAAGCGATTGGCCCACGAATTGTTTGCAAAATAGACGCCATTTGAGTATCCTTACGGGCTTTTCAAATCGGCACCCATAAATTTTAAGTGAAGGAGAAGGTTAGTGGCCCGTATAGCTGGCATTAACATCCCCGATAATAAGCATGCGGTCATCTCATTGACCTATGTTTATGGTATCGGTAAAACTCGCGCTCAGGCCATTTTGGCAGCAGCGGGTATCGAAGAAAGTACCAAAATCAGCGCGTTAAGCGATGCTCAATTGGATACGCTTCGTGAAGAAGTAGCAAAATACACCGTTGAAGGTGACTTGCGCCGTGAAGTAACCTTGAACATCAAGCGTTTGATGGATCTTGGTTGTTACCGTGGTTTACGCCACCGTCGTAGTTTACCTGTTCGTGGTCAGCGCACTAAAACCAATGCGCGTACCCGTAAAGGTCCACGTAAGCCGATTAAGAAATAAGGCAGGTAACTTATGGCAAAAGCACAAGTTCGTACTCGTAAACGGGTAAAAAAGCAAGTTGCAGATGGTATGGCTCATATCCATGCTTCTTTCAACAACACCATCGTCACCATCACTGACCGGCAGGGCAATGCGCTGTGCTGGGCAACTGCTGGTGGTTCAGGCTTCCGTGGCTCTCGTAAATCCACGCCTTTTGCTGCTCAGGTAGCTGCTGAGCGTGCTGGCGTTGCTGCGCAAGAATATGGTGTAAAAAACCTCGAAGTGTTCGTGAATGGTCCAGGACCAGGTCGTGAATCTGCCATCCGTGCATTGAACGGCGCAGGTTTCCGTATCACGAATATCACCGACGTGACGCCAATCCCTCATAATGGTTGTCGTCCACCTAAAAAACGTCGCGTGTAACCATAGCGCTTCACGGATTATTGGAGAAAGAAGATGGCTAGATATTTGGGCCCTAAGCTCAAGCTAAGTCGCCGTGAAGGAACGGACCTGTTCCTGAAAAGCGGCGTGCGGGCAATTGACTCTAAATGTAACTTAACAACTGCTCCTGGTCAGCATGGTGCCCGTCGTGGCCGTTTGTCTGACTACGGCATTCAGTTGCGTGAGAAACAAAAAGTGCGTCGTATGTATGGCGTACTGGAAAAGCAGTTCCGTAACTACTACAAAGAAGCTGCTCGTTTGAAAGGTAACACCGGTGAAAACCTGCTTCAGTTGCTGGAGTCGCGGTTGGACAACGTGGTTTACCGTATGGGTCTGGCAAGCACTCGTGCAGAAGCACGTCAGCTGGTCAGCCACAAAGCAATCATGGTGAATGGTCGTGTGGTTAACATCCCATCCTTCACTGTTTTGCCAGAACAAGTTGTTTCTGTTCGTGAAAAAGCCAAGAAACAAGCTCGTATTGCTGCGGCAATGGAGCTGGCTGGTCAGCGCGAGAAGCCAACTTGGGTTGAAGTAGACACGACTAAGCTGGAAGGTGTGTACAAGCGTCTTCCTGAGCGTTCAGATTTGTCTGCTGACATCAACGAACAGTTAATCGTCGAGCTTTACTCTAAGTAAAGCTAACCATTAAGAGAGGATACAATGCAGGGTTCTGTCACCGAATTCCTTAAGCCGAGATTAGTTGGGATCGACAAAGTCACTCCAACTCGTGCCAAAGTTACTTTGGAACCACTTGAGCGCGGTTTCGGACATACCTTGGGTAACGCACTTCGCCGTATTCTGCTGTCTTCTATGCCAGGTTTTGCTGTCACAGAAGTTGAGATCGAAGGCGTACTCCATGAGTACAGTTCGAAAGAAGGGGTGCAAGAGGATATCATTGATATTCTGTTGAACCTGAAAGGCTTAGCCTTCCGCCTGGAAGACAAAGATGAAGTCACACTGACTTTGACCAAGAAAGGTGCTGGCCCTGTGACTGCTGCTGATATCCAGCACGGTGACGGTGTTGTCATTGTAAATCCTGATCACGTCATTTGCCACCTGACCGGCGATACTGAATTCAGTATGCGTCTGAAAGTTGAGCAAGGCCGTGGTTATGTGCCGGCATCAGCCCGTCTGTCCTCTGATGACGACGAGCGTCCAATTGGTCGTTTGCTGCTTGACGCTTCTTTCAGCCCTGTTGAGCGTATTGCTTACAGTGTGGAAGCGGCTCGGGTAGAGCAACGTACCGATTTGGACAAGTTGGTTATCGATATGGAAACCAATGGTACGCTCGAGCCTGAAGAGGCAATCCGTCGTGCTGCGACAATTCTGGCTGAGCAGCTGGAGTTCTTCGTAGAATTGCGTGATAAGAGTGAGCCAGAGAAACGCGAAGAGAAGCCGGAGTTTGATCCGATTCTGTTGCGTCCTGTCGATGATCTCGAATTAACGGTTCGTTCTGCTAACTGTCTGAAAGCAGAGCAAATTCAGTACATCGGTGATCTGGTGCAACGTACCGAGGTTGAGCTGTTGAAAACGCCTAACCTGGGTAAGAAGTCGCTTACCGAAATTAAAGACGTACTGGCATCACGTGGTCTGTCTCTGGGCATGCGCCTTGAGAATTGGCCACCAGCCAGTCTGGTAAACAAAGACTAACCGGATCCGGTTCCTGGTTTAGTAAGAAGGAATAGGTCATGCGCCATCGTAAGAGTGGTCGTCAATTAAATCGGAACAGCAGCCATCGTCAGGCAATGTTCCGCAACATGGCAAGCTCGTTGGTGAAGCATCAAATCATCAAAACGACTTTGCCTAAAGCAAAAGAGTTACGTCGTGTTATTGAGCCTTTGATCACACTGGCTAAAAACGACAGCGTGGCAAACCGCCGTTTGGCATTTGCCCGTACTCAGGATAAAGAAGCAGTTGGTATCTTGTTCACTGAACTAGGTCCACGCTATAACGCCCGCCCGGGTGGTTACACTCGTATCATCAAGTGTGGCTTCCGTGCCGGTGACAATGCGCCAATGTGTTACATTGAGCTGGTAGACCGTCCAGAAGTGGATATGGAAACCGTCACTGAAGAGGCTGTAGCTGAGTAAGCTGCGCACTGAATAGAAAACCGGGACTTGTTCCCGGTTTTTTTTCGCTTGCGATCTGAGCGGTTATTCCTTATAACAGTAGGTATTGGAATAAATTATTCGGTTGTGCCGTTATGTTCACTCGGATTCTTTCTTTATTAAGCTTGCTGGCTAGCTCAGCTTTCACCATTTATGCATTCGAGTTGCCTGTGCAGATTGAGTGCCGCTCCAGGCAAGCTGCGATCTGTCAGCAGGCCGATCCAGACCTCCTCAGAAAAATCCCGGATCAGTTTCCGATCCTTCAGCAAGTACTAGCGAACCCTGAACACTATAAGGTGCAAATCCAGGTTAGTCAGATTGTCCGTGATGAAGCGTTGCAACCTCATTTAATCAGCTACCGGCTTTTTGTTGATGATAAGCAGTATTTCTATCCGGCCAGTACCGTGAAGTTGCCAGTGGCCTTGCTGACCCTCGAGTGGCTGCAGCAACAGCAGCAGGTCACTTTGGACAGTACCTTTCACACCTATGCCAGTCGGGATTCGCAGCAAATGGTCACTGAGGATGCGATGGCCGAGGGGAAACGTCCAACCCTGGCGCATTACATCTGGCAAGTGATGATGGTCAGTGATAATCCAGGTTTCAACCGCATGTATGAATTGCTGGGCCAGGATTATATCAATCAGCAGTTGCGCGATAAGGGTTTATCAAGTGCCACCATCAACCATCGTTTAAGTTTGCCGATGTCTGCAGAGGAAAACCGGCATTACAATCCGTTGGCTTTTTTTAACAGCGATCATGAAGTGATGTTACAGTTGCCTGCTCGCTCCAGTTCAACGGTCTATCTAAATCCCCTGCAACCGCAACTTGGTTCGGCTTATTATCAACAAGGCGCCTTGATCAAGCAGCCGATGGATTTTAGTGATAAAAACCGCTTTTCCATTCAGGATCTGTCGGGTGTACTTGAGCGGTTAATTTTCCCTGAGTTATTTCCACCTCAGCAGCAGTTTCAACTGGCCCCAGAGATGCGTGACTGGCTGCTCGCTGCTATGTTGCTTTATCCATCCGAAAGCAAACAACCCGATTACGCTGCTCATGGCATCGCTGATAACCGCTATAAGTACCTTAAATTTGGTGGTCAGCCGACAGAACTTCCAAGACATCAGCGCTGGCTGAATAAAATTGGCAGTGCTTATGGTTTTTTAACCGATGCAGGTTATTTCATTGATCTTGAGCAGCAGCTAGAATTCTTTGTCACCGCCACCATTTATGTCAATGCCAATGAAACCCTGAATGATGATACCTACGAATATCAGCAAATTGGTTTGCCATTTCACCGCGAGTTAGGGGAATACCTCTATCAACAGCTATCCGCCACCCCTGTCCAACCGAAGCCAGATTTGAGCCGCTGGCAGCAATTATTGGACCAATTCGTTCAATAAGCCAACAAGGCGAGCAAAATCTGAGCGCTTAGACAGGATCTTCTAAAAAAGATCTTGATCGCCTTGTTTGGATCCTTATAATGCGCACCACTGATGACGGCAAGGTTACAACCAAAGCGTCATCCGCTTCAGAATGAAGCACTGCTCTTTAACAATAAGCAATCAATTATCTGTGTGGGTACTTGTGTTGATACGTGCAAAC
>ERZ869909.1545-NODE-1545-length-18319-cov-9.073731_pt1 | contig 18319 bp, 12 predicted proteins | sample MGYA00520892_ERZ869909 | MGnify/ENA primary metagenome ERZ869909 (study PRJEB32215, sample SAMEA104723947) | bioreactor metagenome | biome: bioreactor; feature: anaerobic bioreactor; material: water | place: China | collected 2015-03-12 ...
CGGGCTCTACCACAACACGGCAGTGGTCTACGATCGCGGTCGCGGCCAGGTCGGCGCGTTCCGCCTCGAGCCAGGCGTCGTACGCGGGCGCGTCGCCGAGGGCGACGCCGTCGAGGAAGGGGCCCACGTACGCGGCGAACGCCGCGTCCCCATCGCGCCGCGCGCAGGCGGCCCGGAAGACGGCGACGTCGGTCGGCAGGTCGAGGCGCATGCGATCGCCCGACAGCACGAGTCCGTCGCCCACCCAGCGCAACTTGCGGGCGCGGTGCACCAGCACGCGGGCGAAGGTGCGCGCCTCGCGCTCGTCGAGGTCGGGCCAGAAGAGCGTCGCGATGGCGGCGCGCGTCACCCAGCCGCCGTGGGCGGCGAGGTAGGCCACCAGCGCGACCGGCCGCGTGACGCGCACGACCTCCTCGGTCGTGTCGCCACGCATCCACCTCGGAGTCCCGAGCAGTGCGAGCATCCGCCTCCCGGCGCCGCCGGGAGGCTGGCGCGCCCGCAGCGTACCGGGGTACGCGGACGGGCGCGCCGATCGGGGTCACGAGCGCCGGGCGGCGCCGGGGGTCAGGGGAACGGAATGGCGCTGCCGCTGCGCGGCGGCGCGCCGAACGGGTCGCTCGATCCACCCGGCGCGACGACGAGGATCTGCGTGTCGAAGATGGTCACGAGGCCGTCGTCGCCGGTGGCGATGAGCCGAAGCAGCTTCGTGCCGGGCGTCGCGTAGGTGTACGGCGTGAGGAGCTGGTCGGCGCCGTTGCCGGTACCGGAGCGGATGGTGATGTTGGCGCCGTCGTCCTGCGTCCGCAGCACCGCCGAGCGGTTGGGCCCGGGCTGGTACCAGTTCACCAGGTAGTTGATCATGACCTCGCGCCCCGCGATGACGGGCGGGCCACCGACCGCCACCTCCAGCCGCACCACCTCGGGCGGGTTCTCCGGCGCGCGCACGACGTCGAACCGGACGCGGCGGGCGATCAGCGAGTCGAAGCGCGGGCCGCCCAGGCGCTCGGTGATGGCGGTGACCGGCACGACCTCGACCAGGTACGCGCCGGGCAGGGAGAAGGTCCGGGCGTGCTGGTGGAACTCCGGCGCGGTCGTCTCGAACTCCGCGATCACCGACGGCCCCCCGAAGCCCGGGATGGGGTTCTCGATGGGGTCGGGCACGAAGGTGCCGTTGCTGACCTCCCCGAGGCGCGTGACGCGCCACGCGACGGTGCAGCAGTCGACGTCGTAGGGATCGAAGAGCTGCGCCTGGAACGTGACGGCGTCGCCGGGCGCAGGCGTTCCGACGCTGGTCCGCTCGAGGGAGATGCTCACCAGTTGCTCGAGCTCGAAGGGGTCCACGGCGTCGAAGACGAGGGTCCGCTCGGCGTTGGCGAGCTGCGAGTCGTACACCCGGACCAGCAGCTCGTAGCGGCCCAGCGCCGCCGGCACGAAGCTCAGGACCGGCGCGGCACCGGCGGTCTCGAAGCGCTGGATGCCGCCGCCGGGCGGCGTGAGGAACCAGTCGACGCGGCAGCAGCCGTCGGCGTCCTCGAAGTCGGCCACCGCCACCGTGATCTCCGCGTCGTCGCCCACCAGGACCCGCGGGACGGAGGACGGCGTGAGGTCGGCCAGCAGCGGCGTGAAGGGCGTGAGGATCTGCGGCTGGCTGATCGTGGGGCGGGCGTTGGGCGCCGTGGCGATCGGCCAGGTGCGCTCGAAGAGCTGCAGGTCGTCGCTCCAGGTGATCACCAGCAGGTCGATGCCGAAGTAGGCGTAGGCGTCCAGGCCGCCCTCGAGCTCCCAGGTCGGGTTGCCGGGGATGCGCCCGGTCAGGCGCACGAAACCGCCGACGTCCGCGCCGGCCTCGAGGACGCCGCCGTAGACGCGGACCTCGGCGCCGATGGAGAGCCGGGCGGTGGCCGAGAAGCTGCCGTCGAAGGACGGCGGGACGTACGTGAAGTCCCGGTCGAGTTCCCGCACCCAGCGCCACGGCGATCCCGGCATCTTCTCCACGCCGCCCGTGAAGGAGACCGACTGGGTCACGCGCGTCTCGAAGGCGACCTCGCCGGTCCCCGACACCGTCAACGCGACCACCACGACGGGCGTGATCGTGACGGGCACCGGCGGGATGGCCACCACGATGGTGGCGAGCCGGATCTCCGCGAGCTCGAAGCGGCGCGGGTTGCCGAACGCACCCTCGCCCAGGAGCGCCAGCTCCGCCGTCTGCTCGATGGTGAAGAGCCCCTGGATCTCGGGCGTGCTGCACAGCGTGCCCCGGCAGCGGAACGACACGGTGGGCCGGACGTTCAGGTCGAGCGAGCCCTCGAAGCGGATGCCGGGGACCACCTGCTTGTCCACCCGGATGGTGGGGAGCAGACCGCTCTGCGTCGAGACGGACCCCGGCGCCGCGGCGGCACCGGCCGCGAACGCGCGCTCGAACTCGCTCAGGTCGACGCCGTCCGTCAGGGCGACGACCTCGACGACGTCGTCGAGACCGATCGCGCGGTCGAAGGTGAAGCCGCCGGCCCGCAGCAGGTCGCTCAGCTCGGCCGGCTCGGTGTCGATCGCCACGCCGCGCTCGCCGGCCCGGACGCCCGTCACGCGCCGCAGCAGGCCCTCGGGGAGCCGCGGGAAGGGACGCGCCACCAGCAGGTCGCCCGCGCCGATCCCGAGCAGGCCCTCGGGCAGCTCGCGGAACAGCATGGCACCGTCGCGGACGCCCTCGAAGAGGGCCGCCGCGAAGGGGTCGAGGACGTACACGCCGGCCGCGACGTCGCCGTCGAAGCGCTCCTGGCGGAAGGTGTCGGACAGGCGCTCGGGCAGGCCGACCGCGAAGGCGGGCAGGGTGGCGACGTCGTCGCCGCGCCGAACCTGGACGGCGCCGTACCCCACGAGCACGGTACCGATGCGGCTGGCGACGGCCTCGCCTTCGAGGTGCATGCGGGCGGCGCCGCTCACCGGCGTGCCGGGCGGGCACGGCAGCTCCTCGTGCAGCCGCAGCAGCACGGCGTTGACGACCCGCAGCGACTCGTTCCGGTTGCGCAGCAGCGCGGCGCCGGTCACGTGGTCGTCCGCGCAGACGCCGGCCAGCGTCGCGTTGCCGTCGAGGTTGTACACGCCGCCGGCGGGCGGTCCGCCCGGGACGTCGCCGCCGCGCGCGGCGAGGAAGGAGAAGCCGCCCATGCGCCGCGGGACGTCGCCGAGCGGTGCGTCGACCTGCGCGAAGCCGACCAGGATCCGCCGCCCGTTCACCAGGGCCGTCCGGCCACGCAGGCGCATCACGCCCTCGAACCCGGTCTCCAACGCCTCCTCGCGCGCACCGACGAGGATCGCGCGGAAGGGCTGCCCGCCGGGCGTCGTCGCGTCCACCTCGAGCATCACCGGACGCGTCGGCGCGGTCGACGACGTCGCCAGCGCCTCGGCCTCGAACCCGGCCACGACGGTGAAGGCGATCTCCACGTCGAGCCCGCCGGCGCCGTCGGCGTCGTCGAGCAGCTCCCGCAGGCCCGCATCGGGCTCGGGTTCGGGCGTCGGGTCGGTGGGTCCCGTCCCACCGCATGCCGCCAGGATGAGGGCGGCCGCGATCGCCAGCAGCCCTCCGCGCATCGTCCACCAGGTCCGTCCTCGCCGCATCGCGCCTCCTCGAGGTCCGCCGGCGTCGGTCCCCGCCCCTGGCGGGGCGCGGCACGCGACGCGCGGACACGTGGCGCCCATCTTGGCCTCGCCGCGTATCCGGGGCGTAACAGGTCGGTGCGGTGGCTAGGTCGCGTCCTGCAGCATCCGGCGCATGACCGGCCGCTCGGGCCGCCGCCGCGCGACCTCGGCGAAGCCCTCGCGCTCGAACATCGAACGGACGCCGTTCCACAGGAAGGTGTCGTGGCCGCGGCCGGGCTTGTCGATCGGGTACGCCTCGAGCGCGACGGCCCCGTGCGCGCGGGCGTGCTCGACGGCGCCGCGCAACAGCGCCCGCGCGACGCCACGCCCGCGGTGCGGCGCCGGCACGACGAAGCACACGACCGACCACACGGGCAGGTCGTCGACCGCCTTGGCGACCGGCGAGCGCACCAGCCGCGGGTACTGCGACCGCGGCGCCACCGCCACCCAGCCCACGGGCGCCCCATCGGCGTAGGCGAGCAGGCCCGCGGGCGGGTCGGCGCCCGCGAGCGCCTTCGCCCGCTCGCGGCGGTCCTCCGTGGCGGTGACCCCCGCGGGCGGCGTCACCTTGCCGGACTCGCGGTAGTACATGCACCAGCAGCCGCGGGCCATCGAGCAGCCCTTGCCGAGGAACACGGCCTCGAGGTCGGGCCAGCGTTCCTCCGTGAGGGGGAGGATCACGACGTCCATGGTGCGCCTCAGCCTACGGTATGGATCACGCGACGCGCGGCGGTGCGCCGCGGCCATGCGCACGCTCCGCGTCCAGCAGCGCCTGCAGCCGTGCCACCACGTCCGGGCGCTCGTCGAACAGGTTGCGGCGCTCCTGCGGATCCGCCTCGAGATCGTAGAGCTGGCCCGGGGCGCCGGGCACCGGCGGTCCGCCGGCGGGCGGCGGCCAGCCGCCCGAGCCCCGCGTGCCCTCGATCAGCTTCCAGCGTCCCGCGCGCAGCGCGTACACGCCGGCTTCCGAGTGCAGCACGAGGTGCTCGCGGGGCACTTCGGGCGGCGCGCCCTCGAGGAGCGCCGAGGCGAAGGCGACGGCATCCGGGGCGGCGTCGGCAGGCAGGTCGACGCCGGCGATCGCGGCGACGGTCGGCAGCAGGTCGAGGAGCGACACGAGGCGGCCCTCCACGAAGCCGGAGCGACCGCTCCCCGGCGACCGCACCACGAGCGGCACGCGGTGACCGCCCTCCCAGGCATGCGCCTTGGAGCCGCGCCAGCCGCCCGACGGGTCGTGGTCGTACGTGCGGTAGACCTCTTCGCCCTCGGCGTCGAGGATCACCTCGCCGTCGGGCCCCGGCACGCGATCGCCCGGCAGCGCGCCGTGGTCGCTGGTGACCACGACGAGCGTCTCGCCCTCCACGCCCGCGCGCCGCAGCGCGTCGAGGACGCGGCCGACCAGCCAGTCGTAGAGCCACGCCAGGTCGCCGCGCGGCCCTGCCTCGCTGCGCCCGCGCGCGAACGGCGGCACCAACGCGTCGACGCACGGCTCGTGCGGCGCCGACGCGGCCAGGTAGAGGAAGAAGGGCACGCCGTCCGCGGCCGCCTCCTCGATCCACGCGACCGCGCGCTCGGCGAACGCGACGTCGACGTCGCGGTGCGACCAGCCCGGGCTGCGCATGCCGGTGCGGCTGGTGTAGACCGGGTCGTCGTCGAACTCGCTGGGCGGCACCGGGAAGCGGTCGTCCTCGATGAAGGCGTACGGCGCGTGGCAGGTGGGGCAGGCGGCCGTGCCGAAGAAGCGCTCGAAGCCGGCGCCCAACGGGCCGCCGCCCAGGCGGGCCGTGAAGTCGATGCGCGCCTCGAGGTCGCGGTCCGTGTAGGGGGCGCGCGCGAAGTCGATCGCCTCGCCCGGGAGCGCGGAGAACCCCATGCCGAGGTGCCACTTGCCGACGCACAGCGTGCGGTAGCCGGCCGCACGCAGCACGGAGGCCAGCGTCGGCGTGCCCGGTTCGATGAGCGACGGCGCGTAGCCGCCGATCACGCCCCGCTGCAGGCGCGTGCGCCAGGCGTAGGCGCCGGTCAGCAGCGCGTAGCGCGACGGGGTGCAGACGGCCGCGGCGGCGTGGGCATCCGTGAAGCGCACCCCCTCGGCGGCGAGGGCGTCGATGTGGGGCGTCGGCACCCTCGACGGCGGGTGGTAGCACCCCACGTCGCCGACGCCGAGGTCGTCGGCGATGACCACGACGACGTTGGGGCGGGGGCGGGCCGCGGGCGCGTTCACGGTTCGACCGCCTGCGACGGGCGGTGCCCGCGGGGTTCCACGGGTCAGCCCTCCTCGGCGGGCCGCCCACGCACGACGTACGCGGGCAGGTCGCCCTCGTGCTCGCGCAGCAGCGCCTCGAGGCGGGCGTGCAGCGTGCGCCGCACGCCTTGCGCGGCGGGGTCGGCGAACAGGTTGCGCAGCTCGAACGGGTCGGCGACGCGGTCGAAGAGCAGGCAGAACGCGTCGTCCCGGCCGACCGTGTAGGTGTGGCGCGCGGTGCGCACCCCGCGGTAGGGGTGGTCGCCGAAGGCGAAGCGCGGCGTCTCCCACTGCAGCGGCACGGCGTCGCGCGGCGGCGCCGCGGGCGAGACCGCGGACGGCGTCGCCGCCGCCAAGGCGACCGCGTGGTCGAGCCCGGCCATCGGTGCCGCCGGCGGCACCCCGCACAGCCCGGCGGTGGTGGGGTACACGTCGACGCCGCAGATCGGCGCCGCGTAACGCCCGCCCGCCGGCAGCACGCCCGGCAGCCGCCACACGAGCGGCACGTGCACGGACTCGTCGAAGGGCACGTGCTTGTGGCGCAGCCCGTGGCTGCCGCCCATCTCGCCGTGGTCGGAGAGGAAGACGACGAGCGTCGTCTCCGTCAGGCCGCGCTCGTCGAGGAAGGCGAGCACGCGGCCGACGTTGTCGTCGAGGTGGCGGATCATGCGGTAGTACCCGGCGAGCTGGAGGCGGGCGGCGTCGCGCTGGTGGTCCGGGACGTTGGCGCGCAGCTCGAGGGCGGCGGGGTCCACGAGGTCCTCGTAGGCCTCGGGGACGGGGTACCCCGGCGAACGCGGGTGGCCGCCGGCACCGGGGTGGGGCGCCTCGTAGGCCAGCACGTGGAACCAGGGCTCGCCCGCGGGGCGCCTGGCGAGCACCTCGAGCGTGCGGTCGGTCAGCGCGTCGGTCTGGTGGCCGGGCAGCCGCTCCGGGGCGATCTGCTCGCCCGAGGCGATGTAGGTCTCGAGGTAGTTGTTCGACACGTTGAAGCCGTGCCACTCGCGGAAGCCACCGCGCATGGCGGGGTGGACCCAGTAGCTCTGGCCGATCCAACCGCCGGGGGTGACGAAGGAGGCGCCGGTCTCGGGCGCGAGATGCCACTTGCCGACGTACGAGGTGTGGTACCCGGCCGACTCGAACGCGTGGGCGATCGTCCGGCGGTCCGGCGGCAGGAAGTCGCCGTGCCGCTCCGTGCCGTTCGCAGGCGAGAAGTGGCCGGTGAAGAGGCTGGCGCGGAACGGCGTGCACACGGGGTACTGGCTCACCGCCTCGGTGCAGGCGACGCCCTCGGCGACGAGCCGGTCGACGTTCGGCGTGGGCACGTTCGGGTCGCCGCTCGAGGAGAGCGCGGCGTGCCGCAACTGGTCGGCGACGATCCATAGGACGTTCGGGCGGTCCGGCGGCAGGCTCATCGCCAGTCGGCGGGCAGCAGCGCCGCCGCCTCGTCCGCGAAGGCGACCAACAGCGCGATGGTGGCCTCGACGTCGTCGGCGTGGCAGAGCTGGACGGTCGAGTGCATGTACCGCACGGGCGCGCCGATCGTCGTGGCCCAGGCGCCGAGCCCGTGGCGCTGGATCTCGGAGGCGTCGGTGCCGCCGCCGAGGTTGCGTTGGTAGGCGATGCCGTGGCGCTCGCAGGTGTCGATGAGGCCGCGCACGAGCCGCGGCGTCCCGATCGTGCGGTTGTCCATGAGGTAGATGCCGGTGCCATGGCCGAGGGCGCACTGGCGCTCGTGCGGCTTCGCGTACGGCGTGTCCGAGGGAAGGCTGCCGTCGAGCGCCACCGCGATGTCGGCTGCGATCGCATGCGCCGCGGTCGGCATGCCGCGCACCCCCACCTCTTCCTGCACGGTGAAGACGGCGCAGACGTCCACGTCGACGCGTTCGAGGCGTCGCATCGCCTCCACCAGGCAGTACACCCCGATGCGGTCGTCGAAGTTGCGGCCGACCCACACGCGGTCGTGGAGCGCCTCGACGCCCGCGGCGAAGGTGACGACGTCGCCGACCTCGACGAGCGCGCGGACCTCGTCGCCGGGCCGGCCCAGGTCGACGTACAGCTCGTGGATCGGGAAGACGCGCTCGCGGTCGGCGGGCGTGCCCAGCCAACCGGACTGCGTCGCGATGACGCCCGCGAGCGGGGTGCCGTCGCCGCGGCTGGCGTGGACCGTCACCCGCTGGCTCGGCAGCGCCCGCGGGTCCAGCCCGCCGACGGCCCGGAAGCGCAGGAACCCCGCCTCGTCGACGTGGCTGACCATCATGCCGATCTCGTCGACGTGGGCCGCGTACACCAGGCGCCGGGGCGCGGCGACGCCGGGCCGCGCGCGCTTGCAGGCGATGAGGTTGCCCATGCGGTCGCGCCAGACCTCGTCCGCCGCGGGACGGACCAGATCCGCCACGACGGCTTGCACCGCGTCCTCGAACCCCGACACGCCGGGCGCGTCGCAGATGGCGCGGAGACGATCGTTCATGTCGATCCTCCTCAGGGCTGGGCGGAGCGCGTTCGGTGCAGCCTACGTCGCCGACCTCCCCAGCAGCGCGGAGCGGGACCCGCCGGCCCCGCTCCACGGTCATGCGCTCGTTCCCGCGCTCAACGCTCGAGGTATGCGTCGTGCAGGAACAGCGTCTGCGTGTAGAACTCGAAGCCCTTCAGGCGCGGCTGGGTGACCAGGATCGTGGGCATGTGCCACAGCCAGTAGGTGAGGGCGTTGTCCTGGAACAGCTGCTGGCCGCGAGCCCAGGCAGCACGCCGGGCGTCGAGGTCGACGGTCGAGCGGACCTCGGCGATGATCTCGCGCAACTCGTCGGCGACGGCGAGCAGTTCGGGGTCCTCGCTGAAGCGGATCTGGTTGACCGTCCAGAAGTCGTCGGGGTGCACGGAGCCGCCGATGAAGCTGCCCCAGTTGGTGCCGCCCTGCGCGGTCATCGACAGCTCGTAGTCGCCCTCGCGCCAGCGCGGGCCGTACGTGCCGCCCTCGGCGACCTCGAAGCGGGTGTCGATGCCCACCAGGCGGAGCTGCTCCTGCACGATCTCGGCGTTCGCCGCGTGACCGCCGGCGGGGTTCAGGAAGTGGGGGCGGAGCGCCACGCCGTCGCGGTAGCGGATGCCGTCGGCGCCCATGAGCCAACCGGCTTCGTCGAGGATGCGACCGGCGAGTTCCGGGTCGTACTCGACGCCCGAGACGCCGTCGCTGTAGAGCGCGGTGCCCTCGGGAACCCCGGCACGGCTCAGCGTCGGGTAGCCCAGGAGGACGGTGTCCATGATCTGCTGGCGGTCGACGGCGTGGCGGATCGCCTGGCGCACGGCGAGCTCGGCGGTGAAGCCGCGCGACACGTTCATCGTGAGCATGGCGACGACGATCCACGGCGCCGTCTGCACGTTCAGGCCCTGCCGCTCGAGCAACGCGACGTCGTCGAGCAGGACCGAGGTCGAGACGTCGACGCTGCCCGCGAGCAGCTCGACGGTGTGGACGCTGCGCTCGGGCAGGAAGCGGAACACGACGCGGTCGATGTTGGGCGCGCCGCGCCAGTAGTTCTCGTTCTTCACGAGGGTGAACGAGTCGTCGGCGACGAAGGACTCGAACTTGAAGGGGCCCGTGCCGGCGTAGCGTTCGGTCATCGTCGCGGCGCTGCGGTTGGGGATGTCGGCGGGGCTGATCGGGCGCACTTGCCAGTGCGCCAGCACGTCGAACAGGAAGCTGGCGTCGAGTTCCTTGAGGGTGATCCGCAGCGTGAAGTCGTCCACTACCTCGATCGCGCCGATCGTGTTGGTGAAGCGCTCGTGCTGCATGGTGTCGGGGTCGTCGAGGGTGCGCTGGACGTTGGCACGCAGGGCCTCGGCGTCGAAGCGCAGGCCGTCGTGGAAGGTCACGTCGTCGCGCAGATGGAGCGTGTACACCATGTTGTCGTCGCTGACCTCCCACGCGCGCGCGAGGGCGGGTTGCGGCTGCCCTTCGGCGTCGAGCAGGATCAGTGGGTCGGTCAGGTGGTGGGCGGCGCCGAAGGCCACCCAACCGGCGATGTAGGCGAGGTCGAGGTTGTTCACGGCTTCGGGCCAAGCGATCGTCACGGTGCCGCCTTGCGGAACGGCCGACTGCGCGGCCGCCGTTCCGCCCAACGCCACGGCGAGCGCCGTCAGGGCGACGAGGATCGTGCGGGCGAGCTGGGTTCGGTTCATGCCTTCGGTTCCTCCGGTCTTCGTGCCGAGTCTCGGTGTCGACGTGGTGGGCTTGCGTCTCGGTACCCCGGCCACCGCTCACGCTGCGCTGCGAGCACAGCACGCCGCGTGCCGGCCGCCCTCAGCTCATGCGCCTCACCTCCGATCGCGGGTCGAAGGCGTCGCGCAGGGCATCGCCGACGAAGTTGACGGCGAGCACGGTCAGGAAGATCGCGGCGCCGGGGAAGTAGCTGAGGTACGGGGCGCGGAAGACGACGGCTCGCGCGTCGCTGAGCATGGCGCCCCACTCGGGGTTGGGTGGCGGCACGCCGAGGCCCAGGAAGCCGAGGCCGGCCGCGGTGAGGATCGAACCCGCGACCGACAGCGTGGCGTACACGATGATCGGGCCGACCGCGTTGACGACCAGGTGCCGGGCCATGATCCGCGCCGCCGAGGCGCCGACCGCCCGGCTGGCGATCACGAACTCCTGCTCGCGCAGCGACAACACCACCCCGCGGACGATGCGGGACAGCGTCGGGATGCCCCAGATGGACAGCGCGACGATGACGTTGAAGAGGCTGGGCCCCAGGATCGCGGCGATCAGGATCGCCAGCAGGATGCCCGGGAACGCGTACATCACGTCGACGACCCGCATCGCCAGGTGGTCGAACCAGGTCCCGCCCCAGAAGCCGGTGGCGAGCCCCAGGATCGTCCCGAAGACGACGCCCCCGAGGGCGCCCGCGAAGCCCACGAAGAGCGAGATGCGCGCCCCGTGAAGCATGCGCGCGAGCACGTCGCGGCCGAACTGGTCGGTGCCGAACGGGTGTTCCCACGAGGGCGCATGCAACCGGTTCGCCAGGCTCTGCAGTCGCGGGTCGACGTCGTAGACGAGCGGTCCGACGACCGCCACCGCGACGATCAGGACCAGGTAGATGGTGCTGATCATCGCCATGCGGTTGCCGCGGATCTCGCGCCAGAAGCGGTAGCGCAGCGACATGCGGAGGTCGCGCGGCGGGCCCTGCGGCGCCGAGCCGGGGGCGCCCATCGCGTGCGCGGGTGCGGTGGCGCGCGCGGGCTCAGTCATAGCGGATCCTCGGGTCGATGAAGCCGTACACGAGGTCGGTGATCAGGTTCGCCAGGACGAACCCGACCGCGATGAAGAGCACGGCGCCCTGGACCACGGGGAAGTCGCGGTTCTGGATGCCGGTGACCAGGTAGCGGCCGATGCCGGGCCAACCGAAGACGGTCTCGACGATGACGGCGCCGCTCAGCATCGACCCGAAGCTCAGGCCCAGCAGTGTCACGATGGGGATGAGCGCGTTGCGCATGGCGTGCTTGTAGACCACCACGCGGCCGGAAAGCCCCTTGGAGCGGGCCGTGCGCACGTAGTCCTCGTTCAGCACGTCGAGCATGGACGAACGGGTGTAGCGGGCGAGCCCTCCGGCGCCGCTGATGCCGATCGTGATCGCGGGCAGGATGACGAACCGCAGGCCGTTGGCGGTGAAGATCGAGCCCCCGAACCCCGAGGGCGGCAGGATGGGCCAGTGGAGCCCCACCAACTGCATGAGGAGGATGCCGAGCCAGAAGTTGGGGATGGACACGCCGAACAACGCCAGCGTCATGGCGACGTTGTCGACGGCGCTGCCGCGCCGGATCGCCGACAGGACGCCAATCGGCACCCCCAGGGCCACCGCGATCGCGAGCGAGAGGATGCCGAGCTCGAGCGTCCGCGGCAGGCGCTCGAGGATGGCCCCCGCGACCGGCGTGCGATGCTGCAGGGAGGTGCCCAGGTCGAGGCGCACGACGCCGGCCAGGAACGACAGGTACTGCTGGTACAGCGGGCGATCGAGGCCGACGCGCGCCCGGAGTTCCTGGATCCGCTCCTCGCTGGCGTTCACGGGGAAGTCGGGCGGGATGTAGAGGGAGATCGGGTCGCCCGGCGCCAGGTGGATCGCCAGGAACACCAGGGTGACGGCGCCCCACACGGTCGGGATCACCATGAACAGGCGCTTGATCAGGTAGGTGCTCACGCGCGCCCCGCTGCGTCCGTGCGACGGTCCGGCGCGCCGACGACCGGCACGAGCCGGTAGCGGGACCCACGCTCGGTGGCGAAGCGCGCGACGCCGTCGACGGGAGCGACGCCGTCGACGCCGACAGGCGCGACGCCGTCGACGCCGGCCGGGCCGTCCGCCAGCCGCAGGGCGACGGGCCCAAGGACGACGCACGGACCACCAAGGTGCGACACGACCTCCACGGCCACGAGCCGCCCGTCGGCCCAGTGGACGTCGACCTCGAAGCCTCCGCGCGCGCGCAGGCCGACGGCGCGCCCCGACCGCCAGGCGGCGGGCAGCGCCGCCAACACGTCGATCCGGCCCTCGTGGGACTGCAGCAGCATCTCGGCGACCGCAGCGGCAGCCCCCAGGTTGCCGTCGATCTGGAACACGAACGGCGGGTGGCCGCGGTAGTAGTGCATGTCGAACAGGTTCGCCTCGGTGTGCACCCGCAGCTGCTCCAGCAGGTGGGCGCGGGCGCCCTCGCCGTCACGGAAGCGAGCCGCGAGCACCATGGCCCACGCGCGGCTCCAGCCGGATTGGCCGCTGCCGTGGGCCATGCGCCGGTCGAGCGCGGCGCGCGCGGCCGCGAAGAGCGCGGGGTCCTTCGCCTCGGTGATGCCGTCGTCGGGGTACACGGCGAAGAGGTGCGAGAGGTGCCGGTGCCCGACCTCCCACTCCTCGTGGTCCTCGAGCCACTCCTGCAGCTGTCCGTGGCGCCCGACGCGCATCGGCGGCAGGCGCCGCAGCGCGTCCGCGACCTCGGCCTCGAAGGGCCCGTCCTCGCCCAGTTCGGCGGCGCCGGCCAGGCACCGCCGGAACAGGGCGGCGAGGATCTGCGTGTCCATGGCCGGGCTCATGCACAGCGCGGCCCGCTCGCCGTGGTCGTCCAGGTAGGAGTTCTCGGGCGATCCGGACGGACCGAACAGCAGGGTGCCGTCCTCGCCGGGCACCAGGAAGTCCAGGGCGAAGCGTGCGGCCTCGCGCAGGACGGGCAGCGCCCGCGCGCGCAGGAACTCGCGGTCGCCGCCGAAGGCGTAGTGCTCCCACAGGTGCAGGCTCAGCCAGGCGGCGCCCGCGGGCCACAGGCCGCAGTACACGTTGTCCAGCGGTGCCGCGTCGCCCCACAGGTCGACGTTGTGGTGCGCCACGAAGCCGCGGCAGCCGTAGTGCGTGCGCGCGACGTGGCGACCCGAGACGCGTACGCGCTCGATCAGATCGAAGAGGGGTTCGTGGCACGCCGCGAGGTTCCACACCTCGGCGGGCCAGTAGTTCATCTCGAGGTTGATGTTGATCGTGTATTTGCTGTTCCAGGCGGGCATCATGCTGTCGTTCCAGATGCCCTGGAGGTTCGCCGCGTGGCTGCCCGGGCGGCTCGACGCCATGAGCAGGTAGCGACCGAAGGCCACGTGGAGGGCCTCGAGTCCGAGGTCCTCGCCGCCCTCCCGAACCCGCCTCAGGCGCTCATCGGTGGGGAGGGCCGCCAACTCGGCCGCGCCCGGGACGTCGAGTTCGAGCCTGGCGCGGTCGAAGAGGGCGCGGTGGTCGCGCACGTGGTCGGAGCGCAGGTCGGCGTAGGCGCGGGCCGCAGCCCGGTCGGCGTCCGCGATCGCGCGCTCCAGGGGCCGCGCGTGGCGGTCGTCCGTCGCGGCGGCGATCACGATCGTGGCCTCTCGGGCGCCGCGCACCACGACGTGGTCGCCGATCGTCTCCACCGTTCCGCCCGTCGTGCGCACGTCCAGGACGGCGGCGAAGGCGGTGCCGTGGCTACCGCAGCGCCCCACGAGCGCCTGCCGGTGTGGCGCCAGCCGGGTCGTGGCCGCGTCCCACGATCGCGTCAGCCGGGCCGCGAACGAGACCGCGCCGGGCGCGTCGGCGGCGACGTGCCACACGATGACGTCGTCGACGGCCGTCGCGAACGTCTCGCGCCGCACGGAGGCGCCGTCGGAGGTGAAGCGCACGCCGGCGATGCCGTCGCGCAGGTCGAGGTCGCGGCGGTAGTCGGCGACGGTCGCGCGCGCGCGACCGAGGAACGTCGACTCGAGCGTGCCGAGCGGAAGGTAGCTCTGCTGGCGGTTGGGCCGGCCGAACTGCGTGAACTCGGCGAGCTCCTGCGCCTCCTGCACCCGGCGCTCGGCGAGCAGGCGGCGGACCTCGCCGAGGTGGCGCTGCGCGTCGGGGTTCGTGCGGTCGGCGGGGCCTCGTTGCCACACCGAGTCTTCGTTCAGCGCGACGGTCTCGCGGTAGGTCCCGCCGAAGGTCATCGCCCCGAGCCGGCCGTTGCCGACGGGCAGCGCGTGGATCCAGCGGTCCGCAGGGGCCGCGTACCACAGCTCGACCGGGCGTTCCGGGACGACCGACGGACTCGACATGCCGCGCATCCTCCAGACCTGGGCCGGACCCTGCCGGCGCCCTCACCACGGGACGTTGAGGTATAACCTTATACTTCCGCTGGGCGCGTGTCAACGGAGACGCGCCGGGCCGCCGACGCGATCGTGGTGCGTCGCCGTCGCCGACGCCGTGTGCGCGGCCCCAGAAGGGGCGAACGTTCCTCCCGCGTGAACGGACCCCCGTCGTCGGCGCACCGACGCTCGTGGTATATCGATAGGCATGGCCGATCGCCCGACCCCCCTGAGCGCCGCCCACCCGGGCGGCGCGACGTCCCGGCGGGCGACGTTGAAGGACGTGGCCCGGGTCGCAGGTGTGTCGATCGGCATGGCCAGTCGCGTCCTGGGCGACTACGGCTCGTTCAGCGAGCAGACGAAGCAGCGCGTCCTCGAGGCCGCCCGCGGACTCTCCTACCGACCCAACGCGGTCGCGCGCTCGCTGCGCATGGGCCGCACGAAGGCGCTGGGGCTCGCGGTCACCAACATCGCGAGCTACCACTGGATCACCTTCATCCGCGGCGTCGAGTCGGCGGCCAGCGGCCACGGCTACCAGGTGATCCTGGGGCACACGGGCGACGACCCGGCCCGCGAGCGCGACCACATCCGCGCCCTGTACCAGCGCAACGTGGATGGGCTCATCATCGCCCCGACGCACGAGAACGAGTCGCGCATCCGGGAGCTCGTCAACGCGGGCTTCCCCGTGGTGCTCACCGAGTCGTCCGCGACCGATCTCGCCGCCCCCTGCATCAACATCGCCGACCGCCGCGCCGCGTACGAGGCGACCAGTTACCTCCTCGGCCTGGGCCACGAGCGCATCGGCGTGGTCGCGGGCGACCAGGCGCTCGCCTCCGGGGTCGATCGCCTCCAGGGGCACCTGGACGCGCTCGCCGAACGCGGCATCGCGACGGATCGGACGCTGATCGGCTTCGGCGACTACCGCTTCGAGTTGGCCTTCGCCGAGACCGACCGCCTCATGGCGCTCGAGCAGCCGCCCTCCGCCCTGCTGGTCGCCAACGAGACGATGCTCGGCGCCACCCTCCAGTGCCTGAAGGAGCGCGGCATCCGCGTCGGCGACGACGTGTCGCTCGTCGCGTTCGACGACCCCCCGTGGACCGCGTACTTCACGCCCGCCATCACCACGATCCGCACGCCGCGCGAACGCATGGGCGCGATGGCCGTCCACACCCTCGTCGACATGATCGAAGAGGGCGGCGCGCGCGTCGGCCGGCGAGACGTCCGGGTGGTGCAGGCGGAGCTGGTCGTGCGCGAGAGCTGCCGCCCCGTCCGCTGACGCGACCCCCGCAGACCGCGGCGCTCGGGCGGCGACCGGCGATCCTCGGCGGCGAGCGCGTCCCCCCGGTCAGCCGCGGCCTTGCGCGATCACGGCCTCGGTGGCGTCGAGGTCGAGTGGTGCGGCCGCGGTCAGGTTCTCGATCCCGTCCTCGGTGATCACCACCGTGTCCTCGACCCGCAGGTAGCGCCGCTCCTCCGGGATGATGAGCTGCGGATCGACGGTGATCACCAGCCCCGGCTCCATGCGCCGCCCGCGGTAGTGGCCGACGTCGTGCACCGCCATCCCCACCGGGTGCGACAGGTGGTGCGGGAACACCAGCGCCCGGCGCGCCGCCTGCTCGTAGATCGGGTGGGAGAACCGGGTGCGCTCCACCACGTGCACCATCTCCGCGGCCGCCTCCTCCTGGACCCGCTCGCGCGTCACCCCCGGCCGCAGGAGGCGCAGGAACGCCTCGTGGTAGGCGACGATGAAGCCGTACAGCTCGCGTTGCAGGTCGGAGTAGCGGCCGTTCACCGGCCAGATCCTGGTGATGTCGCTGGCGTAGTCCTGGTAGTCGGGGCCGCAGTCGACCAGCACCAGGTCGCCATCGGCGAGCACCGCGTCGTTGCGGTCGTAGTGGCCGTACCACGCGTTGTCGCCGCCGGCGACGATGGCGCGGTAGGCGACGTCGCGCGCGCCGCCGTCCAGGTAGACGTAGCGGAGCTCCGCCTCCAGCTGGTACTCCGCGACGCCGGGCCGCGTGCGCCGCATCGCCGCGACGAGGCCGTCGGCCGCCAGGCGCCCGGCGCGGCGCAGGAGCGCGATCTCGCCCTCGCTCTTGATGAGCCGCAACTCGTCGACGAACGGCGCGAGGTCGCGCAGGCAGGTCTGCGGGAGCCGCTCGCGCAGCTGGCGGACGAACCAGCGGTGCCGATCCGGGCGGCCGTCCCAGGGATCGGAGACGCGCTCCTGCGCGGCACGCTGCAGCGTGTCCCAGCTCTGCATCGCGCCCTCCCCCGCGCGCATCGGCGTCCACACGACCCGCCGGCGCTCCAGGAACGACGCGAGCCGTTCGATCCCGTGGACCTCGTCGACCCCCGTCGACCGCCGGGCACCCTCGGGATCCGCGGCGCTCGCGAGCGGTCCCTCGCGCTCCCGCAGGTCCGGCGCCTGGTACGGCAGGAACAGGTGGCTGCTGCCGTCGTGGACGTCGAGCGCCAGGTACGCGTGCGGGGTGTCCACGCCGCACAGGTAGCCGAAGTCGTTGAACTGGCGGAACCTGCCGTGGATCGACGGCTTCGGTGCCCCCTGCACGAGCGCCACGCCGTCCGTCGGCGCGTCCTCGCGCCGGAGCGCCTCGATCAACCGCCGCCGGCGTCCCGCACGTTCCTCGATGGTGATCATGGGTGGCTCCCTCCCGTGTCCGCCAAGCGGTACCACGACCGTGCGCTGCCCTCGAGCACGGCCGCGCGCTCATCCTCCGACCACGTGGCGACGTAGTCCGCCACCAGGCCCATGGCCTCGCCGTACCCGGCCGCCAGCGTGCACACGGGCCAATCCGAACCGACCAGGCACCGGCGCGGCCCGAAGGCCTCGAGCACCAGGTCGAGGAAGGGAACGACGTCGTCCGCACGCCAACGGCCCCAATCGCCCTCGGTCAGCAGCCCCGACAGCTTGCAGGCGACGTTCGGTCGTTCCGCGAGCGCACGGATCCCGCGCGACCAGAGGGCGCGACGCTCGTCGACCGGTCCGCCCGCGGTGGCATCCCGCGGCGGCTTGGCGATGTGGTCGACCACGAAGCGCACGCCGGGAAACGCGTCCACGAGGCGCGTCGCGGCCACGAGGTGCTCCGGGCGCAGGAGCAGGTCGTAGGCCAGGTCCGCGCGGGCGGCGGCGGCGACCAGGCGCCGGTGCGCGGCGCTGGTGGCGTAGTCGACGTCGGGCATGTCGTGCAGCACCTCGCGCAGCCCGACCAGGCGCGGGTCGCGCGCGAACGCCTCGACCGTCTCCTCGAGCCGATCGCCGTGGGCGTCGGCCCACCCGACGACGCCGAGGATGAGGGGATGGGCCGCCGCGGCCGCGAGCAGGAAGCGCGTCTCGTCCTCCGTGCGGCGCGCCTGCACCGCGACGGTGCCGCGGACGCCGGCCGCGCGCGCCAGGGGCGCCAGGTCGTCCATCGTGAAGTCGCGCCGCAGGACGCCCATGGCGGCGGTCATCCAGTCGTGCGCCAACGGGTCGTAGCGCCACAGATGGTGGTGGGCGTCGATCATCCGCGCCACCCCCGTTCCGCCGGCGAGCCCGCACCGGCGCGCGGCCGGCGAGGCACCGGCGCCTCGGGCGGGCCGCCCGCGACCCGGTACCGCCACTGCCGCTGCATGAGCGGCTCGAGGACCTCCTGCACCCGCGCCACCAGATCCAGGTCGGGCGCCTCGGACGCCCAGGCGACGTTCCGCCGGACCTCGTCCGCGTCCGCCGCCCCGGCCAGGGTCACCGGCAACCGCGGCTCGCTCGCGGCGAACGACAGCGCCAGCCGCGGCAGAGGCACGCCGGCGGCGTCCGCGAGGCGCCGTGC
>ERZ869909.1546-NODE-1546-length-18318-cov-6.173291_pt1 | contig 18318 bp, 16 predicted proteins | sample MGYA00520892_ERZ869909 | MGnify/ENA primary metagenome ERZ869909 (study PRJEB32215, sample SAMEA104723947) | bioreactor metagenome | biome: bioreactor; feature: anaerobic bioreactor; material: water | place: China | collected 2015-03-12 ...
GAGGGTCTCCACGGCGGGCAGGCGGCGGATGATGGCGTGGCGGGCGGCCATGCGCTGCACGCCGATGGCAAGCGTGATGGTGATGACGGCCGGGAGGCCTTCCGGCACGGCGGCGACGGCCAGTGCCACCACGACGAGAAGCGCGGAATCCCACGAGTCGCCGCGCACGAGCGTTGCGAACGCGAACATCAGTGCGGCGCCGATGAACGTCACCAGAGTGAAGAGGCGGCCGAAGCGGTTGATCTGGCGCAGGAGGGGCGTCGTCAGATCTGCGACCTCGCCCATGAGCGTGCTGATGCGGCCGATCTCGGTGCCGGTTCCCGTCGCGACGACAACGCCGGTGCCCTGGCCTGCCGCGACCAGCGTGCCGGAATAGGCCATGCAGGTGCGATCTCCGAGCGGTGCGTCGGCTTCGACGGGGCCGTCCTGCTTTTCGGACGCGACGGATTCTCCGGTGAGAACGGCTTCGTCGATCAGGAGGCCGCGCGTGCGGACGAGGCGCAGATCGGCCGAGACCTGGTCTCCGGCTTCCAGCAGCACGACGTCTCCGGGGACGAGCTGGGCGGCGGGCAGTGTGGTCCTGTGTCCGCCACGCACGACGGATGCTTTGGGGGAAATGAGGTTGCGGATCGCGTTGAGCGCTTCCTCAGCCTTGCCCTCCTGGATGTAGCCGACGATGGCGTTGATGGTGACGACGGCGAGGATGACTGCGGCATCGACCGCGTGGCCGAGCGCCCATGCCGCGACGGCGGCCGTGAGCAGGAAGTAGATCAGCGTGTTGTGAAACTGATTGAGGAAGCGCAGCACCGGATGGCGTCGGGCGGCTTCGGGCAACACGTTCTCTCCGTGCCGTTCGAGGCGCGCTTTGGCGTCCTCGACGGAGAGGCCGTCGCGTTGGGTCTCGAGCGCATCGAAAACGTCTTCGGCGGGAACGGCGTGCCAGGACTTCTGACGGTTAGGGGGCGGTTCGGTGTCCGTCGGTGGTTGGTTGTCCTGCCCCATCCCGGCTGTGCTCTCCTCTCGCGTCGGCTGGTCCGCGGGCGCGGCTGCTGCCATCTTCAACGCATACAAATGCGGATAGTGGCGCAGCTTTGATCCAAGTCAACGTTTGGCGTGTGCGTCCTGTCCGATCCCGGCGATGCACGCCGTTGCGCGCATCGCCTCCGTACGTAAGGAACCCGCGCGCGGCTCAGGGAGCGGGCGCGTCGACCCCGAGTTTCTCGGCGAGCTCGTTCGCCGAGAGGACGTGCCCGAAACCGTCCGTACCCATTGCAAACTTGTCCGCGTCCTTCAATCCGCCGACGACGAGCGGATCGAAGCCTGCGGCGTCGACGAGTTTCTTTGCGACCTCGATTGCGTCCGCGTCGTCGCCTGCAATGGGAACGGCCATGCGCGGCGCGGGCCGGTTGGCGTTGCTTGTGAAGATGCGGTGGTTCGCGGCGTTGAAGGCGCGCACGATCCGCGCGCCGGGGAAATACTTCGCCGACGTGAGACCGATGCCGTTCTCCTTCGCTTCCTCGAACAGCGTGCTGCGATTGGCGTTGCCGGCATCGAGCACGACTTTTCCTTCGAGGGCTTCCGCGTAGGCTTTTCCTGCTTCGGGATAGGACTGATAGGGGATTGCGAGGAGCACGGCTTCCTCGCCGAAGCGGATTGCGTCCTCCGCGGTGCCTGCGTGCGCCAATGGCCCGAGGCTCTTGACGAGCGGTTTCAGGCTGTCAGGGTTTCGCGAGGAAAACATGACCTCATGGCCAGCCTTGATCCAGAGCGCACCGATGGCGCCGCCCAGATTGCCCGCGCCGATGGTGCCGATCTTGAGACGCTCTTGGGCGGATGCGGGGGATGCGCCGAACAGTGCGGACGTGGAGATTGCGATGCCGGAGGTCGCGGCAAGCGTCAGGATCTGGCGGCGGGAAAGGGAATGGACGTGTGATGTCACGAAAAGGCGTCTCCGCTTGGGGGCCGATACGATGCGGCCAGTGGGACGAGGTGGCCGTCGGGTGCGGCCGATCGAGATATGGGGCGCGATGCGCAGCACGCAATCGCCGCCTGTCGACAGACCTACTTCGATGGGTGGGCGAGAGGATGGCTCGGGGTGCGGGAATCAGGATTTGAGCTCGTTTGCCTCAGCGGCGGCGCTCTCGGCGCCTCGCCGGGCCCAAAACACAAAAAGCCCGGCCGAAGCCGGGCTCTTGTGTTTGGTTGCGGGAGTAGGATTTGAACCTACGACCTTCAGGTTATGAGCCTGACGAGCTACCGGGCTGCTCCATCCCGCGTCACCACACGCTTTCGACCCGACATAGCGCCCCGAAAATGAGGACACCTGTCACGTCGTATCGAACGATCCGGCCAACCTTGCGGTCTTGGGGCTTGATCTGGGCCCAGGGTCCTCAAAAACGGACCGGCCCGTTCGAAGAGGCCGCTCGTGGGGCGGCTCTTGGCGAGGTCTATAGCACGATTTTCGGCTTTGTGAACCCCCGCCCGGCGCGGTTTCCCAATGGCCTTGATCCGGCTCAACGGCCGCCCTCTCCTGGGACGTTTCGAGGCGACCCACGGGCCGGAATCTTTCGTATAAGCTCGAATTTGACTCTGAACCGCGACGAGATTCCCTGCCGATGACTGCAGCCGACAAGAAGCGTGCCGACGGACCGCGGGCCGACGCCTCCGCGACGCGGCTCGAGGAGACCTTTGTCCTTCTGGACAACAGTGCCGGGACGGGCGCTCCCACGCTGCTTTTCTCCAACCCCAAGGAGATCGTTTCGGCGATGACGCCCGACGAGGTGGGGCCGGCGCTGGCGCGTCTCGAAGCCGGGACGACGCAGGGTCTGCATGCGGCGGGATATTTCGCCTACGAGCTTGGCTATGTCCTGGAGCCGAAGATCAGGGATCTCCTGCCGGAAGGGCGGAATGTGCCGCTCTTCTGGTTCGGCCTCTACGATGCGCCGCGCGCGATGAGCGAGGCCGAGGTCGATCACTGGCTCGGGACACACACCAAGAGCGGCTCCTATCAATTCACCTCCGTCACAACGGCTTGGAGCCAGGAGGAGTACGAGGCGCGCTTTGCCGCCGTGCAGGAAAAAATCCGCGCCGGCGACATCTATCAGCTCAATCTCACGTTCAAGGCGCGCTTCCGGCTCGAGGGTTCGCCACTGACGTTCTATCGCGACATGCGCCGGCGCCAGCGCGTGGCCTATGCCGGGATCGTCGATACGGGCGAAGTGACCGTGCTGTCGGCGAGCCCGGAGCTGTTCATCGAAAAGGAGGGGCGCGTCGTCTCCACGCGGCCGATGAAGGGGACAGCCCCGCGTGCGGGAACGCCCGAGGCGGACGCGGAAGCGCGCCATGTGCTTGCGACGGATGTGAAGCAGCGGGCCGAGAACCTGATGATCGTCGATCTCATGCGCAACGATCTCGGGCGCATCGCGGAGGTGGGCAGCGTCGGCGTGACGGATCTCTTTACGGTCGAGACGTTCCGCACGCTGCATCAGATGACGTCGGGCGTCGAAGCGACGCTGAAGGACGGCTTGGGGCTTGGCGACCTCATCCGCGCGATCTTCCCGCCGGGATCGGTGATCGGCGCCCCGAAGATTCGGGCGATGGAGCTGATCCGCGATTACGAGACGGAGCCGCGCGGTGTCTATTGCGGGGCGATCGGCCATATCACGCCTGCGGGTGCCGCGCTGTTCAACGTCGCGATCCGGACCCCGGTGATCTTCCGAGGCGGGCAGGGCGAGATGGGGATCGGGTCGGGGGTGGTCTACGATTCCGTCGGCGCGAAGGAATACGCCGAGTGCCTGCTCAAGATGAAGTTCCTCACCGATCCGCCGAAGAGCTTCGAGCTGATCGAGACCCTGCTTTACGAAGCCGGCGAGGGGTTCTGGCTGCTCGACGGGCATCTTGCGCGGCTGAAGGCGTCAGCGGCTTACTTCGGTTATGCCTACGACGCGGCAGCCGTGCGCAACGCACTCGATCGCGCGGTGGACGGGCGGCCCGAAACGCGGCTTCGTGTGCGGCTGTTGCTCGCCGAAGACGGGGCCGTGTCGGTCACCGTCGCCGAGCAGCCGGCACAAGCGGCGGGCTCGGTTATGCGCTATGCGATCTCGGACACGCGCGTGGACAGCGCCAATCCGTTCCTGTTCCACAAGACGACCCGGCGCGAGCTGTACGACCGCGAATGGCAGCACTACGCGGAGACCCAAGGCACCGACGAGGTGCTGTATCTCAACGAGCGTGGTGAATTGGCCGAGGGCAGCCGGACGAACATCTTTATCGAGCGGGACGGAAAGCTTCTGACGCCGCCGCTGTCGTCGGGGCTTTTGCCGGGTGTGCTGCGTGGCGATCTGATCGCGCAGGGGACGGCTGTGGAAGCCGTTCTCACGCTCGATGATCTCGCGCGTGCGGACGCCGTCTATGTCGGAAACTCGGTGCGTGGGCTCGTGCGGGCCGAGCCGGTGATCGCCGCATCCACCTAAAGCGTGATCTGTATTAATCGAATCGGGATCGCGCTCTAGGTCTTTGTTGGACCGATGCTTCAGGCCGATAAGGCCTGAAGCGATCATGGCCTAGAGGTCTTTGGTGGTTTGCCAGTGCGGCTCGCTGGGAGCCCTCGCCTGCCCGTCGACGGGGAGCGGCTCGATCGGCGCGTGATCCTCGGCGCGCTCAGGCGGCGCAGGAATCGACGCGGTTTCCGGTGCATTGCGAGAGACCGCCGCGACTACGAATACGAGAGCCGCAAAGGTCAGGGCGCAGGCCAATGCGATCTCGCGGGCCGACCGGCGCGCGCGCTCGGCAAAGGGGCCAGATTGCAATTTGCGTATCATCATGAGGCTCAGTGTGTGCAGGCCAACGCGACAGAGCCAGGGCTCCGAACGCCGCGCGACAGAAAAGCACAGCGCCGGCGGCAATCATGTCTTGACAGGAGTAGCTTCAGCGCTTTCGGGGATTGCTTCCGTCAGGCGGCGCAATGCCTGGAACGGTTCTAAAGCCCGCGCATGATGCATCCAAAGACGAGGATGAACTGAGCCACCAGCAGGACCCAGATCTCGTGGCCCGCGATGATGGGGATCGCCGCGCCGAAGATGTAGGTGACAATGGCCAGCACGGTCAGGATCACCGACAGCATGAAGGTCAGGATGCCAGGAGATTTCAGAACCATCGATCGTGTTCCCCCTCGACGCATTGGATGGTGAAGCGGATGTCGGACAGGATGTCGTGCAGGACCGCAAACCTCGACTCGCTCGCTCCGCGGCTTATAGCAGGCACGACCCCGTCTGACACGGGCTTCGTGGCAACACTTTTGTCACGACGCACGGAACAACCCTAATCGGGCTCGCAAAAATTTGCCTTTGCTGGTAGATTCATCGTGATTTTCCTGGTGTTCGGAAACTTCCGTGGCACATGCAGGTTTCCACTGCGTGTGCACAGAAGACTCGCGCCGGCATCGTCCGGCTTAGCTCCATGCAGGAGATTTCGATGCAGCATGTCCTCCGGGTTGCCGCGTTCGTTGCCCTTTCGCTCGCGGTGTCGTCCGCGGCGCATGCCTATAGCCAAAATGTTCGGAAGCATTGCCGCGCGGATTATATGGAGTACTGCAGCGCGCATCCGGTGGGCAGCCAAGGCGTGCGGGACTGTATGCGGAGCGTGGGGCGCGATCTGAGGCCAGCGTGCATCAATGCTCTTGCTGAGTCGGGCGAAGTCGGCGAGCCGAAAAAGAAGGCGAAGCGCTATCGCCACGCCCGCGGTCGTTGATAGACGCCGCATACCGCCCAGAAACCGAAAGCCTTCTATGTGCCCCGCGGCTTTGCGCGGGTGGTCGGCGTGGCGTTGGCCGGATCGTCAGGCCACGGATGGCGCGGATAGCGGCCTTTCATCTCGGCCTTAACGGATTGCCACGACCCCTTCCAGAAGCCGGGGAGATCCTGCGTGACCTGGATCGGGCGATGGGCGGGCGAAAGCAGATGCAACGTGAGGGGCAGGCGGCCGCCTGCCAGCGCAGGGTGCCGGGTCAGCCCGTAGAGCTCCTGCACGCGGATGTGCAGCGCGGGGGCTCCCGGGCCCTCGTAGTCGATGGCGTGGCATTGGCCTGTCGGCGCCTCGAAGTGCGTCGGCGCGTCGGCTTCGAGGCGTTGCTTGAGCGGCCAGGGGATCAGCCCGTCGAGTGCCTTGCCGAGATCGTCGGCGGTGATGTCCGCGAGGCGCGTCTTTCCCGCAAGGTAAGGGCCGAGCCAATCGGGAAGCGTCGCCGTCAGCGCGGCGTCGGACAGGTCCGGCCATGAGCCGTCGCCTGCCGTGTTTCTGAGGAAGGCGATGCGGTCCCGAAGCTGGAGCTGGTGTCTGCTCCAGGGCAGGCGCTGGGCGCCGCGGCTTGCGAGGCCGTGGGCGAGGGCGGCTTCGGTTTCCGGGCCCGGTTCCGGCGTGCGCTGCTCGCTCCATAGCGTGATGGCCCCCAGGCGGCGCACGCGCCGGGCACGGATGGCGGCGGCGGCCGTGTCGAAGACGGTCTCGTTGCTTTCGGCGATGCGGTCGCCGGCGATGGACAGGATCTCGGCTTCGCTGGTTTCGGCCGCGAGCAGAATGCGCGTCGCGGCGGCCGTGCCCTGCATTTCGGCGATCACGAGAAACGGCGCGCGGGCGAGCGGTTCGGCCGTGTCCAGCGTTGCGCCGCGGCCATTGGCGAGCAGGTACTGGCCGTTGGCGCCACGGGCTTTGGCGATGCGTTCGGGATAGGCGAGGGCGAGGAGGGCTGCGGTCGATGGTGCTTCATGCTCGTTCGTTTCGCGGGCAGCGGGTGGCGATGCGGCGCGGGCGGTCCTGGCCCAGCCCTCGGCAAGGCGGCGCATGTCCGTGGCACGTGGCGCGCGGTCGCGGCGGAAGGCTTCGAGGCGATGATCGAGATTGGGTCCTGAGCCGCCGAGCCCGCGCTCGACGAGGACAGCGGCGATCTCGGCCGCTTGGCGCTCGGCGCGCATGCGGGCGGCTCTCATGAGCATCGCGGCGAGGCGCGGCGGAAGCGGCAGGGCGCGCAGGCTGCGGCCGGGCTCGGTGAGGCGGCCTGCAGGGTCGAGGGCGCCGAGCGCTCCGAGCTCCTCGCGGGCCGCGTCGAGCGCTGCCGGGGGCGGCGGATCGAGCCAGACGAGCGCGCGCGGGTCGGTGACGCCCCAGTCGGCGCAATCGAGCAGGAGCGGCGCGAGGTCGGCCGAGCGGATTTCGGGCTCCGCAAAAGCCGGCAGGCTTGCGGTTTCGGCTTCGTCCCAGAGGCGATAGCAGACACCGGGGCCGAGACGGCCAGCGCGGCCGCGCCGCTGATCGGCCGAGGCGCGGGAGACGCGGACCGTCGCAAGGCGCGTGACGCCGACGTCGGGATCGTAGCGCGGCACGCGGGCGATGCCGCAATCGATCACGACGCGGATGCCCTCGATGGTGAGCGACGTCTCGGCGATCGCCGTCGCGAGGACGACCTTGCGCGCGCCTCGCGGGGCCGGTGCGATGGCCTGGTCTTGCTCGCGGCGGTCGAGCGCGCCGTAGAGGGGGGCGATGATCGCGTCCGTGGGGTCGAGGCGTTCGCGGAGGCGCTCGGCGGTGCGGCGGATTTCGCCCTGGCCGGGCAGGAATGCGAGGATCGAGCCACTTTCGGCACGGAGCGCCCGCACGATGGCGTCCGCCATTCTGTCTTCGAGGCGGCGCGTCGGGTCTTTGCCGAGATAACGTGTCTCGACGGGGAAGCTCCTGCCTTTGCTGGTGACGACGGGCGCGCCGCCGAGGAGGCGTGCCACGGGTTCGCCGGCGAGCGTCGCCGACATGACGAGGAGCCGCAGGTCGGGGCGCAGGCTCGTCTGCGCGTCGCGGGCGAGCGCGAGGCCGAGATCCGCCTCGAGCGAGCGTTCGTGGAACTCGTCGAAGAGGATGGCGCCGATCCCTTCGAGCGCGGGATCATCGAGAATAAGGCGGGTGAACACGCCTTCGGTCAGCACTTCGATCCGCGTCTTCTTCGAGACGCGCGTTTCGAGGCGGGCGCGCAGGCCGACGCTTTCGCCGATCTCCTCGCCGAGGGTTGCGGCCATGCGGGCGGCGGCGTTGCGGGCCGCGAGGCGGCGTGGTTCGAGGACGAGGATCTTGCCTCCATCGAGCCAGGGCGCGCCGTCGAGCGCGAGAGGGACGCGGGTCGTCTTGCCCGCGCCGGGCGGCGCGATGAGCACGGCCGACGATCCGGCCGCAAGCGCGGCCGCGAGCGCGGGCAGCGCCTCGTCGATGGGCAAGGCGTCAGCGAATCGCCGTAGAGAAGGCGGAGGTGTGGTGTCGGTCATTCCGGCTCGCTTAGCATGTCGGGCGCGCGGTGGTGAGAGGCTCGGGGATGACCCTGCCTTTACAACACCACGTTACTGGCCCATATCGGCACCGCTTCGGTTGGCAGGGGCATTCTCTGGTCCGGTCCATGGCTCCGGGGGCCAAGACCGCCGGTTACAGCGCGCACGGGGACAGGTTTCATGCACCGCTTCGCACTTTCGCTCGCCCTGGTCGTCCTCATGGGCGTGGGCGTCCGGTCGGCGTCGGCCACCGAGCTCGACGGGTTCTGGATGGACTCGGACGGTGAGGTGGTGCTGCAGGTCGAGAACTGCGGCGCGGAGATGTGCGCGAAGGTGGTCTGGCTCAGGCTGCCTTACGGGCCGGATCGGCTTCCGCTCAAGGATTTCCGCAACCCCGACGCCTCGTTGCAGAACCGCCAGGTGTGCGGGCTCAAGGTCATTACGGGGTTCACCAAGCAAGCCGACGGCACGTGGGGCGGCGGCAACGTGTACGTGCCCGATCTCGGCATGAGCTTCAGTGGATATGCGGAAGTGCTGAGCCCGACGCAGATCAAGGTGCGTGGCTACGTGTTTCTGCCGCTGTTCGGCGCCACCGAAGTGTGGAGCCGGGTCGCCGCGCCGCCCTATCACTGCGAGCGGGACGGCGTGCCGCCGGCGCCCGAGCGGGCCGGGCAGTAGCAAGGCCATTTTTTTCCTCACTCCTCACTCGATCGTCGTTGCACGCCCGGTCGCGGCTCCGCTCCGCCGAGAGCGAGGCGTCATGGCTGGGCACTGCTGCCCCTCGCCGCGACACGATGGCCGCCACTCGAACGTTTCATTGACAAGACCGCCGCGCTCGTCCACTACGTGTCGTTAGTGACCAAGTGGTTACTATTGGTCGACGCCGCGTGGCGTAAAGTCAAGGTCCTTACGGAGGCTTCGTTATGTCGAAACTCATTCTTTCTTGCAGAAACGTTCTGGCTGCGGCCCTCGTGGCCGTCTCGGCCGCGCTCTTTGCGGCTCCCTCCTTCGCGGACGAAGCTCAAGTCCGCACGGATGCCGGCAAATGGGACGCCGCGTTCAACGCGGGCGACATCAAGGCGCTCTCGGGCTTTTACGCCGACAACGCGAGGGTCGTTCCCGCTGGGGGCAAAGCTGTGAGTGGCCCCGAGGCGATCGGCGCGTTCTTCGCGGATCTGCAATCGAAGGGCTTCAGCGATCACAAGATCACTGTCGATACGGTGCTCGATCAGGGCGATACGCGCGTTGCAACCGGCGCGTGGCAGCTCAACGGTCCGTCCGACGATGGGGCGACGAAGCAGTACGGCGGCAACTGGGTGAACGTGCTCGTTCGTTCCAACGATGGCTGGAAGGTTCTGCTGCATACGTGGAACTGAACGTGCCGCTCCGATTGACGAAGCCGCTCCGAGCGGCTTCGTCACCCGAGGCTCAGGTGACCTCGGGCTCTTTTTCCGTTGCGAACGGTGGAGGCTCGGGCGGGGTGATGCCGCGCTCGGCTTCCAGCTTCAGATACTCGCGCTGGGTATCGGTCATATAGTCGCGAACGATCGGCACGGCGTCGCGCTTCTTCGAGAGCTGCATGTGGAAGACGAGCTGACTGCCTGTGCGGAACATCATCTCGCAGCTTATGAGATAGAACTCCCACATCCGGCAGAAGCGCTCGTCGTACATCTCGGCCACCTTGGCGCGGTTGGCCTCGAAGCGGGCGACCCAGTGGGCGAGCGTCTTCGCGTAATGGACGCGCAGGAATTCGAGATCTGTCACCCACAGGCTGTTCTGCTCCACGTGCGTGAAGACTTCCGAGAGCGCCGGCGAATAGGCGCCGGGGAAGATATACTTGCGCAGCCATGGGCTTGCCGTGCCTGGCGGGCTCATGTGACCGATGGAGTGGAGCAACATCACGCCGTCGTCGGTCAAGAGGCCGTTCACCTTGGCGAAGAACTCGTCGTAGTGGTGCACGCCGACGTGCTCGAACATGCCGACGGAGACGATGCGGTCGAAGCGCTCGTTCAAGTCGCGGTAGTCGCGCAGCTCGAAGCGTACACGGTCGGAGAGGCCGAGCGTCTTCGCCTTCTCGTTGGCGAGCTTCGCCTGTTCCTTCGAGAGCGTGACGCCGACGGCCTGGATGTCCTGGAGGCGCGCGAGATAGAGCAGCATGTCGCCCCAGCCGCAGCCGATGTCGAGCACCTTCTGGCCGGGCGCGAGTGCGAGCTTGGATGCGATGAGGCGCAGCTTGTTCTGCTGGGCCTCCTCGAGCGTGTTGTCGTCGCTCGTGAAGTAGGCGCACGAGTACTGCATGCCGCGGTCGAGGAAGAGGCGGTAGAACTCGTTGCCGATGTCGTAATGGTGGGCGACGTTTTGCTGGGCCTTGCCGATGGGGTTGGCTTGCTGGAAGCGCTTCAGGCCGCGTGAGACCTTGCGCAGCGCTTTCTGCAGCGGATAGGAGCCGAGCGAGAGGCGGTTGACGGAGAACAGCGTGAGGAAGTCGCGCAACGTCGAGTCCTCGAAGCGCATTCGGCCGTCCATGTAGGCTTCGCCAGCCGCCAGCTCGGGGTTGGTGAAGAGCGTGCGGTAGAGCGTCGGGTCCGTGAGGCGCATGGTGACCTCGGGGCCGGGCTCCCGTCCGCCGAAGATGTGCACGCGGCCCTCGGCGTCGATCACCTTGAGCATGCCCTTGCGGACGAACGACTTCAGCATGTGCGAAAGCGGAAACATGGGGCCTCGCTGTTTGTCTGCGTGGATGAGCGTCCGGCGGTCCCCTCCCCCTCGCGGGGAGGGGTCAGGAGCGGGGGATGCCAGATAACCAGACGTTGGTGATGTGGCTTCACCCCACCCGGCGCTGCGCGCCACCCTCCCCGTCAATGGGAGGGTGAAAGTGGGTTGCGGTCTAGGCGGCGGATTTCGACGTGTGAGCGGTTTCGGCGGCGGTGCGGATGGCGGCGATGTTGGCGGCGTAGCTGTCCTTGTTGCCGCCTTTGAAGACAGCCGAGCCCGCCACCAGCACGTTGGCGCCGGCTTCGACGACGAGAGGCGCCGTCTCCGGCGTGACGCCGCCGTCGACCTCGAGATCGATGGGCCGGTCGCCGATCATCCGGCGCACGCGGCGGATCTTTTCGAGCTGTGCCGGGATGAAGGCCTGGCCGCCGAAGCCCGGATTGACTGTCATGAGCAGGACGAGATCGACGCGGTCCAGGACGTGCTCGATGGCGCTCTCATGCGTGCCGGGATTGAGAGAAACGCCCGCGCGGCAGCCCAGGGCGCGGATCGCCTGCAGCGAGCGGTCGAGATGGGGGCCTGCTTCGGCGTGGACCGTGACGATCTCCGCGCCGGCCTTGGCGAAAGCCTCGATGTAAGGATCGGCGGGCGCGATCATCAGGTGGCAATCGAAGATCTTTTTCGAGCTTCCGCGGATGGCGGAAACGATGGGCGGGCCGAAGGTGATGTTGGGCACGAAGTGGCCATCCATCACGTCGAGATGGATCCAGTCCGCGCCTGCCGCGTCCACGTCTGCGACCTCGGCGCCGAGGCGCGCGAAGTCCGCCGACAGGATCGAGGGGGCGATGATGAGCGGCCGTGACATCGGGCGCGCCTCCCGTTCGTGGGTTTCCAGGCTCCTGCCCTACACGGCGGGGCGCGGCGCGGCAAGGGTCGAGGCCCAAGATCCCACGGAGTCCGGCCGGGCTTTCATGTGGGCGGTCTCGCCAGGGCCTCGCCAAGCGCGTCACGGAGGCCTGGGTGCGCGGGGAGCGCAATGCGGAACGTGGCCTGCAAAAGCCCGGCCATCGCGTCGGCATCTTCGATCCGATTGCGCTCGCTCGCGCGTCCGACGCGGTGAATGGCGTATTCGGCGCCGCGCAGCGTGTGGCGTACGCCGGGCTCGGAGCGGGCGACGAGCAGCCTGTCGCGAAACGGCGAAGCGGGATGGGTGGACACGTACCAGTTGCCGACCTCGAAGTCGATGTCGGCCGGGCGCGCCAGATCGAACACGTAGAAGGTGCGCCAACCGTCTTCGACGTTCGCGGTGAGCGCGTATGTCTCACCGCTCCGGACGAGGCGATAGGGCTCGTTGAGGGTCGTCTGTTCCTCCTCCGTGTCGAGGAGGAGCGGTGCGGTGGGCGTCATGCCGCCGAAGCCGACGTCCGCGATGTAGCGCGCGCCGTCGATGGTGACGAGGGTCAGCACGTGCGTCCGCGCGGGAACGACGTTCGGAGGCGTGTTCATCACGACGCGGCCGGTGAGGCCGTGCGCGTCGAAGCCGAGGGCGCGCAGGAGATTGAGGAACAGAAGGTTCAGCTCGAAGCAGTATCCGCCGCGGCGCTGATCGAGAATTTTGTGCTGTAGCGCTGGAAGGTCGAGCCGCACCGGCTCGCGCAGGATCATGGCCAGCGTTTCGAAGGGAATTGCAGAGATGTGGTGGCGCTGCAGCGCGGCAAGCGTATCGAGGTTCGGAGTGATGGTGCTCGTGTATCCGATCCGCGCGAGATAGGCCGGGACGTTCAGCCGGTCGGAGCTCATCGAGAATTTCCTCGCGCGTGTCGCACGCGCTTTTCAGGGGGCTGGGAAACAGCAGGGTGCGACGAATTTCGATTGTATTCGTACGAGACGGAACTCGGCGCCTGATGCCGTTCCCGTCGCGTCGAGGCCGTTCCGATCTTTCGATTCCATTGCGGGGCGACGTGCATGCGCGTGCCTTGGATTTGGGGGCACCGCCGTTCTGCTCGTCTCGATGCCTTGCGCCGCTCGCACGCCGAGGAACGGGCATTCGGTCCTGCAGACGGGGCTAGAAGAAGGTGCGGCGCTTTCGTTCGATCAATTGCAGGATCATCGGCGTCAGGATGAGCTGCATGGCAAGGTCCAGTTTGCCGCCCGGGATCACGATAGAATTGGCGCGCGACATGAAGCTGTCGTGGATCATCGACTGAAGATAGGAGAAGTCGATGCCGCGCGGGTTCTTGAAGCGGATGACGACCATGGATTCGTCGGGCGTCGGAATCCAGCGGGCCACGAACGGGTTCGAGGTGTCCACGGTCGGGATGCGCTGGAAGTTGATGTCGGTCTCGGTGAACTGCGGGCAGATGTATTTCACGTAGTCCGGCATCCGGTGCAGGATGACGTCCGTGATCGCTTCCGGCGAGTAGCCGCGCTCCGCCTTGTCGCGGTGAATCTTCTGGATCCATTCGAGGTTGATCACCGGCACCACGCCGATCCTCAGGTCGGCAAACCGGGCGATGTTCACATTCTTGGTGATGGCCGCGCCGTGCAGGCCCTCGTAGATCATGAGGTCGGTCCCGTACGGGATTTCCTCCCACGGCGAGAAGGTGCCAGGTGGCGTGCCGTAAAGATCGGCGTCCGCCTGGTCGTGGACGTAGTGGCGCGTGCGCCCGGTGCCGATCTCGCCGTAGGATTTGAAAAGCTGCTCCAGCTCCGGCAGCAGGTTGGCGGCTTCGCCGAAGTGACTCAACGTCGGCTTGCCGGCGTCGGCCGCTTCCTTCGTGAGATTGATCATTTCGTCGCGCCCGTAACGGTGGAACGCATCGCCCTCGATGAAGACGGCCGTGATCTTCTCGCGCCGGAAGATCTGTTCGAACGTGCGCCGGACACTGGTGGTGCCGGCGCCGGACGAGCCCGTAACGGAAATGATGGGATGCTTGGCGGACATGCTGGTTGCTTCGGTCTCTTCCGAACTGCGGCGTTGAAGGCTCGTTGAGGATCTCCCCTCGGATCAGAGTCTGAAAAGACCCCGACGCCCGAACAGCGGCGAGCGCTCTCCGAGGCCATGGGGATCATTGTGAAGGCGGACAACATACTCCACCTCGGTGCGGGAGCCCGCAATGAAAGGTGTCCGTTGGTGAAGAGAGGTGGGCGAAATGTCCTGAATTCGCTCGTAGCCCGACGAGGCGGCGCCTCCGGCCTGCTCGATGATCCAGCCGAGCGGGTTGGCTTCATAGATGAGGCGGAGGCGACCCATGGAATAGCTTTCGCGCAGGTCGCTTGGGTAAAGGAAGATGCCGCCGCGGGTCAGGATCCGGTAGATGTCGGCCACCGGAGAAGCCGTCCAGCGCATGTTGAAATTCTTGCCGCGCGGGCCGTCGCGGCCGCGCAGGCAATCGTCCACGTACGTGCGGATGGCCTCGTCCCAGTGGCGATAATTCGAGCCGTTGATCGCGTACTCGCGGGTCGCCGTCGGGATGTCGACTTTTTCGTTCGTCAGGAGGAATCGTCCGCTCGGGCGGTCGAGGGTGAAGATCTGCGTGCCGCGTCCTACCGTCAGAACGAGCGAGGTGAATGGACCGTAAACAGCGAAACCGGCGGCGAGCTGTGCCGTTCCGGGCTGCAGAAAGCTCGATCCGTCGACGCCCTGGCAGCGCGCGGGCAATACGGTGAAGATCGTGCCGATCGATGTGTTCACGTCGGTATTGGACGAGCCGTCGATGGGATCGACGGCGACAGCGAGCGGTGCGCCGGGGTTGATCGGGAGCGGCCATTCCAGCTCCTCGGACCCAAGCGTTGCGACCGGCGCACCCTTGAGTGCCTCGACGATGAGGTTGTTGGCGCGGACGTCGATCTCCTTCTGAGGATCGGCACCGGTTTGCTGGCCCGTTTCTGCGCCAAGCGCGCCGGCGAGCGGGCCTTGGCCGATCAACTCGCCGATCCGGCAGCAGGCCTCGGAAAGGCGCGCGACGGTTTCGGCCGCTGCGGCCATGGCTGGGTCGCTCCCGGCCCATTGGTTCAGGAAGGTTTCCAGATCCTCCCGGTCGCTCATCTGCCGTTGTCCCTCCCCCGCGGCGCTTGGCCGGCTTCCGTCCGCGGTGCGGAGCCTTACCGGCTTTTTGGTCGATTCCCATTCCAGGGTGCGCCGCGGTTTCGCGCAAGAGCGGACTGACGCGTAGCCTGTGCAGCAGGGCGCCCCACGCGGGTTTCCGACCGCCCTGTGTCACATCTATAAATTATTAAGTCTGCATGAGTACAATCTAAGGTTGTTAGATGGCGGCGTGGGCTGATTGCCATGGGATGGATCGTCGAAGGGCGGACTGTGCGCGTGGGTGCGGCGGTGCGGACGCTTCACCGCTGGATGTCGGGCCCGCAATTCTTTTGCGCGTTCCTGCTTTCCGGCCTGCTCAACGCGATGCTGCTGTCGTCGTCCCTCTACCTGTTTCACATCTACGAGCGGGTGCTGCCGGCGGGCAATCGCGTCGGCCTTGTGCTGTCCACGGCAATGCTCGCCGGGCTGATCGGCGCTTTCGCTCTCCTCGATTTCCTGCGCGCACGGCTGCTCGGGCGGGCCGGGGCGTGCTTCGTGCGAGATCTCGAGACGCGTTGCCGTCGTGGGGGTGATGGTGGACGAGGCGACGTGGAACGGGTGCGGCGCTTTTTGGCGTGCGGAGGGCCGGCGGCACTGTTCGATCTCTCATGGCTGCCGATGTCTCTCCTGGGCCTTTGGCTCGTCCATCCCTTGCTCGGACTCTATGCGTTTGTGAGCGCGATCCTGATCTCCGGCATCGCCATCGGGGGGGACGTCGCGTTCCAAACAAAGGGGTTCGAGATTTCGGACGGTAAACTTGCCGTCGTTGCCGTCTCCAAGGCGATCAGGCTGATGCTTCAGTTCGGCGGCATTGGATTGGGTGCGTTGCTCGTGATCGAGCGTGCCATCAGCGCCGGGGGGCTGATTGCCGCCACCCTGATCATGGGGCGTGCTTTTGCGGGGCTCGATGGTGCGCTGGCGCACTGGCGAAGCTCTGTTGCGGCGGCGCGGAGCCTCGGTGTGCTGATTTCCTCGGAAGAGCCTTGCCGCGCGTCCGTCGTTGCGCGCAGCAAAGTCTCGCCGAGATCTCTCTTCTCGTGGCGCACGCGACATCCCGAGGGAGGCGCGATCAGATCTTAAACTGGTCGATGCTCGCGAAGGCGGAGCGCAAGGCGTTCGACCAGGCGGCCGAGAGCTTGGTGAAATACTCGTCGTTCTGGCAGATGCGCGTTTCGCGCCGCACATCGAGGCTGTCGCGCTCGTAGAGCAGGATGTCGATCGGCATGCCGACCGAGAGGTTGGAGCGCAATGTCGAATCGAACGACAGCAGAATGAGCTTGGCCGCGTCGCCGAGGCCCATCTCGGGGCGTGCGACGCGGTCGAGGATGGGCTTGCCGTACTTGTGCTCGCCGATCTGAAGGAACGGCGTATCGTCCGTCGCCTCGATGAAGTTGCCTTCGGAATAGATCTGATAGAGCCGCGGACGCTCGGCGCCGATCTGGCCGCCGAGGATGAAGGACGCGGAGAAGCCGTGCTTGCTCATTTCGAGCGCGGCGCCGTCGATGCGGCGTACCTCGCGGACCGCGTCGCCGACGAGGCGCGCGGCGCGAAACATCGAGGGGACGGTGAAAAGCGTGGGGTTGGTGTTGTCCGGTGTGGCGAGTTGCTCGTTGAGGTTGCTTACGACCGACTGCGTGACGGCCAGATTGCCGGCCGACATCAGCACGATCACCCGGTCGCCGGGTTGGCGCCAGAAGTGCAGCTTGCGATACTGGGCCACGTTGTCGACGCCCGCGTTGGTGCGGGTGTCGGCGGCAAATACGATGCCGCGGTCCAGCCTGAGCGCGACGCAATAGGTCATCGCGAGATCCTTCGTCCTCGCAGCCTCTTATTGCTGCTGTGCGCCTTGCTGCTCAACTTCGACCCGGACGTCAAGGTCTTCATTCTCGCCGCCGCGCTGGGTGCCGCGGATCGGTGCGGCCGAGGCGGCATCGAATCCGCACGCAAGGCGCACATAGCGCTCCGTCGGACACGTGCCGTTGGCGGGGTCGAAGCCCACCCAGCCGAGCCCGTCGACCCAGGCTTCGGCCCACGCGTGATGGGCCTCCGCCGCCGCAAGGGTGCCAGCGTGAAAGTAACCATTAACGTATCGCGCCGGGATTCCGATGACCCGCGCGGCCGAAATAAACACATGCGCGTGATCCTGGCAGACACCTTTGCCCTCGCTGAGCGCTTCGGCGGCTGTCGTGTGGGTGTGCGACGTGCCGATTTCATAGGCGATGGCGTCGCCGACCGCGCGCATCAGGCTGTGCAGGCAATCGAGCGGGTCTCTCGGCACGCGTCCCCGGCTCACGCTCTTTGCAAGGTCGCGAATTGCCTTGTCGGGCGCCGTTCTCGGGGTTTCGCGTAGAAACACGCGGCGCGGGGTGACTTCGGGGATGCCGCGGACGATGCCCGCGCGATCCTCGGTCTCGACGAGCCCCGAGGCTTCGATGACGATGCCGTCATGGGGCGTGTTGAGGGTCGTCAGGTGAACCTGGTTTCCGAGACCGTCGCGGTAGGAGATGTGCGTCTCGAATCCCGGCGCCGTGATGGTCCATGAGCGGACCTCCTGGCCGTCGAAGCTGGGGGGCGTGAGGCGCAGGCTCTGAATCGCGTAGCGGGCGGGTTTGGCGTAGCGGTAGGTCGTGACGTGGCGGATCTCGATCTTCATGCCTGACCTCAAGCCGTGAAATGGTAGGCATCGGAGATTTCCTGCGCGACGCGATTGTTGCGCGCGATGAATTCGAGCAGGAACTCGTGCAGGCCGGACTGGAAGATGGTGTCGATGTCGCCGCGGTCGAGAAGGGCGAGAGTGGATTTTGCTGTCTTAAGACATGGCTTTTCCTCGCCGTAAAGGGCGGCGAGGTTGCCCAACGCCTCGTCGATTTTATGATAGCAGGCATGGAGCGAGCGGGGCATGGCGCGGTTCAGGATCAGGTAATCGGCGATCCGCCAGGAGCGATAGCTCTCCTTGTAGACCCAGCGGTAGCTCATGTGGGCGGAGACGGAACGCAGAATGGTTTCCCATTGTGCGCTGTCGACCGCGGTCCCGACCATGTTCGTGGACGGCAACAGGACATAGTATTTCACGTCGAGGATGCGCGCCGTGTTGTCGGCGCGCTCGAGAAACGTGCCGAGCTGGCTGAAGAAATAGGTGTCGTTGCGCAGGATCGTGTTGAGCATCGCGCCGCGATAGCCGGCCGAGCGTTCCTTCACCCAATCGAGAATGCG
>ERZ869909.1547-NODE-1547-length-18281-cov-32.791419_pt1 | contig 18281 bp, 16 predicted proteins | sample MGYA00520892_ERZ869909 | MGnify/ENA primary metagenome ERZ869909 (study PRJEB32215, sample SAMEA104723947) | bioreactor metagenome | biome: bioreactor; feature: anaerobic bioreactor; material: water | place: China | collected 2015-03-12 ...
GAGAGACACGAGGGGAAGACGATGAGCGATGTCGCAGAGCGCGTGAAGAAGATCGTGGTTGAGCACCTTGGCGTCGAAGGCGAGAAGGTGACCGAGAACGCGAGCTTCATCGACGATCTGGGCGCGGACAGCCTGGACACGGTCGAGCTCGTTATGGCGTTCGAGGAAGAGTTCGGGTGCGAGATCCCGGACGATGCCGCAGAGCACATCCTGACCGTGGGCGATGCCGTGAAGTTCCTCGAGAAGAACGCCACGGCGGCCTGACGGCGCAGAGCCTAAGGCGGTACTGGCCGCCTCGGTCTCGCGAGCTTGAACCTAGAGGCGCGTGTGCGCCTCGGGTTGAAGCCGGCGCCCTCGGCATTGCAGCCAACTCGGCGTTGCAACCAAGGCGGCGGGACTCGCAGAGACCAGCGGCTCAAGGAAGAGGAGCGGGCGAAGCCGGCGTGCCGCGCTCCCGGCATGTGGAACCCAGCAGGGTTGAGGGGCGCGTTGCCTGCTCGCCCGGGGGGCCGGGGCCTCTCTCTCCACCGGCAAAACGGATCTAGAGAGACATGCGCCGCGTCGTCATCACTGGTCTTGGTCTCGTGACACCCGTCGGCTGCGGGGTCGAGACCGCCTGGACTCATCTGCTCGCCGGCAAGAGCGGCGCACGCAAGATCGAAGAATTCGATATTTCCGACCTGTCGTGCCAGATCGCCGCCTTCGTGCCGCGCGGCGACACCGCGGAGGGCAAGCTCAATCCCGACGACTGGATGGAGCCCAAGGAACAGCGCAAGGTCGACGACTTCATTCTCTATGCCGTCGCGGCGGCCGATCAGGCGATCGCCGATTCGGGCTGGAAGGCCGACACGGTCGAGAAGCAGGAAGCCACCGGCGTTCTCATCGGCTCGGGCATCGGCGGGCTGTCCGGAATCGCGGACGCGTCGCTCCTGCTGAAGGAGAAGGGCGCGCGGCGGATTTCGCCGTTCTTCATCCCCGGCCGGCTGATCAATCTCGCGGGCGGCTACGTTTCGATCCGCCATGGGCTCAAGGGACCGAACCATGCCGTCGTGACAGCGTGCGCGACGGGAACGCACGCCATCGGCGACGCGGCGCGGCTCGTCGCGCTCGGAGACGCGGACGTGATGGTGGCGGGCGGCACGGAAAGCTCGATCTGCCGCATCGGCATGGCGGGTTTCATCGCCTGCCGCGCGCTCTCGACCGGCTACAACGACCGTCCTGCGGAAGCCTCGCGCCCCTACGACAAGGATCGGGACGGCTTCGTGATGGGCGAGGGGGCCGGCGTCGTCGTCCTCGAGGAGTACGAGCAGGCCAAGGCGCGCGGCGCGAAGATCTACGCCGAGGTCGTGGGCTACGGCATGTCTGGCGACGCCTATCACATCACCGCGCCCTCCGAGACGGGCGACGGCGCGTTCCGCTGCATGAAGGCGGCGCTCAAGAACGCGAAAATCACGCCCTCCGACATCGATTACATCAACGCGCACGGCACCTCGACGCCGATGGGCGACGAGATCGAGCTCGGGGCCGTGGAGCGGCTGTTCGGCAACTCGCAGGGCAAGGTCTCGATGTCGTCGACCAAGTCGTCGGTCGGGCATCTTCTGGGTGCCGCCGGCGCGGTGGAGGCGATCTTCTCGGTGCTGGCGCTGCGCGACCAGGTGGCGCCGCCGACGCTGAACCTCACCAATCCCTCGGTCGAGACCGCCATCGACCTGGTGCCGCTCACCGCGCGCAAGCGGGAGATCAACACGGTTCTCTCGAACTCCTTCGGTTTCGGCGGAACGAACGCTTCGCTCGTAATGCGCAAGGTGGCCTGAGCCGAATCCGCAAGGTGACCTGAGCCCGACCGGCTTTTGCCACAATCGCGCTGTCACGTCGGCCAGTCCGCTGGCCTGCGCTGAACGGGGGGTGCGCCGGCGTGGGGGATGTGAGACGCGATACGGGAGCTCGCTGATGAGCAACATTCGCCGGGATGGAGCGCCGACGCTGTCGCGGCGCGACGGCCTGAGGCCGCGCAGTCCCGCCGAAGCGCTGGAGCCCGGGCGGGCGCCACCCCGGCCGCGCGGCGTGCGCCAGAGGCGCGAGTCGCGCGTCGTGGGCGGCTTTGCCCGCGTCGTGAGCGGCGTGCTCACCATCCTGCTCGTCGGCATGGTTGTGCTCGGTGGATTCACGCTGTTCGTCGGTCACGTCTATAGCCGCCCCGGACCGCTTGCGGTTGCGCAGAACGTCGTCGTGCCCAAAGGCGCGAGCAGCAACGAGATCGCGGACAACCTCGAGCGCGAGGGCGTGATCTCGAGCCGCTGGGCGTTCATGGTGAGCTACCTCGTGCAAAGCCGGATGCGGCCCGGCGAGGTGATGCTCCGGCACGGCGAATATCTCTTCAAGCCACATGTGTCCGTGCGCGAGGTGCTCGAAATCCTCTCCGAGGGGAAGTCCGTGCAGTACCGCGTGACGATCCCCGAGGGCCTCACGAGCCAGCAGATCGTCGAGCGGCTGATGCGGGAGGAGCATCTCGTGGGCGAGGTCTCGCAGATCCCGGCCGAGGGATCCCTGATGCCCGAGACCTACAGCATCGAAAAGGGCATGGAGCGGCAGGAGCTGATCCGGCGCATGCAGCTCAAGCAGGAGCAGATCCTGGAGAAGGCTTGGGAGCGGCGCAGCCCGAACCTTCCCGTCTCGACGCCGCAGGAGGCGGTGGTGCTGGCCTCGATCATCGAGAAGGAAACGGGACGCGCGGACGAGCGTGAGCGCATTGCCGGCGTGTTCGTCAACCGGCTGGCCAAGAACATGCGCCTCCAGTCCGACCCGACCATCCTCTACGGGATCTTCGGCGGCGCCGTGCAGTGGGGCAAGCCGATCCTTCAGTCCGAGAAGGACGCGAAGAACGCGCACAACACGTACCAGATCAACGGATTGCCGCCGACGCCGATCTGCAACCCGGGCCGGCCCGCGCTCGAAGCCGCCCTCAACCCCGCGCAGCACGAGGACGTTTTCTTCGTCGCGGACGGCACCGGCGGGCATATCTTCTCGAAGACCTATCAGGAGCACCAGGCGGCCGTCGCCAAGTGGCGGGAGATCGAACGCGGCATGCGCGCGCGCCAGGCGGCGGCAGCGGCCGAGACGGAGGCCGCGGCGCCCGAAGAAGCCCCGGCTGGCCAGGCTGCCGGCGATGCCAAGGGCATTCCGGTGACGCAGGTGATCAACGCGGCGGAGCCGGATGACGCGGCAGCCGAGCCCGCAGGGTCCGCATCCTCAATCCCGATGCCGGTCCGCAAGCCGAAGAACTAAGTCTTTCTCGCTCACTCCTCCAGCCCGCCGGCCCTTGCGGTGCCGGGAGGTTCCGCGTACGTCTCACGCGCCCACCTTTCGGATCGACGCCATGGCCCTCCCGCACACGCCCCTTCAAAGCATGACCGGTTTCGCCCGCCACGACGGCGCCTTCGACGGCACCGCGTGGCACTGGGAGCTGAGGAGCGTCAACAACCGCGGCCTCGACCTCAGGCTGCGTCTGCCGCCGGGATTCGAAGCCATCGAGCCCAAGGTGCGGGAGCGCATCCAGAAGGCGGTAACGCGCGGCAGCGTGAACGCGTCGCTCTCCCTCACCCGGCGCGCGATCCAGGGCGAGGTGCGGGTCAACGAGGCGGCGCTCGAACGCGTTCTGTCGATTGCGATGCGCGTGGCGAAGGACGCGGGCGCGAAGAAGCCGCGCGTGGAAGCTCTGCTCGGCCTCAAGGGCGTGCTCGATATCTCCGACGACGGCGAGCAGGACGCCGAGCGGACGGCTGCCGAGCAGGCCGCGGTTCTCGACAGCCTGGACCATGCGATTGCCGCGCTCGTGGCCGCGCGGCGCGAGGAGGGCGCGCGTCTCAAAGATGTCCTCAGCGCACAGATCGACGAGATCGCGCGGCTCGCGAAAAGCGTCGAGGCGTCTCCGGCGCGCTCTCTGGACGCGATCCGTGCGCGCCTTGCGGACCAGGTCGCGCGGCTGATGGAGGCGGGCCAGACGCTCGATCCGCAACGGCTGCACCAGGAGGCGGTGATCCTCGCCACGCGCGCCGATGTGGAGGAGGAGCTGAAGCGGCTCGACGGACATGTCACGGCGGTGCGCGACCTGATCGCGGACGGCGGCGACATCGGCCGCAGGCTCGACTTCCTGGCGCAGGAGCTGAACCGGGAAGCCAACACGCTGACCTCGAAGGCGGCCGACCAGGAGATCGCGCATGCGGGGCTCGCGCTCAAGGTCGTGGTCGACCAGCTGCGCGAGCAGGTCCAGAACCTCGCCTGAGGGCTGGACCGGAGAGGGACGAGCCCGTAATCAAACGGTCGGACAGATGAGCGGGACGAGAGGATGACGAGCGAGCAACCGAGGATCGAGCGGCGCGGGCTGCTTCTGGTTCTGTCGTCGCCGTCGGGCGCGGGGAAGACGTCGCTCGCGCGTGCGCTGCTCGACACCGATCCCGACATCCGGCTCTCGGTCTCCGCCACCACGCGCAAGCCGCGGCCCGGCGAAGTCGACGGCGAGGACTACTGGTTCGTCGACGAAGCCAAGTTCAAGGCGATGATCGCCGGCGAAGACTTCCTCGAATGGGCCAGCGTGTTCGGGAACTACTACGGCACGCCGCGCGCGCCGATCGAGGAGGCCGTCTCGAAGGGGCGCGACGTGCTGTTCGACATCGACTGGCAGGGGACGCAGCAGCTTGCCGAGCGCATGGCGGGCGACCTCGTACGCGTGTTCGTGCTGCCGCCCTCGGGCGAAGCCCTGGAAGCGCGTCTCCGGCGGCGTGCGCAGGACCCCGACCACGTGGTTGCCAAGCGCATGGCAGGGGCGGCTGCCGAAATCAGCCATTGGGCCGAATACGACTACGTGATCGTCAACGGCGACCTCGGGGAAAGCATTGCGGGGCTCAAGGCGATCCTCACCGCCGAGCGGCTCAAGCGCGAGCGCATGACGGGGCTCACGGCTTTCGTGCGCGATCTGCAGGCGGCACTGACGTAACGTCCATGTGCCGCTGTCATCCCGGCAAGCGAGGCGAAGCCGAGTGCTGAGCCGGGAGCCAAGAGAAGCTCCTATCGCGAAAAATATCGCGTCTTCGACTAACTTGCGCCGGGTTCCGGATAAGGCTCCGCTTACGCTCCGCCTTTCCGGGATGACAAGGGGGCCGGGATGACAGTTGGGGTGGCGCTTGCTGGCGCTACGGCAACTCGCGCGCGTAGCTGATCACGGAGAGAAAGCGGATCGGGAGCTTGACGAGCTCCTCGGGCCCGTGCGGCGCGTCCGCGTCGAAGAACAGACTATCTCCGGGCTTCATCGGATAGAGCTTGTCGGCGTGGCGGTAGACGACCTCGCCCTCGAGCACGTAGATCAGCTCGAGCCCGCCGTGCTGGAACAGCGGGAAGACGTCGGATTCGTGCGTCAGCGTGATCAAGTAGGGCTCGACGACGATGCTGCCCGCCGTGCCGCTGGTGTGGCCGAGGAGCTGATACTGGTGGCCGGCGCGCGTGCCGCGGCGCTCGATGGGGAGCCCGTGGCCCGCCGAGACGAACACGGCATCGCGCTTCTCCTCGAAGCGGCGGAAGAGCGCCGTGACCGGCACGCCGAGCGCCTTCGAGAGGCGCTGCAGCGTGGTGAGGGAGGCGCTCGTCACGCCGTTCTCGATTTTCGACAGCATGCCGAGCGAAAGGCCGGCCGCGCGCGCAAGATCGGACGCGGTGATGCCGAGCTTGTTGCGGAAGGCGCGCACCTCGCGGCCGATCGCGACTTCGAGCATGCTGTCGCGCGCGCCCGAGAGCGCGTGAGGATCCTGCTCGCCTGGGCCCACCTCGGTCGTGCCGTTCTTCTTCACGGTGGGTCTCCTGTCTCAAGGCCCCGTCATTGCAAGGCTTCGAGGCTATCGAAGCCGGCGACCTCCCCGCCGAACTCGCGTGCCGCGTCGAGGAGACATGCCGAGAGGTACAGGGAGGATGCCGTGTCGGCAAGGAGGTGGAACACGGGCGTTCCGCCCCTGTCGCAGCGGGCGACGATGGCGTTGAGGCGCGCGACCGACGTCTGCGCGATCCGGTGGTTCGGAAACTTCGCGAGGCGGAGGTCGACGGCGCAGAGCTTTGCAAACAGGTCCGGGGCGCGCCGGCCCGTGACGGCGAGCCAGGCATGGCTGTCGCGGCGAGGGAGGGGATAGGTGCGCTCCTCGTCCTCCAGGCGGAAGGCGTCTTCCCACGCGGCAAAGCGGCCGTCGTCGCCGTGGAGGCCGGAGAGGATCAGCACCTCGCTCAGGCCGAGGACCAGGCAGAGATCGCCGTTGTCCTGCGGAAAGACGCGGTTCGGCTCGGGGTCGAACAGGAGGCCGCGGGCCTGCATCGCGTCGCACGTGCCGCGCCCCTTGAAGCCGATCCGCGGCAGCGGCGACAGATCGACGAGGGCGAGCTCGTGAGGATCGGACAGGGACATGTGCTCAGACCTCCTGGCGCGCGGTCTCGGGATCGTAGAACGGCGTGGGTGCGACGGTTGCGGCGACGAGCGCGCCTTTCTCGACGCGGATGGTGAAGCGCGCGCCGGGCTCGGCGAGGTCGGCCGGCACGTAGGCGAGGCCGACGACTTTTCCGAGCGTCGGGGAGACGACGGCGGAGGTGACGCGCCCTCTGATGTCCCCGTTCCTGATCACGAGATGGCAGGGTTTGGGACACGGCGCGGACGGGTCGTCGAGCGTGAAGCCGACAAGCTTGCGCGTGACGCCCTTCGCGATCTGCAAGGCGATGGCCCGCTGGCCTACATAGAACGGCTTCTTCTTGCCGAGCGCCCATTCCATGCCGGCCTCGGCCGGATGCGTGAGGCCGTCGGTGTCCTGACCGACGATGATGTGGCCTTTTTCCAGTCGCAGGATGCGCTGGGCTTCGACACCGAACGGAAGGAGACCATCGGGTGCGCCCGCTTCCATCAGCGCATCCCATAGCGCTTCGCCGAAGCGTGAGGGTGCGTGGATCTCGTAGCCGAGCTCGCCCACGAAGCCGACGCGGAGCACGCGCACGGGGATGCCGGCGAGCGTGCCGGTGCGCACGCCCATGTAGGGGAACGCCGCGTTCGAGACATCGATGTCGGAGGGGAGGCGCTCGATGATCGCGCGCGCCTTGGGTCCCGCGAGATTGACGGCGGCATAGGCTGCGGTGACGTTGGCGATGTCGACGTCGAGGCGCCACTGCGCGTTGTGACGTGTCATCTGGCGATAGACCTGATCGGCGGCGCCGGTGGTGGCGGTGACGTAGAAGTGCCGCTCATGCAGGCGGGCTGCGACGCCATCGTCGACGATCACGCCGGTCTCATCCGTCATCAGCGCGTAGCGGGCGCGGCCGACGGGCTGTTTGGCGTAAGCCCACGTGTACATGCGCTCGATGAACGCCGCGGCGTCGGGGCCACGAATTTCGAGGCCGCCCAGCGTCGAGACGTCGATGAGGCCGGCGGCGGTACGCACGGCGCGGACCTCCCGCGCAATGCTCGCAGCCTCCTCGTCCGGTCTGCCGTAATACGCGGGCCGCTTCCACGCACCCGCCGGCATCATGCGCGCGCCGAGCGCCAGATGGCGGTGATGCATGGGCGTCAGGCGCACGGGCGAAAACGCGCGCCCGGCGAGCTGGCCGAATTTCTCCGGCACCAGTGGCGGCCGGAACGTCGTGGTGCCGATGTCGGCGGCGGCGCGTCCCGTGAGGCGGGAGACGATGCGGATGGTGTTGACGTTGGCGTGACGGCCCTGGCTCGGTCCGAGACCGGCAGTGGAGTATCGCTTGACGAGCTGGATGTCGTCGTAGCCGTCCTTGATGGTGTTGGCGATGTCCTTCGTCGTGATGTCCTCGTCGAAATCGACGAAGTCGTTGCCGGTCTTGGCGGTGAAGATCGGATAGCCGTGCGTGATGTCGGTTGCGATCGCGTCGGGCGGCGCGGGTTCGGACGGAGCATCTTTTCCGAGTGCGCGGGCGGCGGCGGCCCGGCCGGCGTCCACCCCGCTCGCGCGTGCGCCAGCGTCGTCCCAATGGCCCGCCGCGGCGCCGGCGAGCGTGAGTCCCCGCGGCACCCCTTCGGCGCGATGCATGTTGGTTTCTGGATCGTAGACGGCACGCGCGCCTGCGTGGCAGGCGAGGTTGAGCTGCGGCGCAAAGCCTGCGCTCACGAGAAGCGCGTCGCACGCAACCCAATCGCTGGGGGGTTCCGCTGCTCCCCCTTGCGGCGTCAGGCGTGATATCGCAACGGCCTCGATGCCGCGCCGACCTTTGCTGTTCGCCGGTGTGGCACCCGCATACATGCGCACGCCTCGCGCGCGCACCTCTTCCTCCACGGCTCCAACGGGATCTTTGCGCAGGTCGACGATCGCGGCGACCTCGACGCCGGCATCGAGCAGATCGAGAGCGGCCTCGTAGCCGAAGCGATTGGCGGTGGCGACGACGGCACGCTTGCCGGGGGCCACGCCATAGAGGCGCATCAGTCGTTGCGCGGCGCTCGCGAACAGGATGCCGGGGCGGTCGTTGTTCGGGAAGACGATCGGCTGGTCGAATGCGCCGGTCGCGAGGACGATTTCGCGGGCGCGGATCTTGTAGAGGCGCTTGGCGTCGATGGCGGAGACCCAGTTGTCGGCGAAGACGCCGCTCACGGTGGTGCCGGAGAGGATGGTGAGGTTCGGGGCAGCCTTCGCGCGCGCGACGAGGGCGCGGCGGGCGGCGCTCGATGTCGTGCGGTCGAGGCCGCCGCGGCCGTAGAGGAGGGAGCCGCCAAGCTCCGGCCATTCGTCGATCAGGAGCGTTTCCGCGCCTGCGTCCGCGGCTGCGATGGCGGCTTCGAGGCCCGCGGGGCCGGCGCCGACCACGAGCACATCGGCGAACAGATACGCCTTGTCGTAAGCGCGCGGGCGTGCCGCGGCTTCGAGATGCCCGAGGCCGGCCATATGGCGGATCGGTTTCTCGAACCAGGGCCAGATGCCTTTCGGGCGGAAGAAGGTCTTGTAGTAGAAGCCGACAGGGAGAAAACGCTTGAAGGCGCCCATGGCGGCGTAGAGATCGAAGTCGAGGGAGCCGAGGCGGTTGACGGACGCGACCGCGATTCCGTCTCTCAGCGCATAGCGATCCGCCCGCACGTTCGGCTCGTCGGCGACCTGCACGATGGTGTTGGCGTCGTGTCCGGCCATGGTCAGCACGCCGCGCGGACGGTGATACTTGAACGAGCGGGAGAGCACGCGCCGGCCCTCGGCATAGAGCGCGGAGGCGATGACGTCGCCCGCAAAACCGGTGTGGAGGCGTCCGTCGAAGGTGAAGGCGAGCGGACGCGTGCGGTCGATCAGGAGCCCCCAGTCCGGCCCTTCGAGACGTCCGGTCGAGGTGTGGCGGTCTGCGCTCATGTCAGGGTCTCGCTCCGGCGTGCAAAGAACGTCTCGGCCGTCATGGTGTCCAGGATCTCGTCGGTGATCGTGTTGCGTTGCGCGATGAACCACGTGTTGGTGGGGGCATGCAGCCACCACTCGGTGACGACGCCGGCGGTGTTGGCTTCGAGGAACAGGTGGTCGGTCCATTCGGCATCGCTGCAGGCGGCGGGATCGGGCGAGGACTTCACTTCGCCGCCCCATACGAACTCGGCGATGTTGCGCGGCCCGTTGACCGGGCAGGTCATGATCTTCATGGCGTGTGCTCTCTCAATGCCCGACGGATGCGGCGCCCTTTTCTCCGACAAGGTCGAACGAGCGGAAGCGGTCGAGGGCGAACGGCTTCAGGAGATCCGGCTGGCGGCCGGTTGCGACGCATTCGGCCATGCGCAGGCCCGAGACCGGCGTCGCCTTGAACCCCCACGTGCCCCAGCCCGCGTCGATGAAGTAGTTCTCGACCGGCGTCAGGCCCATCACGGGCGAGAAGTCCGGCGTCATGTCGGCCATGCCGGCCCACTGGCGCAGAACCTTGAGCTCGCCCATGAACGGGAACAGCTCCAGCATGTGCGCCATCAGGCTTTCCTTGAAGTCGAGCGTCGAGCGCGTGGAGTAAAGGCCGTAGGCGTCCGTCGCACCGCCCATCACCATCTCGCCGCGCGCGGACTGCGAGATGTAGACGTGCAGCGAGCCCGACACGACGATCTGGTCGAGGATCGGCTTGACGGGCTCCGAGACGCAGGCTTGCAAGGGGATGGTGCGGATCGGAAGCTTGAGGCCGGCCATCTTCGCGACGACGCTCGACGATCCGGCGACCGCTTGCAGAATGCGGCCGGCGTGGATGGTGCCGCGGCTGGTTTCGACGCCGACGGCGCGGCCGTTCTCGATCAGGATCTTGTTGACGGCGGTCTCCGTGTGAACCTCGACGCCGCGGCGCATAGCCTCTTTCGCATATCCCCACGCGACCGCGTCGTGACGTGCGATGGCACCCGGCGGGTGATAAAGCGCGCCGAGGACAGGCAGGTGCACGTCGTCCGACACGTTGAGCGTAGGGCAGAGGCGCTTGATCTCATCGGGCCCGATCACCTCCGACGCGACGCCCATGTGCTTGTTCACTTCGGCGCGCCAGCGTGCGGTGTTGAGGGCGGCGTCCGTGTGGGCGAGCGTGAAGTGGCCGCGCTCGGTGTACATCACGTTGATGTCGAGTTCGTTCGAGAGCTCGCGGAAGAGATCGACCGATTCCTTGTAGAAGGCGACGCCTTCGGGGGTCAGGTAGTTGGCGCGCACGATCGTGGTGTTGCGCGCCGTGTTGCCGCCTGCGAGCCAGCCCTTGTCCAGCACGGCGATGTCGGTGATGCCATGGCGCGTCGCGAGGTAGTAGGCGGCGGCGAGCCCGTGACCGCCCGCGCCGATGATGACGACGTCGTAGGCGGGCTTGAGATCGGGCGCCCAGCGAAAGTGGGCTTCGGCCGCATGCTCCCCCTTGAGGGCGGAACGGGCAGCGTACTTGAGGAGGGCAAAGGGCATGGGCGATCGTCTCTGTGAGCAGCCTCGCGTCGCTTCACAGGATGCAAGAATGTTTCCTACTGCTCAAGTCCAAGATGTAAACAATCCGCTGCTTGAAATTTAGGCAGTTGCCTAGTATCCTGTCAGGAAAAAAATATTCATAACAGTTGAATTTATCGAAATCGGCTGCTACGGTCCGGATCGTTCGATCAACGTGTCCGGGTGCGCTGCCGATGTGCGGAATCGTAGGACTGTTTCTGAAAGACGAGGCGCTCGAGCCTGAGCTCGGCGCGCTGACGGCGGGGATGCTCGCCACCATGTGCGAGCGGGGGCCGGATTCAGCCGGGTTCGCCGTCTACGGCGCGGCCAAGGACGGCCGCGCCAAGATCACGCTGCAATCCGCCAACCCCGACACCGACTTCGACGGTCTCGCGAAGAGGGTGGAGAAGCGCGTCGGCGGCTCGGTGAAGCTCGACGTGCGCGCGACGCACGCGGTGCTCACATGCCGGGCCTCCGACGTCGAGGCGGTGCGGACGGCAATCCGGGAGATCGTCCCATCGGTGCGGATCATGGGCGTCGGCGACGCGATCGAAATCTATAAGGAGGTGGGCTATCCCACCGACGTCGCGCGGCGCTTCGACCTCTCGCGCATGAGCGGCACGCACGCCATCGGGCACACGCGCATGGCGACCGAAAGCGCTGTTACCACGCTCGGCGCGCATCCGTTCTCGACGGGCCCCGACCAGTGCCTCGTGCACAACGGCTCGCTCTCGAACCACAACAACCTGCGCCGCTCGCTCGTCCACGACGGCATGAGCTTCGAGACCGAGAACGACAGTGAGGTGGCCGCCGCCTATCTCACGTGGCGGATGAAGCAGGGGTTCGACCTCGGCCAGGCGCTCGAAAAGAGCCTCGAGGACCTCGACGGCTTCTTCACCTTCGTGGTCGGCACCAAGAGCGGGTTCGGCGTCGTGCGCGACCCGATCGCGTGCAAGCCGGCGGTGCTCGCGGAAACGGACGCCTACGTGGCGTTCGGCTCGGAGTATCGCGCGCTTGCAGGGCTGCCCGGCATCGACACGGCCAAGGTGTGGGAGCCCGAACCCGCAACCGTCTACTTCTGGGAGCGCTGAGATGGCCGCCATCGATCTTGCAATCACGCCGCTGCGCACGCTCAACGAGAGTTTGCACGCGCTGGCCGAGGGCACCAACGACACGGAATGGGAGGTGCTCAATCCCGACGGGCGCCACGCGGTGGCCGTGGGGCTCGATGCGCCCGTCACCGTCAACGTGCACGGGCCCGTCGGCTACTACTGCGCGGGCATGAACAAGCAGGCGACCGTCGTCGTGCACGGCTCCGCAGGGCCCGGCACGGCCGAGAACATGATGTCCGGGCGCGTGGTCGTGAAGGGCGATGCGAGCCAGTACGCCGGTGCGACGGGTCGTGGCGGGCTCTTGGTGATCGAGGGCAACGCGTCGTCGCGCTGCGGGATCTCGATGAAGGGCATCGACATTCTCGTGCGCGGAAACATCGGGCACATGTCGGCCTTCATGGCGCAGAGCGGCAACCTCGTGGTGCTGGGTGACGCGGGCGATGCGCTCGGCGATTCCATCTATGAAGCGCGTCTCTTCGTGCGCGGCACGGTGAAGAGCCTCGGCGCGGACTGCATCGAGAAGGAGATGCGGCCCGAGCATCACGCGCTGCTCGCGGGTCTGCTCGAAAAAGCGGGCGTGACGGACGTCGAGACAACCGCGTTCCGCCGCTACGGCTCGGCCCGCAAGCTCTACACCTTCGATATCGACAACGCGGACGCCTACTGATGACCTATCACAACCCGCCGACCACGCCGCGCAAATCCGCCGTCTTCGACGACTACACGCTCTCCGAGATCCGGCGCGCGGCCGAGACCGGCATCTACGACATCCGCGGCGGCGGCGCGAAACGGCGCGTGCCGCACTTCGACGACCTCCTGTTTCTCGGCGCGTCCATGTCGCGCTATCCGCTCGAAGGCTACCGCGAGCGCTGCTCGACGGAGGTGGTGCTCGGCACGCGTCACGCCAAGAAACCGATCCACCTCAAGATCCCGATCACGATCGCCGGCATGAGCTTCGGCTCGCTCTCGGCCCAGGCCAAGGAGGCGTTGGGGCGCGGCGCGAACATGGCCGGCACATCGACGACGACGGGAGACGGCGGCATGACGCCGGAAGAGCGCGGGCATTCGAAGACGCTCGTCTACCAGTATCTTCCCTCGCGCTACGGCATGAACCCGGACGATCTCAGGAAGGCCGACGCGATCGAGATCGTGGTCGGCCAGGGCGCGAAGCCCGGCGGCGGCGGCATGCTCCTGGGCCAGAAGATCTCCGACCGCGTGGCCGAGATGCGCACGCTGCCCAAGGGCATCGACCAGCGCTCGGCGTGCCGCCATCCGGACTGGACCGGCCCGGACGACCTCGAAATCAAGATCCTCGAACTGCGCGAGATCACCGACTGGGAGAAGCCGATCTACATCAAAGTCGGCGGTGCGCGGCCCTATTACGACGTGGCGCTTGCGGTGAAGGCGGGGGCCGATGTCGTGGTCGTAGACGGCATGCAGGGCGGCACGGCCGCGACGCAGGAAGTGTTCATCGAGCATGTCGGGCAGCCGACGCTCGCGTGCATCCGCCCGGCCGTGCAGGCGCTGCAGGATCTCGGCATGCATCGCAAGGTGCAGCTCATCGTGTCGGGCGGCATTCGCAACGGCGCGGATGCCGCCAAGGCGCTGGCGCTCGGCGCGGATGCGGTGTCGATCGGCACGGCGGCGCTCGTCGCGCTCGGCGACAACGATCCTGCGCTCGAAGCGGAATACCGGAAGCTCAACACGACGGCGGGAGCCTACGACGACTGGCACGAGGGCCGCGATCCGGCGGGCATCACGACGCAGGATGTGGAGCTGGCGCAGCGGCTCGATCCGGTGCGCGCGGGGCGGCGGCTTGCCAACTATCTCAAGGTCATGACGCTCGAGCTCCAGACCATCGCGCGGGCGGCCGGCCACAACCACGTGCACAATCTCGAACCCGAGGATCTCTGTGCGCTCACCATCGAGGCGGCGGCCATGGCGCGCGTGCCCCTTGCAGGCACGAGCTGGATTCCGGGTGAAAGCAAGTTCTAGGTTCACGACATAGGCGGCGACACTCCGGCCCATGCAGTCCGGGGGCGCGGCTTCAAAAAGAGAAAGACGGATCATCTAGGGGTGAGGATCAAACGACGCGTGGGACGCAAATTGCCATGACACAGTGCCTAGCCCAGGTCGCGAAGGACCGCGGCATCCGTTACTTCATGATCTCGTTCACGGATCTCTTCGGCTTCCAGCGCGCGAAGCTGGTGCCGGCCGCTGCGATCGCGGACATCCAGAAGGACGGCGCCGGGTTCGCGGGCTTCGCGACGTGGCTCGACATGACGCCCGCGCATCCCGACATGCTCGCGATGGCCGATGCGCCCGGTCTCGTGCAGCTTCCGTGGAAGCCCGAGGTCGCGTGGGTTCCGGCCGACTGCGTGATGGACAACAAGACGGTGGCCCAGTCGCCGCGCGTCGTTCTCAAGAACGTGCTCGGGAAAGCGGCCGAGCAGGGCCTGCGCATCAAGACCGGCGTCGAGTGCGAATACTTTCTGATCAACGCGGACGGATCGGCGATCTCCGATTCCATGGATCTCGCGAGCAAGCCTTGCTACGATCAGCAGGCCCTGATGCGCCGCTATGACGTGATCTCCGAGATCTGCGACTACATGCTGGAGCTCGGCTGGGGGCCTTATCAGAACGACCACGAGGACGCGAACGGACAGTTCGAGATGAACTGGGCCTTCGACGACGCGCTGAAGACGGCGGACCGGCACTCGTTCTTCAAGTACATGGTGAAATCGGTGGCGGAGAAGCACGGGCTTCGCGCGACGTTCATGCCGAAGCCGTTCGCGAACCTTACGGGCAACGGCTGCCACGTGCACATCTCGGTGTGGAGCCCGGACGGGACGGTGAACACATTCGCCGATCCGAGCGACGAGATGGGCCTCTCGAAGCAGGGCTACAACTTCCTCGGCGGCATCATGCAGCACGCGACGGGGCTGGCTGCGATTACGAACCCGACGGTCAACTCCTACAAGCGCATCAACGCGCCGCGGACGATCTCGGGGGCGACATGGTCTCCGAACAGCGTCACGTGGACCGGGAACAACCGCACACACATGGTGCGCGTGCCGGGCGCGGGGCGGTTCGAGTTCCGGCTTCCCGACGGCGCGGCCAATCCCTACCTCTTGCAGGCGGCGATCATTGCGGCAGGCCTCGACGGCATCGCGCGCAACGCGCATCCGGGCCCGCGGCTCGACATCGACATGTACCAGGAAGGCCATACCGTGACGGATGCCCCCAAGCTGCCCTTGAACCTGCTCGATGCCGTGCGGGCGTTCGAGAGCGATACAACCTTGAAGGCGGCGCTCGGCGAGGAACTGGCCAGCGCGTACGTCAAGCTCAAAGCGAGCGAATGGAACGGCTACGCGAGCCACCTGACGCAATGGGAGCGCGAGCACACGCTCGACGTTTAGAGCCCACTCCGATCCCCTACGGTCCCGGACCCGGTGCGCCAAGCCTCCGGTGCGACCGATAGCCTGCGCTTCGACCTTTCCCTTAGCGATCACGACCTAGTCCCGCCCCGCCAATCCCGCTATAGCGATGCCGTCAGGCGGCGACACGGTGAGCGCCATTGGTCAGCGACCTGGGGGCCGGCGAGAGGGAGCCATGGGGACAGGCGAGCGTCGGCTCGGAATTCTGGCGGGCGGCGGCACGCTTCCGCGCGAGATCGCGGAGAGCGCGGCGGGCCGTGGGCTCCCGGTCGCCATCGTCGCCATCGACAGCGAGGCGGATCCGGATCTGACGGGCGCTGACGTGACGCGCGTCAACTGGGGCGGCATCGGCGGCATGATCCGTGCGCTCCGTCACGCCCGCGTCACGGATCTCGTGATCGTGGGGCACGTGCGCAGGCCGGAGCTCGGCGCGCTGAAGCCGGACCTCGGCTTCTTTCGCAACCTGCCGCGGCTTTTGAAGATCGTCGCATCCGGCGGAGACGACGGCGTGCTGCGCCGTGTCGTTCGCTTCTTCGAGCAGGAGGGGTTTCGCGTGATCGGGCCGGGCGAAGCCGCGCCCGAACTCGTGGTGCGTGAAGGCGCGGCCGGCGCGGTGCGCGCCTCGGAGCGCGACCGGGCCGACATTCAGACCGGTCTCGCGCTGATCCGTGCGCTCGGGCCCTATGACATCGGACAGGGCGTCGTCATTGCCGGCGGGCGGATCGAGGCGATCGAGGGCGTCGAAGGCACCGACAGGATGATCGCGCGCGCGGCCGAAGCGCGCCGCACGGCCGGCGATGCCCCGCAGGGCGGCGTGCTCGTCAAGCGCTCGAAGCCGGAGCAGGATCTTCGCGTCGACATGCCGGCCATCGGTCCCGCGACCGTGGACGGCGCGCGGGCGGCGGGTCTGTCGGGAATCGCGGCCGAAGCCGGGAACGTGCTGATCGCACAGCGGGCGCTGACGCTCGCGCGCGCCGATGCCGCCGGCATCTTCGTCGAGGGCGTACGGGACGAAGCGCCCGCAGGCGCCACGCCGCAGCGGTTCAAGGCCCGTCATGTGGTGCGCGATCTCAATCCCCTCGGGGGCGTGACGCCCCGCCGGCATTCGGTGCGCGATGCCGCGAAGGGGCTCGCGACCATCGAGACGCTCGCGCGTTTCGGTGTCGGTCATACGGCTGTCGTGGTGCGCAATCATGTGCTTGCCGTGGAAGCGGACGAAGGCGCGGAGGCCACCGTGCGGCGCGCCGAAGGCTTGCGGCAATGGGCGAGCCTGACGCGGCGAAGGCGCGGCGTGGTGGTGCTGCGGCGGGCGGAGGCCTTGACGGAAGCGCTCGTCGCCATCGTGGCGCGTGCCGGATATGCCGGGATCGCGATCGGCGACGACGCGGCGGCGGCCTCCGGCGACGCACTGGCCGCGGCGGAACGCGAGGGGCTGTTCGTCGTGACGTCGCCGCCCAGGGGAGACGCAGGATGAGCGAGATCGTTAGTGGGAAGGTCGACGAGGTGCGGCTCGTCCTGATCGCGGGCGAGCATTCGGGCGATGCGCTCGGCGGCAAGCTCGTTGCCGCGCTTCGTGCGCGGCTGGGGGACCGGCTGCGGCTCGCCGGCGTCGGCGGCAAGGCGATGGAGGCGGAGGGGTTCGTCTCCGATTTTCCCATCGAGGACGTGGCGGTGATGGGGCCGCTCTCGATCCTGCGGCACCTGCCGCGCATCGTGCGGCGCGTCTATGCAACCGTGGATCGCGCGATCGCCTTCGGCCCGCATGCGGTCGTCATCATCGACAGTCCCGAGTTCACGCATCCGATCGCCAAGCGCATCCGCAAGCGGCGGCCCGACATTCCGATCGTCGACTACGTGAGCCCGAGCGTGTGGGCGTGGCGGCCCGGGCGCGCGGCGACGATGCGCAGCTACGTGGATCACGTGCTGGCGCTGCTGCCGTTCGAGCCGGCGGCGCATGCGCGGCTCGGGGGGCCGCCCTGCACGTACGTCGGGCATGCGCTCTCGGAGCGGCTCGAATGGTTCCGCGATCTCGATCCGGCCCCGCTGGCGGACGCGCTCGATCTCGATCCCGCGCGGCCCGTCGTCGTGGTGCTGCCGGGCAGCCGGTCGTCGGAGGTGGGGCGCCTGATGGAGCCGTTCGGCGCGGCCCTGCGCCTCGTCATGGCGCAAGGCGTCGAGCCCCAGGTGCTGATGCCGTGCGTGCCGCACATGCGCCCGCTGATCGCGGCGGGGCTCAAGTCGTGGCCGCTCGCGCCGCATCTCGTCGAGGGCGACGACGACAAGTTTCGCGCCTTCAAGCTCGCCGATGCCGCGCTCGCGGCGTCGGGGACGGTGACGCTCGAGCTCGCGCTCGCGGGCACGCCGATGGTGGTGGCGTATCGGGTCGATCCCGTCGCGGCGCCGGTCCTGCGCCGCCTCATCAAGGCGCCGACGGTGGTGCTCGCGAACCTCGTGCTTGGCGAGAACGCCTTCCCCGAGTTCCATCAGGAGACGGTGACGCCGGAGAACCTTGCCGGCACGCTGCTGCCGCTCCTGTCGGACACGGACGCGCGGCGCCGGCAGCAGGCGGCGCTCGACCGGATTCCGGGGCTGCTGCGGACCGACGGCGGCCGCGCGCCGAGCGAGGCGGCGGCCGATGTCGTGCTCGACTACGCCTTGGGGAAGGGGCGGCGCGGCGGGCCGACGTAGAGCTGGCGCGGACGGCCGATCTTCTGCTCGGGATCCTCGATCATCTCTTTCCACTGGGCGATCCAGCCGACCGTGCGGGCGACCGCGAACAGCACCGTGAACATCGAGAC
>ERZ869909.1549-NODE-1549-length-18256-cov-91.998185_pt1 | contig 18256 bp, 15 predicted proteins | sample MGYA00520892_ERZ869909 | MGnify/ENA primary metagenome ERZ869909 (study PRJEB32215, sample SAMEA104723947) | bioreactor metagenome | biome: bioreactor; feature: anaerobic bioreactor; material: water | place: China | collected 2015-03-12 ...
TTGCACGAATCTGAGTCCTCCGGCAATAGTCACGGAAAAGGGCGACTAAACGCCGAAATCCGTGAACACGCCACGGAGGCGAGAGGGCAAATGAGCAGAGCCGAGACACCGGAAGACCTGAACGCTGTGATCCGTCAGCACTCTGAGTTGCTGGCGGCACAACTGCATTCGCAGCGTGAGAGCCTGTTCCCGCCCGACGCTTCTAAGACTATGCGCAAATTCACCTCAGGTGAAGCTGCTGCTCTGCTGGGCGTCAACGACTCATACCTCAGAAAGCTTCACCTTGATGGCAAAGGGCCGTCGCCCGAAGTCTCGTCGGGGAACAGGAGGCACTACTCGGCCGAAGATATTCATAACTTACGGATACTGCTGGAGAAAACGGCTCGCAAGCCGGGAGATTACCTGCCTGGTCGTCGTGCTGGAGACCATCTTCAGATCATCGGGGTAATGAACTTCAAAGGTGGAAGCGGCAAGACAACCTCCTCGGCGCATCTTGCTCAAAGGTTGGCCCTCAAGGGGTACCGTGTCTTGGCGATCGACCTTGATCCGCAGGCCTCGCTCACGGCCTTGCACGGGGTTCAGCCGGAATTTGACCTGCTTGACGGCGGCACGCTCTACGATGCGATCCGCTACGAAGATCCTGTTCCGATCTCCCAGGTCATCCGCAAGACCTACATACCAAACTTGGATCTGATTCCCGGAAACCTCGAACTCATGGAGTTCGAGCACGAAACGCCGCGGGCACTATCTCGCGGCAACGCGGGATTGTTCTTCTTCCGTGTGAAGGAAGCGCTGGCGCAGGTTGATGATCGGTACGATGTCGTCGTTATCGACTGTCCTCCGCAGCTCGGGTTCTTGACCATGTCGGCGCTGTCTGCCGCGACGGGCGTTCTGGTGACGATCCATCCAGAGATGCTCGACGTGATGTCGATGAGCCAGTTCCTCAGGATGACGGCCGACCTCATGGATGTCATCGCCGATAGCGGAGCCGACATGTCGCATGACTGGATGCGCTATCTGTTGACACGGTACGAGCCGACGGATGCGCCACAGAACCGTATCGTCGCCTTCCTCCGCACAATGTATGGCGACAAGGTCCTGAACGCTCCGATGCTCAAGTCGACGGCCATCTCGGATGCCGGCCTGACCAAGCAGACCCTGTACGAGGTCGAACGGAGTGCCTTCACCCGCACGACCTATGACCGGGCCATCGAAAGCCTGAATGCCGTCAATGATGAGGTTGCCCAACTCATCCAGAAAACCTGGGGGCGCTGATGACTGACAGCAAGAAGAAGCGCATGTCCATGCTCGATAGTCTGGCATCAGCGGGGACGCCCCCTGCCCCGAACAGCATGATGTCAAGCAATCGGGCTCTGCGCTCCGCGCGTGATGCCGTAGATGCCCATCATGTCTGGGAACTCGACCCGGTCGAGATTGAGGACGAGAGGTATTCGGATCGCCTCGACCCCAAGGATGTGGATGATCTGCGTGCGTCGATCGAGCAGAACGGCCAGACCGTCCCCATTCTCGTAAGGCGCCACCCGGCCGAGACCAATCGCTATCTACTCGTCTATGGACGCCGCCGTCTTGAGGCCATTCGTGCCTCCGACAAGGTCAAGAAGGTTCGAGCGCTTATCGCGAACCTGGACGACACGGCCGCGCTGCGTGCCCAGGTTTCCGAAAACACTGGAAGGCGCGATCTGAGCTATATCGAACGCGCCCTCTTCGCCCAGGAGCTGCTCGCCAGCGGCTTTGGTTCGCAGGCTCAGATTGCTGAAGTGTTGAATGTGACCCGTTCTGCTGTGTCGATGTCGATCTCGGTTGCCAAGTCGATCGGGACCGACTTGGCCCGTGCGATTGGACCGGCTCATGGAATCGGGCGCCCCAGATGGGAATCTTTGGCGAAGGAACTCTCCAAGACCGGCATGGGCATGGACGAGCTTTGCCGTGTTGCAAGTGATGCCCGAGGCAAAGCGGCTGCAGTCGAACAGGCCGAAGAGGAGCCCCAGCTTGATCCTTCGGTCGCGGCATTTGAAGCCGTTGTCCGCCATGTGAAGAAGACCACTGGTCCTTCTCTTGGCAGGAAGCCGAGACCCAAAGCGACGCCTCTTTTGATCGATGGCGCGCCTGCGGGCGCCATAAAGCGGTCGGCTCGGGCGGTCAGGCTGGACCTTACGGATGTGGACGATGCCTTTGCGCAGTGGCTCGACGCCCGTGCGCAGGACGTCCTCGACGAGCTTCATGATCGTTGGAGACGCGAGACATGAAGAGAGGCAGAGCAGCAACAAAAAGGAGGCACGGTACAGGCTAAAGAAAAGGTCCCGCAAAGCTTGCGCTCCACGAGACCCCAACTTTGATCTTAGCACCTTCAAAGTAGTGGGCCAGCGCGCAAACCGCAAGTCATATGTGATTCGCGGAACGGTCTTTCTATGCCTTCGTGAACTGACATCATGGAGTACACACCGATTTCGCCGTTTATGCGGCCAATCTCGCTCGCCCATCTGCGCGTGGTCGAGCGGCCTGAGGTATCTGTTCCGGGTAAGCCCATCAACAAGTGGGAACTCCTGCGCGAACTGTCCAAGGCGCAAGCGGCCTTTGGGGTCACAGAACGTGATTTGACGGTCATGCAGGGTCTTCTCAGCTTCTTCCCGGACGATGCGCTTGGCGGGAACGCTGAAATGGTCGTCTTCCCGTCCAACAAGGCGATCTGCGAGCGGCTGAATGGCATGCCCTGCTCCACCATGCGCAGGCACATTGCCCGCCTGGTGGACGCTGGCTTGCTCATGCGCCGCGATAGCCCCAACGGGAAGAGGTATGTCCGCAAGCATGGCGAAGAGCGCGTGGCTTTTGGGTTCGACCTGTCGCCGCTCTACTGTCGGGCCGAGGAGATTGCACGGGCCGCAGAGGCCGTGCGCGAGGCCGAGGACCGTGTGCGGCGACTTCGGGAGGTTGTGAGCCTGATGCGGCGCGATCTCGCTGCCCTCGCGGAGTTTGGAGAGGAGATCCAGCCTGGCCTTGGCCTGTGGGATCAGTTTCGCGACAAGGCTGTTCTCACTGCGCGCGCCCTGCGCCGCAAGCTCACGCTTGAAGAGCTCTCCGCATATCGGACCGACCTCGAAGCCCTTCTCGATCGCGCACGCAACGTCATTGATGGCCCTGAAACAGAAGAAATGAACACCAATGATGCCAGTTTTGAGCGCCACCATCATAATTCAAATAAAGAATCCATAGGTCTTGAACCTGCCTTAGAAAAAGGCGGGGCGGCGGCCGGCGCGCCAGATATTGAAACGGATGCACCTGGTGCTGACGTGGAAGAAGCGGACACAAGACGCGTGCCAAAGATCCCGCTCCATCTGGTGATCGCTGGCTGCCCGTCGCTCAAAACCTTCTACCAAGGCGATATTCGGCACTGGCATCAGCTTTTCGACGCCGCTTGTCATGTGCGGCCAGCCATGGGGATCAGTGCGTCCGCTTGGGAAGAAGCGCAACGGTTCATGGGTCCCGAGCAGGCATCGATCGTTGTCGTCGCTATGCTGGAACGCTTTGCGGATATCCGATCGCCCGGTGGCTACCTCCGAGCGCTGACATCCAAGGCGGCGGCGGGCGAGTTCTCCTGCGGGCCGATGGTCATGGCGCTGATGTCCCGGCGAAATGCTGCATAATGTTCACAGCTGTGAACTGGCTCCAGCGGGACGAGAGTTCACAGCTGTGAACTACATGACTAGTCGCGAGACGATGAACGAAGAGAGGGAAAGGTTGGGGGTTTGAGGGGTGACGGGAAGTGAGATCGGGAGAGTGGCTTCCGGCGCCCGTCTTGGAGAAGATCTGATGGCGAAAGCAGCCCAGAACGTCGTCCTGTCCCCGTCGCGGGACATCCCCTTCAACAAGCTCGTGCTGAGCCAGTTTAACGTGCGGCGCATCAAGGCGGGCGTCTCGGTCGAGGAACTGGCGGAAGACATCGCGCGGCGCGGCCTGCTGCAGGGCTTGAACGTCCGGCCCATGCTCGATGCCGATGGGGTCGAGACCGACATGTTCGAGATCCCGGCCGGCGGTCGTCGATTCCAGGCGCTGTCGCTGCTGGTGAAGCAAAAGCGGCTGGCGAAGTCAGCGCCGATCCCTTGCATCGTGCGGGATGCTGCTTCGGCAATCCTGCCCGAGGACGACTCGCTGGCAGAGAACATGCAGCGCGTGGCCCTGCACCCGCTCGACCAGTTCCGTGCGTTTCAGGCCCTGCGCGAAAAGGGTCAGGGCGAGGAAGCGATCGCGGCGGCCTTCTTCGTCACGCCGCAGATTGTCAAGCAGCGCCTGAAACTTGCATCCGTGGCCCCTGCCCTGCTCGAGGTCTATGCCGAGGATGGGATGACGCTGGAACAGCTGATGGCGTTCACGGTGAACCCGGATCATGCGCGTCAGGTCCAGGTCTGGGATGCGGTCAAGAACTCCTGGAATAAGGAGCCCTATGCCATCCGGCGCATTCTGACGGAAACCTCGGTTCGGGCCTCGGATCGTCGCGCGGTCTTCGTAGGTGTCGATGCCTACGAGGCGGCAGGCGGTGTCGTGCTGCGCGATCTCTTTCAAGGTGATGACGGCGGCTGGCTCGAGGACCCTGCCCTGCTTGATCGGCTGGTGGCCGAGAAGCTTCAGGCCGAAGCCGAGGCGCTTGTCGCCGAAGGCTGGAAGTGGATCGAGGTGGCGACCGACCTGCCTTATGGCTACGGCCACGGTCTGCGGCGTCTGGCCGGTGATCCCGCGCCGATGACCGACGAGGAAAGCGCGGCACACGCTTCGCTCCTCGCCGAGTATCGTGCGCTGGAGGAGGAATACTCCGGCCAGGACGAATACCCCGAGGAGATCGACGCCCGGCTTGGTCAGCTCGAGACGGCGATGGAAGCGCTCGAGCAGCGGCCGATGATCTACGATCCGGACGAGGTCGGGCGCGCTGGCGTTTTCGTGACGCTGGATCGGGATGGCGACCTTGCGGTCTATCGCGGCTATGTCCAGCCCGAGGACGAGCCACGCGAAGAGACCGCCGTCCAGGATGGCGATGGCGCGGACGGCATGGGGCAGGGGGGTGATGTCGGTGTATCGAACTGGAAACCGTCCGCGACCTCCACAGGGGGCACCGTCATCACCTCGGGGGGCCAGCCGATCGGCTCGGAGCCTTTCGAGGAGGAGGACGACGGAGCGCTGAAGCCGCTGCCCGAGCGGCTGGTTATGGAACTCACTGCCCATCGGACCCTCGCGCTACGCGAGGCCATCGGGCGTTCCCCCGACGTGGCGCTGACGCTGCTGCTTCTGAAGCTGGTGACGGATACCTTCCGCACCTCCTCCGCCTCGGGCAGCTGTCTCGAAGCTTCGGTCCGCCATGTTTACATGTCTGCGCAGGCGCCCGATCTGAAGGACAGCGTTGTGGCCAAGCTGGTCGATGAGCGTCACGCCGCCTGGGAGGCCGATCTGCCCCTCGGCGATGATGCGGCCCTCTGGGACCATCTGACCGTTCTCGATCAGGGCAGTCGTCTGGCTCTGTTGGCGCATTGCCTCAGCTTCGGGATCAACGCGCTCCATGAAAAGATGAACCCCTATGGTGCGGGCATCTCCGCCAGCGGTCTGACCCGTCGCATGGCCCATGCCGATCTGGTGGCGCGTGCCGTCGATCTTGACTTGGTCGAGGCGGGCTGGGAGCCGACGGTCGATGGCTATCTCAACCGTGTGCCCAAGGCCCGCATCCTCGAAGCCGTGCGCGAGGCGAAGGGGGAGGGGACCGCACAGCTCCTTGAACACCTGAAGAAGGGCGAGATGGCCACAGAAGCCGAGCGGCTCCTCAAGGGCAGTGGATGGTTGCCCGAGGTCCTGCGCCGAGCCGATCTGGCGGCACGCGATGGTGAGGCGATCGCGGAAGGGCAGGGGGAGGACGCGGGCGAGCCCGAGGATGTCGATCTCCCGGCCTTCCTGACGGCCGATCTGCCGGACAGCGCCGCGTCGATGATGGCAGCGGAGTGATCTGAGCCATCCGGGGGGGCGGGGGAACCCGCCCCCTTCTCTCGCAAAATACTGCAATATCAATATGATAAATGCAAAATCTTGCATTCGGGATGAGGAACCATGTCTGCAACAACCATCATCGACACAGCCCCCCTCGGGGCGCTGATCCGCTACACCGACGGCAGTCCCAAGCCGCCGGCTCGTTTCACCAAGAAGCTCGCGGCCTGGGAGCGCTCGAACGGCGTGGGTCGTCTCGTGAAGAAGGAGCCGCCCCGGGTCTATCCGACCTGGACGGCACCTGCCTCTTTCACGCTGCATGAGGGCAACTTCTCCTCGGACGGGGTGATCCTCGTCACGATCATGCGGAGTCATTCGGCTGACAGTCGACTGATCTTCCAGGTGGCCGAGGAACCGAAGCCGGGGCAGGTCCGCGTGCTTCTCGACTTCGGGGGCAACACCGAGTTGCTGCATCTGGCGGAATCGATCACCGCGGCCGAGCTCTGGATCGCACGGGAAGGCTATCGCAACGCGCGGCTCGAGATCGTCGGTGCAGAGGACGACGATAGGGCAGGGGGCGCGGACCTGGCCGCCTGAGCCCTGAGAATGCGTGAGGGGCCTGCCGAAGGGCCGGCCTCTCATCAGCCACATGAACCTCGTCCCGCGATGCCGCGGGGCGCCCGATGGTTCTTTGCCCTACAGGGCTCACAAGCCCCTTAGGACGCTCGTTCTGACCAACACTTAGAGTTCCCCCGGTGATGGACCGCACCGCCAAACCTGTCGCTTGAGGCGTTACCGGGATCGTCCCAAGAAGTTGGAAATCTCTCGCCTGCTGCCGAATCCAGCTGCTCTTCTGTGATTGCCCGTCGACGGAATTCACGCTATGAACGAATCTGTAATTCGTTCATAGGTGGTGGAGTGGGGCAGGCATTTTCGGAGAATGACCGTCTAAGGGCTCGTGAAGCCATGTTGAGGGAGGGCAGGCGCCTGTATATCGAAGGCGGCCTCAGCGCCCTGTCGCTATCTCGGCTGACCCAGACCGCTGGGATTGCCAAGACCTCCTTTTACGCGTTCTTCCCATCCAAGGAGGATCTGCTCCTCGACTTGCTGGCAGCCGATGCCCCCGGCTTCAGCGCGCGCGTTATGGCGCCCCTTGAAGACCAGGCCCAGTCGGCAGGCGCAGCCCTTTCCAAATTTCTTCATGCGCTTCTGGCCGAGTATCGCGCGAACCCTTTTCTGGCGCGACTGGTCGCGGAGCCCCGGACATTGGAAGCAATCGCAAACCGCGTTCGGCCCGAAGACCTGGAACGCAAATCCGACTGGATGGAGCGCCCCCTCTCCGCGTTCTTCGCCGCGCGCATGTCGGCCGGAGAGATCGCGCCACAGCCGATCGAGACGCTGATGGATGTCGTCAGGTCGGTGGCTCTCCTCTCGCTGCACCGCGACCGGTACGGAAACGATGAACGATTTGAGGCCGCCGCCGGGGCGCTGATCGCGCTGGTCGCGGATGGCCTCACCAGACAGGAGACAGGATCATGACCACGGAAAGCCGCATCGCCCGCTTTTTCGGCCTCGATGACATGGGGTGGGCAAAGCATGCGAACCCATGGAGCGGCTGGACCCGTTTCATCACCTGCCTGCCGCTCTTCGCCCTCGCCGTTTGGAGCCGGGTCTGGCTTGGTTGGTGGTCGCTCGTTCCAATCGCAGCCGCGCTCTTGTGGATATGGTTGAACCCGCGGGCCTTCGGACCGGTACAAGATGACCGCGCCTGGATCGCGCGGGGCGTCTTTGGCGAGCGCTTCTGGTCAAACAGACACAAAATACCCGTGCCTGAGCGCCATCAGACCATGCCGAATGTCCTGAACGTCGCGTCGCTGACGGGATTTCCTTTTCTGGTCTGGGGTCTGGTGGCAATCGATCCATGGCCGACCATCTTCGGGATGGCCATGATCATTGGCGGCAAGCTCTGGTACATCGACAGGATGGCGATCCTTTACGAGGACATGATCGTCCAGCGACCGGACCTCCGTTACCGGCAACCTTTGGCAACGCCCTCCCGCTAAGGGCGCACAGCTGCGCGTGTTCCTGGACTTCGGTGGCCACACCGAGCGGCCGCTTCCGGCGGAATCCTTCATTTCGGCGAAGCTCTGCATCGCGCGGGAGGGCTATCGCAATGCGCGGCTCGAAATCGTCGGTGCCGAGGGCGGCGATAGGGCACGGGGCGCGGACTTGGCCGCCTGAGCCCTGACAAGGCGTGAGAGGCCTGCCAAAGGGCGAGCCTCTCACCGTCCACACCCTCGTCCCGCAATGCCGCGGGGCACCAAGGATCCATCCCGCATATTGGTGACCATCAACCAAGAACCTGCCCGGGAGGCTGGCGGCGTTCCAAGCATCAGCGGGACAATCGGCTCCTGACATTGGGGCACCATCCCCCGCTCGCCATTCCCTTCCTTGCCCCGAATCCCGTCTTCGAGATCAACCCGCGAGGGGTCGGACTACGGGCGAGCCCGTGCCGCCGAGTGGATTCGGGCGAGCCGAACGCACCCGGTGATGTCAGCCAGTCTTCGGGCCTGCGGGGTCCTGTCGCGCGGGGGATGGTCCCCCGCCTCCAAGACAGGAGCCAAACAGATGTCCCGCAAAGATGCTCACGCTTTCGCCGCCTCCCTCGCCGCCACGCTCATGGTCTCGATCGTCGTCTTCCAGGCCGGGGATGGAACCTTCGGCGCCGTCCCCGCCGATGAAATCGACGGCGACGAGGTCGTGATCGTTTCGGAATATGATCCCTTCGAGTGAGGCTTCGGCCTCACTTCCCGAGTGCCCGGGTGCGGCGCAGGCGCACCCGTGAGTGTTTCGCAGATCGCGTGATCTGCGAGGTCGATTCTAGCCGCGCCGGTCATTCAGCTCACACTGATCATAGTGCGTCCGTCTTCGTCGGGAAGTGGCCTGACGTCGGTGCGGTCTAAGCGCATTAACCGGCGTCTGACTTGGTCTGGGACGCTTGGCCTGGCCTGCCTGCGCTTCAGTTGCATTCTGTAGCTCGAGATCTTTACGCAATCCTTACGCGGTCCAGAAGTTTCCCGAATGGCGACCTTACAGAGATTTGGTCGATGTCTTGTTCATCTGGACACAAAGGAGATCGTCCATGCTCGACATTATCTATCTCGCGCTCGGCGTGGGCGGGTTCGTGGCGCTGATGCTCGCGACCCGCGCGCTCGGGCGCCTGTGAGGGAGGGCGCGATGCTTGACCTCATCCTTGGCCTTGCCGTGGCGGCTGGGCTGTTCGTCTATCTTGGGGTCGCGCTGATGCGCCCCGACCGGTTCTGACGGGAGGCGGTCATGGGCACCGATCTTCTCGTCTTCGCGCTTTACGGCGTATTGACCGTCGCCTTGGCCTGGGTGCTGGCGGGCTACATGCACCGGGTCTATGCGGGCGAGCGGGTGTTCCTGTCGCCCGTGCTGGCCCCTTTGGAGCGCGCGTTCTACGCCGCAGCCGGCACGGGGCCGGACCGGCCGCAGGGCTGGATGGCCTATGCGCTGGCAGTTCTGGCCTTCAACCTCGCAGGCTTCGTCCTGCTGTTCACGATCCTGCGGCTGCAAGGCGTGACGCCGTGGAACCCCGAGGCGATCCCCCCGATGGCACCGGATCTGGCCTTCAACACGGCGATCAGCTTCGTGACCAACACCAACTGGCAGGCCTATGGCGGCGAGGGGGAGCTCTCGTATTTCAGCCAGATGGTGGGGCTGGGCGTGCAGAACTTCGTCTCGGCCGCGACCGGGATGGCGGTGGCCGTGGCGGTGATCCGGGGCTTTGTGGCCAAGGGCACGGGGCGCCTGGGCAATTTCTGGGTCGATCTGACCCGCACCGTGCTCTATGTTCTGCTGCCACTGTCGATCCTGATGGCGCTCTTGCTGATCAGCCAGGGCGTGCCGCAGACGCTGGCCGAATACGCTCGCGCCATCACGCTGGAAGGCGCAGAGCAGGTCATCGGCCAGGGCCCCGCCGCCAGCCAGATCGCCATCAAGCAGCTCGGCACCAACGGCGGCGGCTTCTTCTCGGTCAACTCGGCGCATCCGCTGGAGAACCCGACGCTGCTGTCGAACATGGCGCAGAGCGTCTACATCCTGCTGATTCCCATCGCCTTCTGTTTCCTGTTCGGGCGCATGGTGCTGGACCAGCGCCAGGGCCTCGCCATCTTCGCGGCCATGGGCATCCTGTTCATCTTAGGCCTCGCCGTGATCCATGCGCAGGAACTGGCGGGCAATCCGCTGCTGGCCGAGGCCGCAGGCGTCACGGGTGGCAACATGGAGGGCAAGGAGCAGCGCTTCGGCATCGCCCTCTCGTCCCTCTGGGCGCAGGCGACCACGGCGGCGTCGAACGGCTCGGTCAACTCGATGCATGACAGCTACATGCCGCTGTCGGGCCTCGTGATGCTGCTGAACATGCAGGTGGGTGAGGTGATCTTCGGCGGCGTGGGCGCGGGCTTCTATGGCATGCTGCTCTATGTCGTGCTGGCGGTGTTCCTGGCCGGGCTGATGGTCGGCCGCACGCCCGAATACCTCGGCAAAAAGATCGAGGGGCGCGAGGTCACGCTTTCGGTCATCGCCTTCCTGTCGATGCCGCTGGGTATCCTCGTGTTCGGCGCGCTGGCCGCGACCGTGCCGGCGGCGCTGGAGGCCGTGCAGGATCCAGGGCCCCATGGGCTGAGCCAGATCCTTTACGCCTACTCCTCGGCGACGGGCAACAACGGCTCGGCCTTCGCGGGCTACGGTGCGGACCTGCCGTTCCACACCACGCTTCAGGGCATCGCCATGATGCTCGGGCGCTTCGCCTTCATCGTGCCGATGCTGGCGGTGGCCGGCGCGCTCAGCCTCAAGAGCCCGGCGCCGGCGAGCGCGGGCACCTTCCCCACGCACACGCCGCTCTTCATGGTGCTGCTGATCATCACCGTCGTGATCCTCGGCGCGCTCACCTTCTTCCCGGTCCTGATGCTGGGCCCGATCGCCGAGCATGTCTCGATGATCGCCGGACAAAGCTTCTGACCCGTTCGCGCGGCCCGACGCCTGGGCCGTGCGCTGCTCACGTCAATCTGGAGGCTTCCATGACCTTCTCACCTGCCGCAGGGCTGATCGCGGCCCTGGTCATCACGCTCGATGCGATCCGCGCAATCCTTACGGGAAGCGACCACGGCGCCGGGCTCGTGGCACTGGCTGCGATCGCGGCTATCGGTGCCGCGCTGAACGCGCGGACCCGGGGAGACGGTCGGACGCATACCGACGAAAGGATCTGATCCATGTCGAAACATTCCCTTCCGGTGCCGTCTCTGGCCGGTCTCGCCCCGCAGGCAGGCCGCCAGGCGCTGGCCAAACTGAACCCCCGCGCGCTGGTTAAGAACCCGGTGATCTTTGCGACCGCCGTCGTCGCGGCGCTGGTCACTGTGCTTGGCCTGCGCGATCTGGTCACCGGCGCGCCCGGCGCGGGGGCCGCGGTGCAGATAGCCGTCTGGCTCTGGGCCGCCGTCCTGATCGCAAACTTCGCCGAGGCGCTGGCCGAGGGGCGTGGCCGCGCCCGGGCCGACTCCTTGCGCGCCACCAAGACCGAGACGCAGGTCAAGGTGCTGGCCCGCGCCGACAGCCCGCATGACAGCGCCAGTCTCGTGAGTTCGGCCGCGCTGAAGAAGGGCCAGATCGTGCTGGTCCAGGCGGGCGACATTATCCCCGCCGATGCCGAGGTGATCGAGGGTGTGGCCTCCGTTGACGAAAGCGCCATCACCGGCGAAAGCGCCCCGGTGATCCGCGAATCCGGCGGCGACTTCTCGTCCGTCACGGGCGGCACGCGCATCGTGTCGGACTGGCTGGTGCTGCGCGTGGTCTCGGAGCCGGGCAAGAGCTTCCTCGACCGCATGATCGCGCTCGTGGAAGGCGCCGAGCGCCAGCGCACCCCCAACGAGATCGCGCTGAACATCCTGCTTGCGGGCTTCACGCTGATCTTCCTCTTCGTCGTCGCGACGCTGGAGCCCTTCGCGGTCTTCTCCGGCACGTCGATCCCGGTGGTGTTCCTGGCGGCGCTGTTCGTGACGCTGATCCCCACCACCATCGGCGGCCTTCTGTCGGCCATCGGCATCGCCGGGATGGACCGGCTGGCACGCGCCAATGTGGTGGCGAAGTCGGGCCGGGCAGTCGAGGCTGCGGGCGATGTCGATGTGCTCCTCTTGGACAAGACCGGCACCATCACCTTCGGCAACCGCATGGCCGACGCGCTGATCCCGGCGTCCGGCGTGCGCGAGCGCGATCTGGCCGAGGCCGCGCTCAACGCCAGCCGCGCCGACGAGACCCCCGAGGGCAAGTCGATCGTCGAGCTTGCCCGCAAGCTTCTTGGCGGTGACGGCACGCCGGTCGCGGTGGCCGAGGCCATCGCCTTCACCGCCCAGACGCGGCTGTCGGGGGTGAACCTGTCGGACGGCACCGAACTGCGCAAGGGGGCCGTGGATGCCGTCCTGCGCCATACCGGCGCGAAACTGGACCCGAGCCTTGCGGCCAGCGTCGATCAGATCGCGCGCTCGGGCGGCACGCCGCTCCTGGTGTCAAAGGGTGATCGCATCCTGGGCGCGGTGCATCTGAAGGACATCATCAAGCCCGGCGTGCGCGAGCGCTTCGCGGAAATGCGCGCCATGGGCATCCGCACGGTGATGATCACCGGCGACAACCCCCTGACCGCCGCTGCCATCGCCGCCGAAGCGGGCGTGGACGACTTCCTGGCCGAAGCCACGCCCGAGGCCAAGCTGGACCTGATCCGCGCCGAACAGGCCAAGGGCCAGCTTGTCGCCATGTGCGGTGACGGCTCCAACGACGCGCCCGCGCTGGCGCAGGCCGATGTGGGGGTGGCGATGAACTCGGGCACCCCGGCGGCCAAGGAGGCCGCGAACCTGATCGACCTCGACAGCGATCCCACGAAGCTGATCGAGGTGGTGCTGGTGGGCAAGCAGCTTCTGATCTCGCGCGGCGCGCTGACCACGTTCAGCATCGCCAATGACGTCGCCAAGTATTTCGCCATCCTGCCCGCGCTGTTCGTGGCGGCCTATCCCGGCCTTGCGGCCCTGAACCTGATGGGCCTTGCCAGCCCCGAAAGCGCGATCCTCTCGGCGGTGATCTTCAACGCGCTGGTGATCCTCGCGCTGATCCCGCTCGCGCTGAAAGGCGTGGCCTATGCGCCCGCTTCCGCTGCGGCGCTCTTGCGGCGCAACCTGACAATCTACTGCCTCGGCGGGTTGATCGTGCCCTTCCTCGGCATCAAGGCCATCGATCTGGCCGTCAACGCCCTTGGTCTTGTGTAAGGAGAAACCCGATGATGACCCATCTTCGCCCCGCCCTCGTGATGCTTGGCCTCATGGTCGCGCTCACCGGCCTTGCCTATCCGCTGGCCATGACCGGCATCGCCCAAGCCATCTTCCCCGCGCAGGCCAATGCGAGCCTGATCGCGCGCGATGGCCGGATCGTCGGATCCGCGCTTGTGGCGCAGGCCTTTACGGCAGATCACTACTTCCACCCCCGCCCCTCGGCCGCGGATTTCGACGCGACCGATTCCGGCGCGACCAACTTCGGCCCCACCAATGCCGAGCTGATCGCCGAAGTGACCGCGCGCGCCGAGGCGTTCCGCGCGGCCCATGGCGTAAGCGTCGTGCCCATCGACGCGGTCACGGCCTCGGCCAGCGGCCTCGACCCCCACATCTCGCTTCAGAATGCGCGGCTGCAGGCGGGTCGGGTGGCCGAGGCCCGCGGCGTCGAGCTGCGCGCGGTGCTGGCGCTGGTGAATGCATCGGCTGAAGGCCCCTGGCTTGGCCTGTTCGGTCAGCCGCGCGTCAACGTGTTGATGCTGAACCTTTCTCTTGACGACGCCCTGCCTTTGCCCCCCTCTGATCCTCAGGCGGCAAACGGGTAAGGCGATGACCGGGAGCGACTTGCGCCCGGAGCCGGATGCCCTTCTGGCCCAGGCAGAAAAGGAAGGGCGTGGGCGGCTCAAGATCTTTCTCGGGGCAGCACCGGGGGTCGGCAAGACCTATGCCATGCTCGAGGCCGCGCGACGCCGCGCGGCCGAGGGCGTGGATGTCGTCGCGGCCGTCGTCGAAACCCATGGCCGCGCCGACACCGAAGCGATGCTCGCGGGCCTCGAGGTGCTGCCGAAGCGGCCGCATTTCTACCGCGAGCGCATCCTGCACGAGATGGACCTCGACGGCCTGCTGATGCGGCGCCCGACGCTCGCGCTGATCGACGAACTGGCACACAGCAATGTCGAGGGCAGCCGGCATGAGAAGCGCTGGCAGGATGTCGAGGAGGTGCTGGACGCGGGCATCGACGTCTGGACCACGCTGAACGTGCAGCATCTGGAAACGCTGAACGACCGGGTCGCGCGCATCTCGGGCGTGCGCGTGCGCGAGACGGTTCCCGACGCCGTGCTGGAACTGGCCGACGAGATCGAGCTGGTCGACCTGCCGACCGAGGAACTGATCGAGCGGCTGCGCGCGGGCAAGGTCTATGTGCAGGACCAGATCGCGCGGGCGGTGAACAACTTCTTCTCCAAGGGCAACCTGACCGCCCTGCGCGAGCTTGCCATGCGCGCCGCCGCCGACCGGGTGGACGCGCAGTTGCAGGAACACATGCGCGCCAACGCCATCGGCGGCCCCTGGCCCGCGCAGGAGCGGATCCTCGTGGCCATCAACGAGGCGCCCGTTGCCCGCGCGCTGATCCGCACCGCCAAGCGCATGGCCGACCGCGCCCGGGTGGGATGGATCGCCGTCACCGTAACCTCGCCCGAGGCCGAAGCGCTGCCCGAAGGCGACAAGGATACCGTCGCCGGTGCCCTGCGGCTGGCCGAGCGGCTCGGGGCCGAGATCGCCACGCTCCATGCAAGCGGCCCTGTGGCGACCGAGATCCTCGATTATGCGCGGCGGCGCAACGTCAGCCGCATTCTCGTGGGCCGGGCTCGGGCGCGCCCGTTCTGGAACCGGCTGGGGCGCGAGAATGTCGCGCGCGATTTGTCCGAGGCCGCAAGGGATTTCGAGGTCACGCTGGTTTCCGACCCGAAGGACGAAACACCGGTGCTGTCGCGGCAGGGATGGGCCGTCGAGCGCGATCCCGCGGCCTATGCGCGTGCGGCCGGGGTCGTGGCGCTGGCAGGGGCCCTGGCCTGGGTGGCCGATGCCTGGTTGCCGGTGCCATCGCTCTCGCTGATCTTCATGACCGGCGTGATCGTCGTGGCCGTCCGCCATGGACTTTGGCCATCCATCGCTGCGGCCTGCCTCAGCTTCTTTGCCTACAACTTCTTCTTCACCGACCCGCGCAACACCTTCTTCATGATCCGGCAGGACCAGATCCTGACGCTGGGCCTGTTCCTTGTGGCCTCGGTCCTGACGGGCAACCTTGCCGCGCGACTGCGCGAGCGCGCGGTGGCTCAGCGGGCCATCGCAGAGCGGACAAACCTCCTCTACGATTTCGCCCGACAGGTCGCGGGTGCCGCGTCCTCGGAGGAGGTGCTGCGCGCCGCGAGCGCCCATGTCGGCGCGGCGCTTGGATGCGAGACGGTGCTCATGCGGCCGGATGCGTTCGGCCGGCCTGCCATCGTCGCGTCCGAGCCCATGCGCGACGCGCTCGACCTGCGCGAGGCTTCGGCCGCCGATTACGCCTGGACGCGCGGCGAGGAGGCCGGGCGCGGCTCGGGCACGCTGCCCGCCAGCCGCTGGCTGTTCGTGCCCGTGTCGGCGGCGAGCCGTCGTCTGGCCGTGCTGGGGATCGCCTGGAAGGATGGGCGGACCTTCTCGCCGGTGGATCGCAGGCTTCTGGATGCGCTGGTCGATCAGATCGCCGTTGCCCTTGAACGCACCGAGCTTCAGCGCGATCTGGAGCAGTCGCGCGTGGCGTCCGAGGCCGAGCGGCTCCGCTCGGCGCTGCTCTCGTCTGTCAGCCACGACCTGCGCACGCCGCTGGTGTCGATCATCGGTGCCGCCTCGTCGCTCGCCGATCCTGATCTGGCCCTGCCGCGCGCCGCCCGGACCGAGATGGCCGAGACGATCCGTGACGAAGGCGAGCGTCTGGACCGCTATATCCAGAATCTGCTCGACATGACGCGTCTGGGCTATGGCGCGCTCAAGCTGAAACGTGTGCCCTCTGACCTGCGTGAGATTGCGGGCGGGGCGCGGCACCGCCTGCGGGGCGCCCTGCGGGCCCATGAGGTGGTCCTCGACGTGCCCGAAGGGGCCGCCGCCGTGCTGGTTGACCCTCTGCTGATCGAGCAGGTGCTGATGAACCTGCTCGACAACGCCGCCAAATATGCGCCCGATGGAACCCGCATCGACCTGCGCGCACGTATCATCGGGGCGCAGATGGAAGTCAGCGTCGCCGACCACGGCCCCGGCATCCCGGCGCACGCGCGTGCCCGCATCTTCGACATGTTCTATCGCGTCGCCGAGGGGGACGGGCAGCGCGCCGGCACCGGCTTGGGCCTTGCCATCGCGCGCGGGATCGTCGAGGCCCATGGCGGGACCATCCGCGCCGAGCCCGCACAGGCCGACGGGACCGGCACACGGATCGTGATCACCCTGCCGCTGGTCAATCCGGAGCATCCCGAATGACAGCGCCTGAGGCACGTCCCGCCCGCATCCTGATCATCGACGACGAGGCGCCGATCCGTCGTTTCCTGCGCATCGCGCTCGAGGCTGAGGGCCATCACGTCTCCGAGGCCGCGACAGGGCGCGCGGGCATCGAGGCCGCGGCGTTGACCACGCCCGAGGCGATCGTCCTCGACCTCGGCCTGCCAGACATGGACGGAGAAGCCGTGCTCAGAGAGTTGCGCCAATGGTCGGCCGTCCCGGTTCTCGTGCTGTCGGTGCGCGCGGACGAAGGGGGCAAGGTGGCACTGCTGGACGCAGGCGCACAGGACTACGTCACCAAGCCGTTCGGGATCCGCGAACTGCTCGCCCGCCTGCGCGGCCTTCTGCGCGACCGCGCCTCCGAGCCCGCGCAGGGCGCGGCCCTGACCATTGCAGACCTGACCATCGACGCTGCCGCCCGGACCGTCACCAAGGCGGGCGAACCCGTGAAGCTGACCCGCAAGGAGTTCGACCTGTTGTGGCTCCTCGCCTCCAACGCCGGACGGCTGGTCACGCAATCCATGGCGCTCGAACATGTCTGGGGCAAGGCCCATGCCGAGGACAGCCAATATCTGCGCGTCTTCATCCGCCAGCTCCGCGCCAAGATCGGCGACGATGCTGGAAACCCAAGGTACATCTTCACCGAACCGGGGGTTGGGTATCGCTTTGCTTCAGGTTGAGTCCAGCGTTCACAAGCCGTTTGTGGAGTCAGTGTCCCCGAAAGCAGAGACGTTCGGGTGAACCTGCTCGGAAGAATCCGCTGAAGCGCTGATCAAAGATAAGGGTTTGCGAAGGCCGGAAAGGTCAGTCGTAATTGTCATTCAATCGCTAGTTCCCCAGCCGTCTTCCCCGCTTCCAATGCATCCACGAACCACTGCGGTTTCCGCCCCCGGCCGGACCAGGTGAGCGCCGGGTTCTCAGGGTGTCGGTATTTCGCCGCGACAGGTGCACGAGAGGATTTCGTCTCGGCGCCGACGAGTTCGGCCAGAGAGTAGCCCAGATCCCGGGCGAGAGCTTCCACCTTGGCGCGGGCTTCCGCCTTCTGCCGATCCTCGAATGTGGCAATCGCCTTGGCGACGTCCTTCTGCATTTTCTTCAGCTCGCTGAGCGACAGTGCCTCGAGATCGTAATCAGCCATTGATGCGGTCCGTATCCTGAATGTCCCGGTATCAATAGCCCTTCGTGGCAGGGGGCCGCAACTCCCACACAAGGCTGGGGCAGGGGTGGCGGGGTGTTGTTTGTCGTCGCCGCCAGGGAGGTGCAGAACTGGGGGTCAAGCAGTCCCGGTTGGCAGGCTAATGAGTTCTGGCATGGGCTCCCTGCGCATCTCTGTCTCCCGGGCCATCCCTTCGACTGACAATCCCCTAATCCCGTTCGGGCTCTCGCGCGCAACCCCGCGTCAGACCGGGCCGAGTTGCCCCTTTGGGGCTGCCCGCTCCACCCCGGTCCTCTGGAGGTTTCCGGCGTCCCACCGTCCTCCGTGCACGCGTCACCCGACGGGCTTTTTTCGGGTCTTGTCGAAGGGACGGTCCCGAAGACAGGACACAGAAGGAAGCCTACCATGCAGAACATCGTCATCCTCGCCGGCAACATCGGTCAGACCCCCGAAGTCCGCACCACCCAGGGCGGCACCAAGA
>ERZ869909.1550-NODE-1550-length-18231-cov-4.890768_pt1 | contig 18231 bp, 17 predicted proteins | sample MGYA00520892_ERZ869909 | MGnify/ENA primary metagenome ERZ869909 (study PRJEB32215, sample SAMEA104723947) | bioreactor metagenome | biome: bioreactor; feature: anaerobic bioreactor; material: water | place: China | collected 2015-03-12 ...
CTCAAGGGGATGGGCTGACATGCAGGGCTCCAGAAATGGTTTCATTTGAAAACTTTCCACGACACACTAGATTCAAGAGTTTCATTTTGCAACCATTTTGTGTAAGCTGCGCGAATGAGCCCACGAAATGACTTGTCTGCGCAAGAACAATGCTGCGCCATCACCCGCGCACTGAGCCAGATCGGCGACTGGTGGTCGCTGCTGATCGTCCGCGAGGCCATGCAGGGCACCCGCCGCTTCACCGACTTCCAGCAAGCCCTGGGCATCGCCCGCAATATTCTTGTAGACCGGCTGCGCCGTCTGGTGGATGCCGAGGTGCTGCGCAAGGTGGATGTCGGCGAGCAGGGGCGGCGCCATGAGTACCGCCTGACCGAGAAAGGCCGCGATCTTTTTGTCGTGCTCACAGCCCTGCGTCAGTGGGGTGACAAATGGGTGCTGACTGATCAGCCACCACTGGCCATGCGCGACCGCCAGAGCGGCCGCCCGGTGCGGCCAGTGGAAGTGCTGGATGCAGACGGGCAGCCATTGCGCCTGCACCAGGTCATGGTTGAACATCCCGATGACATACCGCAGTCTGTGCCTGTCCGGTAAACCCCGACCGGAAAACCAGAGGCCCCCATGCAACTGCTGCGCAAGTACAACTCCCTGCTCGAAGCCCAGCAAGTGGCCATGAACCTGCGCAGCCGGGGCATCGCCACGCATATTGCCGGCAAGGAATCCTACCGGGCAGCACCGATCTTTTCCGGCGCCTTCTATGTCGGCCTGTGGGTGGTGCTGGATCACCAGTATGACGATGCGCTGGCCCTGCTGGACGACCCGGATCACCCGGTGCGCGACCCGCTTCCTGTGGACGAGATTGATGTGCTGGAGGCCGACTTCAACGGCGAGGCCAGCCACCGCGCCTTCAGTTTCATCATCATCGGCGCGGTGGTGATGCTGGGGCTGTTTCTGCTGGTGATCAGCTGACGCGCCGCTGCTGCCGACGCAACAGGGCCGCTTGCACGGCATACGCGAAATGGGTCACCACCAGTCCGGCGACCTCTTCCTGCTCGGCGCTGAACGGGGCCAGGCGGCCCAGTTCGATCACCGCAACCACGTCATCCCCCTGACACACGGGCACCACCAGAATGGCGCCCGGCTTCAGGGTTTGCGAGCCGGTCACGATGGGCAGATAACCGGGCGGCAAATCACGCACCTGACGCGCCGCACGCTGGGCCATGACCGGCTCCAGCAGGGTCCCTGCCGGGTCCAGCGCCTCCTCACGGGCACGACGCGTCAACGCAGCACCCCATGACGCCATGGGATGCAGCAGGCCGTCCTCACCAAGCCGGTAAGCGACCCCCATCTGTGCCCCCGTGCGTTCCACCAGAAAGCCCAACGTACGCAGGAACAGCACTTCGGCCGCGGGGTTCCCGGCAATCAGCGAAAGATAATCCTCTTGCAGTGTGCGCCGCGCCAGCGCCCGCTCGGCCTGCTGGTTCATGTCCCTGAGTCGCAGGGACTCCAGCGTCAGCAATTCATTCTGCAGGAACTCCTTGCGCTCGGCGTACTCCAGCATAGCACCCACCACCACACACAATGTCCAGGGCACCATGAAGTACAGCAGGCTGTCGAGCCAGAGCACCGGATGATCCATGGCCACCATGGCGACCGCCGCCAGCACGAAGGCCAGCAACGACGCCAGTGCCACGCGAATCAGCGGCAACCGCAGGATCGAGAAGGCAATGATCAGCACGTAAATGGTTTCGTAGGCCGCGATCTGTGCAAACAGATCATCGCGCAGGTACAGCGCCGCCGCGCCGCATCCCAGGATCGACACAAAGACGCCACCCACCAGCAGCGGCTCGACAATGGATTCCATGTCGTTGAGGCGCGTGGCCAGCCAGATCAACGCCAGCACAATCCCCACCGGCAGCACCGCCACCAGCAACCAGGTATTCAAACCCGGTTCATCCGTAAACAACGCCGCAGCGCCGGAGACCACGGCATACACTGCGATCATGCCGTAGACCGACAGCCGCAGCAGGCGCGCGGCACGCTCGCGGGTATGATGGCGAAATGCGGTTTCCAGATGTCCGGGCAACGGCCGCGTCAGCAGCGGCCCGTCAAGGGCCTTGCGGAGCGTGGCTTCATCACAGACTTGCAGCGTATCAGGACGACCATCCTGCTCGGCGTCCCAATCATGGGCCACATGAAGCGGTGCCTCCACCGCCATGGATGCTTGATTCACGGTTTCCCCCCAGAAACAGTGTTGGACTCGACAACCCAAAGGGGGAACCTTCGTGCAAACTCACGCGGCTGTAAATAGTGGCAGAGTGATATCGTTTACAACTCGTTCTGGATCTTCTTATAGCCTTGCACAAGACGCACATTGGTCTGTGCCACATCTTCGGAGAAGGAGGAAGCGTCCGCCTGCACTGGCTTGATGTTGGCGAGATCGCTTTCCTTGCGAATATTGCTGGTGGACGGAATATGGAAGTTGGCGGGCACCACCACACCTTCTACCACCGAGTTGTGCCGCACCACCGATCCTTCACCGACCTCGCAGTTGAACAACACCGAATTAAAGCCGATAAAGACATGACCGCCGACCTTGCACGGCCCATGCACAATAGAGCGATGAGCGATGGAGGTATGCGCTCCCACTTCCACCCGCGCCCCGGACTTGGAGTGAATCACCACTCCGTCCTGGATATTGGAATTATCGCCAATGATGATCGGCTCCATACCGCCGTCAGCATCCACTTCATCGGCACGAATGACCGCATAAGGACCGATGAACACATTCTCGCCCACCACCACCTTGCCACAGATGATCGCGGTCGGATCAACGAATGCCGACTCTGCCACAACCGGCAGGTCACCACTGGGGTTCTTTCTTATCATTTGCCTTTCTCCATGCAGGCACCGGGATCTTCCGGCACGCGGGTTGGGGACGGATTGGCAGCCTCCGGTCAGAGCGCTGCCAGCTGACGCCGCATGGCATCAATCACCGCCCGATAGTCGGGTTTGCCGTAGATTGCTGAGCCGGCCACGAACATGTCCGCCCCGGCGGCCGCCACATCGGCAATATTCTGCTCGGTAATGCCGCCATCCACTTCCAGACGAATATCCAGGCCACTGTCATCGATCAACCGGCGCACCTGCTCGATCTTGCGCAGGGTGCCGGGAATAAATTTCTGGCCACCGAAGCCGGGGTTTACCGACATCAGCAGGATCATGTCCAGCTTGTCCATCACGTATTGCAGACAGTCGGGGCCGGTCGCCGGATTCAGCACCAGGCCCGCCTTGCAGCCGCGATCACGGATCAGTTGCAGCGAGCGGTCCACATGCAGGCTGGCTTCCGGGTGAAAGGTGATCATGCTGGCCCCGGCGTCGGCAAAACTGCCGATCAGCGCATCGACCGGCGACACCATCAGGTGCACATCAATGGGGGCCGTGATGCCGTACTGGCGCAATGCCTTGCACACCATCGGACCGATGGTCAGATTGGGGACGTAATGGTTGTCCATCACATCAAAATGGATGACGTCCGCTCCGGCGGCCAGCACGGCCTCCGCCTCTTCCCCGAGGCGGGCAAAATCGGCCGCCAGAATGGAAGGTGCGATCAGGTAATGGTTCTCGGATGCGGTCATGACGTCTCCTTGAGTTGCTGATCCAGCGCGGCCAGCCGTGCCGGGGTGCCGATATCATACCAGCGTCCGCGATGCACCGAGCCGGTGACGGCGCCCTGCGCCATGGCATCGCGGAGCAGCGGGGCCAGGCGAGCTTCATCCGGGCAGCGGGCAAACAGCGCCGGATGATACACGCCAATGCCGGAGAAGGTCAGGCGCCGGGCCGACACATCGGGCGCCTCGTCGTGCACCTGCTGGTTATCCGCCAGCCAGAAATCACCGTGTGGGTGCTGGGGCGGGTTCTCCACCAGCAGCAGATGCGCTTCGGCGGACGGCGCTTGCGGCAGGTCGGCAAAATCGAAGTCGGTCCAGATGTCCCCGTTGACCACGACAAAGGGCGCCTCGCCGAGCAGCGGCAAGGCCCGGCGTATGCCGCCCGCCGTTTCCAGCGGCTGGCCTTCCCGCGACCACTGGATGTGCACACCGTGCTCGCGGCCATCGCCCAGCGCAGCCTCGATCTGCTCGCCCAGCCAGGCGGTGTTGATGACCAGATCGCGAATCCCGGCACGCACCAGGGCGTCGATGTGGTACTCGATCAATGTCTTGCCGCCCGCGCGCAGCAGCGGCTTGGGGGTGTGATCGGTGAGCGGGCGCATGCGCGTGCCCAGCCCGGCGGCCAGAATCATCGCTTTCATTGCGGCGATCGCTCGGCCAACCGGGCCAGCACACGACGCAGGGCATCCAGTTCCGGGTAACGGTCCGCCACCGCCTGGAGGTAGGCAAAGAAGCGTGGCACATCCTCCAGATAACGGGGCTTGCCGTCGCGATACCGGATGCGGGCAAAAATACCGATGACCTTGAGATGACGCTGGGCGCCCATCAGGTCCGCATCGCGCAGAAAGTCCTCACGGCGAGTCGGCACCGGCAACCCGGCCGCCAGCGCGCGCGCATGGTAGTCCGCCAGCCACCCGGTAACGCGGGATTCCGGCCAGCTGATAAAGGCATCCCGGAACAGACATACCGGGTCGTAACTGACTGGCCCGAGCACCGCATCCTGGAAATCCAGCACCCCGGGGTTGGGCTCGCTGACCATCAGGTTGCGGGGCATATAATCGCGATGCACGAACACCTGGCGCTGGGCCAGCGCCGCTTCCACCAACTGCTCGTTCACGGTATCCAGCCAGGCGATCAGTTGCCGGTCATTGTCGGCCTGGAGGTGGCGCGCCAGATACCAGTCCGGAAACAGGGCCAGTTCACGGCGCAGCAGAGTGTCATCGTATACCGGAAGCCCCTCGGTATCGGCCTGCTGCAGGGTAATCAGGGTATCGATCGCCTGGCTGAACCAGGCATCGGCGTTCCCGGGCGTCAGCGCCGTCAGCCAGGTCTCCCGGCCCAGATCACTCAGTGCCATGAAGCCTTGCGTCAGGTCTACAGCCAGAATCTGCGGCACCGCCACCCCGGTACGCGCCAGACGCCCGGCAATATCAACAAAGGGAGCAGAATCCTCCTGCGCAGGCGGGGCATCCATCAGGATCACACTGCGGCCGGCCACCTGACAACGGAAATAACGGCGAAAACTGGCATCCGCAGAGGCCGGCACCGGTGCCACGGGCTCCCCCAGTGCGGTGGCGGCCCACTCGCACAGGGCCTGAAAACGCGTATCTGCCTCACCGTGCCCCATTGCCGTCATGCTGTCGGCGCCTCCTGCCGCTGCACCGCCCTGGCGACGGTGACATCTTCTTACACAAAATCCGGACTGACAGCAGCGCCGTCGGACGGTAACCTTGCGCCTTTCGGCGATCAACAGGCCATGCCCGAGCGGCCTTGCCTGTCTGTTGCAGCGCTTTTTACCTGTTCCGGATAACGAATGCCACTGCGCCTGCGTTTTTACCCCTGGTTACTGGCCGCTGCGGTGGCGCCCTCACTGGTGGGCGCAGAACAGCTCGGCTGGATGACCCGCGACGAGATCGCCGCCCTGCCCGCCGAGGAACAGCGCCCGGTGCTGGCCTGGTGCCATGGCACCTACATCAATCCCGGCCTGGGCGAACCCGATACGCGGGCCGACACCGTGATCACCGCAGACCGCTCGCGCCTGACCCCGGATGGCCTGGCCGAGCTGCTGGGCGATGTCGAAATCGAACAGCCCGGGCGCCGCCTGCGCGCCGACAGCGCTCGCATGAATCAGGACAGTGGCGATTTCTCGCTGGCCGGCAGCGTGCGGGCGGACTCCGGCCTGTTCAGCTTCCGCGCCGACAGCATGACCGGCAACACCCGGCGCGAAGAAGCCACCCTGACCGGCGTGCGCTATGCCCTGTTCGACATTCATGCCCGTGGCGGCGCAACCCAGGTCGAGCAGCGCGATCAACGTGTGTTCATTCAGGATGGCAGCTACACCACCTGCCCGCCGGACCAGCGAGGCTGGGCCATCCATGCCCGCAACATCGAACTGGACCGCGAGCGCGGCTGGGGTTCCGCGCGACATATCGTTCTGCGGGTGCGCGACGTGCCCACCCTGTATCTGCCCTGGATGACCTTCCCGATCGATGACCGGCGCAAGACCGGGTTGCTGTTTCCCAGCCTGAGCCTGACCGACGATGGCGGCATCGACTTCGCTCAGCCGATCTACTTCAACATTCATCCGCAATTCGATGCCACGCTGGCCCCCCGGCATATCCAGAACCGGGGCACCGGCTTCGACAGCCAGGCCCGTTATCTCACTACCTTCGGGGAGGGCGAGCTCAACTATGGCCTGATCAGCAACGACCGCCGCGCCGACGGCGAGGACCGGGTGCTGGCCAACTGGCGGCATACCGGGCAGGTGCAGCGCTGGACGCTGTCTTCGGACGTCAATTACGTTTCCGACGATTTCTACTTCAAGGATCTTGAGTCAGGGCTGGATGTGCGCGCCCAGACCAACCTGCCCCGTCAGGCCGAAGCGTTGTACCGGGGACGCACCTGGCAGTTCCTGACCCGGGTTCAGGCCTGGCAAACCATTGACCCCACCCTGCCGGATGCCGACCTGCCCTACCGCCGCCTGCCGCAATTTGCACTCACCGGCCGGCCGCGGCTGGCGGGTCCGCTGCATGGCCTGTGGGTCAGCGATTTCACCCGCTTTGACCGCTCCACCGATGATCTGACCGCCAACGTCACTGGCGACCGCCTGCATCTGCAACCCGCGCTGACGCTGCCGCTGACCCGCGCCTGGGGCTATATCGAGCCGCGCGCCCGGCTTTACTACACCCGTTATGAGCTCGATGGTGTGGCAGCGGGCCAGGGTGAGAGCCCCGAGCGTGACCTCTGGGGCGTCAGCCTGGACAGCGGCCTGTTTCTGGAGCGACCCTTCGAGCTGAATGAGCGGGCCTGGCAGCAGACCCTGGAACCGCGACTGTTCTACAGCCGCATTGCCTTCGAGGATCAGGACGATCTGCCCAATTTCGACGCCGGACAGCTGACTTTCGGTTACGGCAGCCTGTTTCGCGAAAACCGCTTCACCGGCTACGACCGGATCGGTGACGAAGAAAAACTCGCCATGGGGCTGACCTCGCGCTTCCTGGACAGCGACAGCGGCCGCGAGGCCCTGCGTTTGCGGCTCGGGCAGGCCTATTATTTTCGCGACCGAGAGGTGCAACTGGACGGAGACCCCGTGGATGACCGCACCTGGTCGCCGGTGGTGGCCGATACCACCTGGTACCTGAACCGCTACTGGCAGGTCTTTGCAGAAACCCAGTGGGACAGGGAGAATGACCGCCGCGAGCAGAACAGTCTGCGCATCGGCTATGTGGACGGCGAACGGCGTGTGGCCCACATCGGCTATCGTTATCGCGACCGTGATGACATCACCCAGACGGAACTGGCGGCGATCTGGCCGGTCCATCGCAACTGGAGTCTGATCGGACGCTGGCTCTATGATGTCGAAGACAACCGCTCACTGGAGAACCTGGTCGGGTTGGAATACCGCGATTGCTGCTGGCAGTTGCGCGTGCTTGGCCTGCGTGAGCTAACCGACCGCACCGGCGACGGCCTGCTGGAGGCGGACCAGCGTTATATGCTGCAGATTCAGATGCTTGGACTGGGTGGATTCAGCGGCCGCGTGGAGAGCCTGCTGGAACGCACCATTCCGGGCTACGGGAGACAATATGGTACCAACTATTAAACGCACCCTCGGTGCCGCCCTGATGGCGGCCCTGATGATTCCGGGTGTGTCCCAGGCCCTGCAAGTGCTGGATCGCATTGCGGCCGTAGTCAATGACAGCGTCATCATGGAAAGCGAGCTGGACCAGCGCGTGGATGATCTGGCGCGTCAGTTCATGGCCGATGGCCAGCAGTTGCCGCCGCGCAATATCCTGCGCCCGCAGGTGCTGGAGCGCATGATCATCGAGCGTCTGCAGCTGGATCAGGCCGAACGGGCCGGTATCCGCGTTGATGACAGCTCACTGAACCAGACCCTGTCCGGGGTGGCACGCCAGAACGGCATGACCCTGGACGAGTTCGTCGCGGCGCTGCGCGAAGACGGCTACAACTGGGCCGACTTCCGCGAGCAGATCCGCAATGAGATGGTGATCAACCAGTTGCACCAGCGCCAGGTTGGCCGCCGCGTCCGCATTACCGACCGCGAGGTGGACCGCTTTCTGGAATCGGAAATGGGCCGCCAGTTGTTCGAGGCCGAATTCCGCCTCGGGCACATCCTGATCGGCCTGCCCGACGGCGCCTCGCCGGATCAGGTCGACGAGGCCCAGGCCCGTGCCGAGGACCTGGTCAACCGGATTCGCGCCGGGGCCAGCTTTCACGAAATGGCCGTGAGCTACTCCGATGGTCCGCAGGCACTGGAAGGCGGCGATCTGGGCTGGCGCGAGGCCGCCCAGTTGCCGTCACTGTTCTCGGAGCGCGCCGTGGACATGCAGGCCGGGCAGGTCTCCGAGCCGATCCGCGCGGGCAACGGCTATCACATCCTGCTGATGATCGACCGTCGCGGTGGTGCCACCCAGATCGTCGAGCAACACCGGGTGCGGCACATCCTGATCCGCAGCACCGCCCTGCGCAGCCAGGCGCAGGCCGAACGGCTGATCGTGCAATTGCATCAGCGCATCGAGAACGGCGAGAGCTTCTCGGCACTGGCCCGCGAGTTTTCCGATGATCCCGGCAGCGCACGTAACGGCGGCGACCTGGGCTGGGTATCACCGGGCGAAATGGTGGGTCAGTTCGAGCAGACCTTCCGCAACACTCCGCAGGGCGAGCTGTCTCCGATCTTCCAGACCGAATTCGGCTGGCATTTCCTGCGCGTGGATGACGTCCGCACGGCCGACATGAGCGACGAATTCCGCCGTCTGCGTGCCCGTCAGGCCCTGCACCAGCGCCGCTTCGACGAAGAACTGCAGCAGTGGCTGCGCGAGTCACGCGCCGAAGCCTACGTGGATGTCCGCATCTGATATGGCCACGGCGCCGATCGCCATCAGTTGCGGGGACCCCGCCGGCATCGGCCCCGACCTGGTGCTGAGCCTGCCCACCCATCTGCCCGGGGCACCGCTGGTGGCCCTGGGAGACCGGCAGGTGCTGGAAGCGCGGCGCCAGCAGTTGGGCCTCGACGTCACGCTGGTGGACTGGACGCCGGGCCAGCCCCTCCCGGAAACGGGCCTGCCCGTGTGGGATTGCCCCGCCGGCATCCATGTTCAGCCCGGCCGGGCCGATCCGCGCACCGCCATCGGCACCCTGACCTTGCTGGATCGCGCCATCGACGGCTGCCTGGACGGCACCTTCGCCGCCATGGTGACCGCGCCACTGGCCAAGTCCGTGATCTGCGAGGGTGTCGACCCCGACTTCACCGGGCACACCGAATACCTGGCCGCACGCAGCAACACTCCCCGTGTCGTCATGATGCTGGCAGCAGGCACGCTGCGCGTGGCCCTGGCCACCACCCACCTGCCCCTGCGTCAGGTGGCGGACGCCCTGAACGCCGCGGATCTGGCCGCCACCCTGCGCATTCTCGATCACGACCTGCGCCAGCATTTCGGCCTCGCCACGCCACGTATCCTGGTGCTGGGCCTCAACCCCCATGCCGGCGAGAGCGGGCACCTGGGCCGCGAGGAAATCGAGCTGATCCAGCCGACGCTGGAGACGTTGCGCGCCGAGGGACTGAACCTGACCGGCCCGCTGCCCGCCGATACCGCCTTCACACCACGCCACCTGGACAGGCATGATGCCGTGCTCGCCATGTACCATGATCAGGGTCTGCCGGTGCTCAAGTATGCCGGCTTCGGTGAAGCCGTGAACATTACCCTGGGGCTGCCGTTCCTGCGCACCTCGGTGGACCACGGCACCGCCTTCGAGCTCGCCGGCACCGGTCATGCCGAGCCCGGCAGCCTGATCGCCGCCACACGCATGGCCCTCACGCTGTCCCGCACCCGTGCTACACTGCCGCCCCTCTGAACCCGGTACGGAGCTCCCATGGCCCGACATCAGGCGCGCAAGCGCTTCGGCCAGCATTTCCTCGTCGACACACAGCTGATCCAGCGCCTGGTGCGCAGCATTGCACCCGCCGCCGACGCCCTGATGGTCGAGATCGGCCCGGGCCAGGGCGCACTGACCCGCCCCCTGCTGGACGTCGTGGACCATCTGCATGCGGTGGAACTGGACCGCGACCTGATTACCCTGCTGGAGCGCCAGATCAGCCCACAGCGACTGACAGTCCATGCCGCTGATGCCCTGCGCTTCGATTTCCGCACCATCAGCAACGCACCGGGCGCCCTGCGCGTGGTGGGCAACCTGCCCTACAACATCTCCACCCCGTTGATGTTCCACCTGATCAGCCAGATCGAGATCATCCGTGACATGCACTTCATGTTGCAGAAGGAGATGGTGGACCGCCTGGTCGCCCGGCCCGGCAGCAGCGACTGGGGGCGCCTGAGCGTCATGATCCAGTACCACTGCCAGGCCGATTTCCTGTTCACAGTGCCGCCCGGAGCCTTCAGCCCGCCGCCGAAGGTGGACTCTGCCATCGTCCGGCTGACCCCGCATGCCACGCTGCCCCACCCGGTCAGCGACTACACGCTGTTCGCCGGCCTGGTGAACCAGGTGTTTACACAACGACGCAAGGCCATCCGAAATGGGCTAAAATCGTTCCTGACGCGTGAAGAGATCGAGGCGCTCGACATTGACCCCGGGCTGCGCCCGGACCAGCTCGGGCTGGCCGAATTTGCCGCCCTGGCCAACGCGGCCGCCGCACACCAGGCACCATCAAGGAAACCGTGACATGACCCAGGCCAACCAAGACCCGCACTACCGTATTCACGTGGAGGTAGAGGCCGAGTTTCTGGCAGAACAGAGTGACGCCGACGTGCCACGCTGGGTCTATGCCTACCACGTGACCATTCGCAACGATGGCGACATGCCGGCGCGTCTGCTGACACGCCACTGGGTCATCACCGACGGCGAGGAGCGGGTGCAGGAGGTACACGGCGAGGGCGTCATCGGCGAACAGCCGCGTCTGGCCCCCGGCCAGGCCTTCCGCTACAGCAGCGGCGCCGTACTGGAAACCCGAATCGGCAGCATGCATGGCAGCTATCAGATGCTGGCCGAAGACGGCACCTGCTTCGACGCCACCATCCCGCCTTTTACCCTGGCGCCACCGCATGCGCTGCACTGACGCCGTACCCGAATGAGTACCTACGCCATCGGCGACATCCAGGGCTGCCTGGGCGCCTTCAACAACCTGCTGGAACAAATTGCCTTCGATCCGACGCGGGATCGCCTGCTGCTGGCCGGTGACCTGGTCAGCCGGGGCGAGGATTCCCTCGGCACGCTGCGCCGCATCCATGCACTGCGCGACGTCGTCACCTGCGTGCTGGGCAATCACGACCTGCACCTGCTCGCACTGGCCTCAGGTGCGGCGAACGTGCGGGAAAAAGAGCGCGATCTTGCCGAGATCCTGGCCGCACCGGATCGCGACATCCTGCTCGACTGGTTGCGCCAGCAGCCGCTGGCCGTGGACCTGCCCGACTTCAATGCCCTGCTGGTTCACGCAGGCGTGCCGCCCCTGTGGACCGCCGCAGAGACGCTGTCGCGCGCCGCCGAGGTGCAGGCCGTGCTGCGCAGCGAGCAAGCCGATGCCTTCTTCAGCGCCATGTATGGTAACAGCCCGGCTGGCTGGTCTGATGACCTCAGTGGCATGACCCGCCTGCGTGTTATCACCAACTATCTGACGCGTATGCGTTTTGTCGACATGGACGGCGCACTCGACCTGTCCCGCAAGGGCGAAGCCGAGCAGGCGCCGCCCGGCTTCATGCCCTGGTTCCAGCATCCCCACCGGCGCGCCACCGATGTCCGTATCCTGTTTGGCCACTGGGCGGCGCTGGAGGGCCGTGTGTCGGAAAGTCAGCTGGAAGCGCTGGATACCGGCTGCGTCTGGGGCGGCCAGCTTACTGCCCTGCGGCTGGAGGATAACCGCCGATTCCACTGCGACTGTCACGCCCACCGCTGATCAACCGCCCTCACTCGCCTTCACTTCACGTTGCACATTTTGCGTGCTGAATTTTTTTGACTTTCGGCACGCTTCATGGCCATTCTAGAAGCGTCATGAAACCAACACCCCAGCGACACAAGGATACCATCCGGATGTAACCAGGCACTGAGTGAGGGAGTCCAGGCATGAGCATCGTCAGCCACTACCAAGCCCGCTATGAAGCCACCCAGCAAGAGGAGTATTCGCTCGAAGAATATCTCGCCTTGTGCAAGTCGGACCCCATGACCTACGCCACCGCTGCCGAGCGGATGTTGATGGCGATTGGCGAGCCCGAACTCATAGACACCTCCCGCGAACCTCGCCTGTCACGCATCTTTTCCAACAAGATCATTCGCCGCTACCCGGCCTTCAGTGACTTCTATGGCATGGAAGATGCCATAGAAAATATCGTTGCCTACTTTCGCCATGCCGCGCAGGGGCTGGAAGAGAAGAAACAGATCCTGTATCTGCTCGGCCCGGTGGGTGGCGGCAAGTCCTCGCTGGCCGAAAAGCTGAAGGCGTTGATCCAGAGAGTCCCGTTCTACGCCATCAAGGGGTCGCCGGTGAACGAGTCACCACTGGCGCTGTTCGATGCCGAGGAAGACGGTCCGATTCTGGAGGAAGAATACGGCATACCGCGCCGCTATCTGCGTTCGGTGATGTCACCCTGGGCGGTCAAGCGTATGCATGAATACGGCGGCGACATTTCGCAGTTCCGGGTTGTCAAACTGTACCCGTCCATTCTGGACCAGGTGGCCGTGGCCAAGACCGAGCCGGGCGACGAGAACAACCAGGATATTTCCGCACTGGTCGGCAAGGTCGACATCCGCAAGCTTGAGGACTTTGCCCAGAACGACCCGGACGCCTACAGCTTCTCCGGCGGCCTGTGCCGCGCCAATCAGGGCCTGCTCGAATTTGTCGAGATGTTCAAGGCGCCCATCAAGGTGCTGCACCCATTGCTGACCGCCACACAGGAAGGCAACTACAACGGTACCGAGCACATGGGTGCCATTCCGTTCGAAGGCATCGTACTGGCGCACTCCAACGAGGCCGAATGGCAGAGCTTCCGCAACAACAAGAACAACGAGGCCTTCATTGATCGCGTCTTTATCGTCAAGGTGCCCTACTGCCTGCGCTTTGACGAAGAGGTCCATATTTATGAAAAGCTGCTGGCCAACAGCAGCCTCCGGGAAGCCCAGTGCGCCCCGGATACCCTGGAAATGCTGGCCCAGTTTTCAGTCCTCACGCGACTGAAAGAGCCGGAGAACTCCAGCATCTACTCCAAGATGCGCATCTATAACGGCGACAATCTGAAGGATATTGATCCCAAGGCCAAATCGCTGCAGGAATACCGGGACGCCGCCGGCGTCGATGAGGGGATGAGCGGCATTTCCACTCGATTCGCGTTCAAGATCCTGTCCAAGGTATTCAACTTCGATCACTCCGAGGTGGCCGCCAACCCGGTTCACCTGATGCATGTCCTGGAACAGCAGATCGAACAGGAGCAGTTCCCCCAGGAGCGGCAGGAGCAGCTGCGGCGCTATATCAAGGAATTCCTGGTGCCGCGCTACGTCGAGTTCATCGGCAAGGAAATCCAGACGGCTTACCTGGAGTCCTACTCCGAGTACGGCCAGAACATCTTCGATCGCTATGTGACCTACGCCGACTTCTGGATTCAGGACCAGGAGTTCCGCGATCCCGATACCGGCGAGATCTTCGACCGCCAGGCCCTCAACGAGGAACTGGAAAAGATCGAGAAACCCGCCGGCATTTCCAACCCCAAGGATTTCCGCAACGAAGTCGTCAACTTTGTGCTGCGCGCCCGGGCCAACCATGAGGGCCGCAACCCGTCCTGGCTGAGCTATCAGAAATTGCGCAATGTGATCGAGAAGAAGATGTTTTCGAACACCGAGGACCTGCTCCCGGTCATCTCCTTCAATGCCAAGGGCTCGAAGGAAGACCAGAAGAAGCACAACGACTTCGTGCAACGGATGGTGGATCGCGGCTACACGGAGAAGCAGGTCCGACTGTTGTCGGAATGGTACCTGCGGGTGCGCAAGGCGCAGTAACCCTTGTCGCAGTAACCTCTGTCAGGAGCGCGACATGAGCTTTATCGTCGACCGCAGGCTGAACGGCAAGAACAAGAGCACCGTCAATCGGCAACGCTTCATGCGCCGGTATCGCGAACATATCCGTGATGCGGTCAATGACGCGGTGAACCAGCGTTCCATCCGTGATATGGAACGGGGCGAGCGCATTATCATTCCGCGCAAGGACCTCAACGAACCACAGTTCCATCATGGACCGGGCGGGCGGCGCACCGTCGTCCATCCCGGCAACAAGGAATTTCAGCAGGGCGATACCGTGGCACGCCCACCCGGCGGTGGTGGCGGCGACGGCGGCCAGGCCTCCAACAGCGGCGAAGGCATGGATGACTTTGCCTTCGAGCTCGACCCGCGCGAATTTCTCAACTTCCTGTTCGAAGGGCTGGCACTGCCCAATCTGGTGAAGCGGCAGCTACAGGGCGACAAGAACTATCGCGTTGTGCACGGCGGCATTGTCAGTGAAGGCAACCCGTCCAAGATCAATATTGTACGCTCCATGCGCCAGGCTTCCATGCGCCGTCGCGCACTGAGCGCCGCCGCGCGCCGCCGCCTGCGCGACCTGCAGGCGGAGCAGCAAGCGCTGCTGAACAGCGAGCAGTCCCTGGAACGCCAGAGCCGCCTGCAAGCGCTGGCTGAACAGATCGCCCGCCTGGAGCGACGCATCGGCGGCATTCCGTTCCTGGACACTGTCGACCTGCGCTATAACCACACCGTGCGGCAGCCGGTTCCCGTCAGCCGCGCCGTCATGTTCTGCATCATGGATGTATCCGGGTCCATGAGCCAGGAAATGAAGGAGCTGGCCAAGCGCTTCTTCCTGTTGCTGTATCTGTTTCTGGAGCGCAACTACCAGCACACCGAAGTGGTTTTCATCCGTCATCACACCAGCGCCAAGGAGGTCGACGAGCAGGAATTCTTCTACTCCCGTGAAACTGGAGGCACCATCGTCTCCAGTGCACTTCGGCTCACCGCCGACATCATTCGCGAGCGCTATCCTGCGGAGAGCTGGAACATCTATGGCGCCCAGGCCTCGGATGGCGACAACTGGAATGACGACTCCCCCACCTGCATGCGCATACTCCGCGATGAGTTGCTGCCGCACATGCAGTACTTTTCCTACGTCGAAATCATGCCGCGCCGCCACCAGGCCCTGTGGAACACCTATGCACAACTGCGCCGCGAACAACCGCAGGTGTTTGCCATGGAGCAAATCGACACACCCGGTGATATCTATCCAGTATTTCGTGAACTGTTCCGCCAGCGCATGGAGGAGCATTGAGCATGACACACGCCACCCGGCGGCAGCCGCTGTCCACCACCTCGGAGTGGAATTTCGAACTGATAGCGCAATATGACCAGGAGATCGCGCGCATTGCCCATGAGGTGTATAGACTCGACACCTGGCCCAACCAGATCGAGGTGATCTCGTCGGAACAGATGATGGATGCCTATTCCTCCGTGGGTATGCCCGTGGGTTATAACCACTGGTCTTTCGGCAAGCAGTTCGTTGAGGTGGAGAACCTGTATCGGCGCGGCCAGATGGGTCTGGCCTACGAAATCGTGATCAACTCCAATCCCTGCATCGCCTACCTGATGGAAGAGAACACCATGCCGATGCAGGCACTGGTGATTGCCCATGCCTGTTATGGCCACAACTCATTCTTCAAGGGCAACTATCTGTTCCGCACCTGGACCGACGCCTCGGCGATCATTGATTATCTGGTGTTCGCACGGCGCTATATTGCCGAATGCGAGGAACGCCATGGCGTTGAAGCCGTCGAGCAGATTCTGGATTCCTGCCATGCCCTGATGAACTATGGCGTCGACCGCTACAAACGCCCTTACCCGATTTCAGCCGAGACCGAGCGTCTGCGTCAGCGTGAGCGCGAAGAGACGCTGCAAAAGCAGGTGTCCGAACTGTGGAAAACCTTCCCCGAAATGCAGCCTGACATCAAACGCCGCCAGCCCAGCAGCCGCTACCCGGCCGAACCACAGGAGAACCTGCTCTACTTCATCGAAAAGAACGCCCCCTTGCTGGAATCCTGGCAGCGTGAAATCGTGCGCATCGTCAGGAAAATGGCGCAGTACTTCTACCCGCAACGGCAGACCAAGGTCATGAACGAGGGCTGGGCCACCTTCTGGCACTACACTCTGCTGCACCGCATGTATGACGAGGGACTGGTGACCGAGGGCTTCATGCTGGAGTTCCTGCAAAGCCACTCGCAGGTGGTCTATCAACCTCCGTTCGACAGCCCCTGGTATAACGGCATCAACCCCTACGCGCTGGGCTTTGCCATGTTTCGCGATATCCGGCGCATCTGTGAGGCCCCCACTGACGAGGACCACCGCTGGTTCCCGGACATCGCCGGCAGTGACTGGCTGACCACACTCAAGTTCGCCATGCAGAGCTTCAAGGATGAAAGCTTTATCCAGCAGTTCCTGTCACCGCGTGTCATTCGTGACATGAAGCTGTTTGCCGTACTGGACGACGACACCCATTCGCACCTGGAAATTCGCGCCATTCACGATGACGCCGGTTACCACACGGTGCGTCAGCTGCTGTCCGAGCAATACAACCTGAGCATTCACGAACCGAATATTCAGGTATACGAAGCGGCTGTGCGCGGCGACCGCTCACTGACCTTGCAGCATATCCGCGAAAGTCGCCGCCCCCTGGCCCGTGACCGGGCGCAGGATGTCATGCGCCATCTCTACCGACTGTGGCAATTCGATGTGCATCTGGACAGCGTGGAGGAAGGCCGGGTGGTGGAACGCATTTCGGTGCCACCCCCGGAAGACGTGTCATAGCCGATACGGTCAACCCATCAGCGCGGCCATACGCTCCTGGACCACCTGACGGCATTCGCTGACGATGTTTTCAATCAGTGCTTCACAGGTCGGAATATCGTTGATCAGACCCTGGACCATACCCGACGTCCAGATGCCGTAATCCACATTGCCATCACTCAGCGCCACCTTGCCCTTGGCGCCAGCCACCATATCCTGGATCAGGCTGAACTCCATCTGGGCGCCTTTTTCGCGCTCGATCTCGTTCACACGTGACGCCACCTTGTTGCGATACACGCGGGCAGTGTTGCGCAATGGGCGGAAGATCAGGGCCGTGTCCAGTTCCGACGCCGCCACAATGGCCTGCTTGATGTTCTCGTGCACCGGTGCTTCCTTTGTCGCCAGAAAGCGCGTGCCCATATTGATGCCATCAGCTCCCAGTGCCAGACACGCGGCCATCTGCGCGCCGGTGCCGATACCGCCGGACGCCAGCATGGGAATACTCAGCTTCGCGGCCGCCGCAGGCAGCAGCACCAGGTTCGGAATATCATCTTCGCCCGGATGGCCCGCGCACTCGAAACCGTCCACGCTGACAGCCGCCACACCAACCTTTTCCGCCTTGATCGCATGGCGCACCGACGTGCACTTGTGCACGACCTTGACGCCGTATTGCTGAAACAGCGGCATGAAGGGCTCGGGATTGCGCCCCGCCGTTTCCACCACGCCGATACCCGCCTCACAGATCACGCGCGCGTATTCTTCGTATGGCACCGGCTTGATGGTCGGCAGAATCGTCAGGTTGACCCCGAACGGTTTGTCGGTCATCTCCTTGCAGCGGCGAATTTCCTTGTCCAGGTCTTCCGGCGTGGGCTGGGTCAGGCCAGTGATGATACCCAGCCCTCCCGCGTTGGACACGGCAGCGGCCAGCTCGGCATAACCGACATTCTGCATGCCGCCTTGTACGATCGGGTAGCGGATGCCCAGCAGTTCGGTAATACGTGTCTTCATGTGATGCGGCTCCTTCATGATCTGTCGGCACCGCATCAGGGCGCGGGCCACGGGGCAGTCACTACACCATGGCGCCCGCCGCCCGGACAATGGCCAAAGCGATCATGAACGTGAGTGCTTCGGGTAGCCTTGGGAACCTCTGAGTAACCCCCTGCGCTCTCTGCGTGGCCTGAAGCGTGCAGATGCAAGGCGTGTCGCGCAGGGAATGGCCGTAGCCCTTTCCAAG
>ERZ869909.1551-NODE-1551-length-18222-cov-4.076881_pt1 | contig 18222 bp, 24 predicted proteins | sample MGYA00520892_ERZ869909 | MGnify/ENA primary metagenome ERZ869909 (study PRJEB32215, sample SAMEA104723947) | bioreactor metagenome | biome: bioreactor; feature: anaerobic bioreactor; material: water | place: China | collected 2015-03-12 ...
GCCCGGCCGACGCGCTGCAATCTCCGCTTGTTCCTATGCGGCGCGTCGGCCTATGCCGGCAGGGGACGGCTAGAGCAGAGCCGCGGCAGAGAAGAAGTCGTCGACCTGCTCGGGCGAGAAGCCGAGTTCTGCAAAGCCCGCCTGCATCATGACGTCGGTACGCACGAAGGTGGCGCTGTTTGCATAGGCGATCTGCACCGCCTGATCCTGGGTCGCGATCCAGTTTTCGACCTGGTCCAGCAGGCCGGCGGCGAGGAGCTGGAGCTTGAACTGCCTTGCCGAGACGCGGGCGGGAGCGACCTGCTCCGGCTCCGCATCGAGCTCGGCGATCATGTCCTCGTAAAGCGCCAGCGCGGCCGACGCATCCGTCACGTCGAGCGGCGCGGCGAAGGTCATCAGCTCTTCGCCGGCCTCGTCTTCGACCCGCCAGAAGTTGCCCGTCATATTATTGTAGGTGTCCGACTGTATCGCTTTCACCGTCTAGATCCCCTCGAAAACGATCACGCCGTAGGTCCCGGTTCCGCCAGTGCGGTTCTCGATCGACAGGAAGCCTCCCGTGTTGGCTCTGATATTCAAACTGCCGGACGGGCCGGTCGTACCGTCGAGAGTGCCTCCACCAGCGACGGAAAAGATGGCCGTTCCGCCTCCGGTTTGCGATTGCGCCAGGACCGTCAAACTTGGCGCACCGGACGAATTGCCCCAGACCAGACCGCCGCCGCCGCGCGGCTGGGTGTTCGCGGATATCGCAAACATCAAGCGAGGGGTTGGCGTGATGTTCAGCGTCACGGCGGCATTATTGGCGATGTTACCGAGGCTGTAGACGCTGGGCACTTTTCCGACGCCGGGCACCGACGTGCCGATCTCTACCCACGGACCCCATGACGTTTCGCTCGCGCCGTTCTGCGTGAAGGTGCGGCCCAGCGACTTGAACTCTCGATGGAAGGACGTAAAGGCCGACCGAGACCAGTGCGTCGACACCCGCAGAACGCCGATCTGATTGGTCGGGAGAGACGGAACGCCCAGAGCGGCGACGTTGGCCAGCCCGAACGCCTCGCCGCGAGATTCGAGGTCTGTCGGATTTCCCGATTCCCATATCGTGCCGCGAAGATCGCGCTGGGCGCCGAGGCCGAACGCTCCCGTCCGAAGGAGCCTGTTGGCTGTCAGATCGAGCGGGTTGGCCTGAACGGGCAGCAGCCCGAGCGTCGCCACGGCCTCCGCAGCGTCCGCCCCGGCCAGCAGCGAGCGGGCGTAGGCCGTCAGGACCGTCAAGGCCGCTGACCCTGCGCCGCTGAAGTAGGGCATGGTGTTTGCCGCAGAAGCGAGACCGCCTATTGCGGCAAGATTGCCGGTGTCGCCCAGCATGGCGATCAGCTGCTGCGCCTGCGCGCCGATGCGCGAGCCGTCCGACATGTATCGGAGGCGATAGGATGCGTTCGTCAGCGCGCCCCCTCTCGTCCCTCCATTGGAGGCGAGCGTTATCGACGTATTGCTGTTGACGCTCTGGATGACCATGCGCCAGCCGTTAGCAATAAACTCGTCGCCCTCTCTGAAACCGGCAGTCTGCCAGGTTGTTCCTGCGCCTGTCAGAGTTAGTCCACCGGCTGCAATCGAGACGGTTCCAGCTGTATAGTCGGGAAGAGGTTGGGCCATTTTGATTATTGTCTCCGATCACGCCTTTGCACACTGCGCAACCAGCTGAGCCTCGTGCGCTCTTGACCCTGAAGTAGCTGAACCGAGTTCTTCCCAATACTCAATTCTATAATCAGTATTGGGATCGGTTGGAACAAGTCGCAAAAGCGTTTCAGTAAAGGTCTGCGAAATTTCCGAAGACGTGCTAGAGCGCGTTTCTACTCTATCGAAAATGACAACATCGTTCACTCGAAGTTGATATCTAAACGAACAACCGTTAAATTGATTTGTTGTCGCTCTCATCAGCGTAAAAATAGAAAAAAAGATTGGCATTCCTGAACGACTATGAATATTAACTTCAAGTACCTTATTTAATACAAACGGAAAAATATTAACGGGAGGCGTTAAAGATTCTTGCTCAAAAGGTTGGGTATCATCGTCAGCCTCGGTAATAGCACCTTGTGCAATAGCACCTGTGATAACGACATTGTCTCCAAGTTGCAGACTGTCAGTAATCAGGATGGAGCTAGTCGATATATTATCAGCGTCGAGATTGCGAATTCTCGCATTGTCGATCCACACGCCATCAACGTCAGCGTACATGATGGGGACCAGAACGCCGGCGAACCCGCCGCTCGTCACGAAGAACTGATTCGCGTCCACCACGAAGCGCGAGTCCTGGTCTGGGTCGTTGGGTGTGTCGAGCGCCCACGATGCCCCACGCCAAGCGCCCTCGCCACCGACGCGAGTCTGAGCGACGATGCGCGAGAAGCCGTCCGGCCCCGCCACCGCACCCATGCGGAAGTTGGCCTCCGAGACGTTGCCATCACCGGAGGCCGCCGACAGTTGCGTTATGGCATTGGCAAGAACACCGTCCGGGCCAGCATAAGTCTCCAGCACACTCACCGCCTGAGCCGTCGCAGTCAGCCCGGTCTCTATGTCGGTGATCTCTACGCCTAGCTCCTCGATCCTGATGGCCAGTGCAGCCGTCTCCGTCGCTATCACCTCCACCGCGAGCGTCCACTGCGCCGTGTTGTCCTCATAAGTGGCGGTTATCTGCTGTCGGATGGCCTGCCTGCTGAACTCGTTTCCAAGTTCCTGACTGGAAAGGGTCGTCTGGATCTCTTCGAGCCGAAGAAGAACCTCTCTGTACCCGTTGCCACCCCACTCCAGAATCCCGTGGATGTCGTCTGCTATCCCCCCGATGTCGATGGGCCAGAAGTCTTCGCCGCCTAGCCTGACGTCGGGCGTCGTGACCGGGAGCCACGAGGATGGCACGGTGATGCGCGCCGAGTACGGCACGAGCTGTCCCTGCACCTCGTAGTCCTCGGCGGGCAGGAACACGCCGTTGAGGACCGCTGCCTTGTGTCCCGTCTCCCCGAGAGGCTCCCCGTACGGCAGATCCGCGTCGAACACGATCGCCCCGGACGCGGCCAGCCTGACCAACACCCGCACCGCGCGGACATCATCCAGGTCTCCGTCGAAGCGCACCTCGATCGACGGGCGGCGGCCGGTCCCGCTGGCATCCCTGAGCTCGGCAGGCAGCACCTGCCACCCCGTCACCGGCTGCGGCGTCGGCCAGGTCGGCACGATCGGCCCCACGCTCCACGGCAGGCCGTCCGTCAGGAAGTTCCAGTCGAAGTCGGCAGGATCCGTCTCGCGAAAGGCGACCGCCTGGTTGGCGTTGACCTGATCGTCCATGCTGTCGAGCTGGAACAGCTTGGCGTCGTAGCCCTCGCGCACGCTGGTCCACGAGATCGTGTCCATCGGCTCCAGCACGAAGGCCCACGGCCCCAGCGTGCCGCGATGCTTGCGGAACCGCCGCCCGTCCGCGACCATCGACTTCATCAGCCGTTGGACTTGCAGCGCATGGGGGGCGGCGTTGAACTGGAAATCCGCCAGAAGCCGACGCCCGTCATCCTCGGCCTCGAATTCCGGGAACAGCCGCTGCGGCGCGTCCTTCATCTCCCAGCCCGCTTCCGGTTCGGGGTAGGACGCGGTCGCGCCATTGAACGTGTTTTCCAGGCCGGGGAACGGCTCGAACTCCTGCTCCTCCGTCACCATGAAATCGTCGTCGACGATATAGGCGACCGGCAAGGCGGGCGGGCCGACATGGATCTTGTAGACGCCGCCGATCTCGGCGATCTTGCCGTCGCAGCCTTTCAGCAGCTCGAGGATGACGTCGACGGGCTGATGCTCGGCGACCTTGATCTCATAGCCGCATCGGTATTGCGGCTCGAAGACGTCCTCCTCGACCTCGATCGGCAGGTCGCACTCGTTCATCGCCGCGATCCAGTTGGCCATCGGCAGACGCGTTGCCGGGATCGCCGGACCGTAAAGCAGTTCGCCCTCGTACCAGATGCCGCGCAGGATGTTGTAGATGATGACGACCGGGTTTGCAGTCGGCTCATATGTGGACGGCACGCCCCAGCGCTGCGGCCCCTCGCCGCCAGCTGTGTCGTCCATGCGAGGATCGTAGAGCGGCAGGCCGGCAGGCTCGTAGCGCCCGGCAGGCAGTTGCGTCAGCAGCTCGCGGTTGATCAGCGCCGTGAGGACGACGACGGTCGCACCGCGTCCGATCATGTCCGACTTCCACGGCTTTTCAGGGTGGCTGCCGAATTTCGCGAGCAAATAGGGGTCGGCCTCGGTCTGCGAGCCGTCCAGCACCTTGACCCACATATGGTCGTTGCCGCCCTTCCGGTACTCCTTGACCGGATAGCCCTGATCGACGGGCGTCGCCTCGAAGTCGATCTCGCATTTCTGGCCGTTGATCCAGATGCGTGATCCGATGCCCGGCTGCGGCAGGTCCGACAGCGTCACGACCTGGACATGATAGGCGTTCGGCGTCTTGCCGCTATTGCCCCATTCGCCCGTGTATTCGAGCGATCCGGCGGTGGCGTAATCGCCGACCAGAAAGCTGATCGAGTTGTTGCCCCCGACCTGAAGCTGCCCGGTGATGCCCGGCTGCGGCTGGCGCTTGGCCCTCGCCTTTTCCAGCAGCGACGCGCCGACCTTGAGCGCGATGCCGAACGCGGCATTGATCAGCATCGCGCCGATGCCGCCGGCCTTCAGGATGCCGGCGATGCCGGCGAAGATGAGGCTGATCGGCTCGGCCGCGGCGGTGGCGACAAAGCACAGCATGAACCATGCGGTCCACGCCGAAAGACGTAGAAGTTTCATGTTCCAGCCTGTGCTTGCGTTCAGTCGGTGAAAGGCACCCGGAAAGCGCGCCTTGCCGTCAGCAACGGCACCGCGCCGATCCGGCCTTCCGGGTTGAGGACGAGGATGCCTTCGCCCTGCACGATGCCGAGGGATATGCCGCCATCACCATCCACGGCCGCCAGGTCGCCGACCATGGCGCGCGAGGGATGGATTTCCTCGAGGATCGAGGCGGCAAGGTCCGCATGACTTTCGAAGCCGAGCTTCTTGAGCCGGCGATAGCCGCCGGCGAGCGTCTTGTAGCGGCCCCGGTAATCGGCCCCGAAGTCATCGCCGGTCATCGCCTCGACGGCGCCGGCGGCGAACAGGGCGCAATCATGCTCGCCCGGCACGAACGGCCGCGACGAGACTCGTTGGAGATAGTCCGCCAGCGCCGTGCGCCAGAACGAATAACGCTTCACTTCCCAGTCCTCATTTGATGATGGGTACTAGCGCGCGCGGATCGACACCGCCGCCACCTGCCTTCGCCTCGCCCCAGTGGACGTTGGCCAACCAGCCGCCGGCGACGTCGTTGTAGCGCCGGAAGCGGTCGCCCTGCCGCGTCTGCTGGTACTCGTCCGAGCGCTTGATCGGGTTGAGCCGCGTCAGCGATCGGGTGTGGGAGACGACGGCAAGCTCGACGCCACCCTCGCCGCCAACGGCCGGGATGCGCTTCGGCGCGCCGTTCACCTGGCCGAGAAAGCGCGGCACGGCCGGCGCGACCGGAAGCATGGTATCCGGATCCATATAGCCGCGATGGATTTCCACCGGCGCATGCTTGGCGTCATAGCCCTGCACCGCGTCCAGCACCTGCGCGTTGAGCCGTGCAAGCCTCGTTCGTCCTCGCGCAATTCGTCCCAGATGCCGATTGGCGGCATCTCGTTCGCGCGCACCGCCTTGAGGATGCCGCCCTGCAACGTGCAGTAGTTCGCGAACAAGGTGCTGTCCGATTCCGTCGCCAGCTTCACCCGGCCGATATCGTCAAGCCAGACCTCGACAGCCTCAGCCGTCAGCCAGTCCGGCTGCTGGGGGAGAGCAAGGGGCTCGATCACCTCGACCCGCCCAGCATCCCGGCATTTTTGGTAGGTGCCCTTCGCCATCTTCTCAGACGGCAATTGAGCCTTGGGGCCACGTTTCATCGAAGATTATCCTTGCCCCGGACATTTTCCCGCACGCGCAAAAAAGTGACCCCCTTGCCGGTCTAGCCTCCCCTCCCTCTGGACTTTCGACCTACCCCCAGGCTTCATGGTCCGATCGAGGCTTGGAGACCAGCGATGGCGAAATACGATCAGTGGCGTGATCACCTTGAAGGGACGGATTTGCCAACCATCATCATGACGTTTGACGAACTTGAGGAGCTAGTACCGCTACCTTCTTCTGCGCGGACGTACGATCTGTGGTGGGCGAATGAAGACGTCAACACCACAGCCCACGTTCAATGCAAGTCATGGCAGGCTGCCGGCTACGTGGCCGACGTTGACATGCGGCGAGGTGTCGTCACCTTCACCCGCCGTTGATGGACTGTCGTTCCTCTCGCTGCTTCTCACGTGAGTGGCATCGCCATGGTGGCTCGTCACACAGGGATTGCAGCGGGCCATGCCAGAACCTGTCATGATCGCCGTTGTGCCGCTCGACGTGGTCGGCGACCGTGGCGACCGTCGACCTGCCTGCCTTGCGGCAGGTCGCGCATAGCGGTTCGGCTGCGAGTTGCTGGGCTCGGCGCTTCTGCCATCTCGCTGTCTTGTACCAGCGTCTCCATTCCTGTTGGTCGCGGGCGCGGTCGTACTGGCGGCGTTGCTGCTGCCGTGAGACTTGACCAGCAGGGCGGTGGCGTGGTGGCTTGTGGGGCATGGGCTCAGGCAGCATGGAGGGGGCTAGATGTCTACAGCGTTACCGATCTCACGTGAAAGGAGTTGGTTGCGTCGCATCTGGCGCGTAGGCGCTGCACCGATGCTTGCTTCAGCAGCAATAGCCGACTTCCTGACACCGCTCGCGCCGTTTTCTGAATACCTTATGTATGTAAGCGCCGCGATTGCGGCCGTCCTCTTGCTTGCGTCATGCCGTACTAGCAGCCCTCTGCATGCGTTCGTGGGCCGGATAGCTGAAGCTGACGATCCCCACGAACAGACAATCGTCATGCGTGCTGCCGGTGCGTTTTTTGCGGTGTGCCTCTTGGTTTTCGGTGTGCTTTTTCTACTAACGTCCCGATCTGATGCGCAAGTCGGCGTGTTAGCTGAGAACGTCGTGCCAGTCGCCCTGCTACAAGAGCAAATCGGCCTTTCAAACGACTCTCTTTCAAATATCGAGCGAATCCTGAAAGAAATGAATGAAAGGTCTCAGGACCCTCGCGCGCTACTCCATGCTCGTGGGGTCTCTTGGTCAACGAAATCTCTGTCAGACGCCATACTTGCTCATGACCTTGAAACTGTAGGCCAATTTATCGATGCTGGCGCTCCGCATACGTTTATTCACTCGGCGCTGACGCTGCCGGGTGAAGGCAACTGGAACACTACCATCCAATTGCTTTTTACGGACTACTTTCGTCGCGGTGCACCTGAAACGTTCGAGATGCTCGAGTTCCTAGTGGAGAAGGGCGTGCGATTTGATGGGTTACTCGGACATGGTCGTTATAGCGGCCGCCCCTACACAAGCATAGCATCGGGATACTATCTAATCGTCAGCCCTTCGATGAAGGATTTCAAGGAGGATGGGAGTTTGATGACCTACGAAGAGCAGGACCATTCGCAGCCCGATCATCTGCGCTTCCTCAAGCTGATGGATTTCCTGATTCAACACGGCTCGCCCTGCTGGCCAAGAAGCGCTGAAACCTCTGGCATGTCGGGCAATGGTAATTGGCCACATTGCGATTCAGTCCAACAAGTGCTGGCCGGAATCGATAAAGAGATTTTAGCAGTTATACAGTAGGCACATCGGATGTATCCGCTTGCCTTCAAAAGGGGGCTCCGACACTGTCTGCCGAGCGATGGAAACAAAAAACCCGCCTCAGGGGCGGGTGTCTGAACTCCGGGCGCGCGAACCACACCCGCACGCATATCTCCTCAAAAATGGTTGCTTGTCAACCGGATGCTGGGTGCAACAGCTTCTGGTCATTATGTGATGGTACATAAGTTATTGATCTAAATAACATATTACTCATCAAGCCCTGTTTCGCCTCCATTGACCCAAAGCGGCGTGGATGTCCTTATATGGGTTTGACCTCCCGCGCTTGGTGTTCAGTGGATTCGCCGGCGGCGTGAAAACAAGGTCATCAGGATCGCGCTCTACCGCCGATCTATCAACATCAACGAAGGCGCCGGGGAGACCACGCGCGCCGAGTTCAGCCCGAAGCGCCGCAAGCTCTTCCTTCGTCTCCATCGTCCGCCCTTCGATCGGTTTCCCGATGCGGCGGATCGCATGCACCGTCGCAGAAGATCACGAGGCCCTTGTTCCACTCCGTCGGCGCGCCGTGCGCTCCGCCCCCATCCTCAGCGCTCCGCTTGCAGCGTGGCGTAGCGCTCGCGCGGCGGTCGGGCGTCGACTTGGAGGTTTTCCGGCTTGACTTGGCACTTCCCGCCGCGGGCGTCGCCGGCAGCGCGCCCTGTATCTGCTGGAGCAGCGTGAAGCACGATGCGCCCTTCGGCGGGAACTTGAACCGCGTCCCGGCTAGCTGCTGCGCCATGAACGCCGCCTGACGCTCGGTCTTGAACGCGGTGGCGTCCACATGATGACGGTCAAGCCATGACCGCAGCGGAGCGAGGGATTCAGGGAACGTGTATGTCACCAGCCTTCCCCCCTCAGATTTTGTGAGCCAGGTGGACGATAGCCGCAGTGCCGGCCGCAATCAGCACCAGCATCACGGCCGCGAAGCGCGTCGCCCACGCTGGCGTGTCGTCCTCGGGCGGCTCCCAATCGCGCCCGGTCTTCGTCCAGTCGTCATCGGTCATTCGCCGTGAACCCTCCTGGTCCATGCCCAATCGGCCGTTTGCTCCCCCTTGCTGATCGGGTCGCCGCTGTGCCGGTCGATCCAGCGCCAAGCCTCCGAACTGGTCTCGAAAGGACCGGCGAGGACGGAGCCGCCGGCCACAACCTGCCAGCGGCCATCGTCGGTGCGGACGGCGGTCATGTCGCTGCCTCCATTGCCTCGACCTCGTTGCGGATGCGCGCATATTCTCGAATGGCCGTATCGCGGGCGTAGATCAGTTGGGTGTTGATCTCTTCGATGCGCGCGAGGATGTATCGAAGGCCCGTTTCATCGGCGGTTTCGACGGACCTTCTCAGGAAGTCCAACTCGGGGCGCAGCGCGTCTACCTCGGCTTGGAGCTTAAGCGCTCGCTCCAATTCGTCGCCACCGTCGAGAAGATCGAGGGCTTGCGTCACGCTCAAATGCGACACGCTGTCGTTTTTGCCCGCGATCGAGTCCCAGTTTTTCGCAACCTTCATGTATCGCTGCGCAGTGCGCATGCCGCCCCGAAAGTTGGCTTTGATCCAGCCGGACCATTCGCCGTGAGCTACAAGGGACTTCGCCTCGATAAGGGCTTCCCCGGCCTGACGGGCGGTATCTGCTGCGATGCGCAACGCGGCCACGCAAGCGTCGTGGTGGGTGTTGGCTACCTCCGCCAGCACAGGAAGGCGGTTGCTCATGCCGCACCGCCCGGCCGCTGATCCTGATAGGAACGGCGCTCCAACTCGCGTTGCACCGCTCGGGCGAAGCGATCGACAATCGCACGGCACTCGGCATCGGGGATGCCGCAAACGATGTACCGCGCATACAGGCGGCGGCACTCTGTCTGCCACCACTTCGCACCGGCCTTCGCGTCTCGACGCTCCAGATTGATCGCGGCGCGCTCGATCGCGACGACCTCAGCCTCTACGGGAAACGGGATCACGTTCATGCTGCGCTCCTCCTGATATGAGGCGGTGGCGATAACGGCACAAAGCGCCGGCGGCTCCCATGAGGCTCCGCCCCTTGGAACCCCGCTGGGGGATGATCCCCCAGACCCTCACCACGCGCTGCGCGCGCGGCTGGATGGCTGAGAAATGGCAGGGAAGCAGGTCCGTCGCTTTTCCCTATTCCGGGTGGCACAGGTCCGTCGCTTTTCCCTATTACTTCTATTCGCGACACACTTGTGCCAACCTCGGGCTTGCCCTTCCGATACCAAGTGCGGCGGGACATCCCCAGCGCCTCCCATGGCTTCGCCGTCGAGATGGATTGCGCCACGTAGGACTCGCGGTCCTTCATGCCAGCGGCCCGGCGCTCCTGCTCCCGGCGCTTGCGATCACGCTCCTTCTTCCTGCCCTTCATGAACTTCGTCCGGGCGGACTTCTTCATGTCGGCGGCGCCGATCGTTTTCAGCTTCAACGCCAGCCGTTCGGACATGGTGACGTGCAAGAGACCGGCCACGCCGTCTGCGCGCATCATCCGCCGCCGCTTCGACGCCTCGGCTATGATCGGCACCAGATCGGCATCCGTGGCCCATGGGGCGAAGACGCGGCACCATGAGGCTATGTCCTGCCCCGCAAGCGAGAAGGCGGCTACGCGAACGAAGTCCAGCGCGGTCTCCCGGTCGTCGGTCCCGGCCGGGTCAGGCACCGGCCCGTCGAAGCGGCGGCGGATCAGTGCCTCAATCTCGCGTAGGCGAAGCATCTCGACTGAGAACTGCCAGCCCTTGCGAGAGTGCTTCTTGTGGGGCGGCTTCTTCTCCCAGCGCAGATCGCGCAGGATGACCTTGCCCAGCATCAGATGTCCGGTGCCGTCCGCGTTCTTTTTCAGGTGGGCTTTGCTCATCGTCAGTGCCCCCGCTGCTCGGCGGCGTTCGCGTGGCGTATCGCTTCCACGGCCTGCCGACAGGTCAGATTGAAACGGGCGCGAAGCTCGGGAACGACATGCCCGCCCCGATCGCGGAGCGCCTGCCGGTTTTCGACATACCAGCGCGCCGCCGCGAAGATGGATTGCTCGGGGGCGCTCATGAGTTCACCCCGTCGCAAAGGCCGTCCCGAAGGTGGTTCAGATCGGCCATTGCCGCTTCAAGCACCGCCCATATGGAGAACAGGGCTTGCTCGTCCTGCCAGCCCTTGTTGTCGGGCGACAGGGCAAGGTGGGCCGTGCGCAGCTTGTCCCGCGCGCGGTCGAGGAGGTCGATATCAGCGACCTTCGTGGCCGGAATGGTGCAAATGCTCATGACCGCACCCCCGTAGAGCCGAGGGCGCCGACGTCGGTGGACAGGCCGTCCAGTTCTTCGGCATGATCTCGCATCATCCGCACCGCGCCATCCAGCGCCAATCGGATTTCATGGAATCGCAGATACTCCTCCGAGGTGCTGTTGTACGCGCACGCACGCGCCGTCTTGGAGATGAAGTGCAGAAGGTCGGCTAGGTCGTTCGCCTCGACGCTGGTGCTGTAGATCACCTGTGCAAGCGCGGCGGCTCGACCGGGCGCGGCTGTCGTGGTATGCGTGGCCTTGTTCATTTCCTGATCCTTCTCGGGGTTCGGTTGAACATGGCTCGACCGGATGGCAGTCCGCGTCGGGCCTTTCTTTTGGGTGGTGGCGCTCATGCGGCCGCCTTTTCCGCTGTAGAGCGGACGGGCTTGGAAAGCCGCTGTTCGGCCCATGCATCAAGGTCTTCCGGGCGATAGAGCGGGATGCGCCCGGAGTACTGCATGACAGGCCCGCCGCCGATCGAGGCGAGCTTGTCCAACGTCTTCACGGCAATCGGGATACCGTGCTTCTCTGCGAGATATGCCGGCACCTCGGATCGGCGCAGGCGAGGACGTTCATTGTCCATTTGTTTACCATCTCCAATGTTTTCGATATGGCACTTTCTGCCATGCTTGATGCCGGCTGGGGAAAACGATGGCGAAGAAGCAACTTGTGAAAGATCAAGACAAATTCATCGTGCGCCTTCCGAAGGGTATGCGCGATCGCATCAAAGCCCGAGCGGAACGCGCTGGCATGTCGATGAATGAGGCTATCGTCTTTGTGCTGGAGCAGCACTTCCCAACACCAACCACAGTTGAAGAAAAGATTAATGAGCTAGCGGAAATGCTCTCGATCCTCAAAGGCGATAATACCTATGAAGAGGTCGACTATCTAGTCTCAGAGATTCACAACGCCATTGTCGATATCTACAACGGCACGGCCAAAGCGCCGCCGAATTTCGAGAAAGCGGTCTCCGAACGATTCGAGCAATGGAAGGAAAGGGAAGCGGAGCACGCAGCCGAAAAGACCTTCGACCCCTTTGACGATCAGAACTGGCCTGAAGGATGGACGGACGCCGACGCCGCAAGCAGCCCGGATAATGATGTCTTCGATGACGACGGCAAGAAGACCTAAGCCCGCCTCGGCATCTCCAGCACCTTCCCGCTCTCCCCGGTCATCTGCCGGTAGACTTCGCTCGCCACCTTGTTCGCAGCGGCCACCAGCACCGAATCAAGCCGGTGGACATATCGGCTTGTGACGGTCCCCGCCGCGTGCCCGAGCAAGGCCGCGATGGTGCTTTCGGCAAAGCCCAGGTCGCCGGCCACGCTGGCGTAGGAGTGGCGCATCGTGTGCGGCGTGACGCCCTCCAGTTCGGCCCGCTGCATGAACCTCACCCATGCCCCCGACAAGCCGTTGTAGTGCTTCAGCGCGCCTTGCCGAAGGGCAGGGAGGACGTAGGGATTGCCGGGAACGCGAAGCGCCTTGCGCAGCACGTCGAACGCCTCCTTGCCGATCGGGCGCACCGATGGCCCGCTCTTGCTGTCCTCCAGCCGGAAGCACTGGCCTTCCTCGTCCACCTCGGACCAGCGCAGCGCGGAAATCTCCCCGAGACGGCATCCGGTAAGCGCGAGGAGCCACGCGCCGGTCACGGCCTGCGGAGTGTCGTATTCGGCGGCATCGCCGCTCAGCGCCTTCCCCAGCGCCCTGTATTCGTCCGCGACAAGGCGACGGGTCCGAACGCCATCGGCGGGCAGCTTGACGCCCTGAGCCGGGTTTGTGGGGATGATGCCCTCATCAACGGCGAAGGTCAGAATCCCCCCGAGAAAGCCCGTGGTGCGCGCTGCCGTCCCGGCTCCACCCGTCACCAGCACCCGGTTGCCGTTCTTGCCGGACCTGTCCCGCCGCGCTGTCTTGCCGGCGGTCACGTCTCGCACGAACTTGGTGATGTCCGCGCGGGTGAGGTCGATCACCAGCTTGTTGCCGAGAAGCGGCTTGATGTGGCGCGAAATCCGGCCGCGGTCGATTTCGATGGTGGATGCCTTCTTCGGCCGGTTCTTCCGCCTGCCGAGTATCAGGCCCTTCTCAGCCGCCTTCATGTACTGATCGCACAGTTGCGCCACGGTGAGCGATGGCCGGCGAACGGGTCGCACAGGCGGCATGATGCCGGCTGGAGCATCTTGCAGGCCGGGAAATCGTACGGCGTCACGCGAATGCGGCCGGGGAAAACAGGCTGGAGCAGCGGATGCCGCGTTCGTCAGAACGCCCGCCGCGCTAGCGGAAGCGGAAAGGAAGCCTTGCGGGGCGGGAGAGGGAGGCCGATTTCGCGGGGCGGGCATGCCCGGCGCTCATGCGCCTGCCGTCCATGCTCCCGCCGCCCATGCTCCCGCCGCCCATGCTCCCGCCGCCCATGCTTCTGTCGCCCATGCTTCTGTCGCTTGTGTGCCCCGCCTTCGTGGCTCAGGCCTGCGCGGCATCATGAATGCGCGCGCGACAAAGATGCGTGGCGGGACAAGAATGGCGAAGGAACCCTCGCAAAGGCAGGATATGGCCCGGCCCGTGAGCCTGGCGGGAACATCGCCATATCCCGGTTTCGGGAATAGGCAAACCTCGACGCGCATCGCGCCGTTTGCGGTTCGCTCCCCGGTGCTCCCGCCCGTGCTCCCGGTCGTGTGCCGGGTTGGCGTTCTTGCACACGCCGTCCGAGCCCGTTTGCGGCTTTCGGGCGGCGTGCTTTGGAAAACAAGACCTGTTCCCGGCGGGAAGCGGCATGCGGCGTCGCGGGGAAGCCATGCGCCTTCCGCCGGAAGGAGGCTTCAGCGCTTGCGTCCCAGCCCGGTCTTCTTGGCCAGCGCCGAGCGCGCGGCGGCATAGCTTGGCGCCACCATCGGATAGTTGGGCTCGAGGCCCCACTTCTCGCGATACTGCTCGGGCGTCAGCCCGTAATGGGTCATGAGGTGCCGCTTCAGCGACTTGAACTTCTTTCCGTCCTCGAGGCAGACGATGTAATCGTCGAACACCGAGCGCTTCGGATTGACGGCGGGCTTCTGCTTCTCGACGGGCGCCTGTTCGGCTACGGTTCCGACGCGGCCGAGCGCGGCATGAACCTCGGCGATCAGGTTCGGGAGCTCGGTCGCCGGCACCGGATTGTTGCTGACATAGGCCGAGACAAGGTCAGCCGTCAGCTCGAGAAGAATATCCTGATTTGCAGTAACTGTTTCGGAGTTTTCCATCGTGAGGCCCTGGGAGTGAATATCCGGAATGGACGATGCAAGTTCTGCCTCGCCAAACGGCACATATGGACGCCTTGTTTCGCTGCGCCTTCGAATCGTGCCATCGCGGCATAAATGGTCCTAATCATATAACAAGTCAATCAATTTCGTGAAAAGAGAGTGATAAGGATAATCTCGTGTCGATTTGATTTGCGTTCATCTTCCGTAAAGACGTGTGCGATAGCGAATATCAATCACAAGTTGTTGCAATTCGAAATGTGGCTGAATGTTGCTCGGAAATAATATTAGGTACCGCAAAATTATCGCCGGGTAGTCCGGCCGAGGTTTCTGTGATCGGCCTCTGTGCAATTCCGGCTCCAGCCGGTAAGGCGGAGGCGGCCGGTGCCCTCGCGCCGCCTCGCCTTGCAGTTTGTGACCATCGAGGAGCGCCCGCTTCATGTCCAGCATTATATTGTTTCCCGCCATTCCCGCTCCCCAGGCCGCGCGGCATCCGCTTACCGATGTCCGGCACGGCATCGAGCGCGGCGACGACTACTCATGGTTGAGGGCCGGCAACTGGCAGCAGGTGTTCCGCGATCCGTCCGTGCTCGATCCCGAAATCCGCGGCCATCTGGAGGCGGAGAACGCCTATCAGGAAACGCTGATGGCGGATACGGCCGCGCTGCGCGAGGCGCTGTTCCAGGAGATGAAGGGTCGCATCAAGGAGGATGATTCGAGCGTGCCGATGAAGGACGGTCCGTTCGCCTACGGCACCTCCTACCGCCTCGGCGGCCAGCATCCGCGCTTCTTCCGCACGCCGAGGGACGGCGGCGAGGAGACGATCCTGATCGACGGCGACGCGGAAGCCGAGGGCAAGGCCTATTTCCGGCTCGGCGGCGTCGACCATTCCTCCGATCACCGGCTGCTTTTGTGGAGCTGCGACGACAAGGGCTCGGAGTTCTTCACGCTCAAGGTGCGCGACGCCGCAACCGGTTCCGACCTTGCCGACGCGGTTCCCGACACCGGCGGCTCCGGCGAGTGGGACGCGGCCAATGAAGGCTTCTTCTATACCAGGCTCGACGACAACCATCGCCCCTCGCGCATTTTCCATCACCGGCTGGGCGATGATGCCGCCGTCGACCGCCTGGTCTACGAGGAGGCCGATCCCGGTTTCTTCATGGATGTCGCCGGCACCCGGCTCAACGACTGGATCATGATCGGCATCAACGATCACGAGACCAGCGAATACCGGCTTCTGCCGGCCGGCGACCCGCAGGCCCGGCCGGTGCTCGTCAAGCCGCGCGAGGCGGGCGTGCAGTACGACCTCGAAGCCGGCGGCGAGGAGTTCTTCATCCTGACCAATTCCGGCGGGGCGAAGGATTTCCGCATCATGACCGCGCCGGCCGGCGACCCGCGCGAGGAGAACTGGACCGAACTCGTGCCGCACGAGCCGGGCCGGCTCATCCTGTCGATCCTCGCCTTCCGCGACTGGCTGGTGCGGCTGGAGCGCAAGGACGGCCTGCCGCGCATCGTCGTGCGCGAGCGGCAGGGCGGCGGCGAGCACACGATCGCCTTCGACGAGGAAGCCTATTCGCTCGGCCTGGCCGGCTCCTACGAATACGACACCGACATCATCCGCTTCTCCTATTCGTCGATGACCACGCCGGCGCAGGTCTACGACTACGACATGAGGACGCGCGCGCGCACGCTCCTCAAGACGCAGGAAGTGCCCTCCGGCCACGACCCGGACGCCTACGTCACCCGCCGGCTGATGGCCAAGGCCCCGGACGGCGAGACCGTGCCGGTCTCAGTGCTCTACCGCAAGGACGCGGCCCTCGACGGCTCCGCGCCGTGCCTGCTCTACGGCTACGGCGCATACGGGATTTCGATACCCGCCGCCTTCAACACCAACTGCCTGTCGCTGGTGGACCGCGGCTTCGTCTACGCCATCGCCCATATCCGCGGCGGCAAGGACAAGGGCTACGCCTGGTACGAGGACGGTAAGCGCGACAGGAAGGTGAACACCTTCACCGACTTCATCGCCGCCGCCCGCCATCTGGTCGCGGAAGGCTTCACCAGCCATGACCGCATCGTCGCCCAGGGCGGTTCGGCCGGCGGCATGCTGATGGGCGCGGTCGCCAACATGGCCCCGGCCGACTTCGCCGGCATCATCGCCGAGGTGCCGTTCGTCGACGTCCTGAACACCATGCTCGACGCCACCTTGCCGCTGACCCCGCCGGAATGGCCCGAATGGGGCAACCCGCTGGAATCGGAAGAGGATTACCGCACCATCGCCGCCTATTCGCCCTACGACAACGTGACGGCCCAGACCTATCCGCCGATCCTGGCCGTCGCCGGCCTCACCGATCCGCGCGTGACCTATTGGGAGCCGGCCAAATGGGTGGCGAAGCTGCGCGCGCTCAAGACCGGCGACGCCCCGGTGTTGTTCCGCATCAACATGGATGCCGGCCATGCCGGCGCCTCGGGCCGCTTCTCGCGGCTCGAGGAGATCGCCTACACCTACGCCTTCGCGCTCAAGGTGGTCGGCAGGGCATGAGCCCGGCTCAATAGGCGTTGGGGTGGGCGGGTATCGCCTTGAGATAGGCGGCGATGGCCTCGCGGTCTGATGCCGGAAGCTGCGCCATGTTGCGCACCACCGAGGCCATCGAGCCGCCGACCGAATCGAAATCGGGCGTGAAGCCGCTCTCGAGCAGGGCCGCGATCTCGGCCTCGCTCCAGTCGCCGATGCCGCCTTCGCCCGCGGTGATGTTGTCGATGTTGCCCTGGCCCTCGAAGGCGGCCGCGCCGGCCAGCCAGCGGCCCTTGTCCAGCCCGCCGATGGCGTTGCGCGGCGTGTGGCACTCGCCGCAATGGCCAGGCCCCTCGACCAGATATTGCCCGCGCGCGACCTGTTGCGACGGGTTGTCGAGTGCGACGGCCGGCTCGGGGTCGAGGTTGAGCAGCTTCCACAGGCCCAACCCGCGCCGGAGCGTGAAGGGGAAGCGCAATTCGTGCGGCCCGGCGTCGCCTTCCACCGCCGGCAGCGTCTGCATGAAGGCGTATAGGTCGGCCACGTCCTCGACCCGCATGCGGGCATAGGAGGTATAGGGAAAGGCCGGGTAGTAGTGCCGCCCGTCCGGCGACACGCCGCGCATCATGGCGTTGGCGAGGTCCTGCGCCGACCACCGGCCGATGCCGTCGCTTTCATGCTGCGAGATGTTGGGCGCGACGAAGGTGCCGAACGGGGTGGCGAAGCGCTCGCCGCCGGCGAGGACCAGCCTGTCCTGCCCGCTCGCGCCGGGGGCGGCATGGCAGGAGGCGCAGCCCGAGGCCCAGAACACCTGCTCGCCGCGTGTCGCGTCGCCCGCGCCCAGGGAGGCGAGGGCGGCGGCGTCGAGCCTGTCGGGCTGGGTCAGCAGCCAGAAGGCGACGCCGCCCGCCGCGACGAGCGCCGCGCCGGCAAGGGCGAGCTTGCGCAACGAAGCCATCGGAGCCTCGCGCCTGCGCTACTTGCTGCGGTAGTTTTCGTGGCACGAGCCGCAGCTTGCGCCGATCGGTCCGAACACCGCCTGGAAGGCGGCGAGATCCTGCGGGGCCGCCGCGACCGCCGCCGCCACCGCCTGCTCGTATTTCCCGTTCTCGGCCTTGAAGGCGTCGAAATCGGTCCAGATCGCGGCCGTCGCCTTGGTGTCGCCGCTGCCGCTGCCTTCCGGCCACAGCGCCTCGACATCGGCCGCCGCCTTGGCGTTGGCGTCGAGCCTGGCCAGCGCATCGGCGACCACGGCGGCGTCGAAATCGGCGTTGCCCTGGGCGACGGGACCGATGATGCGCAGCACGTCGCGGCGCTCCTCCATGTTCTTCTTGCGCTGCTCGATCGGGTCGGCGCTGACGCTCGCCACGGTGAGGGAAAGGGCGGCGGCGGCAAGGACGAACAATTTCATGGACATACTCCGTTGGCTGGCGGGTGCTGGCGTGAACGACGCAGGCGC
>ERZ869909.1552-NODE-1552-length-18218-cov-33.039965_pt1 | contig 18218 bp, 17 predicted proteins | sample MGYA00520892_ERZ869909 | MGnify/ENA primary metagenome ERZ869909 (study PRJEB32215, sample SAMEA104723947) | bioreactor metagenome | biome: bioreactor; feature: anaerobic bioreactor; material: water | place: China | collected 2015-03-12 ...
GCGCTGATCACCAAGCTCGGCTTCGTGCCGGTGCCGCGCTACCTGCCCCACCAGGAATTCTGGCTGGCCATCATCGCATACCTCACGCTGATGATCGGCAACCTCGTGCGCGGACTCTGACGCACAGCGATCCCGGTTCAAAAGCGCCGAAGACACAAAAAACGGCTGCACAGCAGCCCGGGGGCAAGAGTGCTTCCGGAAAAGTGGGAACGGGTTTTCCGGTAAGAAGCACGATAAAGCAAAAACTTAGAGCCGTTTTGCGATTCCACTAAAACCAGAACGGCTCAAGGCGACCCGCGGCGAGTGCCGCGGCCATCCACCGGCATCCGATCCCTTATCCGAAGTTTCTCGCAACTTGCGTACGAAAACCCTTACCAAGCGATCGGCTTGCGATCCCGGAAAAACCCGCCCGTCGGGCCGTCTGCCGGCAGGGTCGCGAGCCACACGGCCGTGTCGGCCCCTTCCTCGACGGTGCGCTCGGCGCTGGCCCCGCCCATGTCCGTCCGGACCCAGCCGGGGCACATCGCGTTCACCTTGATGTCGCCCGGACCGACCTCGGCCGCCGTGAGCCGCGTCAGCGCATTGAGCGCGGTCTTGGACATGCGGTAGGCAGGATATCCGCTGCCCATCTCGGCGAGTTGGCCCGCGGCGGAGGACACGTTGACGACCCGACCGTACCCCTGCTCGCGCATCGGCGGCACGGCGGCCTGGATCAACCGGATCGGCCCCAGCAGATTGGTTTCCATCGTGCGCCGCACCGTCTCCGACTTGAGATCGAAAACGCTGGCGTTGAAACCGCCCGGCGCGTCGATGAGGATCCCCGCGTTGTTGACCAGGATGTCGAGCCGCCCATAGAGCCGCTGCACCTCGGCGACAGCCTCGGCCGCGCTCTCCTCGCGGTCTACGTCGAGCGCCACGACCGGCACGTCGAGCCCCTCGGATTGCAGCGTCTCGGCCGCCTTGGCGCCGTCCTTCGGATCGCGCGCGCCGATCACCGCCAACACGCCGAGCCGGGCGAGTTGCCGCACGATCTCGAACCCGATACCCCTGTTCGCGCCCGACACGAGGGCGGTCCGAGTGACAGTCATCGACATCTCCTTGCGCGCAAATCATCAATGCGCTGCGAAACATTAGCCAAATCGCCGCGCCGCGCAACGCGGCTTGCGCATGGCGCCACGAGCATCGCTCTGTGTTCACGCACACATAAATCTGAAACGCAAAAGGCCGCCCAAAGATCGGGCGGCCTGATCAGTGTTCCGACTGGATGCTGCGTAGAGGCGCTCAGCGGCCCGGCGGATAGAGCCAGGACGGACCGATCGACCCGCCGCGCGTGGGCTGGGCAGCCAGGCCGTTATTGAACGAGCTGGGCGAGAAGTCGAAGCTGCTGCCGGACAGCGACTGGCCGACAGGCGGCATCAGAGAGCTCGCGTCCATATCGAGGTAACCGGCCGCCGGCCCCGCGTTGGACTTTGCCTGCGCACCGCCGGACTGGATCGCGCCATGGCTTTCGACCGTGAAGGCGAGTGCCGCATGGGGGGCAACCGCAACCATGGCGCCAAGCGCCGCCGAAAAGATCACCTGCTTCGCTGTCGAGTATCTCATTGCCAACCCACCGCAAATTTCTGGCTTTGAAGCCAAGATGATATCTGAATCGGGGCTTTCAAAGGGCAAACCTAGCCCCTGCCCTGCAAATTGACAGCAATTCCCGAGCCTGTGGCTCTGGCGCCACGCCGCTCAGCGGCCCCGGCTGCGGGAGCCGTCCGTGGGACAGTAGTCCATGGCGACGGGTGTCCCGGCGAGCAGGCGGCAAACCTCGTCCTTACGGGCCGGGTTCGCCCGGACTTGCGCACCCGTCACCTTCATCCCGCGCTTGCGGCCGGCCTCGGCCAGGTACTCGTCGTTGCAATAGGGCGTGGAGATCCAGCCGCCGTCCTTCGTGGCCTGGAACCCGTCCTTGCACGTGATCCGGGCCTTGGCCGGTACGGAAAGCGCGAGCGGAAGCAGGGAGAAAAGACTGACGGCCAGAAAGACCGCGAGAAAGAGGTTGGACATACCGATCCTCCGGTGAGCGATCCACGCATATCTTTTCCAGGTGGTCACCACGAGCCACGAGCGCAAGACGGCGGCGACAGAGACCGGCCCCAAGACGGGTCACATGACCGGCCCCGTCTGCCCTTCCCTCTCCATGGTCCGCACGCCATATTCCGCCCATGGCATCACCTCCGAAAAAAACCGCCGGTCCCAAGGCGCCGCGCCCCTCGCGCGGGCGCTCCGGCAAGCCCGCCGCCCCGCCGGTCGAAACCCAGGCCGGCACGCCGGGCTTCGGCGAGGCGCCGCAGGCGGCCTTCACGGCCTCTGGACCGCTGGGCGCGTTCGCCCCCGCCTATTTCGCCGACCAGGCCCGCGCGGACGCCGAAGCGAAGGCGAAGCCGGACCTGCCGGCCCTGCGCCAGAGCGGCCCGCGCCCGCCACGCGCGGCCGCGGGCGAGAGCCTCGGCGACAGCCTGAACGCCATCCTCACCCGGCCCAACGAGCGCACCGACCGCGCCAGGGAGATCCTGGCGCGTCAGCCGATGATCGCCGCACATCCGCTCGTCTCCGGCAACATGCCGATGTTCATGCCGCATCGCCCCGAGCGTCCGGAGAAGAGCGAGGGCGGCGTCGCGTTCAAGCTCGTGTCCGAGTTCGAGCCCCGCGGCGACCAGCCGGCGGCCATTGCAGAGCTGGTGAAAGGCGTGCGCGACCGCGAGCAGACGCAGGTGCTGCTCGGCGTGACCGGCTCCGGCAAGACCTTCACCATGGCGCAGGTGATCTCCGAGACCCAGCGCCCGGCGCTCGTCCTCGCGCCGAACAAGACGCTCGCGGCCCAGCTCTACGGCGAGATGAAGAGCTTCTTCCCGGAGAACGCCGTCGAGTACTTCGTCTCCTACTACGACTACTACCAGCCGGAGGCCTACGTCCCGCGCACGGACACCTACATCGAGAAGGAAGCCGACATCAACGAGCAGATCGACCGCATGCGCCACGCGGCGACACGCGCCCTGCTCGAACGCGACGACGTGATCATCGTCGCCTCCGTCTCCTGCATCTACGGTATCGGCTCGGTCGAGACCTACACGGCCATGACGTTCGCGGTGAAGGTGGGCGAGCGCCTCTCGCGCGACCAGCTCCTGGCCGACCTCGTCGCGCTGCACTACAAGCGCAACGACGCCGCCTTCGTGCGCGGCAGCTTCCGCGCGCGCGGCGACACCGTGGAAGTCTTCCCGGCGCACTACGAGGACCGCGCATGGCGGATCTCCCTGTTCGGCGACGAGGTGGAGAGCATCGTCGAGTTCGACCCCCTGACGGGGCAGAAGACCGATGATCTCGCACTCGTAAAATTCTACGCCAACTCGCACTACGTGACGCCGAAGCCGACGCTGCAGCAGGCGATCAAGTCCATCAAGGCCGAGCTCAAACAACGCCTCAACGAGTTGTACGACACAGGAAAGCTGCTGGAAGCCCAGCGCCTGGAGCAGCGCACCGTCTTCGACATGGAGATGATGGAGGCGACGGGCTCCTGCGCCGGCATCGAGAACTATTCGCGTTATCTGACAGGCCGCAATCCAGGCGATCCGCCGCCGACGCTGTTCGAGTACCTGCCCGACAACGCGCTTGTGTTCGTGGACGAGAGCCACGTCACGATCCCGCAGATCGGCGGCATGTTCCGCGGCGACTACCGGCGCAAGGCGACGCTCGCCGAATACGGCTTCCGCCTCCCCTCCTGCATGGACAACCGCCCGCTTCGCTTCGAGGAATGGGACGCCATGCGCCCGCAGACGGTGGCGGTCTCCGCAACGCCTGGCAGCTGGGAGCTGAACGAGACCGGCGGCGCGTTTGCCGAGCAGGTCATCCGCCCGACGGGCCTGATCGACCCCGTTGTCGAGGTGCGCCCCGCGAAGAGCCAGGTCGACGACCTCCTGGACGAGGTGCGCCAGGTCGCCAAGAAAGGCTACCGCGCGCTCGTCACCACGCTCACCAAGCGCATGGCCGAGGATCTCACCGAGTACATGCACGAAGCGGGCATCCGCGTGCGCTACATGCACTCCGACATCGAGACGCTGGAGCGCATCGAGATCATCCGCGACCTGCGCCTCGGCGCGTTCGACGTGCTGATCGGCATCAACCTGCTGCGCGAAGGCCTCGACATCCCGGAGTGCGCGCTCGTCGCCATCCTCGACGCCGACAAGGAGGGCTTCCTCCGCAGCGAGACGTCGCTCGTGCAGACCATCGGCCGCGCCGCGCGCAACGTGGACGGCCGCGTGATCCTCTACGCCGACACGATCACCGGCTCGATGGAACGCGCCATGGCCGAGACCGACCGGCGCCGCGAGAAGCAGCTCGCCTACAACGCCGAGCATGGCATCACGCCGGCGAGCATCAAGCGCAACATCCAGGACGTGCTGTCGTCGGTCTACGAGCAGGACCACGTAACGGTCGACGCGGGCCTCGCCGATAGCCCGGCCGTGGGCCACAACCTCACAGCCGTGATCGCCGACATGGAACGGCGCATGAAGGACGCCGCCGCCGACCTCGAGTTCGAGACCGCCGCGCGCCTGCGCGACGAGATCAAGCGCCTGCGCGAGACGGAGCTTGCCATCTCCGACGACCCGCTCGCGCGCCAGACCGATGTCGAGAAGCGGGCCGGCCGCTTCGAGGGCGACCGCAAGTACGGCGAGAAGGCCAACATGCCCTCTTCTGGCAAGCACCGGGGTCCCCCCCCTCCCAGCCTCCCCCACAAGGGGGGAGGAGGACCGTCGGAATCCGACGCTCAACGCGGTTCCCCTCCCCCTGGTGGGGAGGGGGCAGGGGTGGGGGGAAGCCCGCCGTCGCGGATTTCGAACTCCTACGAGCCCGTGCAGCCGACCTACGCGCAATCGTCCTCGCGCGTCCGCAAACCCTCGCTCGACGACATGGGCCCCGGCACCGACCGTCCGGTTCCGCGCCGCCCCGACGTCGATCCGCGCACCAAAGCCGGCGCGTTCGGCGAGAACGTGCGCGGCCCGCACAAGCCGACCTTGGACGAGATGGGCCCGCACGCGTCGCTGCCGGTGAAGCAGAAGGCTACGCAGTTGCCCAAAAAGCCGGATCTCACGGCCAAGCCGGCCCGCACCGTCGAGATCGAGACCGAGGGCGAGCAGAAGCGCCGCAAAGGCCGCGCCCGCAAAACCGGCCGGCCGGGGGCCTAGGCTCCAAACCCAATCAGGATGGTATCACGACGCGAGGGCTTTTGTTCGGCTGGCAGGACCAAGGTCGCCGCAAACCTCTATGGTTTGCAAGACCTTGGGACGCACCAGACGGGCGAAAGAACCGCGCGGCTCCGCCGTGAGACGAGATTGGCCGATGGCGGCGTCGTGCTGAAAGCACGCCTCTGGCGGCGTCGTGCTGAAAGCACGCCTCCGGCATGAAACGCTCGACCGATGCGTAGGCATCGCTCTTCGCGCTTCCCCTGCCCCTCGACCAATCTCGTCTCATCGTGACGCCATCCTGATTGGGTTTGGAGCCTAGACCATGATCGCTTCGGACCCTGGCCGCTCCGACCGGCGCGCCGCCGACCCGGCGCGGCGTGAATCGGCAGCGCGGAGAAAGTCCGAAGCGTGATAGTCGGTCTCCCCAAAGAGAGAGAGCGAGATCTCGATTCAATCGAAACGGATCACGCTCCAGGGTCACGCAGCGACAGCGACAGCCTCACGCTGCATCAGCCGCTCCCGCAGCATCAGCGCGTAGAGCACCAGCACGCACGCGATGATCAGCTCTTCGAGCTCGCTGTGCCGGATCGCCAGCAGCCAGTGATCGCTGCCCCCGCCGGATGCCAGGCTCCGGATGCCCTTGGTGGCGAACACCAGCGCGGCGGGGAACATGAGGCGGCGGTCAGGCCACAGCACGGGCGGCACCACGCTTTGCAGCAAACGCACGGGGTACCGCCACCCGAGCGGCACCAGAATGCACGCCACGATCAGCCACGTATTCATGATCGCGCGCGGCAGGCGGTTGAACAGCAGCGGCCACGTGTTGTGGAGGTTTCCCTCGTTCTCGTGGTTGTGCTCGAGGAAGTAATCGGGCGGCGTCCAGCCGAGATAATGCTGGCCCCAGTTCAAGTCCTCTCCCGCGAAGAAGATCATCGCCGCGACGAAAAGCCAGAGCCAGATCTTGAGCTGCCATTCGAGCGGCCGCGCGGCGCGCGCGAGGATCAGCGCGACGAGCACCGCCGCCGAAAGCGTCAGCAGCCCGGTGACGCTTTCGCGGATGCTGGTGTGCGAGTCGAGCACCACCCGCTTGATCTCGCCGCCCGTGTAGCCGGCTGCCAGCGCGGCCCCGAGCAGCGCGACCGGCGCGCCGATGTGCAGGAGCCAGAACCCGAACGAACGATCGCGCCAGTAAAGAACCTCGGACCCGGTTCCAGCCATGCCATCTCCCCTGCGAGGTAAGACACCGCGACGGGCCACCGGCCGCTAAAGCCGTAAAGCCACACGTCGCAAGCGTCATTGTTTCATAAAACCGGCAAAATGATGCATCGGCCCGGCTGCCGCGTCACCCGAAAATCGCGCCCTGGAACGACGTTTCACCTGCCAAAGCATCTTGACGCGAAGCCCCGCGCCGCAGACCGTGGCCCCGTCCATACAAATTTTGAGCCGGACATGCAGGGGGGAACGAGCATGGGCAGAATCGGGCGCGTCTTTTTCACGGGGCTGCTGGCCGCCCTGCCATTGCTGCTCACCATCTTCGTGACCGTCTGGCTGCTCTCGCTCGTCAACCAGTATCTGGGCCCGGGCAGCGGGTTCGGCCGCTTTCTCACCTCCCTCGGCTTCGGGGTGGAGACGTCGGAGCTCGCGCCGTACCTGATCGGCCTCGGCGTGATCGCCGCCGCCATCTACGCGCTTGGCCTGCTCGTCCACTCGCGGATCGGCGCCTGGGTTTCGAGCCTTTTCGAGCGCGTCATCCGCCGCATCCCCTTGGTGTCGAACGTCTACGATCTCTCGAACCGTTTCGTCTCCATCGTCGACACCAAGAACGGCGACAGCCTGAAGAGCATGAGCCCGGCATGGTGCTATTTCGGCGGCAAGCCCGGCGCGGCCGTGCTCGCGCTGCTCCCCTCGAAAACCCCGATCGACATCGGCGGCACGAACTACGTTCCGGTCCTCGTGCCGTCGGCGCCGGTGCCGTTCGGAGGCGCGCTGATCTACGTCCCCGAAGCCTGGATCGAACTCGCGGACCTGAAGATCGACGACCTGATGAGCGTCTACGTCTCGATGGGGCTCACGCCCCCGACGCCCGCCGCCGCGGCCATCGGACAGAGGGCGCCGGCGGCCTGATCCCGATCACGATCCGATTGCGCCGAGCGGGCGGCGATGGTTCGGTGCGATCCGCCCGCGGAAGGAACCCTCATCCGGCCGGCCTCGTTTTCTCCTGTCATCCCAGAGAAGACAGGAGACCTCTATGCCTAAGATATCGAAAGCAAAAATCCTGATCCTCGCCACCGACGGCTTCGAGCAGTCGGAACTCGAAGTCCCGCGCGACAAGCTGAAGGAGGCGGGTGCGCTGGTGCACGTCGTGGCGCCGAAATCGCGCCAGGACAAGGAGACGATCAAAGGCTGGAAGGGCAAGGACTGGGGCAAGCCGGTCAAGGTCGACCGCGACCTCCCGGACGCGTCCGAGTCCTTCTACGACGCCCTCGTCCTGCCGGGCGGCCAGATCAACCCCGACCTGCTGCGCGGCGACGACGAGGCGCTCACGCTCATCAAGGCGTTTCTCAGCTCCGGCAAACCCGTCGCCGCGATCTGCCACGCGCCCTGGCTCCTGATCGAGGCCAATGCCGTGCGCGGCCGTAAGGCCACCGGCTACAAGACCATCAAGACCGACCTCGTCAACGCGGGTGTCGACTGGCGCGACGAGCCGGTCGTCACAGACCAGGGCATCATCACCAGCCGCAATCCTGACGATCTCGACGCCTTCGTCGCGAAGATCATCGAGGAGGTCGAGGAAGGAAAGCACGACCGTGCGGAGCTCGCCGCCTGACCGGCGACGCGCCGTTCCTCTCCGTCTCGGCAAAAGCACCCGCCCCGAGGCGGGTGCTTTCTGTTCGTGCACGCTCATCCGTCGGCACACTGTGGGAACCGCTGCGACCGGCACGCAATTTACGTTGGGCCGCGATCAATCCTCCCGTATCTCTACGGACGCGAGCCGCAAGCGCGAATGGGAGAAGATCGAGTTTCGTAAAACGTCAGCACGCCGCGTGCCGGCGCGCGCGTTGCGCGCCGGGTCACGAGCTTTCCGCCAAGAACGGCACGCGCAGGAAAGGCGCGAAGGCGGTTCGAAACGCCTGGGTGCAAGGGCGGTCGCGCGGATGCGCGCGACCGATCCAGGCGAACGACGATCGTCGTCGCGGCTGCTGAATCACCGGCCCGTCGGGCCAGGTGCGGGGAACGCCAGTTCAGGAGATCCATAGGATGTCAGGACCCATCAGTTTCGTTCTCACGCTCCAGAAGCTCTACCCGTTCTGGCACACCGCCGAGCAGATCCAGGCCAAGCAGGAGCGGCGCCTGCGCACGCTCCTTCGCCATGCCGCAACCCACTCGCCCTACTACCAGCGCCGCTTCGCGAGGATCGACATCGAACGCTGCGCGCTCTCCGACCTGCCGACGCTGACGAAGGCGGAGATGATGGAGAATTACGACGAGCTCGTCACCGACCGGCGCCTGAAGAAAGCCGACCTCGGCGCGTTCGTCGACGATCCGAAGAACCTCGGCCGCTACTATCTCGGCCGCTACGGCGTGAGCCACACGTCGGGAAGCCAGGGACAGCCCGCGCTCATCGTGCAGGACCGCGACGCGCTCGCGCTGGTGTTCGCCGTGCAGTTCGCGCGCGGCACCAAGCTCAAGCGCCGCTTCCTTCCGCATCTGGGACGCGTCCTCAACCCGGCGCGCATGGCCGTTCTCACCATCAAGCCGGGCTTCTATCCGAGCGCGGCCGCCTTTGCCTATCTGCCGGGCTACCTGCGTCCCGTGTTCAAACTGATGCCGATCTCGGTTTCGGATTCGCTTGCGGAGAACAACCGCAAGCTCGAAGCCTTTCGCCCGCATTATCTCACGGGCTACGCGAGCGCGCTCGAAGCCTTCGGCCGCGAGCAGGAGGCCGGACGGCTGCGTCTCAAGGAGCTCGGCTGCCTGACCCAGATCACCAACGTCGCCGAGCCCCTGCCCGCCGACAAGGGCGCGTGGCTCGAAGAGGTGTTCGGCGCGCCCGTCGGCGACGAGTACGCCATGGGCGAGTGCCTGGTGCTCTCCTCCGGCTGCACGGCCGGACGCGGCGCCCACGTCAACGCGGACCTCGCCATCCTCGAGGTCGTCGACGAGAATTACCGTCCCGTGCCGCCCGGAACCGAAGGCAGCAAGGTGCTCGTCACCAATCTCTACAATCACGTCCAGCCGATCATCCGCTACGAGGTGGACGACCGCGTCACGATGGGCACCGCACCGTGCGGCTGCGACAGCGTGCTGCCCTACATCGCGCGCATCAGCGGCCGCAGCAAGGACCTGCTGTGGATCGAAACCGGCGGCGAGAAGCGCGAGCTGCCTTATTACGTCTTCCTGACCGGCCTGCATCACGTGCGCGATCTCGCCGAGCATCAGATCGTGCAGACCGGGCCACGAAACTTCCTGATCCGCGCCGTGCCGCAGAAAGGCCGCGACCTCGACCCTGCCCGCATCCGCCAGCTCGTGCAGGATTCCGCACAGGCGGAAGGCTTGGCCGGCGCCTTCGACTTCGACGTCGAGATTCTGGCCGAGCTGCCGCGCGGTCCGTCCGGAAAGATCATGCGCGTGAAGAACGAGTACGCGGCCATGGTCCACTCCTGAGCGTCCGCACGGGGTCGTTGTCGAAGCTGGCGGCCAATGCGCTTGTCGGGCGCGTCACCCGTCTATGGCACGCCGAAGGGCTGCGATATCGACCTTTGTCATCTGCATCATCGCAGCCATCGCGCGTGCATTTTGTTCGGGCGTCCCGCTCGCCATCGCATCCGGAACGCCGGACCAGTTGATTTGCCACGACAGGCCGAAACGATCCTTCACCCAGCCGCACGGCTGCGCCGTGCCGCCGTCCGTCAACGCGCCCCAGAGCCGGTCGATCTCCGCCTGCGTATCGCATCCGACGAACAGCGACGTCGCCTCGCTCAGCTGGAACGTGGGGCCGCCGTTGAGGGCCGCGAACTGTTGACCCGCAAGTTCGAACGTGACGACCAGCACGGTGCCCTCCGGCAGAGGCGCGCCTTTTCCGTAGTGCGTCACGCTGGTGATGCGCGCTTCGTCGAAGAGCGAGACGTAGAAGGCCGCCGCCTCCTCCGCGTTGCGATCGAACCAGAAGTAAGGCGTGATTTTTTGCAGCTTCGCCATGATGTCATCGGCTCCTGTTGTCCCGGGTCCCTCGCTTCGGCAGCACGCTGCGCTGCACACCCCAAGGACGTGCAGCGCACGCGAAGGCCGACACGGCATCCGACAGATTTTTGAGGCACGAGCCGCGGCACAGGGAGCAGCCTGACATTACAAAATTGAACCGGCTCAGTTCATCCGGTGTTCACGCACTCCATGGTTGTCTCCCCATTCCCGTGACTACATCCATGGGAGACATGCCGGACCAACGATGTCGAGGAGTGAAACATGCATTTAAAAGCTCTTGCCATCGCCGCCGCCGTCGCGGTCGGTGCAGCCCTGGCTCCCCAAATCGCAACCGCAGCCGCCCTTCCCGGAGGGGCGGGGAAAGCAGTCCAGTCCCAAGCAACTGAAAGCTCGGTGAAGCAGGATGTCCAGCGCAGGGGACGCCACTGGCGCCACCGTCATTGGCGTCATCGGCACCTTCACCGTCCCCGCGGCTTTGGCCGTTGTGGACACGTCCGCCGCGATTGCGCCCGCCGCTTCGGCTGGGGCTCGCGCAGCCATTATCGCTGTGTCGTCCGCCGCGGGTGTTGATCGCCAAGCCGACGGACATCGCGCCCGCACGATGCACGTGCGGCGAGACATGAGACAGGCTGCAGAAACAAGACAGCCGCGGCATTTGCCGCGGCTGTGTGCTGAGGTATCTCAGGTTTTCTCAGATGGAACCGGCGTTACTGCACCATCACCCGCGTGCCGTCGGAGCCCTTGGCCTCGCCGCCCGTGAGATCCCCGCAGCTCTCGCCGAGGTACTTGCCGGTCTGCGTAATGGTGCGCTTCACCGCCACCGACTGGCCGCGATGATCACCCGACGTCGTGCTCTCGATCTTGACGAGCAGCGCGGTCTGGAAGTCTCCGCTCATTTCCGTGCGGCCCTGCACGTCGCGGGTGTCGAACCGGCACGACATGTTCACGACGGTCTTATCCCCTTCCCGCGTGATGTCGTACTTGGTGCACGCCTGCTTGTGCTCGATCAGGCTCGCGATCACCGTGTTGCGCTCCATGTCCGCGTCGACGCACATGGTGAGCGTGCGGTCCACAGGACCCATGCCTTCGTCCATGGTCGTGGTGAGCTCCCACAGCCCGGCTTTGCGCTCTGGCAGGCTCGCCGTCTCGGCGAGCGCCACGCCCCCGACAGCACAAACACCGGCAATCCCCGCAAGCGCGAAGCCAACTGCGCCGAACCGCATGACCAAATCCTCCCGGTCGAATTACAACGTTATAGTGTTTCTTTTGCCGAACATAACCGCGTCTCGGCGCCGCGCAAGCGAAGAGTTTGGAGGATGTCCCGCCGCCGCGGGAACTGCTTGCATATCCGCCCTCAGATATCCGGGCTCAAGACGCAGCCGACCCTCCAAGCACGGCAAGGGCCGGAACCGGATCATAAAAAACAGCGTTTCCAGGTACATAGAAAAGAAGGGGTGAACGGATCGGTTGCACCCCCGCCACGCCGTGCGGTAAGCACAGCCTCGCCAGCCTCGTCCCAACCTGAGACACGACCGACGGTGTTGCCCGCCTACCACCGTTAATTTTAGCGCCGATGATAAGAGTGTTTTGGGAAGACGGGAGAATACTGGCGGGGTCAGGCCGGACATCAGATGTGAGAGGCTTCAACGTGATACGTACCCGTTTCGCCGTTCTTTCCGCTGCAGCCCTCGCACTTGCTGCGGGCGCGGCACCGGCCGCGAGCAGCTCTGGCACCTTCAACGCTCTCAACGGCGCATGGACGGGTTCCGGCAGCGTCCGCATGGAGAACGGCTCGACCCAGCGCATCAGGTGCCGCGGCTACTACACCGCGCGCTCGGGCGGATCTGCCCTCGGCATGGCGATCAATTGCTCCAACGCGTCGAACTTCAAGATCCACATGCGCGCGAACCTGACGAGCTCGGGCAACCAGATCAGCGGGTCCTGGGAAGAGCGCGAATTCAATCAGACGGGCAGCGTCAACGGGCGCGCGTCCGGAAACGGCTTCAACCTGTCGTTCAGCGGCGCGATCTCGGGCTCCATGGCCGTGACGCTGTCGGGCTCGCGCCAGACCGTCAACATCTCCACCGGCGGACCGGGCTTCACCGGCGTCAACATGCAGTTTGCGAAAAGCGGCTGACCGATAACGAGCCGGGCGTGGCCTCGACCGCGCCCGAGCGAAAAGGAGACGAAGAGACGATGACACGCCTCACCCTTCGCGCGATCCTGGCCCTGGCGATCTTCGCTGGCGCCGTTCCGGTTGCCGTCGTCTCGAGCGTCGAAGCCGAAGCGGGCGGCTGGCACTGGCTCGAGCGCCGGCCGGAAGGAAACGTCGCCGTTGCGAGGAGCCGCTTCGGAAACGGCACAGTCTCGGGCCCCGTGCGCGCGACGCGTGTCGGCTACGAGGTGAGAAAGCCGAACGGCACGTGGATCGCCTGCCGCAGAAGCTGCTCGGAGACGCTCCGCGTCGAGACCGTCGACTTCTACGAAAGCGTCGACGGCACTCCGATGGGTCTCGGCACGATCTCCCAGGAATGCGGCATCTTCGGCTGTCTCGATCTCCACATCGGCCGCGGGCGCTGAGCCTCGCCCCGCCGCCTCGGATCCGACGCCACGTCGCCTCACCTCAGAAACGGGTTCGACTGCCGCTCGGCCCCGATCGAGCTGACTGGACCGTGGCCGGGAATGAACGCGTAGTCGTCCCCGAGCGGAAAGAGCTTGGTTTTGATCGCGCCGATCAGCGCCTCGTGATCGCCGTAGGGGAAGTCCGTGCGCCCGATGGAGCCCTGGAACAGCACGTCGCCCATCAGGATGAAGCGCTGCGCATGGTTCACCAGAACCACCGATCCCGGCGAATGCCCCGGACAATGCAGCACATCGAACGTATGCCCGCCGACCGTGACCGTCTCGCCCTCGTCCAGCCAGCGGTCGGGCGTCACCGGCTTCGCAGGAAAGCCGTAGGCTTCGCCCTGCTTCGCGAGATGATCGAGCAGGAAGCGGTCCGCCGGGTGCGGCCCCTCGACCGGCACGCCGAGGCTCTTGCGCAAATCGTCCGCACCGCCCGCGTGGTCGATGTGCCCGTGCGTCAGCAGGATCTTCTCGACCTTGACCCCGACCTCACCGATGGCCTGCTCGATCCGGTCCAGGTCGCCGCCCGGATCGACCACCGCTCCGACCATGCTTTCGGTGTCCCACAGGAGCGTGGAATTCTGCTGGAACGGGGTGACGACGACGATGGCCGCCTTGAAGCCAGGGGTCTCGGCCGGGGGTGTGGTCATGCGCGCGCCGCCTCTTCGGTTCGATTTCGCTCCCGTTTAGAAGGTTTTGGCCCGCGCGGCCAGACCGGGCCAGCGACCCACCACCCTTTGCTCGCTCGCGGTGCCCGGATTTCGGGGAAAAGCCCAGCCCCGGCGCCGCAAAGCCACACGTGCCCCAAAAACACCTCCGTCAGGAATAAGGTTGGGCCCACTTCGTTGTATCCAACAGTCGCGGAGAGGGGACCGTGGTGGATGAAATCCGGTCGCGGATGATCGATCTGTTGCCGCGTCTGCGAAGATTTGCATTCGCTTTGACGGGCGATAAGGACAAGGCAGACGACCTCGTACAGGACACGTGCGAGCGCGCCCTCGCGCACCTGGACCAATGGAAGCCCGGAACGAGCCTCGATAGTTGGATGTATCGTATCGCGCAAAACATCTGGGTCGATCATCACCGCAGCCGCAAGAGTCACGGTGGCGAGAACACGCTCGACGAGGTCGAAAATCTCGTGGGCCAGGATGGCCGCAACGTGACCGAAAGCCGCCTCACGCTGGCGGCCGTGACCGAAGGCATCGGACGCCTTCCCGCCGAGCAGAAGGTTCTTGTCGCAATGGTCTGTGTGGAAGGCATCTCCTACAAGGAAGCCGCCGGCATCCTCGGCATCCCCATCGGCACCGTGATGAGCCGCCTGTCGCGCGCGCGCCAGACCCTTTACGCCTCGCTCATCGAGGCGCCGCAGCAGGCCGCCGAGCCCGTCCCCGCGCGTGCCGCATCTCGGGAGCGCTGACATGGGGCAAGTCACGGACGAAATCCTGATGGCCTACGCCGACGGCGAGCTCTCCCCCGAGGAGAAGGACGCCCTCGAAGCGCTGCTGACCCGCGACGCGACGTTGCGCATGCGGCTCGCGCCCTTCGTCGTCACCCGCCGCGAGATCGCCAGCACGTTCGAGCCGACGCTCGAAGAGCCGGTGCCCGAGCACCTCGTGGCCGCCGTTCTGCGCGCGCCCGTCCCCGCCCGCACGCCGGTGGCACCGTCTCCGGCAATCGAAAACTGGATCGCCCGCGCCGTCGCGGCGATCGGCACGACGCTCTTCCCGCACGGCGCCTCGTTCGCCACCGCGGCAAGCGTCGCAGTTCTGGTTTCGACCGGCGCCGTGCTGGGCGGCTGGCTCGCAGGCCCGTCCGCCCCGACCGAAGAGGCAGGCTTGATCGCGACCACCGGCTCCGGCCTGACGGCCAGCGGCACGCTCGCACGGGCGCTCGAAAGCACGCCGAGCGGAGCCGCATCGGCCACCGATGCGCGCGGCGCAGCCGTCGTCCCCGTGATGTCCTTCCGCCAGGCCGGAAGCGACGGCATCTGCCGCGAGTATCGCGTGCGGAACGCCGCGGGCGAGCCCGATTACGCGGGCCTTGCCTGCCGCGCGGACGATGGCGTGTGGCGCGTGGCCGTGCACGTGGAGACGCCGAAGGCGACGGCGGCGCAGACGCAAGCCGGTGGCACCTCCTACCAGACCGCGACCGGCCCCAACGCACCGGCCGTCGATGCCGTGGCCGATACGCTGATCTCGGGCGACGCACTTGGTCGCGACGAGGAAAAGGCGCTGCTCGAAAACGGCTGGCGCCCTGCCTCAAGTTAAAAACGCATCGAGCTGAAAACGTATCGAACGGAGGCGCGGCGCGCTCAGCTCAGTTTGGGCCGCTGGCCGCGCCCGCCCGGATCACCGCGTGCGGCGCGCGCCCTCCGACCTCGAGCACGCGGGCATCGAGCATCGGCGACGATGACGCCGGCGGCGCGCCCGCAACCGCCTCGCCGCCCTGGCGACACGCGTCGGGCGCCAGCGCCAGCCCCGCGCCGTAGATCGGATCGCGCCCGGGCGGTCCGAGGTCGCGCACCGCGAGATCGCCGAGCAGCGCGACACCCGCGCCTTCGACCGCCGCGTTGTAGGGGAGACGCCCACCCGCGCGGGCGGCCGCGATCGCCGTCACGAACGGCGCCGAAAACGACGTTCCGCTCCGCGCGCCCTGCTGGGCACCGGGAAGCGCAGTCAGGATATCGACGCCGGGCGCCGCCACGTCGATGTAGTCGCCGCGATTGGCGTGCCGGTAGCTTTCGCCGTTGCGGTTGACCGCCGTCACCGCGATCACATCCGGATACGCGGCCGGATAGCTGGGCTCCGCGGCCGGCCCCATGTTCCCCGCCGCCGCGACGAACAGCACGCCCTTCTTGCGCATGGCCGAGATCGCCTCCGCGACGGCTGCATCCTCCGGACCCGAGAAGCTCAGGTTGACGATGTCCACGCCCTCCGCGTCGAGCCAGGCAAGCGCCGCGAGAAGGCGGACCGTATCGGCCGACGCATTGCCGTCCGCATCGCTGAGGAACGCCGCCGCAAGCAGGAACGTCGCCTCCGGCAGCAGCCCCGGCGTCCCGCTCGACGGATCGCCGGCGAGCACCGACAGCACCGCGGTCCCGTGCCAGTCCGAGGGCGACGGCGCCTGTCCGCCGAGGAACATGGCCTGCTCGGCTTTCACATGGCGGAGCGCCGGATGCGCGAGATCGAACGACGTGTCGATGATCCCGACCCGAACGTCCCGGGCGCAGGTGCCGAGCGTAGCGCGCCACGCGATGAGGTCCGGGCCGAAACAGGTCTCGGAGGGACATGGGCCCGGCACGGCGGGCCCGGCCCGGTTCCGCTCGATCACCGTCCGCGCGTCCGCGCCCGCGTCGTCCGCAGGCTCGGGAACGATGGTGTAGGTCTCGTTCGGCGTCGCAGAGACGGAGGGCAGGATCATGCGCAGTTCGCGCGCGGCAACCTCGCGCGTCGCGCCGGGCAGCCGCAGGCGAGTCACCTCTTGACCGGGCCTCAGCACCGTCGGCGCACTCGCCGCGAACCCGCGAAGCTTTGCAATTTCGAGATCGGCAAGCGAAAGATCGGTAACGATCAGCTCCGCACCATCGACGTCGGCGGTGACGAACGGATCGGCGGGCATCTCCGCGCTCCGTTCCCGCCCCGCAAGCGGCAGCTCGAACGTCTTGACGGCGTGCCCATCGGCAGCCGCCGCAACGTGCGCGGGGCCCACCACTTCCTGCGCACGATCGCCGAGCGGCACCGCGCCCGGCCGGAGTTGCGAGGCCTGGCGCTGAAAATCTTCGAGCCAGCGCACCCCGCTGTTGGCCGCAGCGATGCCGGGGACCGCAAGCAGAAGGGCCGTCGCCACGCCCGCAAGGCCCGCGGTGCCAGGCACCCGAGACAGGATGTTCGACGGCAGTCCGCACCGGCCCATCAAACGGGCCCGCCAAGCCATCGCAGCATGAAAGAAAGTCCGTTCATCCCGGCTGATACCCCCTCGCGTGAGTTTGCGTGAATCTGTCGGCCGAAAAAAGGCAAAACGCATGTTGCGCACCCGATTGGGGGCGAGGCGCGAGGCGCACGACAAAGCACGACCCGTGGAAATGCCGCGAGTGCGCTTAACCCGCAATCAACCGTGCGAAGGAGAAACACATCGAGGCCGGGAATATCGCGACCGGCGCCACCTCGCCAAAGCGGATTTTAAGATTGCCCACGTAGGCTCGCCTCATAAAGGGAGTGCCGGCTTATGAACACTCGGGTCAAAACTGAAGTTGCCCCCGAAAGCGGGCGGAAAACATACGATTGTGTTTTGGCCGCGCTCGGCCTGCAGGCCGCGATGCCGAAAACCGCTCCAGGCGCCTCGGGCGAGCATTGGGTCGCGTCCTGGCGTTTCTGCCAGAGCTGAGCGGATCGCGTCGCCTCAAAAGCAAGCAAGGCGCTCGAAACGAACGCCTTGCTTGAAGCCGCCGGAATGGACCGTCTGGTCTCAGGCCGCGATATGCTCGTCGTCCGGATTGCGCAGCACGTAGCCGCGGCCCCAGACCGTCTCGATGTAATGCTGGCCGCCGGTCGCCATCTGCAGCTTCTTCCTGAGCTTGCAGATGAACACGTCGATGATCTTGAGCTCGGGCTCGTCCATGCCGCCGTAGAGATGATTGAGGAACATCTCCTTGGTGAGCGTCGTGCCCTTGCGCAGGCTGAGCAGCTCGAGCATCTGGTATTCCTTGCCCGTGAGATGCACGCGCTGGCCGTTGACCTCGACGGTCTTGGTGTCGAGGTTCACGCGCAGATTGCCGGTCTCGATGACCGACTGCGCATGGCCCTTCGAGCGGCGCACGATGGCATGGATGCGCGCGACGAGCTCGTCCTTGTGGAACGGCTTCGTCATGTAGTCGTCGGCACCGAAGCCGAGACCGCGCACCTTGTCCTCGATCTGAGCAAGACCGGACAGGATCAGGATCGGCGTGGCCACCTTGGCGACACGCAGCATCTTGAGAACCTCATAGCCGCTCATGTCCGGCAGATTGAGATCCAGCAGGATGATGTCGTAATCGTACAGCTTGCCGAGATCCACGCCCTCTTCGCCGAGATCCGTGGTGTAACAGTTAAAGCCCTCGGACTGGAGCATCAGCTCGATGCTTTGCGCAGTTGCGCTATCGTCCTCGATCAGAAGGACCCGCATTGC
>ERZ869909.1553-NODE-1553-length-18207-cov-7.619912_pt1 | contig 18207 bp, 18 predicted proteins | sample MGYA00520892_ERZ869909 | MGnify/ENA primary metagenome ERZ869909 (study PRJEB32215, sample SAMEA104723947) | bioreactor metagenome | biome: bioreactor; feature: anaerobic bioreactor; material: water | place: China | collected 2015-03-12 ...
GCGCCGGGGCTCCAACCCGCTCCCGTCAGGGAGCACTAGGCCGAACGGCCGCCCGAGCTAATGCGAGGAGCGACGCACGGATGTGCGGAGCATCAAAAAAACTAATACGCCGCCTCTTTAAAGATCGGCTCCACAGACCCGCCCCACGGGCCGTTATAGAGCGCCAGCAGGCGCTCGGCGGGCGTGATCCCGCTGGCCGCGATTTCATCGAGATCATCGAGGAAGACCGCCTCGTGCTCGCCATGATGGTTGAGACGGGCGCGGGCCTTCAGCCCTGAACGGGCGATAGCCAGCACTTCCTTGGCGATGTCCTGCATCGTGCCATTGCGGAAGGGCGCTTTCAGCCCGCAATGGGCCGCGCCGAGGCGCAGCGCCACGCGTTCTTCCGCCGTCCAGTCCTTCACGAGATCCAGCGCGGCATTCAGAGCCGTGTCGTCATAGAGCAGGCCCACCCACAGCGCGGGCAGCGCGCACAGATTATTCCAGGGGCCGCCATCGGCCCCGCGCTGTTCCAGGAAGGTCTTCAGGCGCACTTCGGGAAAGAGCGTGGAGAGGTGATCCTCCCAGTCGCCCATGACGGGCAGCTGCCCCGGAAGGGCAGGCAGGCGGCCTTTGAGGAAGTCACGGAAGCTCTGCCCCGACGCGTCGATGAAGCGCCCCTCGCGCTTGACGAAATACATCGGCGCATCGAGCGCCCAGTCCACATAATGCTCGTAGGAAAAGCCTTCATCGAACACGAACTGGAGGATGCCGGTGCGGTCCGGGTCCACGTCGGTCCAGACATGGGCGCGGTAGGAGACAAATCCGTTCGGGCGGCCGTCGGCAAAGGGGGAGTTGGCAAAGAGAGCCGTGGCAATCGGCTGCAGGGCCATGGAGGCGCGAAACTTCGCGCGCATGTCGGCCTCTGAGGCGAAATCGAGATTGGTCTGCACCGTACAGGAGCGGAACATCATCTGGTGGCCCAGCCCGCCGACTTTCGGCATGTAGGCCTTCATGATGTTGTAGCGGTCCTTGGGCATCATCGGGGTCTCTTCCAGAGACCATTTCGGCGAGAAGCCCAGCCCTAAGAACCCCGCGCCGATCTCGTCAGCCACCTCGCGCACCTCTTTGAGGTGCCCGTTCACCTCCGAACAGGTTTGGTGCAGGGTTTCCAGCGGCGCTCCAGAGAGCTCGAACTGCCCGCCCGGCTCCAGTGTGATGGAGGCACCCTTGCGCTTGAGCGCGATGGGCTTGCCATTCTCCTCGATCACCGCCCACTCAAAGCGGGTGAGGCCTTCCAGCATCTTCCTGACGGTCGGCCCATCGCCCTCATAGGGCAGCGGGCGATGGCCCTCGAGGCTGAAGCCGAACTTCTCGTGTTCAGTGCCGATGCGCCAGCTTTCGCGCGGCTTTTCGCCAGAGGCCAGATGGGCGATGAGCTGGGCCTTGCTTTCGATGGGAGGGCCTTCGCCGCCCGGAGTATACGTACCGCTCATCCGTGTCCCGGCCTCCCAGCCTTTTCGAAGTCTTCGTCACTTATGCGGGCGAGGGCCAACGGGCAAGGGCAAGGCCTGTCGATATTTGTCAGATGGCAGCCGCCCTCGGCGCGCTAGACTGTGGCAAACGGCGGGAGACAGGCATGCGCAGCTGGCTTTCAAGTGCAGCCCTGATAGCGGCAGGTGCAGCCAGCGGATCTGCACAGCAGGCGGCTGCGGACCCGTACGAAGGGCTGCGCGCGCCCGCCATGGCCGCTTACGAGGCGGCCGATTACGCGCGCGCATACACCCTGTTTGACGAAGTTTTCGCACAGATCCCTGCCAGCGATCCGGCCGAACGCGCGGCCACGGCCTTTTCACTCGGCATTCTGGCTCACCAGCTGGAGGACCGCGCCAGGGCGCTGGAATGGCTGGAGCGCGGGTTTGAATTGCATGCAGCAGCCGGCACCACGCCGGAAAGCTATGCGCAGTACGTCGCCTATGCGGGGACGGTCAGTGTGGAATCCGGCGAACCTGACCTGGCTATCGCGTATTTCCGGCGTGCGCTGGAGCAAGGACGGCAAGGGGAGGATACGCTCGAATGGCGGGCTAGTACGCTCAATCAGCTCGCCAACAGCCTGCATGCCGCAGAACGTTATGACGAGGCGAGCGACAGCCGGCGGGCTTCGCTCACGGCGTATACGCAAGTTTACGGATCAGATCACGCCTTTGTAGGCATCGTGCTGGAAGGACTCGGCGCAGATGCGCTGGCCGGCGGGCAGGAAGCGCAGGCCATCGAGGCCCGCCGCGAAGCGCTGCGCATTGCGCTTCTTGCCCGCGAGCCGGGTGATCTGAGCCTTGTGTCGCTGGCGGGCACGCTGGCCGGGCAGCTGGCCGCACAGGAAGATGCCGGCGGTCTTGGCCGCATTGCGGATCTGGTCGCCTTGCATACCGGGAACGACCGCCTCCGTGCACGGATACTGTCCGAAATCGCCAGCCACGCCCGCAGGGCAGGACTGTTGGACATCGCAGCGGACCTGAATACCCGCGCCTATGAGGCCGCGGCGGCAGACCCGGAAACGCCGCCGGAATTCCTCGCCACCTACCTGCTCAACCACGCCACGGGCGTGCAGGATGTGTCAGGCTATGCCGCTGCCCTGCCGCTGCTGGAACAGCATTACCAGATGGTGCGCGTGTACGATGGCGAGCCGGGGCTGCGGACGGCGGCAGCGTCCGAACGCGTCTGGACGGCACTCTTCCGCCAGTCCCGCTTTGCCGAGGCAGAAGCCAATGCGCGCGAGCGGCTGGAGGCGCTCGAAGCCCGCGCGGATAATCCCGCCACCGAGATCGCCCGGGCGTATGAGAATCTGGCTCTCTCCATTCACGAGCAATACCGGCCCACCGAGGCCGGGCCGGTGTTTGTGCGCGGGCTTGAAGTGCTGGAGCAGACCGATGGAGCAGAGCATATTCTGGCGAGCCTGCTGGATGCCTATGCCATCCACCTTGTCTACAACACCGACAGGGACGAGGCGCTGACCATCGCCCGCCGCAATGTGAATCTGCGCGCAGACCTCTACGGACCGGAAACGCCGTCCTATGCGCGCGGGCTCTACACGCTGGCGGTTGTCCAGCGGCGCCTGTCCATGGGTGAGGCCGCCCTCGCCTCGCTCGCCGCTGCGCAAGCCATCTACGAGGCCGCCGGCCCGGTTGAAGCTGCCGGTCTGTTTGCCGTCCTCTACCAGCGCGCCGAGCTGATGCTGGAGACAGGTGATCTTGCCGGCGCGGAGGCGCTGCTGGCGTCGGCAGAGTCCGCGATTCCCGCCGGCCGGCCGGACCAGAGGCGCGACTGGCACGAGCTGTCGGGGCGCATACTGCGCAGTCAGGGACGCCTGAGCGAAGCCCTGAGCCATTTCCGCGAATCGCTGGCCATGCGCGTGGCGCAGGACGGGCCGCAAGGACGCTCCACGGTATTTCCGCTGCTCAGTATCGCCGCCACCTTGCGCATGCAGGGACAGGCCGCCGAGGCAGAGCCGGTGGTACGCCGGGTTCTGGAGACCCACGCCGCCTACGGCGTCACGACAGGCAGTGATGTGGGCGCGGCCTGGCTGGAGCTGGCGACGATACTCAACCTGCTGGGCCGCGAGACGGAAGCGCGCGAGGCGGCAAGCCGCAGTCACGCCCTTGTTGCCGAGGTGTGGCCGCGCGGCACGCACCGGCGCGCTATTGCCGACTATAACCGCGCGCATCTGGCCATGCTCCAGCGTGACTATCGCGGCGCCGAACCCATCATGCGCGATGCCATCGACGACATGCGCGAGTCACCCGGCCGGTCTGACATCCATCTGGGGATCATGCTCAATAGCTGGGGCTATCTCAATGAACGCCTTGGCCAGTACAGGCAGGCTGCCGCCGCCTATCGCGAGGGGCTGTCCCTGCGCGAGGGGCGGCTGTCAAACGACAACCCGGCACTGGCCAGCGGCCGGGCCTTCCTGGCGCGCACGCTGATCGATCATCTGGGCGAGCACCAGGAGGGGCTGGAGCTGTTCCGGGCAGCCTCGAACGGGTTGGTGGAGGGCATTGTACTGCGTGCCGGCACGGCCGCGGACGAAGGGGTCGACGGTATCGAATTCGCCCGCAAGGACGCGTTCTTCACGGCGCATCTCGAAGCGTTGTGGACCAACGCCCACGGGGACGCCAATCGCCGGTAGCCGCCTGCCAGAGCGTGAGCGCAGCCAGAGCCGCGGTGTCGGCGCGCAATATGCGCGGCCCGAGCGTGACCGCGCGCACGAAGGGCAGCGAACGCAACTGGGCCCTCTCCGCTTCGTCAAACCCGCCTTCCGGACCGATGAGGACGGCCCACGGGCCAGACGGGTCCGTCTCGCCCTGCAGCATGTCCAGCATGGGCCGCGCGCGGCCCTGTGGTCCGCCCCAGGCGCCTTCGCCGTCTCCCGCCTCGTCGCAGAAGATCAGGCGTTCGCCAGCCGGCCAGTCCGCCAGCAGGCGCTCCAGCGTAACGGGCTCTGAAATCGCCGGCAGGCAGAGCCGCTCGGTCTGTTCAGCCGCTTCAATGGCAAGCGCGAGCAGACGGTCGGTGCGTACCCGTTCGGCCTGGGTACGCCGTGTGATGACGGGTTGGAGAGCCGCCACGCCAAGCTCGGTCGCCTTTTCGACGATGAAATCGGTGCGGGCCTTCTTCACCGGCGCAAAGCACAGGCGCAAAGGCGGCACGCCGATCTGCTCGCGCAGGCGGGCTTCCACCTGCAGGGACGCGCCCTTGCGTGAGGCGCCGGCAACCACTGCCTGCCATTCGCCGTTACGCCCGTTGAAGACACGTACCGGCGAACCGGCCTCGCGGCGCATCACGTTGACAAGATAGTGCGCCTGCTCGCGCGGCAGCGGCAGAACGGCGCCTTCGCCCAGCGGCGCATCCACAAAGAGTCGGGGTATCGTGACCATGACCTCCCCTCTAGCGCCGGTGCGTCCATACGCCAAGCGTGAAGGGCTAGGCGGCAGGCATCCGGCACGATAACTAGTCCTGCATGAACGCTTCAGGCCCCAACAGTCAGGCACGCGACCGGCGCGTCGCTGATTCCATACCGCGCACCTTCGTGGACCGCGCGCCGGAGGGGTGGCGGCCGTACCTGCGTCTCGCCCGCTATGACCGGCCCATCGGCTTCTGGCTGCTGGCGATACCGTGCTTCTGGGGGCTGGCACTGGCGGCGATTGACACGGGAGCGGGCTGGCCGATGGCCGGCTATGGCCTGCTGTTTGGCGTCGGCGCAATCGCCATGCGGGGGGCAGGCTGCACGTGGAACGACATCACCGACCGTGATCTCGACGCGCAGGTGGCGCGCACGGCAGACCGGCCACTGGCCGCCGGGACGGTCAGCGTCAGACAGGCGCTCATCTTCCTCGCGGCGCAATGCGCCGTGGGCGCCGCGGTGCTGCTCTTCCTGCCTCCGCTGGCCATGGCGATAGCGCTTGGCTCGGTCGTGCTGGTGGCCGCCTACCCGTTCATGAAGCGGATCACCTGGTGGCCGCAGGTCTGGCTGGGGCTTACCTTCAACTGGGGGATCCTCGTCGGCTACGCAGCGCTGGGCGGCACGGACTGGATCGCAGCGGGCCTGCTCTATGCCTCCGCGGCGCTGTGGACGCTCGGTTATGACACCATCTATGCCTGCCAGGACATGGAAGATGATGCGCTGGTTGGCGTGAAATCCTCTGCGCGGGCGCTCGGTAGCGCCATCGAGGCAGGGGTAGGCGTCATCTACGGCGCCTCGCTGATTCTCGCCGCGCTGGCGGCGATCAAGGCAGGCGCCGGGCTTGTATTTGCGCCGCTTTTTGCCGTCTATGCCGTGCATCTCGTCTGGCAGGCCTCGCGGTTCGATCCGGACAATGCACGGGCCTGTCTGGCCCATTTCAAGTCCAATCGCGATGCCGGCCTTGTTCTCTTTCTGGCCCTGCTGCTGGGTGCGCTGGCTCCTGTGTAGGGGCCGGTATACAGGGCAGCCATGATCGCCGATCCCCTCACCTTCATCCGCACCCACACCCGCATCATGGCGGCGCCGCTGACGCCGGAACTGCGCTTTCATCTCGCGGATGAAACCATTGCCATCTGGCAGGAAACCGAAGAGGCGCTCGGCGAGGCGGGTCTGCCCCCACCCTTCTGGGCGTTTGCCTGGGCGGGCGGGCAGGCGCTCGCACGCTACCTGATGGACAATCCCGGCCTGGTGAAGGGCCGTCATGTCCTCGACTTTGCCAGCGGGTGCGGCATTGCCGCCATCGGTGCGGCGAAGGCCGGGGCGGCGCAGGTCGAGGCCAGCGAGATCGATGCGTTTGCCGTCGAGGCGATAAGGGCCAATGCGAGCCTCAACGCTGTGGATGTCATGGCTGAGAAGAGCGACCTTGTCGGTGAGGATCGCGGCTGGGATGTCGTCCTGGCCGGGGATGTCTTCTACGAGGGGCCGGGCGCACAGCGCATCGCCAACTGGCTGCAGGCGCTGCACCGGCGTGGCTGTCTGGTGCTCATCGGCGATCCGGGCCGCCATTTCCTGCCCAGGACACAGCTTGAACCGCTCGCGCGTTATGACACGCCGGTCAGCCGCGATCTGGAGGACCGCGATGTCCGGCTGGCGCGGGTCTGGCGGTTCACCGGCCCCGGCGGGGCTATTTCCAAACCTGCTTGAATCAAGTCATCAAGATTCATGGCACGCGCTCGCGCCGTCGACAGGCGGCTTTACCTGCTTTTGGAGATCACGGCCCGGCGGCTGCACCGGGATGCGGATGCGCGCCTGCGTGCAGAAGCGGGCGTGACCGCTGCCCAGTCCGCGGTGCTGTTCCTGCTGATGCGGCGCGGAGAACGGCGCATGGGGGCGATTTCCGAGACGCTGGCGCTGGGCGCACCCGCCGTCACCGGCCTCGTCACGCGCATGGATGCTGCAGGACTGGTCACCCGCCATCAGGACACGCAGGACCGGCGCGGCGCGATCGTATCGCTGACCGAAGCAGGACGCGAGCTGGCGCTGAAGGCCGACCAGGTATTGCGGGCCATCAATGCAGAGCTGGCCGAGCGGCTGGGCGAGGACGATACCGACCTCCTGCACGCGCTTCTCACGCGGCTGAACACGGACGAGCCGGGGTAGATTGTCTTCCTGAAATCCCGGCCAAGCGAAGCGCAGAGCCGCGACGTTGAGCAAGAGACGCGGATAGTGGCTCTCCTTGCAGCAAAAACCCCGGATGTTGCCATCCGGGGTTTGCGATTCATTGGCGGGCAGAGGTGAAACCTAGAGGCCCGGAAGCTTGCGGCCAGACCGGCGCGGGCGCACGATGATCACCTCGCCGCCGCCGGTAACTTCGGCAATGCGGCGGCGCTCATCCTCAGGATCGAGGGAGGCCGGGTCGGCTGCGGGCGGCAGCACCGAGTCAGGGCGCCAGAACATCAGACGGTCGGCGAACGTCTCGTTCTTGCGAACGACCGCAGCGGTTTCACCGTCAATCAGGGCGCGCACGTTCGGATTGGCGTCCGCACCGCCTGCGCGGGCGGCGAGAATGATCTCGCCGCGGCTGGCGTTCTCGGCAGAGAAATCACCAAACAGGGCGCGGCGCGCCTGCTGGTCGGGGAAGATGTCTTCCGGGCGCAGCTGGCCGGGTGCAGGCGGGCGCAGCGAGTATTCCGGCGGAACAGTGAGCGGCGCAATGGTCACCACACGGAACTCGTCCGGAGCGGTACGCTCGGTGCCCAGTGCCTGGCGCACACCAGAGGTGCACGCGCTGGCGCCGACAAGGGCGATGACCGCCACGGCAATGGTATTTTGGATGCGCATGGATCAAGACGCTCCTGAGACTGAAACAGCTGCAGACACTTCTAACAGAGCCTTGGCGGAGAATACCACCCTTCCCGGCAGGAATGAGGCGAGTTTAATCTGTGGCGTTGTCGGAGGGAATACGCGCCTTGCGCTCTGACCCGCTGAGTATCACGTCGAGAACCAGCCCGGCCACGCCCACCGAAATGGCCGCATCGGCCACGTTGAAGACGTAGGGAAACCACAGGCCGGAGAAGTCGAGGAAGTCGGCAACTGCCCCGTAGGCGACGCGGTCTATCACGTTTCCGAGCGCTCCGCCGATGATCAGGCCGAAGGCCAGGGCCTGCAGGAGCCGTTCGGCGTGCGTCAGCCAGAAGGCGATCACGCCGGCGATCGCCAGCGAGAAACCGATCAGCACGAGCCGCATCCAGACACTTTCAGCGGCGAAGAGGCCAAAGCTCACCCCCCGGTTCCACACCATGGTGAGGTTGAACCAGGGCGGCAGGACCTCGATACGCGTGCCCGCTCCGCCTTCCATGAAGCCGAGACCATGCAGCACCCACAGCTTTGATGCCTGATCGAGCACGATCACCAGCACGGCCAGTCCGGCGCCGATGAGGGCCAGCCTGGCGGACGGGACATAGCGGGCCAGCGCGTTCATGCGGCGTTGCCTTTCTGCGCATCATACCAGGCCACGGCATCGGCATCGCGGGCCGAGAGGTCCGGGTAGCGCGCATCGGAGCCGACATCGGTCGTGATCCGCCACGAGCGGGCGCATTTCCTGCCCTCAGCCGGTTTGAACACGACGGCGACGCCCGGCGCGTCCTCCGTGCGGAAGGCGTCGGCAGGCCCCTCACCGTCTTTGAGCATGGCCTGGCTGGTGATGCACAGCTCGGCGAGGAAATCATCCACCCCGCCCGGCGCTTCGGTTTCCAGCGCGGCGCGGTAGGCCGGATCGGTGACGAAGACTTCCGGCGCTGCCTCGAGGCTGGAGCCGATCACCTTGTCGCGCCGCATGATTTCCAGCGAGGCGGTGACCCCCCGGCGCAGACGGCGGATGGTGCGCCAGCGCTCGGCACGGGTCTCGTCCTTCCAGTCTCCCGGCGTATCCTTGAACGTCTCCAGGTGAACCGAGGGCGCATCCTCGCCATGGCGGGAGATCCACGTCTCCTCCATCGTGAAGGGCAACAAAGGCGCCATCCAGAGGGCCAGACGGTCCAGCAATTCGGCCATTACCGTGCGGGCAGAGCGGCGGCGGATCGCGTCCGGCCGGTCGCAATAGAGGCTGTCCTTGCGGATATCGAGATAGAAGGCGGAGAGATCGTTGACGCAGAAATTGAACAGCGCCGACCAGGCCCGCTTGAAGTCATAGGCTGCATAGGCCGCACGCACGGTTTCATCCAGCTCCGCCATGCGATGCAGCATGAAGCGCTCCAGCGCAGGCATGTCAGCCGGGGCGACGCGCTCAGCTTCGGTGAAGCCATCGAGCGCGCCCAGCAGATAGCGCAGCGTGTTCCTGAGCTTGCGATAGGCGTCGACCGCCGATTGCAGGATGCGCTCGCCAAAGGCCGGATCGGAATTGTAGTCGACGCTGGCGACCCACAGGCGGAAAATGTCTGCGCCATACTGATCGGCGAGCGCGTTCGGCGCCAGCACATTGCCGAGCGATTTGGACATCTTCATGCCCTTCTCGTCGACGATGAATCCGTGGGTCACAACCGCCTTGTAGGGCGCGCGCCCGCGCGTGCCGCAAGCCTCCAGCAGGCTCGACTGGAACCAGCCGCGATGCTGGTCGGAGCCTTCCAGATAGACGTCTGCCGGCCACTCGCCTTCGCGCAGGGCGAAAGCGTGGGTGGAGCCGGAATCAAACCACACATCGAGAATGTCGGTGACCTGGTCGTATTCCGATGCGGCATAGCCGTCGCCCAGGAAGACCTGCGGATCGGTGTCAAACCACGCATCCGCGCCCGATGCTTCGACCGCCTTCACGATGCGGGCATTGACGGCCGGATCGTTGAGGATCTCACCGGTCGCCCTGTTGACGAAGATGGTCAGCGGCACTCCCCAGGCACGCTGGCGCGAGATCAGCCAGTCGGGGCGGTCCGACACCATCGCATGGATGCGGTTGCGCGCGGTTTTCGGCGTCCACTCGGTCGCGTCAATGGCGTCCAGCGCGCGCTGGCGCAGCGTGGCGCCATCACCCATGTCCTTGTCGATGGCAATGAACCACTGGTCGGTATTGCGGAAGATGACCGGTGCCTTGGAGCGCCAGGAGTGCGGATAGGAGTGTTCCAGCCGCCCGCGCGCCAGCAGATTGCCCGCCTCGATCAGCGCATCGACCACGGCCTTGTTGGCCGGACCGTCCTCGCCTGCCTTCTTGCCTTCGGTGCGCACGATCTCCAGCCCGGCAAAGAGCGGGATATGCGGCAGATAGGCGCCATCCGGTCCCACGGTGTGCGGGATCGGCTCCTTGGGGTCGTGCCAGATCTTGTTGGCCATCCAGGCCACATAGTCTTCCGCGCCGTGACCTGGCGCGGTGTGGACAAAGCCCGTGCCCTGCTCGTCGGTAACATGGTCACCATCAAGCAGCGGGACGCGATAGTCCCAGTACTTGTCAGTCTTGGCGAAGGGATGCGAGCAGATGACGCCTTCCATGTCGGCATCAGCCAGGCGCCTGGCCTTGACGATGAAGCCGGCCCTGGCGACGTCTTCCCAAAGCGCATCGGCGACGATCAGCTTGTCGCCCGGCCGCGCCCACGGCAGGAAGTCGGCGCCGGTATCCGCGCCGTCGACCTGGTAAAGGCCGTAGGCGATCTTCTTCGAGTAGCAGACCGCCCGGTTGGCCGGGATGGTCCAGGGCGTGGTGGTCCAGATGACCACGCTGGCGCCGGCCATGGCGGGCGGGATGCCCGAACCATCGGCCTTCACGCCGCGCACCGGGAATTTCACCCAGACGGTTGTGGAGACCTTGTCGTGGTATTCCACCTCGGCCTCTGCGAGCGCGGTCTTCTCAACCGGCGACCACATAACCGGCGATGAGCCGCGATAGACGAGGCCCCTTTCCACAAACTTGAGGAATTCGGCGACAATGGCCGCTTCGGCATCAAACGCCATGGTGGTGTAGGGATCGTCCCACTCGCCGGCGACGCCCAGGCGCTTGAACTCGGTGCGCTGCACATCGATCCACTCGGCAGCATAGTCACGGCATGCCTTGCGGAATTCCGCTACCGGCACGTCGTCCTTCTTCTTGCCCTTGGCGCGATAATTCTGCTCCACCTTCCATTCGATGGGCAGGCCGTGGCAGTCCCAGCCCGGACGGTAGGGCGCGTCAAACCCGGCCATGCGCCGGGTGCGCACGACGAAATCCTTCAGGATCTTGTTCATGCCGGTGCCCAGGTGGATATGCCCGTTGGCATAGGGCGGGCCGTCATGCAGCACGAAGCGCTCGCGGCCTTTGGCAGTCTCGCGCATCTGTCTGTAGAGGTCTGCGCTTTCCCAGCGCTCCAGCCATTTCGGCTCGCTCTGCGGCAGGCCTGCACGCATCGGAAAATCGGTGGAAGGCAGGAATAGCGTGTCTTTGTAGTCGCGGGTATCGGTGGCAGTCGCGTCGCTCATGGCGGCGTATCCCGTTTCTGGTATCGGTCGTTTCAGATCATCGTGGCTTGGAAAAATCCCGGCTGACGCGCAGCCCGTTGGACAACGGGATCAGGCGCGGGCCGGGCCGGTAATTCGCGGGATACGCGCGATGATATGAAAGCGCTGTGTGCTCATGTCTGCCGGTCTATCAGGCCCCGCCACGCCGGTCCAGAAGCGCACGCGCTTTCTCGCTGTCCAGAGCGATCTGGGCTTTCAGGGCATCCAGCCCGTCAAAGCGGCGCTCCTCGCGGATAAAGCCGATCAGTTCCACCTCGATGGTCTGGCCGTAGAGATCGCCGGAGAAATCGAAAAAGAAGACTTCAAGCCGCTCCTCGGTGCCGTCCACGGTCGGGCGCGTGCCGATATTGGCAACGCCGCCGACGGCCTTGTCCTGCCCCGGAAGCCGGGCGCGCACTGCATAGACGCCCGCCTTCGGGCGTAGATATTCGCCCAGCGCAATGTTGGCCGTGGGAAAGCCGATGGTCCGCCCGCGCTTGTCGCCATGGGCGACCTCGCCCTCGATGGCCCACGGGCGGCCCAAGAGGCCGGCAGCGGTTTCCACGTCGCCCTCGCGCAAGGCATGGCGCACGGCGCTGGAGGAAAACTTCGCCCGGTCGCTCAGACGGTCGGAAACGAGGGTGGCTGCGATACCCACCGCGAGCCCGTACTTACCGCCCAGTTCGCGCAGCGTTGCGGCATTGCCCGCCCGGCCCTTGCCAAAGCAGAAATCCGCCCCCGTCACCACGCCCTGCAAGGCAAGCTCTCCAACGAGGATGTCGCGTACGAATGCTTCGGGTGTCATGGCAGCCAGCGCAGCGTCGAAGCGGATCGTGTGAACACGCACGGCGCCGGCGGCCAACAGCGCCCGCTCGCGCTGGGCATCATTCATCAGCCGGAAAGGTGGCTCGTCCGCACGGAAGAGGCGGCGGGGATGGGGGCTGAACACCGCTGCAACCGGCTCGGCGCCCACCGACTGCGCCAGCAGGCGCGTCTGATCGAGCACAGCCCGGTGGCCGGCGTGCACACCGTCGAAATTGCCCAAGGCGGCAACGCCGCCGGGTTGCTGATTTCCAGCGGCAACACCGCTCATTCGGATGTGGCCCGGCGCTTGCGCACCATCACCTCGGCCTCGGCTTTCATGCAGATTTCGCCGTCGACCTCGCACACGCAGTCCAGCATGACGCGGCGCTGCTTGATGTCGATGCTGGTAACCGTGGCGCGCGCAATCACCGTGTCGCCGATGCGCACCGGACGCTCGAACCGCATCGTCATGCCGGCAAACACGGCGCCCGGCCCCGGCAGATGATTGCCCAGAACGCAGGATATGTAGGATGCGATCAGCGCGCCGTGGGCGATGCGGCCACGGAAGGGCGTCCGTGCCGCATATTCCTCATCAAGGTGGAGCGGGTTGAAATCGCCCGACACCTCGGCGAAGCGCTGAACGGCCTCTGCGTCCACCAGGCGGCTGATGGAGGCCGTCTGGCCGACCTCTAACTCGTTGATTCCAAAGCCCTGCATCTCATTCTTCCGATTTGGCGCACGTCTCTGCCGGGTGTTTAACCGAATTTTGACTGCACTTGTCTAGCTTTACAGCAGCCGAGGCAGAAAAGAGCGGAGGAAAACCGCCTCCTGCCTGCCGGTAACAGGGATGACAAACACGGTCTGGATGGAGGTGTGGGTATGGCTGTCGAAATGTCGATGCCAATTCTGGTTGTAGACGACTACAAGACGATGATCCGGATTATCCGGAATCTTCTCACGCAAATCGGTTTTGAAAATATCGACGAAGCGTCGGACGGAACCGAAGCGTTCGAGAAAATGAAAAAGCAGAAATACGGTCTCGTGATTTCCGACTGGAACATGGAACCGATGACCGGGTACGAGCTGCTGCAGCGCGTGCGCGCCGATGACTCGACCAAGTCGGTCCCGTTCATCATGGTCACGGCCGAATCCAAGACCGAGAACGTGATCGCGGCCAAGAAGGCAGGCGTGAACAACTACATCGTGAAGCCGTTCAATGCCGGCACGCTGAAGGCCAAGATGGCTGCGGTGCTGGGCGATTTCTGATCGCTGTCACGGCTCACGTTTCCGTTCTGCTGAGAAAAGGAGGGATTTATGCCCGCCGCTGAAGTTGCCGCGCGTGTGCGCGAGTCACTCGCCAACCTGAAGACCAAGGACCTGAAAGACGGTCAGGTGATGGAAGTGCTGTCGCTTGCGCAGCAGCTGACCGACACCATGCAGCTTTTCTTCGGGTCGCTGGATCAGTCGATCCACAAGGAATTCGTCTACATCGCCGACTATATCGCCCGGACGCGCACGGAGATTTCCAAGCTGCGGCCCAACGATATCAAGGAACAACGCATCCCCACCGCCGGCGCGGAGCTGGAGGCTGTTGTCACCGATACAGAGCGCGCGACCGAAACGATCATGCACGAGGCGGAAACGCTGCTGGGCGCCCAGCCCGGCGACCTCGCCGAGTACAAGAACGAGGTCGATGAGGCGATGATGCGCATCATCGAGGCGTGCTCTTTCCAGGACCTCTCAGGCCAGCGGGTCTCCAAGGTGGTGGAATCCCTGCGTCACGTCGAAAAGCGCGTGAGCCGCTTTGCTGCGACCATGGGCGTCCACGATGCCGATGCTGATGAAGACGAGATCGCCGAAGCCGAACGCAAGAAGAAGCTGCACCTCAACGGCCCGGCCATTGGCGGGCCTGAGGTGAAGCAGGACGCCATCGACGAAATGATCGCGTCCGATCTCGACCAGAACGCCATCGACGCCCTGTTCGACTAGCCGGGGCCATATCGCAAAAGAAAACCCCGCCGGCGCACCGGCGGGGTTTTCTTGTTCATGCCGGGGCATATCACTCAGGCGGCCTTGGGCGCTTCCACGACAGCGTTGTGTTCATCCAAGAGCACAACGTTCGGCACAAACTGGCGCGCGGTCTCGGCATCCATCTGCGCGTAGGCTACAACGATGATGCGGTCACCGACCTGCGCCAGGCGCGCAGCCGCGCCATTGATCCCGAAAGTCTTCGAGCCGCGCGGCGCGGGAATGGCATAGGTCGTAAAGCGCCCGCCCGTATTGATATTGAGTACGTCCACCTGCTCGTTGGGCAGGATGCCCGAGGCCTCGAGCAAATCCTGGTCGATCGAGATCGACCCTTCATAGTGAAGATCGGCGCGCGTGACGCTCGCGCGGTGAAGCTTGGCCTTCATCATGGTGAGCTGCATGGCGCTGTCCCATATGGCTGATGCTGCGCTGCATATAGTGCACGCACGTGCCCGCGAACACCCCCCGGGCGCACCGGCTCCGATTTTGCTGCCGACATGGCCCGCCTGTGCTATCCTGATTGCTCCGATGCCCTTGGGGAGGGGAAAGATGGGACAGCATGCTGGCCGCATCCGGGCGGTGGCCGCGCTCTGCGTCAGCGCCGCGCTGGCCGTGCCCGCCGCCGCGCTCGCCTTGCAACAGCAGACGCAGCAACAGGACGCGGCCACGGTGCGCGAGCAGGCCGCCATGCGCGAGCAGGTACTGCGCGCAATGGAAACCCAGTCCAGGCGGGAGCCCTCGTCCAGCATTGACACGCAGGCTCTTCGCGACGCCTTGAACCAGCGCGCGCAGACCGGTCAGCAGACGCCCGGCGCGGCCGCGCCCGGCACGCAGGAGCCGGAACGCGACGCGCAGGGGCGTCCGGTCAGCCCGATCGACTGGAATTCGGCGGCCACCGACATGCGCCGGGACATTGCCCGGATGAACCAGGGCACGCCCTCAACCTTCGTGCCCACCCAGCCGCCGCCGCGCGTCCCGGCCTTCACCAACACACCGCCCACCGAACTGGCGCGCCCGCGCCTGCCGGTCCTGCTGCCGCTGGAAACCGAACCCACGGCCACGCGCGGCGAAGAAGAAGGCGGCGGCGTTGCGGGCATGATGTTCTTTGCGTCCGACTATTTCTACAGCGCCAGCTTTCACCGGCGCGGCATCATGTACCAGATCACCGGCACGCGCATTGTCCACGCGGTTGAAAACAGCGCCGCCATCGCCGGGCAGTACATGGCCATGACTGACCCGCAAGGCCAGCTGGTGACCCGCACCGAGTACGGACAGGAGCTGAGCTTCAACCGCTATGGCGCGGCCTATACGCTGCTGATTGCCTGCTCCAGCCCGGACGAGAACGCCGAGTGCCGGGATGAAAATACCATCCGCGCATTCGCCGGGCGGCTGGTGGTCGCGGGTGGCTCGCCGGAAGGCCTGCCGCCCCGCAGGCAGGTTCCGGGGAGGCAACCATGAGCATCGCGCGCGACTACACGCTGGCCGCCATTATCGGCGGCGGGGCCTTCATTGCAGCGGTATTCTGGCCGTCTGCGCCGGGCGATATCCCCGATCCGTCAGACCCGGCCGAGGAAACGGAGACGCTCGAGACCGAAGCCGGCAGCGATCCCGATCCTGAGGAAGCTGAAATTCCCGAACCCGAGCCGGAGCCTGAGCCGGAGCCTGAGCCAGAACCCGTCGTGTTACGGGACTGGCTGGGCGATGAGCCCTTCTACACACCCGCTGGCGAGCTGCCCGCAGGGTCGGGCAATGGCGTGACGGGCGCCACGGTATACTCGGCTCACATGCGCTTTCCAGTGGAAGTGCCGCGCGCCTTTGCCAATACCCAGCTCTGGCGGCCGGGCGGCATTCACGCCAGCCCGCCCTGGAACCAGTGCGCGGAGGAAAATTACGACTATCCCTGGTTTGACAATTTCTGCGAGACGCGCGGCTGGTCCACGCCGATGTGCCCCGGCGGCACCGGCCATCAGGGCCAGGACATCCGCCCGCCGCGCTGTCCGCGCAGCCCCTACGGTCCGGAAGACAGGTTCTGGGCGGTGGCTGCCGATAACGGCGTGATCAGCGGCATTTCCAGCCACACTGTCACCCTGTTGGCCGAGGACGGGACCAGCTATCTCTATCTGCATCTCGACCCGGCCCGCCTTGACGTGGCGACGGGCGACACGGTGGCGCGCGGCGAACGGATCGGGGTGATCTGGAACCATTACGGCGCCACGCCGACGACCTTCCATTTGCATTTCGAGATCCGCCAGAGCGTGCTTATCGGCGACCAGATACGCCTGACCCCGGTGCCGCCCTATACCTCGCTGATCGAATCCTTCGAGCGGCTGGTACGCGGCGACGACCCGGACGGGAGTTATCCGGAGCCTTATTGATCCTGGTCGCCCTCGTCCTTCGAGACGGCTTCTTGCGAAGCCCCTCAGGATGAGGGCTTGGGTTGTGCTTTTCCCCTCATCCTGAGGGCTGAGCGAAGCGAAGCGTCTCGAAGGACGAGGGAAATTCCCTACCCCCGCCGTGCCCTGAAAAACCCTTTCAGAAGCGCGGCGCTCTGATCTGCCAGCACGCCGCCGGTGACATCCGGACGCCAGTGGCAGGTGGGTTGTTCAAAGAAGCGCGGCCCGTGCTCAATCGCGCCGCCCTTCGGATCTGACGCGCCATAGACCAGACGGCCGATGCGCGCATGGCTGATCGCGCCGGCGCACATGGCACATGGCTCCAGCGTCACGAATATTTCCAGCCCCGTCAGCCGGTAATTGCCAAGTTTCCGGCCTGCGAGGCGCAGGGCGAGGATTTCCGCATGGGCGCTCGGATCATGGCCCGCAATCGGCGCATTATGGGCCTGCGCGATTACTTCATCGGTGGCCGGATCGACGATCACGGCGCCAATGGGCGCTTCGCCTGCGGCGGCGGCGGCTTGCGCCTGACCCAAGGCTAGTTCCATAAAGCGTATGTCGCGGCTGTCGCTCATGATCAGCCGCTTAAGCCTTCACCGGAGCACCCGCAAGCCTTGGCCAAGCCCCCTGCCCCCAAAAACACCGATGATGGCGAACGCATCGCCAAGGTGCTCGCCCATGCGGGCGTCGCTTCGCGGCGTGAAGCCGAGCGCATGATCGAGGACGGCCGGGTGAGCCTGAACGGCAAGATTCTGCGCACGCCTGCGGTGAAGGTCGGCCCCGGCGATGATGTGCGCGTGGATGGCAAGCCGATCGCAGCGCGCCCGCCCACCCGCCTGTGGCGTCACCACAAGCCCGATGGCCTGGTGACCACCCATGCCGACCCGCAGGGGCGCGAAACGGTGTTCCAGTCCCTGCCCAAGGAGATGGGCCGGGTCATTTCCATCGGCCGGCTGGACCTGACCTCGGAAGGCCTGCTCCTCCTGACCAATGATGGCGAGCTTGCCCGCGTGCTGGAGCTGCCCTCCACGGGCTGGACGCGGCGTTACCGCGTGCGCGCCTATGGCGACATAACCGAAGAGGCCATCCAGAAGCTGAAGAACGGCATAACGGTCGAGGGCGTCAAGTACGGGCCGATCGAGGTAATCGTGGACCGGCGCACCGGCTCCAACACCTGGCTGACCGTGGGCCTGAAGGAGGGCAAGAACCGCGAGGTGAGGAAGGTCCTCTCTGCGGTCGGCCTGACCGTGAACCGGCTTCTGCGCACCGCCTATGGCCCGTTCCAGCTTGGCGCGCTGGAAAAGGGCAAGACGGAGGAAATCCGCCGCTCGGTGCTGCGCGAACAGCTCGGCAAGCTCTATCCGCTCGACGGCGATGGCTACCCGATGAAGGAGGGCGCCCGCGAGCCGGACATGACCGGCAAGGCGGTTGCAAAGCCGGATCGCCCCCGCCCGCCCGCGCCTGCGGGCAAGGGACCGGCCCGCCCCTCGCCCGGTGCGCCGCGTGGCAAGCCCGGCCCCGGCAAACGCCCCGACAACAAGGCCCGAAAGCCCGATGCGCATCATCGCCGGAAGCCATAAGGGCCGCGCGCTC
>ERZ869909.1554-NODE-1554-length-18197-cov-3.256512_pt1 | contig 18197 bp, 18 predicted proteins | sample MGYA00520892_ERZ869909 | MGnify/ENA primary metagenome ERZ869909 (study PRJEB32215, sample SAMEA104723947) | bioreactor metagenome | biome: bioreactor; feature: anaerobic bioreactor; material: water | place: China | collected 2015-03-12 ...
ATCGAGGCGGATGACCAGTTGCTCGCCCGGGTCGGCGAGCAGCTCGACGCGGGCGATGTCGCCCATGCGGAACAGGTCCCGCCGCAATGCGCGGGCCGCCTCGGCCAGCTCCAGCAGGTCGTCGCTGCCGGTCAGGGCCAGCACGATCCCTTCGGTGTCCATGAGCCGGTCGAGGACCTCCGGCTGGCCGGCGCCGGCCGGGAACTTGCGTTCGGCGCGCTCGGCTGCGACCCGCACGCGCTGCCACACGTCGTCGGTGTCGTAGACGTGCTGGTGCATGCCGACGATGATCTGCGCGAAACCCATGCGGGCCGTGCCGCGCAGCTCGCGCACTTCCTCGATCTGGGCGATCTCCTCCTCCAGCGGGTTGAGCAGCAGCCGTTCGACCTGCGCTGCATCCGCCCCGGGCCAGCTCACCAGTACGTGCCCGTAGCGATAGGGGAAGAACGGGTCCTCCTGGCGGTTCATTTCCAGCCAGGCGAACAGGCCGATCAGCGACAGCGTGGCGACGGCCGCCAGGATCAGGCGGCGGCGCTCGAGGCTGGCGAGGATCGCGTTCAGGGCAGGATCCTCACGGCCTCGCCGTCGAGCAGTTGCTGGTGGCCGGCGATGACCACCAGCTCACCCGCCTCGAGTGCGCCGCGAACCTCGACCCGCGCCCCCACCAGCCGCCCGGCGGCGATCGGCACGGCCTCCGCGCGGCCGTCCGCCACGCGGAACACGCGGGTTTGTCCGGTGCCAGGGTCGAGCACCGCACCGAGGGGCACGGTCAGCGCCGGCGGGCTGCTCTCCGTGACGCCCACGTGCACCGAAAGGCCCGGCTCCCAGTCCGGCCCGGGCGCTTCGAGAACCACCACCGCGGGCGCCGGCCGGCCGGCCCGGGCCACGCCGATTTCGCGCAGCTGCCCGCGCACCCGCGCACCGCTGGCGACGGCTCTGACCTCGACCGGCGAATCCGGCAGCAGCCGCTGCGCCATGCCCTCGGGCAACTGCAGGACGACCTCCAGCTCGTTTTCACCGGCCAGCACCAGCACCGGCTGGCCCGCAGCAACGAAGTCGCCCGGCTCCACCAGCAGGTCACTGACCACGGCATCGAAGGGCGCGCGCAACACTGCGTCGGCGAACTGCTCGCGTGCTTCCGTCACCCGGGCCTGTGCCTGGACGCGTGCCTGGCGCGTCGCGTTGCGCTCCGCCAGCGTGCGATCGAGCAGCTCCGCCGAGGCGAGGCCACGGGCGTGCAACTCGCGCGCGCGCTCGAAATCGGCCTCCGCTTGCAGCAGGCGCTCGTCGAGCTCGCGCACCCGGGCCTCGGCCGCCGCGAGCGAGGGCGCCAGCGCGGGATTTCTCAGGCTGGCGAGGCGCTGTCCGGCGGCGACGCGCTCGCCGCGCGCGACGAAGCGCTCGGCCAGGTGCCCACTGTGCAGGAACGCCGGCTCGGCCCGCCGCACGGCGCGCACCACGCCGGGCAGGCGCAACTCCCGGGCGGTGTCCGCGCGGCCGACCTCGGCCACCCGCACCGGCGTCACATGCTCGGTCGGTGCCGGGGGCGCATCCAGCGTGGGCAGGTCGCAGGCGGCAAGCGGCAACGCGAGGAGCGCGGCGGCCAGGCGAGGAGTAAAAGACGCATGCATGCGGGCCATGGGGTTCCCCCGTCAACGCCTGGGCAGAAGCCCTTCCATGAAGATCTTGAGAAAGTCGCCGAGGTACTCGTCGTCGCCGCCGACGCCGGGCCAGTGCGCATGATGGTTGCGGGCCTGGAACCACATGGTGCAGGCATTGACGAAGGTCGTGACCACGTGCGCGGCGTTGACGTCGGGCCGGATCAGCCCGGCCTGCTGGGCCTGGCGAATGCGCTCCGCGCCGAGCGCGACCAGCTCCGCGTCGATCTGGCCGCAGCTCTGGTCGTCGTCCATGTGAGTCCAGGCGAAGAGGCGCACCACCCCGGGGTTCTCGCGCAGGAACTGGAAATAGCTCGCCACGCCACGGCGCAGCAGTTCTGCATCCGGCGTGCTGGCCTGCCGCAGGTCGCTCGCCTGCGCCTCGGCGTAGGCCGCGATGGCGCGTTCCTTGACCAGTTCCCAGAGCGCTTCCTTGCTGCCGAAGTGGTGGTGGATCAGGCTCTTGGTGACGCCGGAGCGGGCCGCGATCTCGCGCATGCTGACGGCTGCGAAGCCGCTGGCGACGAACAGCGCCTGCGCCGCGTCGAGGATGCGTTCCCGGGTCTGGTCCGGGTCCCGGGTGCCGGAGGAGGCGTTCATGGCGCGAAAATACAATTAACTGGCCGACCGGTCAATTCAATTCTTCTATCGATTCCCGTCACTGGTGAAGTCCGGGCTCGGCTATGCTTGCCGGCCAGCCGGGGCGGGGGCCCGCGGGCGGAGCAGCGCGAAATGGACGGTTGGGTGGCGGGCGTCTTCCTTGCCGTGTACGCCGGCATGCTGCTCGGCCGGGTGCCGCGCCTGCAGCTGGACCGGACCGGGGTGGCACTGCTCGGCGCGATCGTGCTGGTGGTTGCGGGCGCGGTGACGCTGGAGGCGGCCGTCGCCGCCGTCGACGGTCCCACCATGGCGCTGTTGTTCGGCTTCATGGTGTTGTCGGCGCAATTGCGCCAGAGCGGGTTCTTCGCCCGAGTCACCTGGTGGCTGGCCAGCCGCGACACGGGTCCGGCGCTGTTGCTCGGAGCGCTGGTGTTCGGCGCCGGGGCGTTGTCGGCGGTCTTCTCGAACGACATCGTGTGCCTCGCGGCGACGCCCGTGCTGGCCGAGGCCTGCCGCCGGCGCGGCCTCGACCCGGTGCCTTACCTGGTCGGGCTGGCCTGTGCAGCCAACGTCGGCTCGACCGCAACGCTGGTCGGCAACCCGCAGAACATGCTCATCGGCGAGGCCCTGGGGCTGGATTTCGGCCGTTTCACGCTCTTGGCACTGCCGCCGGTGCTCGGCGGCCTGGCGCTGACCTGGGGCGTGATCGCCTGGCGCTGCCGGGGCCGCTGGCGGGTGGGGCCGGCCGGCGCGCTGGCCCCGCCCCCCGCCATCGACGCCCTGCAGACGGCCAAGGGACTGGCCGTCGCGAGTGCGCTGCTGGTGCTGTTCCTGTGGGCGCCGTGGCCGCGCGAGCTGCTGGCGTTGGCCGCGGCAGGCGTGCTGCTCACCAGCCGGCGGCTGCACTCGCGCCAGACGCTCGGTCTCGTGGACTGGCAGCTGCTGGTGCTGTTCGCCGGCCTGTTCATCGTCAACCACGCCTTCCAGGCCACTGGCCACGCTGACGCCCTGTTCGGCTGGCTGGCCGGGCGCGGCGTGGATCTCGGTACGCCGCTGGCGCTCTTTTTCTCCACGCCGGTGCTGTCCAACCTGGTGTCCAACGTGCCGGCGGTGATGCTTCTCTTGCCCGTGGCCGAGGGCGAGGGGGCCGGCCTGGTGCTGGCGCTGGCCAGCGGCCTGGCGGGCAACCTGCTGATCATCGGCAGCATCGCCAACATCATCGTGGTCGGGCTGGCGGCCAGCCACGGCGTGGAGATCGGCTGGCGCCGGCACGCCGCGCTGGGCGTGCCGGTGACCCTGGCGACACTGGCGCTGGCGGGTGGCTGGCTGGTGCTGGCCGGCGTGGCCTGAGGGCTCAGTCGGCGCGCGGCGCAAAGTCCTGGGCGAACGGGTTGCCGGCGGCCGGCACGATGCGGATCAAGCCGTGGCCGGTGGCAACGTGGCAATCGTTGCAGGACTGCAGCAGCGCGCTGAAGCGGTGCCCGGTCTCGGCCCAGTCGCCCTCCTCGAGCGCATCTTCCAGCGCCTCGATCGCCGGCAGCAGCATCTCGCGGGTCAATGCGCCCACCGGGTAATCGTCGTACGACTCGACGTGCTCGACGATGTGCTCGGCCGTTTCCTCGAGTTCGTGCAGGTAGAAATCCGCCAGCGGGGCGTTGCGCGCCTCGACCGAGAGCTGGGCCTTGTGGGTGTAGGTCTGCATGCGCTCCATGAGCACGGCCAGCCCCTCGCCCGAGGCGAGGACGGGCGTTGCCGGCCCGAGCAGCAGGATGGCGAGCGCGGCGGGCAGGGCGGCCAGGGGATTGAACTTCATGGGCGGTCTCCGGTCGATGGCTGGGCGTATCATTGATCGAGAATCATTTGCGTTAAACCCGTATCTACCTGAAGCATATCGTGGCCATATACTTCGCCAAAGCCCGTCCTGCCGGACCGCGCGCCGGTCGGGAGCAGGCGACCAGACACACAAGGACCCTCCCATGAACCCGAACCAGGCGCTCTTGCTCAGTGAATTGCCCGATGGATTCCAAGGCGTGGTGGCGCGGGTCACGGGCGGACGGGACCTCGCCGCCCGACTTGCGGCGATGGGACTGACGGCCGGCACCGAGATCGTGGTCCTGCAGAACCGCGGCTTCGGGCCGATGCTCGCCCGGGTCAGGGACACCCGCATCGCGCTCGGCCGCAGCCAGGCCGGGCTGGTAACCGTATATGAACGCCACCCCGCAGACGATTCCGCCACCCTCCGGTCCGCCTCGTCCGGCTAAGTCCCGGCGCCTCGTCGTCGGGCTGGCGGGCCAGCCCAACGTCGGCAAATCCACGGTCTTCAGCATCCTCACCGGGCTCACCGCGGAGGTGGGCAACTGGCCGGGTCGCACCGTGGAGCGCCGCGAGGGCTCGGCGCGCGTGGGCGGGCGCGAGTTCCACATCGTGGACCTGCCCGGCACCTACAGCCTGACCTCGAACTCCGAGGAAGAGCGCATCGCGCGCGAGTTCATTCTTGCCGAGCGCCCGGACGTCATCGTGATGCTGGCCGATGCCGCGGCGCTGGAGCGCAACCTTTACCTGCTGGCGGAACTGCTGCTGCTGCCGATCCCGGTGGTGCTGGGCGTGAACATGGTGGACGTGGCCGAGCGCGAGGGCGTGGAGTTCGATGCCCACGTGCTCGAGGCCGCGCTGGGCTTGCCGGTCGTACCCATGGTGGCCAGTCGCAACCAGGGCGTGGCGGAGGTGCTGGCGGCGGCGGCCGCGGTCGCCGACGGGGAGCAGTCCTATGCGCCGGAGCGGCCTGAGATCGCCGCCAGCCACCGCGAGGTCTACGAGGAGGTCGTCGGGCTGGTGCGGGACAGCGTGCCCGAGGGCGTGCCGCCGGCCTGGGCGGCGCTGAAGCTGCTCGAGGGCGACCGCGAAGTGACGGACCGGGCAAGCCGGTGGCTGCCTCCGGAGGCCTGGCAGCGGGTCCACGGCCTGCTGCACGAGCACGAGGACGCGGTGCTGGACGTCGCCAGCGCCCGCTACGAGTGGATCGGCCGCATGGTGCGCGCCGCCGTGCGTCGCCCGCGCCTCGGCCAGGTAAGCTTCACCGACCGTTTCGACCGCATTGCGACGCATCCGGCCTGGGGCCTGGCGCTGCTGCTCGCGGTGTTCGGCGGCGTGTTCTGGCTGACCTTTTCCGTGGCCGGGCCGATCCAGGAATGGCTGGAGGACAGCATCGTGGCCATGGCCGCCGATGCGCTGTCCGGCGCGCTGGCGGGTGCGCCGGAATGGGTCAGCGGCCTGCTGGTCGACGGCATGTTGGCGGGCGCCGGCATCGTCGTGACTTTCGTGCCGATCCTGTTCGTGTTCTTCCTCGCCCTCGGCTTCCTCGAGGACACCGGATACCAGAGCCGGATGGCCTACGTGATGGACCGCTTCATGCATCGCATCGGCCTGCACGGCAAGAGCTTCCTGCCGTTGTTCCTCGGCTTCGGCTGCAACGTGCCCGCGGTGATGGGCAGCCGCGTCATCGAGTCCCGCCCGGCCAGGCTGTTGACCATCATGCTGACGCCCTTCGTGCCGTGCAGCGCGCGGCTGCTGGTGCTGGCCTTCCTGGTGCCGCTGTTCTTCCCGGCCTACCCGGCGCTGGTGGCCTGGTCGCTGGTGGTCGGCAACCTGCTGGTGCTGGTGCTGATCGCGCTGCTGCTCGATCGCTTCGCCTTCCGCCGCGAGCGGCTGGCCTTCGTGATGGAGATGCCGCTCTACCACGTGCCCAACCCGCGCACCATCATGGTGTTCGCGCTCACCAACGTCTGGACCTTCGTGAAGCGGGCCGCGACCATCATCGTGGTCGTGTCGATGGTCATCTGGCTCCTGGTGAGTTACCCCGGCGAGCACGTCAACGACAGCTACCTGGCGATGTTCGGCCAGACCATGGAGCCCATCGGGGCGCTGATGGGCCTCGACTGGCGCCTGATCGTGGCCACCCTGTCGGCCTTCGTGGCCAAGGAAAACGCCATCGCCGCGCTGGGCATCATCTTCGGCGCCGACGGCGAAGGGCTCGGCGCCACCTTGTCGGCCATGGTGTCACCGGCCTCGGCGCTCGCCTTCCTGGTGGTCAACATGCTGTTCGTGCCCTGCGTCGCCACGGTGGCGGCGGTGAAACAGGAGACGCGCAGCTGGGGCTGGACCGGGGCCAGCGCCGGGCTGATGCTTGCAAGCGCGCTGCTGGTCGGTACGCTGGTGTACCAGGTGGCGGCGTGGCTGGGGCCGGGAGGCGCAAGTGCTTAGGCAACTGCTGGAGAAGGTGGCCGAGGGCCGGATCGGCAGCGTGCCTGAGCTGGCCGAGGCGCTGGACACCTCGCAGGTGATGGTCGAGGCGATGATCGGCACGCTGGAGCGCCGCGGCTGGCTGGAGCGCATCGGCGACTGCGGCGACCCGTGTGCAGGCTGTCCTTCGGAACGGAGCTGCGGGCCCGAGCCGAAGGGCAGTGCCTGGATGCTGACCGCTGCCGGGCGCCGCTACGCCGCGCGCTGATGCGCACCACGCCGATTGCGCTGGCCTGCTGGCTGCTGCCGAGCGCGGCGGTCCTGATCGCTTACCTGGTGTCGGCAGCGCAGGGCCAGGTGCCGACCTGCTTTCCGTTCATCGAGGGTTGCACTTCCATCAGCGGCGCGGCCCGGCGCGATCCCTCGATCCATGTCTTCCGCGCAATGATGCTGCCGACCGCGACGCTGCTGGCGGCCTACTGGCTGCTGGTGCGAGCGTGGCTTGGTCACCTCGGCGAGCGCGGCCGGAGCCGTGACTGGATTGCCGTGCTGGGCCTGGTCGGCGCGTTGTTCATGGTGCTGTACGTGGTGTTCCTCGGCACCGACGGGCGCGCCTACGAGTTCATGCGCCGCTTCGGCGTGACGGTGTATTTTGCGTTCACGGCGCTGGCGCAACTCGTGCTGGCTTCACGCTTGCAAGGACTTTCCGGGCCGGCGCGCGACACCGTCGGGCCTGGCGTGATCCGGGCCAAGGTCGCATTCGGCGTCATCATGCTGGGGCTCGGCCTGCTCAACATCCCCGCGGCCAACTTCTTCCCGCACCTGCCGATCGACAATGCCATCGCCTGGAACTTCGCCTTGCTGATGCACGGCTATTTCGGCCTGACGGCCGTCGCCTGGCAGCGCGCACGCTACCGGCTGGCGGTGCAGTTCTAGCGCGCCAGCCGGGTGAACTTCGAGCCCTCGAGGCTGAGGTTGAACATCAGTCCGCGCCGCCCGATGACGAAGCCGACGATGGGGTCGCGAACCGTCGTCGAGTCGATGGAGCCACCGGCGCCCACCTGGATGAGCGCCACCGAGCCGTCCACGCCCACCTCCCAGCCGGAGCTGGCACGGAACCGGTCCAGCGCCTCCTGCTGCATGAAGCACAACACCACCGTCTTGGCCTGGGCGCCGAACTGGAAGCCGATCGAGGCCGCCGCGGTGGCGTAGTAGTCGACGGTCTTGCCGTTCACGCGCAGTGCGCCCTCGCCGTATTCGCCGCCGACGCCGATGCCCGCCTTGATGACCTGCGGGAACACCAGCACGCCGCGGCTGGCGGCAACGAATTCCCGGCCACCCTTGACCTCGCGGAAGAACTCCGCGAGCGCCTCGTCCACCGCGGCATCGATTTCCTCGGCCGTCGCGGCGAACGAAAGCCCCGGCAGCGCCATCGCCAGCAGGGCCAGGACTGCGGTCAAGCCATTCGCTCGTCTCGTCATGACCTCGATCCTCCAGGGGGTGCGGGTACCCCATTATGCACCAGGCTTTCTGGCCTCCGTCCTGCGGCGCAGCGCTGCCGCCAGGGCCGGCAGGTCCGTCCGGCGCTGAGTGTCGATGCGGACGCGGTACGCGGCCTCCGAGGGTGCCGCCTGGGCCGGCCGCGCCAACTGCGCCTCGAGAACCGCCAGGCCGGCATCGGAGGGACCGCCGCGTCGCCCGGCCACCCGCTCGCGCAGGATCGCCGCCGGCGCTTCGCAGGCCAGCACCACGGGGACCGCGCCCAGCCTGGTGGCAAGGTCGATGAAGTGCTGGCGGCGCGCGGCTTCGAGGAAGGTCGCGTCGAGCAGCACGTTGAGGCCGGCGCCGAGGCCGGTGTGCGCAATCGCGTCCAGTCGCGCATAGGTTCGTTCGGTGGCCGCCGCATCGTACAGGCCGGCGCCGACGGGTGCGCCCGCCGGCGCTGCCGGATCGAGGCCATGCAAGCGCTTGCGCTCGAGGTCGGAACGCACCCAGACCGCCGGCAGGAGCGGCGCGAGCCGCCCGGCCAGGCGGCTTTTTCCCGATCCCGAGTAGCCATGCATCAGCACCAGTAGCGGCGCCCGCGGCGCCGCATGGGCAGTGGCCAGGGCCACGTGCCGAGCCTGGCGCGCAGCCAGCCGCTCGGCTTCATCCGCGGACAGGCCGGGCTGCGCCAGGCGGATGCCGTCGATCTTGGCCCGTACCAGGTGCCGGTAAACCAGGTACCAGGGCAACAGGTCGAGGCCGTCATAGTCGCCGAGCTCGGCCAGCCAGGCGTTGTAGAAACGCCAGCCGAGCGCGCCGCGGTCGCGCGACTCGAGGTCCATCAACAGGAAAGCCACCTCGCTCTGCAGGTCGATCCAGCGCAGGCCCGGGTCGAACTCGATGCCGTCGAAGGCCGCCAGTTCCGGCCCGAGCATCACCAGGTTGCCGAGGTGGAGGTCACCGTGGCCCTCGCGCACGAAGCCGGCGGCGAGCCTGGCATCGAAACGCGGCGCCAGCGCTGCGGCTCGGTTCTCGGTCCAGAACCGCAGTGCCTCAAGGTCCCCGCGCAACCTGCCGTCGCCGTCGCGGAGCGAGGTGAAGTTGGCGCGTGCCGGACGCAACACGGCCGCGGCGTCGCCGTGGCCTTGCCCGGGGCGGGCCGGCGGCAACTCGCGCTGAAAGCGAGCCAGCGCCACGCCGAAGCGCTCCAGGACGTCGCCCCCCAGCTTGCCCGCCGCCAGCCTTCGGTCGGCCTGGTCCTCGGCAGGGAAGCGGCGCATCTTCACGCCGGGCTCCGCCTCCGGGCCCCCGGCGGCTGGACTGGAATCGTCGGATACTCGCCAGCCCCCCGCCGTGTGCCGCGCCGTCACCCGGCCGAGGTAAAGTTGCGGTGCCAGGCGCCGGTTCAGGCGCAGTTCCTCGGCGCAGAAATGGGCGCGCCGCGCCGGGTCGCGGAAATCCAGGAAACCCAGGTCCAGTGGTTTCTTGAACTTGCAGGCGTAGTCCCCGGCGAGGAACACCCAGGATATGTGCGTCTCCACCCGCTCCACGCCGCACACCGGCCAGGGCCAGGCGGCCGGGTCCATCAGCGCATCGACGAAGGGTGGCCGCGCGTCGGCCTCGCTCATGCCTGCCCTCCGGGCAAGGACTCAATAGTAGTAGCGTAGCCTGATCCAGCCGTTGCTGTTGTCCTCGAGCTGGCCGAAGAAGGTGAACTCGTCGCGGCCGCCGAACAGGTTGACGCCCCCGGTCACGAGCCAGTGGTCATCGTGGCGCCAGGATACGGCGGGTCGAAGGTAGAAGTCCGCGTCGGTGGGCGAGGCGAACAGGAAGAAGGAACTGGTCAGGCGGTCCTGGAGCGCCCGGTGGGTGAGGCGCAGCGTAGCCACGGTCCGCCAGCGGTCGCGCACCGTGGCAGGGTCCGGTGCACTCGCGCGCAGCCGTTCATGGTGCTGGATGCGCTCGGCATAGAACTGCGTACCGAGGGTGAGGTTGCGCACGAGCTCCTGCTCGTAGCCGCCCAGCAGCCGCAGCTCGGAATTCGGCGTCGCCGGGTCGGAGCCGTCGCGGTCATCGAGCGAGTCGTACCAGGCCACTTCGGCGTTGAAGATGCCCCTGTGCAGTGGCCGCCGCACGCTACCGCCCCAGGATTGCAGCCGCGGGAAGCGCGGGGCGCCGGTGGCGTCCACCCCGAGCGGCTGCTTCCAGCGCCCGCGATACGCATACAGCGCGTACTCGGTGGCGCCCTCGGTGCGGAACAGGCGCAGCGCGACTTCGCCGTTCGTGGGTTCGTCCGCGCGGCGCGGCTCGGCCGGCGCGCCGCTCGCGCCAAGTGCCGGGATCCAGAAGGCGAAACGTTCGCCGTAGAGATAGTTGTCCGGTGTGAATCGAGGCGTCCAGGCGAAATCCAGGTTGAACGCCGGCGAGAAGACGCTGACCCGCGCCGTGTCCGAGGGGGATTTCAGGTAGTCCTCGTCGCGGCCGGCGAAGAAGGAAATGAAGTCCTTCGGGAACAGGTCGTTGAGGAACAGCAGGTCGCCCGTGCCCCAGGTCAGCACCTGGCGGCCCAGCTTCAGGTCGACGCGCCGGCCGGGGCTGAAAGACAGCGCCAGCTCGCGCAGTTCGCCATCGAGATCATCGGCCACTTGGTCCCAGCTCAAGTCGCCCTTGAAATCCACCCGGAAGGGGCCGTGGTCGTAGCGGGTCTCGGCGCGCAGGCGCAGCTCGCCGAGCGTCAGTCGGTCCAGGTTGTCGACCTTGTGCCAGCGCGTGCCCAGCCCGGCCTCGGCGAAACCGCTCCAGCTCAGGCCGCCGCCGCGCGTGGCCCAGGGATCGTCCCAGTCCTCGTCGAAGGCGGCGAACGGGTCGTCGTCCGCATCGGTAGCGACGGCCGCGGCGGGAATCGAGGCGAGGATCGCCGCAAGCGCGGCCAGCGCGAGAGGGTGCGCCCGCACCGGCCTATTCCCCGCTGCGCCGCAGCCAGTCGACCGGCGGCGTGCGCAGGAACCGCTCCGAGAAGATGTCCGTCGGCAGGCCGACGTCGTACTCCGTGTAGCGGAACTCCATCAGCGTGCTGGCGCCGGCCAATGGATCGCTGATGCGCGAGCGCGTCACGGTCGGATGGCCCCCGATCTCCTCGACGCCCAGCACCTCCATGACCCGGTAGACGCGGTCGCGTCCGTCGTAGTACTCGGTCTTGACGGGGAGGAAGGTGTTGCGGTCCACCCGTGTCACGTAGCGCGTGAATTCCACCGTGCGCGGGTCCCTCGGCACGCTCTCGAGAACGTAGTGCTCGGCCGTGGTCTCCAGCAGGCTGTGCCGGTCGTCCGCCGGGTTGCGCCCGGAGACGTCCTCGTAGAAGAAATGCGAGCCGACGAAACTGGTGCGCTTGTCGCCGGCGCTGATGCGCCGGACCAGGTCCAGTCCGGGCAGGTAGAGCCAGCGGTCGTCGTCGCGCTCGACGTGCTTGGCGACCAGGAACACCGTGCCACGCACGTCCGACGGGCGGGAGAAGAACACCATGAAGTCTTGGTCGCCGCCGGGTGCGCGGTTGCGCCTGAGGACGGTGAACTGGCGCAGTTGCTGCCGTCCCTGTGCATCGGTGATCAGCATGCGCGCCTCGCTGCGCCCATCGTCGCCGGCATAGTAGGCAGCGAGGTTGGCACGCGCGACGATGGCCTCGACGTCCTCGAGCGGCTCGGCCCGGGTTGCGGGCGCCAGCAGCATGGTGAGCAGTCCGAGCGTGGGAACAAGGGCAAGTCGGAGTTTCATTTCAGGTCTCCCGGATCAGGCGGTCGCCGCCGTAGTGCGGCGGCCCATGAAGAGCTGCATCACGGCGGGCAACAGCACCAGCGTGACGATGGCGGACACGGCCATGATGGAGGCGAGGAAGATCCCGACCGTGACGTAGGGAACCAGCGGTGCGAGCAGCAGCGGCGTGAAACCCACGGCGATGACGATGGCGTTGCGGCTGATGGCGCGAGCCGGTTCCTCGAACACTTCGCCCATGGCCGCCGGCAGGCTCCCGTGCCTTGCGAGGGCCTCGCGCGTCCGCTCGATGAAGTGGATGGCGAAGTCGATGGACAGGCCAAGGGTGAGCGCCGAGAGCACCGCGATCGGCATGTCGTAGTCCTTCCCGGTCCAGCCGATCAGGCCATAGATGAAAGTGATGGTCAGCGTCAGCGGGAGCATTGCCAGCAGGCCGTAGCCGACCGAGCGGAACAGCACCACCATCATCACCAGCACCACCACGAAGGCACCGGCGAGGCTGCCGACCATGCCCTTGACCATGGCGTCCTGCCACACCACGTTCAGGTAGGTCTTGCCGGCCCAGCGCACCGTCATGCCCGCGGGTGGCGGGTTGCTGGCGAGGTAAGCGTCGAGGTGGCTCATCACCGCGGTCATGTCCTGGTTGTCGCCGCTGGTGAGCTGCAGCCAGACCACGGCGCGACTGAAATCGGGCGTCACCATGTGCCAAAGGTCCTGCGGCCGGTGCGAGGACTGGAACTGCAGCAGCGCCTGGGCCACGCCGGCCACGCTGTCGGGGATGCGGTAGTCGGCCGGATCGCCGCCCACCAGCTCGCGGTTCACCGTCTTGACCAGGTCCGGCAGCCCGTTGCTCTTGCCCACCAGGCCGCTGGCGGCCAGGTCGGCCTGCAGCGCGGCGATCCAGCGCAGCACCTCGGGCTGCTGGAAGTAGCGCGCCCGGCTCGCAGCCGCCTCCAGCGCCTCGAGCTCCGCCTCGATCGCGGCTGCTTGCTCGCCCTCGGCGTCGAACAGCCGGTCCTCGAGCGCCGAGATGAGCGCATCGAACTCCTCCGCGGATTTCGTGGCCGCACTGCGGTCCAGCACCAGCCAGGCGTCGTAGGTGCCGGCGAAGTGATGGTTCAGCACCTCGTCGGCGACGCGGATTCGGTGGTCGGACTTGAACCAGCGCGTCGGGTTGTCGTTGATCTGGATCTGGCTGATGCCGATCACGCTGATGGCGAACACGGCCACGAAGCCGAGCAACAGCATGCGGCTGCGGGCGAGTGCGCCGGCGCCGGTGCCGCGCAGCAGCCGGGCCAGCAGGGAGTCGCCCTCGCGCCGGTGCAGCGCCGCCTGCATCTTCGCCAGGCTCTCCTCCTTCATGCGCGACACCCAGGCCGGGACGAACACGACGGTGAGCAGGAAGGCGAGCATGATCCCGAAAGCCACGAAGCTGCCGAACACCTGCACCGGCGGGATGGGCGTAAGGGCGAGCGAGGCAAAGCCCACGGCGGAAGTCACCGAGGTGAACAACATGGGCCGGAAGAGGTGGCCGATGACCTCGCGCAGCGTCTCGTTCCGGTCGCGCCCGGGGCGGTAGCGGTCGGCGAATTCCGACATGATGTGCACCGAGTCGACCACCGCGATGGGCATGAGGAAGATCGGGATCATCGAGCTCATGATGTGCACGGTGAAGCCCATGCCGATGAGCAGCCCCATGGTCGCGATCACGGTGACCATGGCAACGATCATCGGCGCGACCACCAGCGGCACGCTGCGGAAGAACAGCAGTAACAGCAGGAAGATCGCCACGCCGGCGAGCGGCGCCGAGATGCCCATCTGCACGAACATCTCGTAGCCGAAAGTGTCCTCGGCCACCGGCAGGCCGGTGATGTGCCACTCGCCGCTGGCGCCGAACTCGGTCGAGGCGGCCGTGGCGATCGTGGTGATTGCGCGCGCCAGGTCGTGGCTCTGGTTCTTGTCGTGGATGGGCACGTAGATCGCTGCCGCGCGGCCATCACCGGAGGCCAGCGTGTCCTTGAGCAACGGCAAGCGCTCAACGCGCGCGCGCACCGCGAGGCTGGCCTCGCGGTCGGCTGGCGGTTCCGGCATCAGCCACTCGAAGCGCACCGTGCCCGGGCCGGCCTGCTCGATGTTGTCGGCCACCGACAGCGCCATGAGGTCACGGGCGACCACGCCGTCGAGTTCGAGTATTCGCTCCACCGTCCGGTACAGGGCACCGAGCGAGGCCGGATTGTAGATGCCGTCCGGGTGTTGCCGCTCGACCAGCCCCACCACGATGGCATCGTGCAAGGCCATTTCGGTCTTGACCTCGTTGTGGAAGGCGCGGTCCTCCTGCGACTTCGGCAGCATGTTCTCCGGGTCGGTGTCCACCTGGATGCGCGGCAGCTGTGCGCCCAGCACCAGGGTGAGCACCAGCGTGAAGAGATAGATCGCGCGGGGACGGCGCAAGGCCAGTTCCAGGATTGCCTGCTTCAAGACCGTTTCTCCCTTCGGGCGACTCGCCGGTCCGGGACGGGCGGGTGGCCGTGGATGAATGAATTGGAGCGCAGTCTAATTTAGTAAACGCTAAAGTACAACCCCTACCATATGACTGAAACATGGCCCGCCGACCGGCAGCCGGCCTTGACCTGGGTCAAGGGAAGCTAAACTCGGCAGTGGCAATCTGGACCAGTCGGGCGGGTCCCGCAGGGGCGGGGCCGGCGGAGGGGGAGCGCATGAACGAACGTGACCTTGAGTCGGCGGTGCTGCGTGCGCTGGCCTTGGCCGCGCCGGCCGTCGGCGACCGGCCGATCGATCCGGACCTGCCGCTGGCCGAACAGTTCGAAATCGACCAGGTGCGTTTTTTCCGTGCCCTGGCCCGCGAGACCGGCATCGACATTCCACCCGAGGACCGGGCCGCCCTGGCCACCCTGTCCGGCTGCCTGGAGTACCTGGGCGGCGGCCTGTCGGCCTGACACGGGCCGCCGGGGCGTGACCGCGATCGCCCCCGTCCCCGTGACCGACGCGCGCATCGCCCGCGTCCAGCAGTTTGCCCGGCTTCTCGACACGGCGTTTCGCATACCCGGCACGCGCATCCGCTTCGGGCTCGACCCTTTGCTGGGCCTGTTGCCCGGACTGGGCGATGCCATCGCGGCGCTGTTCGGCGGCTACATCGTGTGGATGGCGGTACGGGTCGGGGCGCCCCGGCTGGTCATCGCGCGGATGCTGGCGAACATTGCCATCGACGCCATCGTCGGCGCGGTCCCGGCCGCCGGCACGATTTTCGACGTGGCGTTCAAGGCGCACCGTCGCAATGCACTGATGCTGTCAGACTGGCAGCGGGATCCGGGCGCCGTAGCAGCGCGCCAGCGCCGGGTGGCCCTGGCGCTCGCCGTCGTGGTGCTGGCCTTGCTGGCGATCGCGCTGGCGGCACTGGCATTCGGCGCCTGGGCACTGCTGCGCTTGCTGGGCTAGATTTGTTGCAGGGCAATGAAGCGGAGGGAGCCATGGCCAACCGACGGATCAGCCTGGACATCGAGCATCCCATCTGGGACCGCTTCTTCTTCGTCGCGCCGCTGGTGATCATCGGCACGCGCGAGCCGGACGGCCGTTTCGACCTGGCGCCCAAGCACATGGCCGGGCCGATGAGCTGGGGAAACTGGTTCGGTTTCGTTTGCACGCCGCGCCATCACACCTATGCCAACGCCGTCCGCGAGGGCGTGTTCACCGTCTCCGTGCCTACGCCGGCGCAGGTGCTGGAGACGAGCCTCGCGGCCGCGCCCCGCTATCCCACCGAGGGCAAGCCGGCCCTCGACGTGCTCGCGACGGTGCCGGCGAGGATCGTCACCGGCGCGCTGCTGGCCGACGCGGCGGTCCACCTCGAGTGCGCCACCGAGCGCGTGATCGACGAGCTCGGCGACAACAGCCTGTTGATCGGCCGGATCGTGGCCGCGTCCGTCGCGGCATCGTCGCTGCGCGCGCCGGACTGCGACGACCAGGACCTGCTGCGCAACGCCCCGTTGCTGGCCTACCTGTATCCCGGGCGTTGCGCCGAAATCGCGGACACGCAGGCCTTCCCGTTCCCCGCGGGCATGCGGCGCTAGCGCCATGCCTGCGCCACCCGACGCCCAGGTCCTGCTGGATGACCTGCTCGGCCGCCGTGCCGAGCTGATCGACTTGCTGCGGCGGCTGGTCGAGGCGGAATCGCCCTCGCTGGCGCCGGACACGCACGATGGCGCCGCCCGGGTCCTCGAGGCGGAGCTTGCAGCACTCGGCTTCCAGGTGCGCCGGCTGCGCGGACGCAGTGGCGGCAGCCAGGTCTGGGCTCGCCCGGCCGATCGCGAGCGCGGCCGGCCGTTGCAGCTCCTGCTCGGTCACCTCGATACCGTCTGGCCCGTCGGCACGCTGGCGCACATGCCTTTCGAAGTCGACGGCGACATCGTGCGCGGACCCGGCGTGTTCGACATGAAGGGCGGCCTGGCGATGCTCTTGCTGGCGCTGGCGGCACTGCGCCGGCATCGGCTCGAGCCCTCGCTGACCCCGGTGGTGTTCGTCAACAGCGACGAGGAGGTCGGCAGCCACGAGTCCGGCGAACACATTCGGCGCCTGGCACGGCGCGTCCGGCGGACCTGGGTGCTGGAGCCCGCGCTGGGCCCCGGCGGCCAGCTCAAGACTGCGCGCAAGGGCGTGGCCCGCTTCACCATCCGCATCTATGGTCGCGCTGCGCACGCGGGACTCGAGCCGGAGGCCGGCGCCAGCGCGATCCTCGAGCTGTCGCACGTCATTCATCGGCTGTTCGCGCTGAACGATGCCGCTCGAGGCATCAGCGTCAACGTCGGCACGGTGGACGGTGGGCTGCGGCCGAACGTGGTGGCCCCGGAGAGCCGGGCCGTCGCCGACGTGCGGGTGTGCTCCGAGGAGGATGCGCAGCGGGTCGAGGCGGCCATTCGCGCGTTGCGAGCCGCCACCCCCGGCACGCGCCTCGAAGTCCACGGTGGCTTTGGCCGGCCACCGATGGAGCGCACCGCCCGCAACCGCGCGCTCTGGGGGCTGGCCTGCGATGCCGCGGCCCGGCTGGGGCTGGAGCTGGAGGAAGGGCTCGCCGGCGGCGGCTCCGACGGCAGCACCACCAGCCTGTTCACCGCCACCCTGGACGGGCTCGGCCCGGTCGGGGCCGGCGCGCACGCACCCGACGAGAGCCTGTTCCTTGGCCCGACGCTGCAACGGACCGCGTTGCTTGCCCTGTTGCTGCTGGCCCCGGAAGTCGGCGCGGGGACCGAGGCCGCGGCGCCCGCAGTGCGGTCCGGTGCCATGGGGGAGCGCTGATGGCGGCACCGTCCTATTTCTATGCCTCGGTCACGCGCTGCAGCGACCTGTGGCAGCGACCCTTCGAGGTGCTGCCGCTGCCCCGCAACCGCTGGCGTGGCGGAGACTTCGTGGTGGGAGAAGTCAGCGGCCAGCCCAATCCACTGTATCGCTGCGAGACCAAGACCGGCCGCATGGCCGAGCTGGTACCGGGAGATCGCATCATCGGTGCGCTGGGTGAGCGCGAGGCCACGCTGGAAGGCGTGGGCAGCTGGCGGGCGATCGGCGAGGATGGCCGGATGGACGGCCTGACCGGCGCAGGCCTGTTCGGCCGCGCCACCTCGATTTCGAGCCTGCTGCCGCCTTTCATGCAGCTGGGTTATCGCGGCCACGCGACGCGCGCCGGCGCCCCGCTGAACATGGCCGACTTCGTTTTGCCGGAGCCACCGGCCGCACCAGCGGTGCCCATCGTGCTGGTCATCGGCACGTCCATGTCGGCCGGCAAGACCACCAGCGCGCGCATCATCATTCGCGAATTGCGCGCGCTCGGGCTCAAGGTGGTCGCGGGCAAGGTCACGGGCGCGGCGCGCTACCGCGACATCCTGAGCTTCCGTGATGCCGGCGCCGAGGCCGTGTTCGATTTCGTCGACGAGGGGCTGCCCTCGACGGTCTGTGCGCCGGAGCTCTATGCGCCGGCCCTGGAACGCATGCTGGCGCGCATCGGCGCACAGCGGCCGGACGCTGCGGTGATCGAGGCGGGCGCCTCGCCGCTGGAGCCGTACAATGGTGACCTCGCGCTGGCGCGCATCCTGCCCGAGACCCGCATGACCCTCTTGTGTGCATCCGATCCGTATGCCGTCCTCGGGGTGCAGAGCGCATTCGGCCTGCGCCCCGACCTGGTCGGCGGGCCGGCGGCGAACACCACCGCGGCGGTGGCGCTCGTGCAGCGGCTGGTGGGCCTGCCCGCGCTGAACCTGCTGGATGCCGCGGCGCGCCCGACGCTGCGCGCCATGCTGGCGGCGCGACTGGGTATCGGGGAGGGATGAGCGCGGCCGTCGGCATCGCCGGTCCCTCGGGGATCGCAGTGGATGCAGGCGCCGCGGCGGTGTCCGCCGGCGGCAACGCGGTCGATGCCGCCGTGGCGGCGACGCTGGCCGCGTT
>ERZ869909.1555-NODE-1555-length-18192-cov-5.170798_pt1 | contig 18192 bp, 20 predicted proteins | sample MGYA00520892_ERZ869909 | MGnify/ENA primary metagenome ERZ869909 (study PRJEB32215, sample SAMEA104723947) | bioreactor metagenome | biome: bioreactor; feature: anaerobic bioreactor; material: water | place: China | collected 2015-03-12 ...
GCCTGCAGGCAGTCGAACGCCTGCGCCGTTCCTACGAGCAGATGCCGGAGCCGAAATTCGTCGTGGCGGTCGGCTCGTGCGCGCTCTCCGGCGGTGTATTCCAGGGCTGCTACAACGTGGTCGGGCGCGTCGACGAGGTCATCCCGGTCGATGTGTATGTGCCCGGCTGTCCGCCACGCCCGGAAGCGATCATCTACGGCATGGCACAGCTACTGGCCAAACTGAAGGCCCCCGCCGCGCCGGAAGCGACGGCTGGCATAGCGGCTGGCACGGCGGCTGGCACGGCGGCTGGAACTGGGGCGCAACTGCCGCCCAGCATGCAGCCTCAGCGCATCGAGCTGGTGGTGACCGGGCCGGGCGCCATACCCGTCACCGCGCGCCGGGCGCCGCCTCGCCGGCCCCAGACCCAACCCGCACCGCAAGCCCCCGCCGCTGATGCCATCGCCGCCGCTCTGGCGATGGCTGCCCCGGCCCCTTCCGCATCCCCGGAAGCTGTATCACCGCTGGCCCCGGCCCGCAGCCTGCACCCGCCGGCGCGCAGCGCCGATGCCCTGCGCCGGTTCGCCCGGCTTCAGGCGCAGGCGCAATCGCGCGCACAACCTCAGGCGCATGCACGCGCTCAGCCGCAATCCCAACCTGTCGCCGCCGGCGGCGGCGGTGGCGGGAGCAGCAGTTCCCGCGCGCAGGGCGGGCTTTGCGGCGTGGCGGCGCTGGAGGGGCGGCGACTGGCGCCGATCACCTCATCGGTGCGCGGCTGCGGCATCGCCGAGCCGGTCAGCGTGACGGCGGTGGGTGGCATCCGCCTATCGCAGCCCGCCACGCTCGATTGCGACACCGCGCGCGCCTTCGAGCGCTGGGTGCGTCAGGCGATGCTGCCGTCGCTGGGCCGCAGCGGCGGCGGGGTGACGCAGATCCGCGTGGCGGCGCATTATTCCTGCCGGCCGCGCAACAACCGCGCCGGGGCAAGGGTGTCCGAACACGGGCGCGGCCGGGCGATCGACATTTCCGGCTTTCGCATGGCCAATGGCGACAATGTGAATATCCTGCAGGATTGGCGGCGCGGCCCCTATCGGCAGGCTTTGCGGCAGATGCACCGCGCTGCCTGCGGCACCTTCCGCACCACGCTCGGCCCCGGCTCGGACGGTTTTCACGAGGATCATTTCCATTACGATCTGGCGCGCCATCGCGGCGGCGGCACCTATTGTCGCTAGCCTTCGGGCGGGCGCCATGGCCATTGCCCGCGCCGCTCCAGCACCCGGCGCAATAGGCCCGGCCGGTCGGTCATGATGCCCTGCACGCCCAGATCCAGCAGGCGTTCCATCTCGGCGGCATCATTCACCGTCCAGACCTGCACCGTGATGCCGCGCGCCTGTGCCGCCTGCATGAAGCGCGGCGTCACCACCGGCAGCCCGCGAAACCGCACCGGCACCTGCACCACAGCGAAACCGCCCATCGGCAGCAGCGGCAGCCCCCAGCCGCGCAGCCAGAGCCCCGCCACCCCGCGATGCGAGGGCGACCAGCAAAGCCCCGCCCCCAGCAGCCGCCGCAGCCGCGCCGTGCGCCCGGCGCTGAACGAGCCAACGCAGACCCGCTCCAGCGCCCCGGCGCGGCGGATCGTCTCGGCCAGCGGCGCCACCACAGCGTCCGATTTCGCCTCGATGGTGATGCGCATGTCGGGGAAGCGCTCCAGCACGGTATCAAGCCGGGGAATGGGATTGCCGCCGAGGGTGCGGATCTCGCGCAGTTCCTCCCAGTCAAGCGCGGCCAGCGGGCGCGGATCACCGGTCATGCGTGCCAGCGTCTCATCGTGATGCACCACCACCACCCCGTCGCGCGTGGCATGCACATCGAGCTCGATATCGCGGTAGCCCAGTTCCAACGCATGGGCAAAGGCGGCGAGGGTGTTTTCCTCGGCCTCGCGCGCGCCGCCGCGATGCGCGATCGGCACCGGGGCGGGCGGGGCAAGAAAGTGATGCGGCTTGGCCATGCCCCATCTTGCGCAATTGCACCGGTCTGTCGAGGGGGGCGCGGGGCTCAGCCCGCCGCCGGCCTGGCCGCAAGGGCCAGGCGCAACCGCCGCATCATGGTCCACAGGATCAACCGATGCGCCGGCGCCACCGGCAGCATGCAAAGCTTGCCGAAGACATTATGTGTCTTGACCGAAGTGGTGATGCCGGCACGGCCGCCGGAAGTGGTGATGCAAACCATGACATCCAGATGCCGGTCGCGCGCGGTCAGGGTCATCACCTCGGCATCGCTGCGCTCGATCAGAAAGAAATCAAGCTTGTCCCCGACCTGCGGCTGGCCCTGGCGCCGGCCCGAAAAACCGCCGATCCGCGCCACGCCGAACCGCGCCGAGATGCTGTCGCGCAGCCGGAAAGCGGCCTTCATCAAGGGCAGTGGCCGGGCGGTCAGCAGATCCCAGATCGCCAGTGGCGTCAGCGGCGCCTCCGGCCCCCGGGGCAGCGGCAGCGCGGCGACATGCAGGAAGTTCAGCGCCGGCAGCGGCGCCACCAGTTCCGCTCCGGGCGGCAGCGGCGCGCTCATTGCCCACCTGCCGGCGCGGCAAGCGGCGCGGGCTGGCGCTGCCACTGGCCCAGCCGGGTCAGCACCGGCAGCGCCAGAAAGATCATCCATTGCGGCATCGGCATCAGCGAGCCAAGCTGCACCATGCCATACCACAGGAACAGCCCGGCGAAGCCCAGTTGCACGCCGCTGATCACCGCCTCCAGCGCCGGATCGGGGCGCCGCGCCAGCAGCCACAGCCCCAGCGCAAGAACCGCCAGCACCACGCTCACCGCATGCCAGAGCACCGCCGCCATGGCGCGCAGAAGCGGATCGTCGAGCACCGTCTGATAGGGTTCGTGGAACTCCGGCCCGCCCATGAAGACATGCACCAGAAAGGTCAGCGCCATCAGCGCGGCAGTGATGCGGGTGATCAGCGGGGAATGGCCATGTGTGGGGCGGGCGGGCATCTCATCTCTCCATACGGCTGCGTATGGCGAACCTCGCACAGAGCCTTGCCCCAGTCAATACGCTGCCGTATGGTTGCGGCATGTCACCGCAGCCCCGCACCAGCGGCAAGCCCGCCGCCAGCAAGCCCCCGCGCCAGACGCTCTCGCCCGAGGATTGGCTGATGGCCGGTTTTCGCGCGCTGGCGGCAACCGGTCCGAATGCCCTGCGCGCCGAGCCGCTGGCCCGCGCGCTCGGCACCACCAAGGGCTCGTTCTACTGGCATTTCAAGGATGTCGCCGATTTTCAGACCCGCCTGTTGCGCCATTGGGAGGCCTGCGCCTTCGATAATGTGCTGGCCGGCCTCGCACCCAATGCCCCGGCCGAGGAGCGCTTGCGCCATCTGTGCCGGCTGGCGGTCAGCTTCGCCCATCCGGCCTATGGCGGCGCCGAGCTGGAACCGGCCTTGCGGGCCTGGGCGCGCGGCGATGCACAGGTGGCGGAGTATGTGCAGCGGATGGATGCCCGCCGCATCGAATATCTGGCGGGGCTGTGCCAGAGTTCCGGCATCCCCGAACCCGGCGTCGCGCGGCTGCTCTATGCCGCTGCGACCGGGCTGGAAATGCTGGCCGATACCGCGCCCGCCGAACGGCTGGCCTGCATCGACCTTCTGCTCGACCGGCTCTTGCCCGGCACAAGCAGCACAGGCGCAACCTCGCCCAGGGGTTGAGCCCCGCACCCACCGAACGTTGCGCATCGGGCAATGCTGCGGCATGCTGCCCCGGCGGGCGGCCGCACAAGCCCGCGCCACGCCGCGAAAGGAGCGCCGCATGCCCCGCCCCGCCCCCCTTCTGGCGCTGGCACCACTGGTGCTTGCCGCCTGCATGAGCGACCGCGCCACCGGCCCTGCCGTCACCGGCCCTGCCGGCCCCGAACTGTCGGCCCAGCTGCTGCGTGCCGACATGAGCACCACCGCGACCGAGGTCATCTTCACCGATGGCCGCACCTGCACCCTGCCCCATCGCCGCGCCCTGCGGCCCGGCTCTTCCTGGAACGGGACAATCGCCAATTGCCCCTTCACCCACTACCAGATCACGCTCATGGCCGAGCCGCCCAGCGATGCGCTGCTCATTGCTCCCGTCGGCACCGCGCCGCTTTATCCCGATCTCGGCCTGCCCTTCGGCTGGGCGAGCCTGTGGCTTTCCACCGAGGATGACGGCCCCTGGATCCTTGAGGGCGCGCCGATGATGCTGCATTCGGATGGTGGCCCCGGCTGAACCGCAGCGGCCGGCCCGGGCGGAAGCCTTCCGGCCCATGCCCGCTTCCCTTCCCTGCCCCGGCGCGCTAGCAAGGGGCGAAGGAGTGCCTGCCCATGTCTGCAACCCCCACGATTCTTGAACGCATCAAGGCCTATAAGCTCGAAGAGGTCGCCGCCGGCAAGAACGAGCGCCCGCTGGCCGATCTGGAAGGCGATGCCCGTTCCGCCCCGGCGCCGCGCGGCTTTCACGATGCGCTGCACAAGGCCAGCCGCACCGGCTACGGGCTGATCGCCGAGATCAAGAAGGCCAGCCCCTCCAAGGGTCTGATCCGTCCCGATTTCGACCCGCCCGAACTGGCCCGTGCCTATGCCGAGGGCGGCGCCACCTGCCTGTCGGTGCTCACCGATGCGCCGAGCTTTCAGGGTGCCGACCACTATCTGACCGAGGCCCGCGCCGCCACCAGCCTGCCGGCGCTGCGCAAGGATTTCCTCTATGATCCCTGGCAGGTGGTGCAGGCCCGCGCGCTGGGCGCCGATTGCATCCTGATCATCATGGCCTCGGTGTCCGATGCCCAGGCGCTGGAACTGGAAAGCACGGCCCATGCCTGGGGCATGGATGTGCTGATCGAGGTTCATGATGAGGCCGAGCTGGAACGCGCGGTGCTGCTCAGATCGCCGATGATCGGCATCAACAACCGCAATCTCAATACGTTCGAGGTCAGCCTCGATACCACCCGCAAGCTGGCGCGGCGCATTCCCGATGACCGGATGATCGTGTGCGAAAGCGGCCTAAATACGCCCGAGGATCTGGCCGATATGGCCCGCTACGGCGCCCGCGTCTTCCTGATCGGCGAAAGCCTGATGCGGCAGGCGGATGTCACGCTGGCCACCCGCACGCTGCTGGCCAATCCGCTCAATGCCGACGGGGCCTGAGCCATGGCCGAGCTGACGCATTTCGATGCCGAGGGCCGCGCACATATGGTCGATGTCGGCGCCAAGGCGGTGACGCAGCGCAGCGCCGTCGCCGCCGGCCATGTGCGCATGAAGCCCGAAACGCTGGCCCATGTCACCGAGGGGCGGGCCAAGAAGGGCGATGTGCTGGGGGTGGCGCGGCTGGCGGGCATCATGGCCGCCAAGAAATGCGCCGAGCTGATCCCGCTTTGCCATCCGCTGCCGATCACCCATGTCGCGCTCGATCTGGTGCCCGATCCGGCGCTGCCCGGCATCCGCATCACCGCCGAGGTGCGCACCACCGGCCAGACCGGCGTCGAGATGGAGGCGCTGACCGCGGCCTCGGTGGCGGCGCTGACGGTCTATGACATGCTCAAGGCCGTCGAGAAATCCATGACCATCGGCGGCATCGAGGTGCTGCGCAAGGAAGGCGGCAAATCGGGCCTCTATACCCGCGAGGACGGCGCATGATCCCGGTCGAGGAGGCCCTGGCACGGGTCTTTGCCCTCTGTCGCCCCCTGCCCGCCGAGACGGTGCCGCTCGATCAGGCGGCCGGGCGGGTGCTGGCCGCCCCGCTGCGCGCCGGGCGCGACCAGCCGCCCTTCGCAGCCTCGGCCATGGATGGTTACGCCCTGCAAGACCCGGTGCAGTCCGGCCAGAAATTCCGGGTGATCGGCGAGGCCGGTGCGGGCCATGGGTTTGCCGGGCAACTGTCGGCTGGCGAGGCGCTGCGCATCTTCACCGGCGCGCCGCTGCCCCAGGGCGCCGACCGCGTGGTGATTCAGGAGGATGTGCAGCGCGCGGGCGATATCATCACCCTGGGTGACAGGCTCGATACCGCCACCCATGTGCGCCCCGCCGGCAGCGATTTTCGCGCCGGCGATGCGGTTTCGGCACCGCGCCGGCTGCGCCCGGTCGATCTGGCGCTCCTGGCCGCCATGAACCATGCCGAACTGCCGGTCACCCGCCGCCCGGTGGTGGCGATCATCCCCACCGGCGACGAGCTGGTGATGCCCGGCGAGAGCCCGCGCGCCGATCAGATCACCGCCTCCAACGGCTTTGCCCTCAAGGCGATGATCGAGGGTGAGGGTGGCGAGGCGCGCCTCCTGCCCATCGCCCGCGACAGCGAGGCGCAGCTGCGCGCGGTGCTGGAACTGGCCCGCGGCGCCGATATGATCGTCACCATCGGCGGCGCTTCGGTCGGCGATCATGATCTGGTGGCGCCGGTCACCCGCGCGCTGGGCGCCGAGCCGGCCTTCTACCGTATCGCCATGCGGCCCGGCAAACCGCTGATGGCCGGGCGGCTGTTCGATGCGCTGCTGCTGGGGTTGCCGGGCAATCCGGTCTCGTCGATCGTTTGCGCGCATCTGTTCGTGCTGCCGGCCCTGCGCGCCATGCTGGGCCTTGGCGCCTGGCCCGCCCCCACCCGCAGCGCCGAACTGGCCGAGGATCTGCCCGCCAACGGCCCGCGCGCCCATTACATGCGCGCCCGGCTTGAACCCGAGGGCCGCATCCGCGCCTTTGCGCGTCAGGACAGCGCCCTTCTGGGCGTGCTGGCCGAGGCCGATGCGCTGTTGATCCGCCCGGTGCAGGACGCACCGCGCCGGGCCGGTGAACATGTGCGATATCTGCCACTCTGACCGCCTGCTTGTGGCATCCGGCGCCATTCGTTGATGACGAATTGACTTCGCGCCAGAACAGGGGTAGAACCTAGGGTGAACTTTTCCAGCCCGGCCGGGCTGGCATCGCCACCGCTGGGAGAGAGACCCGATGCTGACCCGCAAACAGTTGGAACTGCTGGAGCTGATCAACACCCGCATGCAGCGCGACGGGGTGCCGCCCTCCTTCGACGAGATGAAGGACGCGCTCAACCTGCGCTCCAAATCGGGCATCCACCGGCTGATCACGGCGCTGGAGGAACGTGGCTTCATCCGCCGGCTGGCGCATCGCGCCCGCGCCATCGAGGTGGTGCGCATGCCCGAGGCAGTGGAAAATCGCGCCCGGCTCGGCGTGATCGAGGGAGGCGCGCGCAGCCCCGCCCCCGCGCCGCGCAGCGCCATGGCGGTCGAGGCCGCGCATGCGCTGGAACTGCCGGTCATGGGCCGCATCGCCGCAGGCACCCCGATCGAGGCCATCTCGCAGGTGTCGCATACCGTGGCGGTGCCGGGCTCGATGCTTTCCGGTCAGGGCCAGCATTACGCGCTGGAGGTGCGCGGCGATTCGATGATCGAGGCCGGGATCAATGACGGCGATATCGTCGTCATCCGCGAACAGACCACCGCCGACAATGGCGATATCGTGGTGGCGCTGGTCGAGGGGCAGGAAGCCACGCTCAAGCGTTTCCGCCGGGTGCGCGGCATGATCGCACTGGAGGCCGCCAACAGCGCCTATGAAACCCGCCTGCTGCGCGACGATCAGGTGCAGGTTCAGGGCCGGCTGGTGGGGCTGATCCGCAGCTATTGAACCGGGCTCACAGGTCGCGCGTCAGTTCATCGAGCGCGGCCTTGCAGCGCGCGGCGATGAAATCCGAGAACAGCCGGATCTTGGGGTCGCGCAGCCGCCGATGCGGGGTCAGGATGCTCAGCATCACCGGCAGCGGCGGGGTTTTCTGCGCCACCACCACCAGCGCGCCGCGCCGCAGATGCTCGGCCACCTCGAAAAGCGGCTTGAGCACCACGCCATGCCCATCGAGCGCCCATTGCGTCAGCACATCGCCGTCATCCGATTCAAAGGGGCCGGTGATCTCGAATTTCTGCAAGCCTTGCGGGGTTTGCAGCGTCCAGCGAAATTCCTTGGCGCCGGGAAAGCGCAGGTTGAGGCAATCATGGCGCTCGCTGACCAGTTCGGCGCCATCCGCCGGCATGCCGCGCCGCTCGATATAGGAAGGTGCGGCGCAGATCACGCGCGGGCATTCGGTGATCACCCGCATCTTCAGCCCGCTGTCGTCGAGCCGGCCCAGATGCAGCGCCACATCCAGCCCCTCGCCAGTGATGTCGATGATCCGGTCCGAAAGCCGCAAGCGCAGGTCGATCTGCGGGTATTGCGCCTTGAACACCGGCACATGCGGCGCGATGAACCGCCGCCCCACCCCCAGCGGCGCCCCGACGAACAACACCCCGCGCGGGTTTTGCGTCGCATCGGCCACCGCCGCCTCGGCCTCGTCGATGGCCTGCAGCACCTTCAGCGCCCCGTCATAGAACAGCCGCCCGTTCTCGGTCGGCTGCAGGCTGCGCGTGGTGCGGTTGAAAAGCCGCACGCCCAAATGCTTCTCCAGCTCCGCCACCCGCCCCGATGCCACCGCCGGCGAGGTGCGCTGATCGCGCGCTGCCGCCGACATGCTGCCCAATTCATAGACGCGCACGAACATCTTGAGATTGTTCACATAGGACATGGCGATTTTCAGGCCCGAATTGAAAGTCCTCAGTCATTTGATGGATTAACAGAAAGGCCCGCGCCGGTATAGCCTGCCGGGATCACCCCCGAACCACCCCCGCCCCAGACCGGAGCCCGCCATGTTCGAACTTGCCGTGATCGGTGCCTGGGCCGAATTCGCCCTGCGCTGGCTGCATGTGATCACTGCCATCGCCTGGATCGGCTCCAGCTTCTATTTCATCGCGCTCGATCTGGGGCTGCGCAAGGCGCCCGACCTGCCGCCCGGCGCGCATGGCGAGGAATGGCAGGTGCATGGCGGCGGATTCTACCATATCCGCAAGTATCTGGTCGCGCCGGCGCAGATGCCCGAACATCTAACCTGGTTCAAATGGGAAAGCTACGCCACCTGGCTGTCGGGCTTCGCGCTGATGGCGATGATCTATTACCTCGGCGCCGAATTCTATCTGATCGACCCGTCGGTGATGGAGCTGACGGTCTGGCAGGCGGTAGGCATCTCGGTCGGCTCGCTGGTTCTGGGCTGGCTGGCCTATGACGCGATCTGCAAATCGCGCTTCGGCGATGACAATACCCGGCTGATGATCGCGCTCTATGTGATCCTCGTGGGGATTGCCTGGTTCTATACGCAGGTGTTCTCCGGCCGGGCGGCGCTGCTGCATCTGGGGGCCTTCACCGCCACGATCATGTCGGCCAATGTGTTCATGATCATCATCCCCAACCAGAAGATCGTGGTGGCCGATCTGATCGCCGGGCGCAGCCCCGATCCCAAATACGGCAAGATCGCCAAGCAGCGTTCGACGCATAACAACTATCTCACCCTGCCGGTGATCTTCCTGATGCTGTCCAACCACTACCCGCTCGCCTTCGCCAGCGAATGGAACTGGGTGATCGCCAGCCTGGTGTTCCTGATGGGCGTCACCATCCGCCACTGGTTCAACAGCCGCCACGCGCGCAGCGGCAATCCGCACTGGACCTGGGCCATCACCGCGCTGATCTTCATTGCCATCATGTGGCTCTCGGTGGCCCCGATGCGCCATGCCGACGAGGATACCGCCGCCCTGCCGCCCGCGGCCGCGCGTTTCGTCGAAGTGGCGGAATTCGCACAGGCGCATGACATCGTGATCGGGCGTTGCTCGATGTGCCATGCCGCCGAGCCGGTCTGGCCCGGGCTGCGTTGGGCGCCCAAGGGTGTGGTGCTGGAGACCGAGGCCCAGATCGCCCGGGCGGCGCAGACCATCTATCTGCAAGCGGCCATGAGCCATGCCATGCCACCGGCCAATCTGGTCGCCATGACCGAAGAGGAACGCGCGGTGATCCGTGCCTGGTATCGCGCCGCCACCGGCCAGCCGGGCTGAGCGCCTCCCACCATCACCATTGACCATACCGGCGGCTTGAGGCATCACCCCGCCATGCTGATCTACAAGATCTTTCGCCGCACCGAATGGGACAGTTTCCGCATCGCCGGGCGCACTCTGGGCGCGCCGGTCGATCTGACGGATGGCTATATCCATTTCTCCACCGCCGCCCAGGTCACCGAGACCGCCGCGAAACATTTCGCCGGCGAGAGCGATCTGGTGCTGCTGGCCTGCGATGCCGACAAGCTCGGCGCCTCGTTGAAATGGGAACCCTCGCGCGGCGGGCAGCTTTTCCCGCATCTCTACCGGCCGCTGTTTCTGGCCGATGTCATCTGGGACAAATCGCTGCCGCTGGGGGTGACCGGGCATATTTTCCCCGAGGGCGTTATCTGATGCTGGAGCGGCTGGGGCTTGCGCTGATGCACCGGCTCGACCCCGAGCGCGGCCATGCGCTGGCGCTCAAGGCCCTGCGCGCCGGGCTGGCGCCGCTGCCCGGCCCGGTCTCCACCCCGCGCCTGCGCCAGCGCCTTGCCGGGCTGGATCTGCCCAATCCCGTCGGTCTGGCGGCCGGTTTCGACAAGAATGCCACCGCGCTCAAACCGCTTCTGGGCAGCGCCTTCGGTTTCGTCGAGGTCGGCGCCGCCACGCCGCGCGCGCAGCCAGGCAATGCCCGCCCCCGCCTGTTCCGCCTGAGCGAGGACCGCGCGGTGATCAACCGTTTCGGCTTCAACAATGACGGCGCCGCGGTGATCGCCGCAAGGCTGGCGGCAAGGCCCCGGCAGGGCGTTCTGGGCCTCAATCTGGGTGCCAACAAGGACAGCGCCGACCGCGCCGGCGATTTTGCCCTGGTGCTGCGCCAATGCGCCGACAGGCTCGATTTCGCCACCGTCAACGTCTCTTCGCCCAATACCGAGAAGCTGCGCGAGTTGCAGGGCGCGGCGGCGCTGCGCGCACTGCTGGCGCAGGTGATGGACGCGCGCGCCGACCTCGCCCGGCCCTTGCCGGTATTTCTGAAGATCGCCCCCGATCTGGCCGATGACGAACTGGCCGAGCTGGCGCAGGTGGCGCAGGAAGCCGGCGTGGATGCGATCATCGCCACCAATACCACCCTCTCGCGCGACGGGTTGCAAAGCCGCCACCGCACCGAGGCCGGCGGGCTGTCCGGCAAGCCGCTCTTTGAGCGTTCCACCCGGGTTCTGGCGCGGCTGTCGCAGCTGACCGAGGGCCGGCTGCCGCTGATCGGCGTCGGCGGCATCGACAGTGCCGAGACCGCCTATGCCAAGATCCGCGCCGGCGCCAGCGCGGTGCAGCTTTACTCGGCGCTGGTCTATCACGGCTTCTCGCTGGTGGCCGAGATCGCCCAAGGGCTCGATGCGCTGCTGGCACGCGACGGGTTCGACAATATCGCGCAGGCGGTGGGCAGCGGGCGCGAGGACTGGCTGTGAGCCACGCTCTGGACGCCGAGATCTGGCATAATCCGCGCTGCTCCAAGTCGCGCGCGGCGCTGGCATGGCTGGAAGCGCGCGGCATCAATCCGCAGATCCGCCGCTATCTGGAAACCCCGCCCGACCGCGCGGCGCTGAGCGCCATGTTGGATGCGCTGGCGCTGCCGCCTTCGGGGCTGCTGCGGGCACGCGAAGGAGGGGCGCTGCGGGGCCAGCCGGAAGCCACGGTGCTGGAGGCGCTGCTGGCCGATCCCGCGCTGATCGAACGGCCGGTGGTGCGGATCGGCGCACGCGCGGTCATCGCCCGCCCCGCTGAGGCCATCAAGGCATTGCTGGGCTGAACCGCCCAGCCCCCGCCGCTCACCCCCCGCCGCTCAGCCCCCGTCGCTCAGCCCCCGTCGGCCAGCGACAGATCGCGCGCGACGGCAAACACGCAGCCATCGGTCGGCAGTTCGGGCTGGGTGGTGCACAGGCCACGCGCGATATTCCAGGCCGCCAGCACCAGCGGCACATAATCGCGCGTCTCGGCATAGGGAGGCACGCCGCCCGAACGACGCACCGCCCCCTCGCCGGCATTGTAGCCGGCCAATGCCAGCACGATGTCACGGTCGAATTCATTGAGCAGCCAGTCCAGATAGCGCACGCCGCCGGCGATGTTCTGCGCCGGATCGAAGGGGTCGCTGACGCCGAACCGCTCGGCGGTGGCGGGGATGAGCTGCATCAGCCCCTGCGCCCCGGCCCGGCTGACGGCATCGGCCCGGCCAGCGGATTCGATGGTGATCACCGCCAGCACCAACGCCGGCGAAACCTGTGTGCCGATGGTGGCCCGCAGGATATGGGCGCCGTGCGCGCGGGCGGTCTGCTGCAACTGCTGCACACGCGGCACCGGCAGTTCGGCGCCCTCGGGCGGGCTGCGCAGCGCCTCCATCGCCAGCAGGAATCGCCCGCGGCCGGCCTCGGTCGCATGGGGAACACGGGTCCAGAACCAGCCGTAGCGCGCGCCGGGCGGCGAGGCACCACCCGGCAGCGGCAAGGCAACAGGTGTCACCGTGGGGCGGCTTTCGGGCAGGGCCAGCCGGCGCGCCTGCTCCTCGGGGTCGATCTGCACGGTAATGCGCGGCCCGCCCTCGGTTGCCGGCACCGCGATGCGGCGAAAGGTGAAATCCTCGGCCATGAGAGGTGTCGCGGCCAGCAGCAACCCGGCCCCGGCGATCAGCGCCAAAGCCCGCAGAGCCGCTTTTCGCGGCGCGAATTGATGATGGCTGCTGCCCGACATGGCCTTCTCTTGAGGCTCTATTAACCCTTTGATGCCAGAAATAACCACGAATCGCAATCGCGATGACCGGGGATCTGGCGCCGGCGGCTGTGCATCAGGTGATTCCCCTGTCGCCCGGCCGCGCCAGATCGGAAACAGAAGCAGCCTCGCCAACCGATTGTTCACGTTCGATTAAATTGTTTCGAACTTATCAAGGGTTGGCCACAGAATTGCCCGTATTGGCCCAATTCCAGCCACCGTTCACGGCGAAAAGGATGAGGCCAAGCGGGGAGACGGAACCAAACCCTCTCAACCCTCCGGACCTTCGCACGGCAACCCTTTAGTGCAAGTTAACCTGGAGATGAGCCATGAAATTCTTTGACCTGATCAAGCGCTTCCACAATGACGAGTCGGGCGCCGTGACCGTTGACTGGGTGGTGCTGACCGCCGCCGTCGTCGGCCTGGGCATCGCCGTCGTGGCCACCGTGCGCACCGGTGTGACCGGCCTTGGCGGCAACATCAGCACCGCGCTCAGCGGCGCGACCGTCGTGACTCCCGGTGGCGAAGGCGGTCTGGGCTTCGGCAACTGATCGAGGCGCCAACCAAGGATCTGGCCGCATCCCCACGGGATGCGGCCCTTTCCTGTTTCAGGGCATGGAATCAAGAGGTTGGCCAGAGGGGGTGCCCCCGCTATCTGGCGTGAACAATCCCCCCGGCGCCCTCTTTTTGTCCCATTTGCGTGACAGAATCGCGCAAGCAGGTCAGCAGACAGGGCACTCCAGCTCCGAGCGGCCAACAGTGACGTTCACTTCGTGACGAGGGTTTGATCATGCGTGGCATGCAGATTGCAGTTCTGGGCGTTGGGGTGGTGCTGGCGGGTTTTGGTGTCTTCATGGCGCAGAACTACGTCAGTCAGACCGAACAGGCGATTGCCGCGGTGCAGGCGCAGAACGCCGCACGCCCGGCGATGGAAACCGTCGAGGTGATGGTCGCCGCCCGCGCCCTGCGCTATGGCGAGCCGATCCGCGCCGAGGATGTGCGCGCCGTGATCTGGCCGGCCCATGCCGTGCCCGAGGGAGCGTTCCGCAGTGCCGAGGCACTGGTCACCGACCCCGACCGTCCGCGCATTGCGCTGCGCGCCATGGAACCGCTGGAGCCGGTGCTTGAAGTCAAGGTCAGCCAGCCAGGCCAGCCCGCCGGCATCGCCGCGCAGCTGTCGCCCGGCATGCGCGCCTTTACCATCCGCGTCGATTCAAACAGCGGCATCTCGGGCACGCTGCGCCCCTCGGATCTGGTGGATATCTACTGGACCGGGCGCGGCACCGATGGCGAGGTCACGCGCCTGCTCAGCAGCGGCGTGCGCATCATCGCGCTGGATGAAAACGCCGATCAGGACCGCAGCTTCAGCGGCATCCCGCGCTCCGTCACCATCGAGGCCGCGCCCGAACTGGTGGCGACGATGGCGCAGGGTCAATCGACCGGGCGGCTGTCGCTGTCGGTCATCGGGCTTGATGATGCGACCCAGATCAGCACTTTCGAGGTCGATCGCCGCAGCCTTCTGGGCGTGCAGGCCGTCGCCCAGGAGCCGGTCGCCGAACGCTGCACCATCCGCACGCGCCGCGGCAACGAGGTGGTGATGATCGAGATCCCCTGCACCAACTGACCCGCACCATGGCCGCTGGCCGGGGGCAAATATGTCACAGCCACGCCCCCAGCATCTGGGGGCGCTATGCTGGATAAATACCACTCATGCCCTTCAGCTCGTTGATTTTTGGTCAATTCCACCGGGCAAACATTTGATTCTTGCAATAAAATGCCGTTTCGCGCATTCTGTTGCAGCACCGGGCCGCCAGATGTCCGGGTAAAATTCGTGATCAATGAGGCAGGATCACATGTCAGTCAGTAGAATTCTCGCGTCCGCTCTGACGCTGGCCGCGCTTGGCCTTGTTGCCGTGCCGCTCGCCGCTCCGCCGGCCCATGGTGATACCCTGCGGGTGGTGCGTGGCACCGTCGGCGAAACCCTTGTCGTGGCCATGAACCGCGCCGTGGTGGTGGAAAGCGACACGCCTTTCGCCGAACTGTCGATCGCCAATCCCGGCATCGCCGATATCTCCACGCTCTCGGATCGCTCGATCTATGTGCTGGGCAAGGCGCCCGGGCGCACGACGCTGACCATTCTGGGCGTCAACGGCAGCCTGATCGCCAATGTCGAGGTGCATGTCGCCCCCGATGTCGCCGAATTCCGCGAGCGCCTGCGGCAGATCCTGCCCAACGAACCGATCGAAGTGCGCACCGCCAATGACGGTATCGTCATGTCGGGCACCGTCTCGTCGATCAACCGGCTGGATGCGGCGCTGCAACTGGCCGAACGCTACGCACCGGGCCGGGTGTCGAACCTGATGAGCGTCGGTGGCACCCATCAGGTGATGTTGCGCGTGCGCTTCTCGGAAGTGCAGCGCTCGGTGGCGCAGGATCTCTCGGCCAGCCTCGCCATCGGCTCCACCAGCAGCCCGACCAATCCGATTCTCGGCTCGGGCGGGTTTTCCACCGCCACCACGGCGCGCGATGCGCTCAGCGGTGTTGTCACCCCCGCCACGCAGTCGCGCATGGGCGTGCTGAGCGGCGGCTTCGGGGTTGGAAGCGTGCAGTTCCAGGTGATGCTGGAAGCGCTGGAAACCAATGGCCTGGCCCGCACGCTCTCGGAACCCAGCCTGACCGCACTCTCCGGCCAGGAGGCCTATTTCCTGGCTGGCGGCGATTTCCCGGTGCCGGTGGCCGGCGCCAATGGCCAGATCACCATCGAATACCGCCCCTTCGGCGTGGAACTGACCTTCACCCCGCATGTGCTTGAGGGCGATGTCATCAATCTGATGCTCAATGCCTCGGTCAGCAGCCTCGACAATACCAATACCGTCACCACGGCGGGGGTTTCGGTGCCGGCCTTCCGCCGCCGCCAGACCTCGACCACCGTGGAACTGCGCGACGGCGAGAGCTTTGCCATCGCGGGTCTGTTGCAGGATGATTTCCGCGGCTCGACCCGGCAGGTGCCCTGGCTGGCCGATATTCCGATCCTTGGCGCGCTGTTCCGCTCGGCCGATTACCAGCGCGAACAGAGCGAGCTGGTGATCTTCGTCACCGCGCATCTGGTGTCGCCCACGCGCGGCGAGGCGCTGATGCTGCCCACCGACCGTGTGCGCCTGCCCAACGAGGCCGATCTCTTCCTGCACGGACGTTTGCAGGGCTCGCGCGGCCCCGCCGCCGAGGTTGCCCGGCAGGATTTCCGCGGCGGCTACGGCTATATCATGGACTGAGCCCAGGAGCATGATGATGCAGACTTCCCGTCGGTTTCTACTGCTCGGCATGGGCGCCACGATGCTCGCGGCCTGTGACGGGCCGCGCGCCGGGCGCGAGCTGGGCGCCCAGATTGACGAGGGTGGCTTCGGCAACCCCACCGCCCACAACACCCTCGTGCAGACCGGGCAGATGCCCTATGTGATCAACCTTGCCGAGCGTTTCGCGGCCGAAGTTCCGACGACGGTGAACTTCGCCTTCGACAGCGCCCAGCTCGATGCCGAGGCTCAGGCGATCCTGCGCCGTCAGGCCGGCTGGATCCGCCAGTTCCCCGAGGTTACCTTCCGCGTCTATGGCCATACCGACCTGGTGGGCACGCCGCAGTATAACCACCAGCTCGGCCTGCGCCGGGCGCGCGCGGTGGTCAGTTTCCTAGCGCGCAACGGAATCGGGCGCAACCGGCTGGAAGCGCTGGTCTCGCATGGCGATACTCAGCCGCTGATCCTGACCCAGGAGCGTGAGCGCCAGAACCGGCGCACCGTCACCGAGGTTTCAGGCTTCGTGCAGCGCCATCCGACCGTGCTGAACGGCCAATATGCCGCGATCATTCATCGCGAATATGTCGAAAGCGCCACCCGCGTGCGGCCCTCGGGCTACTTCTGATCCTTCCGGCAGCGCCGGCACCAGGACCCCCGCCCTCACCGGCGGGGGTTTTTCGCATCGAGGGCCCTTCATGGGCGGCTGCGCCGATGCCCGGAAACACGCCGTATCCAGAAGCCAAACAATTACGTTTTTTTAGCCAAATTATGGCCAAGATTGTTGCCGAGATTTGGCTCACGCACTCCGGCGTTTCGGGGGTGTCGGCCAATGCACGAGTGAACCACCGCCGCCAGCCCCGCCCTGGCCCATGCGGGAAGGAAAGATTGATGTCGAGCAATACAGCCGCAGTCAAACACACGGCCCAGATCCGCGCCTGCACGGTGTCGCGCGATGTGCAGAATTTCGACCTGCTGATCGAGGATATGGAGCTGGAACTGGGCGAAAATTGGGGTGATCTGACCTTTCAGAACGCGCTGAAGTATCTCGATCAGCCCGAGGCCCGGGCATTGGAATTCATCGCCATCGCGCTTGACGATGATGACGAGCCGAACATGGGTCAGGTTCAGGCGATCATCCAGCGCGCGCGCGGGTTGGATATTCAGGTGATTCTCATCGCCGAGGAACTGGGCCCGATCATCCTGCACCGGCTGCTGCGCCTTGGCGCGGCCGATTTCGTGCCCTATCCGCTGCCCGAAGGGGCGCTGCGCGAGGCGATCGACCGCCTGCGCCAGCCGGCTCCGGTGGTCAACCTGGGCCCCTCCGGCGCGCCCCATGCCGCCCAGCATGGCGGGCGCAACGGCAGCGTGATCGCCGTGCATCCGCTGGCCGGCGGCTCCGGCGCCACCACGCTGGCCGTCAACCTGGCCTGGGAACTGGCCAATATCGGCGGGCGCGAGGCGCCGAGCGTCTGCATCCTTGATTTCGACCTGCAAACCGGCTCGGTCTCCACCTATCTCGATCTCGCCCGCACCGAGAAAGTGTTCGAATTGCTGTCGAATACCGCGATGATGGACCGCGACTTCTTCTTCAGCACGCTGCAGACCTTCAACGACAAGCTGAAGGTGCTGACCGCCGCCGCCGACATGCTGCCGCTCGATCTGATCACCACCGACGATATCAGCCGGGTGATCGAGATGGCGCGCGCCAATTTCGATTTCGTGATCATCGACATGCCGGGAACGGTGGTGCAATGGACCGAAACCGTGCTGACCGCCGCCGACAGCTATTTCGCCACGCTGGAACTGGACATGCGCTCGGCCCAGAACGCGCTGCGGCTGATTCGCGCCCTCAAGGCCGAGGAGCTGCCGCTGTCGAAACTGCGCTATGTGCTCAACCGCGCGCCGCGCTTCACCGATCTGTCGGGCAAGTCGCGCGCCAAGCGCATGGCCGAAAGCCTTGATATCACGCTCGAAGTCATGCTGCCCGATGGCACCAGCCAGGTCACCCACGCCAATGACCATGGCCTGCCCCTGGCCGAGATCGCCCCCAAGAACGTGTTGTTGAAGGAAATCCGCAAGCTCGCGCAGTCGATCCACGAAAACCAGAAGGCCGCCGCTCAGGCCGCGTAAGGACTCGCCGATGTTTTCCCGTTTCAAGAAAGACCAGCCCGAGTCCGCCAGTACGCCGGCGCCCTCGAAAGCCGCACCGGTGCCGCAGGAACACCATGCCGCGCCGACCGCCGCGGCCGCGCCCCCG
>ERZ869909.1556-NODE-1556-length-18179-cov-8.540161_pt1 | contig 18179 bp, 21 predicted proteins | sample MGYA00520892_ERZ869909 | MGnify/ENA primary metagenome ERZ869909 (study PRJEB32215, sample SAMEA104723947) | bioreactor metagenome | biome: bioreactor; feature: anaerobic bioreactor; material: water | place: China | collected 2015-03-12 ...
CGCGGTACGGCTCCAGCGCCGCGACGGTCCCGGGCGGGACGCCGTGGGGCCAGCGCCGGCGCGCCTCCTCGTGGACGTCGAGGTGGGCCAGCGACGCCGTCGACCACAGGAGCCGGCCGTCCCCGGCGAGCAGCGCGACCTCCGAGAACCCGCCGGCCGCGGCGAACTGGCGCAGGCGGAGCGTCAGGCGCTCGAAGTTGGCGGCGTCACCGGTGTCGCGCCAGGCGGCGTAGAGCTCGGCCTGCGGGAAGCTGGTGGCGCTCAGCCCGGCGCTGGCGATCCGCTCCGCGTACCAGGCCTCGAGCCAGGACGCCTTCAGCGAGGCGACGGTCTCGATCCGCTGCCGCTCGTCCGCCAGGCGCTGCAGGACGAACGCGAGGGTCAGCGGCGAGACCACCGCCAGGACGGCCATGGCGATCCACAGGGCGGCCCGCGGTGGCAGGGTGCGGCGGTGCGCGGTCCTCGTCGGCGCACCGGGGACCTCGGGTTCCACGGCGGCATCTTGCCAGAGGACGACCGCGTCCGGCAAGGAACCGCCGTCCCGGATGGCCGTCAGTCGGGTTGCCCGAGCACCTCGCCGCGGTGGACGATGCCGGCCACGCGCGGCACGTCGAGCAGGAACACGATCCCCTTGCCCGGTTGGTCGAGCTTTCCGGCGTCGACCATGGCCTCGAGCACGGCGTCGGCCACGTCGCTGGGCACGAGCACCAGCACCACGTCCTTCTCCGGCTCGATGGGCAGGCCCAGGAACTTCGCGCTCTCGTGCAACCCCGTGCCGCGGCCGCGGACGATCGTCGCGCCCTCGGCGCCGGCGGCCTTGGCGGCGTCGACCAGGGGGCCGCAACGCCCCTGCGACACGATCGCGACGAGCAGTTGGAAGCGGGTGGACTCAGGCATCGCTCTCCCTCCGGCGCAACGCGAGGGCGAGCGCCAGCATCGTGACGATCGGCCCCAGCGCGATGATGCCGACGACGCCGAACCCCAGCGTCGCGGCGCGATCACCCCCGAGGGCAAGCGCCATGCCCGTCGTGAGCGGGAGGACGAAGTTCACCGCGACGGGCCCGGTGGCGACCGCGCCGGCGTCGTACGCGGCCGGCACCATGTCACGCGGGGCCGCCAGCGTCAAGCCGATCGCCAGCACGTAGCCCGGCACCAGGATCGCGACCAGCGGGAGCCCGTAGGCGATGCGCACCACCGCCAGCGTCACCGCCACGCCCACACCGAACGCGATCACCCCCGCGATCAGGCGCTTGCGCAGCGACCCCGCGGAGACCTCGTCGATCTCGTACGCCAGGATGCGCACGGCGGGTTCGGCCAGCGCGACCGCCGCACCCAACGCGAAGGCGACCCCCAGGACCGCGGGCAGCGCCGCGCCCGCGAGCGCCCGTCCGATCGCCATGCCCATGGGGATCAGGCTCAGCTTGGCGCCGACCACGAAGAGGAAGAAGCCGACGACGGCCATCGCCACGCCGGTCGCCACGGCGCGCGGGCGCTGCACGGGCCGCCGCAGCACCGCGAACTGGAAGAACGCGATGAGCAGCAGCACCGGCGCCGTCGCCTCGACCACCTCGACGGCCGTGTGGGCGAGCAGCGGTCCGAGGTCGACGGTCACGACCCGCCCCGCAGCAGGCCCCAGGCGAGCACCAGCAGCACCGGCCCGACCGAGCCCACGGCCATGAGCCCGAAGCCGGCGCGCATGCGGCTCTGGCCGCCCAACACCGACGAGATGCCGACGCCCAACGCGATGAGGAACGGCACCGTCATGGGACCCGTAGTGACGGCGCCGATGTCGAACGCCTGGGTCACGGTCGCCTCGTCGGCGAGGAGCGCGAGCCCGATGGCCAGGCCGTACCCGGGGACGAGGATGGCGTGGATCGGCCACGCGTACGCGATGCGCAGCAGCGCGACGACCGCCAGGCCGCCGAGCCCCGCGGCGGCCGCGGCGATGAGCGCGCCGCGGTCGACCGCATCGCCGAAGACGGCCTCGATCTGGAAGGTGAGGAGCCGCACGTCGGGCTCCGCGACCGTGAGTACCACGCCCAGGAGGGCACCGAAGACGAGCAGGGGCGCGAGGGCGCGCCGCTCCACGAAGGCCGTGCCGATCCCCTGCCCCAGCGGCAGCAGGCCCAGCTTCGCGCCCTCGATGAACAGCACGAACCCGAGCACGGTGAAGCCGAACCCCAGCAGCACCTGACCGAACTCGCCCCACGGCAACCGCAGGAACAGCGCCTGCGCCGCGAGCATGAACACCAGCGCCGGGGCCAGGGACACCGCGGTCTCGAGGAACTCGCGGCGGAAGCTGCCGAAGTTCATCCGCCGAACCCCGGGGGCGTCGCGAACGGCGTCCTGGTCACGCCGCCAGCGTACGACGGCGGCGCCGGGGGGCAGTGTCGCCGCCCGCCCGGCGGCGCCGGGAGGCCGTGTCGCCGCCCGCCCGGCGGCGCCTGAACCGCGGATGACGCGGCGAAGGGTACATTGGCGGAGCGTGCCTCCCTCCGCCGGCCCCCGACGACCCAGCCCCGTCTGCGGGACCGTGTGACGGCGCGGCGGGCCGCGTTCGCGCTCGCGCTGCCGGCCGCGGCGGCGTTCGTGGCCTTCAGCGTGGTGCCGCTCGCCACGGTGGTCCGCTACGCCACCTGGCGCTGGAGCGGGACCACCGAGCCGGTCCCGGTGGGCGCGGCCAACCTGCTGCGGCTCGTGCAGGACGACGCGCTGTGGCAGTCGCTCGCCACCACCCTGACGTTCGCCGCCATCGCGCTGCCCGTCTTCCTCACGCTGTCCGTCGTGATCGCCCTGGCGATCGAGGGCCTGCGCTGGGAGCGCGCGATCAAGGCGCTGCTATTCGCGCCCGGCCTGGTGACGGTGGGCGGCTCGGCGATCGCCTGGTACCTGCTGTACAACCCGGACTTCGGCGTCGTGCCGGAACTGACGGGCCTGGCCCTGCCCTGGACCTCTCAGCCCTGGGCGGCGCTGCTCTACGTGGTCCTCTTCACCCTCTGGCAGCAGACCGGCTACGGCGTGCTGGTGGCCTCGGCCTCGCTCCGCGGCATCCCCCGCGAGGTGAAGGAGGCGGCCCGCGTGGACGGCGCCCGCGAGGACCAGGTCCGCCGCTACGTGGTGCTGCCCATGCTGCGGCCCACGCTGCTGTTCCTCACGGTGATCGGCACCGTCTTCAGCCTGCAGTCGTACACCGCCGTCTACCTGCTGACCCGCGGCGGACCGTTCGGCACCACCCGGGTGCTCGGGTACTTCCTCTACGAGACCGCCTTCGAGCGCTACGAGCTGGGGTACGGCGCCGCCATCACCCTCTTCGCGCTGGTGTTCACCCTGCTGCTGGCGGGCCTGCAGGCGCGCCTGCTCGCGCGCCGCGGCGCCGCGGAGGCGAGCGCATGATCTGGATGCGCCTGGTCACGGCGGCCTTCGCGGCGTTCGTCGCGCTGCCGCTGGCGTGGCTGGCCTACGCCGCGTTCATCCCCGCCGAGGCGTTGGTCCGGGCGAACCTCGCCACCTTCGGCCTCAGCCTCGACAACTTCCGCGCGCTGGCCGGCACCGGGCTGGCGCGCTCCATGGGCGTGTCGTTCCTCGCGACCGGTCTGGTGGTGGCCGCGCAGCTGGCGTTCGGCCTCGGTGCCGCCTACGCGATCCGCAACGGCCTGCGCCTGCTAGCGTTGGTCATGGTGCTGCTGGCGCTGCCGAGCGAGCTCCTCCTGGTGCCCTTGTTCCGGCTCCTGCAGGGCCTCGCGCTGATCGACACGCTGGGCGCGCTGGTGGTGCCGTTCCTGGCCAGCCCGCTGGTGGTCTTCCTGCTGCTGCAGGCGCTGCGCAGGGTGCCGTGGGAGGTGGTGGAGGCGGCCCGCCTCGACGGCGCCGGCGAGGTCCTGATCGTGGCGCGCGTGATCGCGCCGATCCTGCGCCCGGAGCTCACCGCCACCGCCGTGCTGGCATTCGCGGCCCACTGGAACCTGGTGCTCTACCCGCGCATCATGACCACCGAGCCGCTGTGGACGGTGCAGGCCTTCCTCACCGAGCTGCTGCGCGCCCGGCCCTTCGAGTGGGGCCTGCTGGGCGCCGCGGCGCTGGTGGCGAGCCTGCCGCTGCTGGTGCTGTACGTCGTGTTCGAGAAGCGCATCATCGAGACGTTCGAGGCGGGGTTCCGCACGTGATCCCCGGGAGCGGTCTGCGGGTGCCCGGCGGGACCCGCGGGAAGGCAGGGACGACGCCCATGAAGCGAACCCTCACGTCGGTCGTCGCCGCGGCCGTGCTGGCGACGGCCGCGGCCCAGACGCAGATCACCTTCTGGCACTCGATGGAGGGCGTCGAGGACGCCGTCGTCGAGCTGGTGAACGCCTACCACGCGTCGCAGGACGCCGTGCGCGTCGACGTCCGCTACGTCGGCTCCTACCCCGAGGCGCAGACGCGGCTGATCGCCGCGTTCGGCACCGGCAACGAGCCGGTGCTGTTCCAGGCGGAGATCGGCTTCTTCCCGCGGCTGGTGGGCGACGGGGCGCTGCACGACCTCGCCGACCTGGTCGCGGAGCTGCCCGCGGACCTCGTGGCCGACTTCTACCCGGGACTGTGGGGCTACGGCGACATCGGCGGAGGGCGCTACGGCCTGCCGTGGAACGCGTCGACGCCGGTCATGTACTACAACGCCGACGCGCTGCGGCAGGCGGGCATCGCGCCCCCGACGACCTGGGACGAGTTCGCCGCGGCCGCCGCGGCGCTGACCACGCGCGCCTCGCAGGGCGCCATGTTCGTCGGCGACTCGTGGCTGTTCGAGATGATGGTCCTCTCCCGTGGCGGCACGCTGGTGCACGACGACGGCACGCCCAACCTCGACTCGCCGGAGGCGATCGCCGCGCTCACGATGCTGCGCGACCTGGGTCGCGCGCGCCACCTGGCGTTCTTCGGCGCCGCCGAGAGCACGCCGGCGATCCTCGCGTTCGTGCGCACGCGCAGCCTGATGACGTTCGCCAGCATCGCCAACTGGCCCGACGTCCGCCGCTTCTCCGTGGGCTTCACGCTGGCGGCCGCGCCGGTGCCGCTGGAACCGGGCGGCCGGGTCCCGCTGGGCGGCGCGCAGCTGGTCGTGCTCCGCGGGGCCAGCGACGAGCAGCGGCGCGCCGCGTTCGACTTCTGGCGCTTCCTGGTGGAGCCGGAGAACCTCGCGAGCTGGATCGAGGCCTCCTACTACATCCCCGTGCGCCGCTCGGTCATCCCGCTGCTCGACGACTTCTACGGCGCCGACCCCAACCGCGCCGCGGCGCTCGCGCAGCTCGAGCTGGCCGTGCCGCGACCGCGCGTCCCGGCCTTCAACGCCTGGCGGCGGCTCATCGACGACGCGTTGGAGCGTGCGTTGCGCGGCAACCAGACGCCGCAGGCGGCCCTCGCGGAAGCGCAGCGCCGCGCCCTGGAGGACTGACCATGCGACTCGGCTTCTCCCCCATGACCGCCCGCATGCTCGACACCGAGGCCGCCTTTCGCCTCGCCGACGAGCTCGGCCTGGCGTTCGTCGAGCTGGCGCACGACCTGCACGAGGTACTGCCCGGCCTGCAGGAGGCGCGCCGCGTGCGCGAGCTCACGCGCGCGACGGGCGTCGGCACCACCGTCCACCTGTCGTTCGTCGACCTGAACCTCGCGGCGCTGGCGCCGGCCGCCCGGCGCACCGCGGTCGAGCGCACGGTCGCCGGGCTCGCCTACGCCGCCGAGGTCGACGCGAGCTGCGGCGTGCTCCACACCGGTATGCACTACTTGCGCCACCCCAAGGCCGACGCGCTCGCGGCCGAGGCCCTCGACGCATCGCTGGCGGCCGTCGCGGGCGCCGGCACGGGCGTCGAGGTGGTGCTGGAGAACATCTGCCTGGGCAGCGAGGACTTCCTGCGCACCGCGGAGGAGTTGCGCGACGTCACCGACCGCCACGGCATGCGCAACTGCCTCGACTTCGGCCACGCCCACGTCGAGGGCACCCGCGAGGGCACCGACGCCGTCGCCGGCTACCTTCGCGTCCTGGGCGAGCGCGTCACCCACCTGCACCTGCACGGGAACCACGGCATCTGGGACGAGCACCTCGCGACCGACGAGGGGACCCTCGACTACGGGCCGCACGTCGCGTACCTCCGGGGCTTCGCCGGCACGATCTGCTTGGAGATCGGGACCGGCGCCGAAGGGGTTCGCCGCAGCGTCGCCCACATGCGGGCGCTGGCGGCGGGGGCCGCGTGAGACCGTCCGACGGCTTGTGGGCGATCGCCGTGGGCCTGGTCGGCTTCGCGGCCGTGGAGCTCGCGGGACGCGCGGCCGGCGTGCTGACCGCCATCACCCGCCACGCCTGGCTCGACGCCTCCGTGTTCGCGCTGACCGTGCTCGCGCTGGCCATGGTCTTCGCCCCCACGTTCCGGCGCGCGCGTGCCTGGGCTCTCCCGCTCTGGGTGCTCCTGTTCGTGGCCACCTTCGCGCCCGTCGCAGCCGTGCTGGGCGCGGCCGCCGAGCTGACGCTCGACGGCCTGTGGGGCGACGCCGCGATCGTCCGCAGCGCGTTCGTCAACGTCCCCGTCAACCTGATCTACGCCCTCGCGATCGACACCTGGTTCGTGTCCGTCCCACTGGGCGTCGTCGGCGCCTCGCTGCTCGCCTGGCGGGCGCGTGCCGCTCGCCCTTCCCGCTCGGCGGGGCGTCGCACGTAGCACATCGACACATGCCTATGGAAGGGACTTCGGTCCCTTCGGGGCGAACGGCCCGCCCGGTACGTTGGTCCATCGGGCTGCCGCCCCGGAGGGATCGCATGGTTCGTCGGATCACGTGGATCGTCGTGTGCGCGGCCGTACTCGGCTACGTCGGAGCGCAGACGGAACCGAGCCCGCAGCTGCAGGCCACCGCACAGGCGCTGTTCCAGCCCCTCCCCGAGTTGATGCTGGATCCCGACCGGCCCTTCTCCGACGAACTCGTCGAGCTCGGCAAGATGCTGTACTACGACCCGCGGCTGTCGGCCAGCGGCTTCATCTCGTGCAACAGCTGCCACAACCTGGCCACCTACGGCGTCGACAACCTGCCGACCTCGCTCGGCCACCGCTGGGCCGTCGGACCGCGCAACGCGCCCACCGTCCTCAACGCGGCGCTCCACAGCGCCCAGTTCTGGGATGGCCGCGCCGCCGACGTCGAGGAGCAGGCCCAGGGCCCCATCCTGAACCCCATCGAGATGGCGATGCCCAGCGCGGACTTCACCATGGAGCGCATCGTCTCGATGCCCGGGTACGTCGAGGCCTTCCGTGCCGCCTTCCCCGGCGCCGCCGACCCGATGACGTACGTGAACATGGCGGACGCGATCGCCGCGTTCGAACGCACGCTCACGACCCCCGACCGCTTCGACGACTACCTGCGCGGCGACGCCGACGCCCTCACGAGCGAGGAGCTCGCCGGCCTGCAGGTGTTCGTGAACTACGGCTGCGCCGGCTGCCACGGCGGCGCGGCGCTCGGCGGCACGGTCTTCGCCCGCTTCGGCGTGGTCGAGGCGTACTGGGAGGCCACCCGGCCGTTCGTCACGATCGACTCCCCCACCATGCCCATGGACGTCGGGAGGTTCGCGGTGACGCAGGACCCGGCCGACCTCTACGTCTTCAAGTCCCCCTCGCTGCGCAACATCACTCGCACCTACCCGTACTTCCACGACGGCTCCATCTGGAACCTGCGCGACGCCACCCAGATCATGGCGCGCGTGCAGCTCGGGCGCGAGATCAGCGAGGCCGACCTGGACTCGCTGATGGCCTTCTACGGGGCGCTCGAGGGCGAGATCCCCGCCCACGCGCTGCAGCTGCCGGTGCTGCCGGCCTCGTCGACCACCACGCCGCGCCCCAGCCACCGCTGATCCGCGCGGCCCGACCCGCCTGACGCCGTCACCCGCGGCGACCGCTCGGCACACCCCGGAGGCCCATCCGGGCGAGCGCGTCGCCGCGGGTCGTCTGGTAGCGCACGACGCCCGCCACGTGCACGACGAACAGCGCCAGGAAGAAGTAGGCGCCCGCCTGGTGGGCGTCGCGCGCCTGCGTGACGGCCAGCGTCGCCGGTGGCGGCGTGCCGGCCTGCAACAGGGGGCCCAGGTCGTTCTGCAGGACCGTCGCCGAACCGCTCACCGCCAGGGCCAGCGGGACGATCGTGATGAGCCAGTGGACGCCTCCTAGCAGCGCGCGGTTCCATGGCGCCAGGCCCTCCGGAGACGCGACCGGCCGTCGGACGCGCTGCACGACCCGCACGAGCATGAGGACCACCACCACCCAACCCACCAGCAAGTGCGCTTGGTAGAGATTCAGGCGTAGGCCGTCGTCGGCCGTGCGCGCCATGAGCGTGCCGCTGACCGGCATCGTCAGGATCAGGGCCGCGGACACCCAGTGCAACCACTGACGCGTCCGCGGGTAGGGCATCGTCGCGGATGCCGTCGCGTCTCGCTGCATACCGCCACCTCCGGGGCAGACGGGATCGCCGTCCGTTCGCACGTCGGTCATGATGCGTCGCCGTCGCGCGGCACGGCGCACACCACCAGGTCGCCGACCGCGCCACGCAGGGTGACCGCGCCCAGGGCGGCGGGCAGCAGGCAGCTCGCGCCGCGCTCCAGCGGCACGGTGTGGCCGCCCCCCTCCACCACGAGGTCGCCCCCCAGGTTCGTGAGGGTCGCGAACCCTCCCTCACCGGGCGACGCCGTCACCTCACCGACGAAAGCCCACCTCTCCAGCACGAACCGCGGACCGCGGCAACCGACCATACGCCTCAGGCCGTCCTCTACGACTTCCGGCCCGCGCTCCGGACGGGGCAGTGTGTTCGACGTGGCGATGTCGAGCGCCGCGTCCACCGCGGCGGCCCAGGCATCGGGCGCCAGCGGCCTGCCGTAGACGTCGTGCGGCATGACGCTCTCCGACAGGTCGCTGGTCTGTTGCACCTCGACGATCAACGTGTCGGGACCGAAGGTGTGCAGCACGCCCCCGGGCACCAGGACGGTGTCGCCCGCCCGCACCGGGTAGCGCAGGAGCACGTCGTCGAAGTCGCCCGCGAGGCAGGCGGCCCGCAGGGCCGCGCGGTCCACGCCCGGCCGCACCCCGGCCCACACCACGGCGTCGTGCGCCGCCTCCACGACGTGCCAGGCCTCGTCCTTGCCGTTCGGCGCCCCGTAGCGCGCACGGGCCACGGCGTCGTCCGGGTGCACGTGCACCGGCAGGCGATGGCTCGCATCGAGCAGTTTCACCAGGAGCGGCAGGTGCGGTCCACGCCACCCGGGTCGCACGAGCTCGTCCGGGAAGGCGCGGACCAGATCGCGCAGGGCCCGGCCGGCATACGGCCCATCGGTCACCACCCCGGGCTCGTCGTCGTGGTCGCTGACCTCCCAGGTCTCCGCCACGACGCCGTCCGGCAACCCCGTCTTGCCGAGGGCGTCGGCGATGCGCCGCGCGCCGAAGGCGTAGCGGCGCACGCCGAAGGTGAGGCGTAGCGGGTAGGCGGTGAAGGTCGACATGGCGGCTCCTCCGGTGGCGCCGCGGCCGGCGCCCCCGCCACGGTACCCGGTGCGGTACCCTCGGCGCATGGGCGACGCGCTTCCCGCCGCCGCGGAGCGGCCACCATGAGGCTCCTCGTGACGCTGGTCTTCCTCTCGGCGCTGGCGTTCTTCCTGTGGTCGGCCCTCACCTACCTGCTGTCGCGCTTCGCGCGCCCGCTGGAACGCCATCGGCGCGAGCACGACCAGATCGAGGACCGCCTCGGCGACATCGAGCGGCGTCTCGGGGCGCCGGACGCCGAACGGCGGCGCGAACCCCGAGCCTGAGCCCGCCGGCCCTGCCGCTTCAGCTGGGCTGGCCGCCGTACGCCAGCGCGCCGCCACCGGCCGCCCTGGCACGGCCGAGGGCCACCGACGCGGCGCGCAGCAGGTCCGCGACGTCCTCCGCATCGTCCGGGTAGACGGCCACGCCCGCCGCCGCGCGCCACTCGTCGGCGCGGCCCCGGGCCGCGACGCGCTCGAGTTCCGCCAGCAAGCGAGCCGCGACCACCAGCGCGCGACCCTCCTCGCACACCTGCAGGACGACCACGAACTCGTCGCGAGCGAGCCGGGCGACCAGGTCGTGCTCGCGCACGGCAGCCCGCAGCTCTCGCACGGTGGCCGCCGCCAGGTCGGACTCGCCATCGGGCTCCGTGCCGCCGCGATCGTGGGCCCGCAGCGCGAGCGCCACCAACGCCACGTGGGTCTCCATCCGGCGCGCCAGCGCGAGCGCCGTCTGCAGGCGCTCCACCAGCCCACGGTGGTTCAGCGCTCCGGTCGCGAGGTCGTGACCCAGCCAGGGCGAGGCGACCGCCTGGCCTCCGTCGCCGACGCGGCCTTCGTCGTCGCGGCCGCGCCGATCCTGCGGGGGGTCCCCGGGTCGAGGCATCGACCCTAGGCTACCGCTTCGGCGCGCATCCGAGCACGGGTGCGCGGCCCTGCCCCCGCCGCACGTCGGTGCTACGCTGGCACCGTGCCGCCAGCGGCCCCCGTTTCCCATCACGTGGCCGGTCGCGACGGCTCGCCGGCCGGTCGGACCGGGTCGACGGACCGCCGGAGCGACGCCCCGATCGGCGTGTTCGACTCCGGGGTCGGCGGACTGACGGTGCTGACCGCCCTCCAAAGGGTGCTCCCGAGCGAGGACTTCCTCTACTTGGGCGATACGGCGCGTCTCCCCTACGGCAGCAAGCCGGCCGCGATGGTCCGCGCCTTCGCGTTCGAGTTGGCGGCGGAGTTGGTCGCCCGCGGCGCGAAGGCCCTGGTCGTGGCCTGCAACAGCGCCTCGACCGTGAGCCTGCCCGACCTGGCGTACGCTGCGCCCGTCCCGGTCTGGGGCGTGGTCGATCCCGGCGTCGCCGCGGCCCTCGCCAGCCACCGCGGTGGCCACGTCGGCGTGCTCGGGACGGAGCGCACGATCGCGGCCGGCGCCTACCAGGCGCGCCTGGCCGCGGCGGGTGCGGCCGTCTGGGCGCGAGCCTGCCCGCTGTTCGTACCGATCGTCGAGGAGGGTGTCGCCGACGGCGCCATCGCGGAGCTCGTCGCGCGCCATTACCTCGCCGACCACCCCTCCGACCTGAGCAGCCTGATCCTCGGGTGCACCCACTACCCGGCCCTCGCGGACGTCCTGCGACGCGTCCTGGGGCCGTACGTCGAGATCGTCGACGCGGCCGCCGCCACGGCGGCGACCGTGGCCGAGGGGCTGGCTCGCGCCGGGTTGGCGCGCACCGCGGGCGGTCGCCCCGGCCGCGTCGTGCACCTCGTCACCGGCGACGTCGAGGCGTTCCGCCACGTCGCCGAGGTGCTCGGCGGTCCCGCCGGCGAGGTCCGGCACCTGCCGCTGCCGCTCCCCGCGCGCGAACCCTGGTCGGCGCTGACGGTGGGAACGTGACGGCGCCCGCGCCGCTCGCCCGGGTCGACCGCGCCGACGACGCGCTGCGGCCGATCGTCGTGGAACGCGGCGGCCACCTGCACGCGGACGGAGCAGCCAGCGTCGTCTGGGGCCGCAACCGCGTGGTCGCCACCGTCACCGTCGACCCGCGCCTGCCGCCCCACCTCCGCGGCCGCAAGTACCGCGGCGGATGGCTCACCGCCGAGTACGCCATGCTGCCGCGCGCCACCTCCGAGCGGACGCCGCGGGAACGCGGCCTCGTCCGGGGCCGCACGCAGGAGATCCAGCGGCTCCTGGGGCGCGCGCTGCGCGCCGCCGTCGACCTCGACGCCTTCCCCGGACAGACCCTGCAGGTCGACTGCGACGTGCTCCAGGCCGACGGGGGCACCCGCTGCGCGGCCGTGCTGGCCGGTTACGCCGCCCTTCACGACCTCGCCGACCGGCTCGTGTTCGCCGGCAAGGTCGACGCCTGGCCGCTGCGTCACGAGGTGGCCGCCGTCGCCGTCGGCGTCGTCGCCGGCCGCGCGCGGCTCGACCCCGACCAGGCCGAGGACGCCGCCGCCGAGGCCGACCTCACGGTGGTCGGCACGGAGGACGGTCGCCTGGTGGAGGTGCACGGCGGCGGCGAGGGGGCACCCGTGGACGCGGAGGACTACGTGCGCTGGATCGCGATGGGCCTGGCCGGCGTGGCGCGCGTGCTCGACGTCGCGCGGCAGGGGTGGTCGCGATGAGCGGCGCGGCGCCGCCGGTGCTGCGCTGGGTCCTCGCCACCCAGAACCCGGGCAAGGTGCGGGAGTTCGCGTCCGCCCTCGCCGACGGCGGGGTCCGGCTGGCGGCGGCGGCCGACCTGGGGATCGACGCGTTCCCGCCCGAGACCGGCGCCACCTACGAGGAGAACGCGCTGGGCAAGGCCGGCTACGTCGCGGCCCGGCTGGGGCGGGTGGCCTTGGCGGACGACAGCGGCCTCGAGGTCGACGCGCTGGGTGGCGCCCCGGGGGTGCGCTCCGCGCGCTTCGGCGGCCCCGGGCTGACGGACGGCGAACGCATCGCCCACCTGCTCGATCGCCTGAAGCACGTGCCGCTGCCGCAACGCACCGCGCGCTTCGTGTCGGTCGTGGTCGTGGCGGCGCCCGACGGCGCCGTCGCGGTGTTCGAGGGGCGCACGGAGGGGGTCATCCTGCTCGGTCCGCGCGGCGACGACGGCTTCGGCTACGACCCCGTCTTCCGCTCGACCGAACTTGGCGTCACCTTCGGCGAGGCGACGCTGGCCGAGAAGCAGCGCGTCTCGCATCGCGGCCGCGCCCTGGCGCGGCTGCGAGCCTGGCTCGCCACGCCGGCGGCGGCCCCGTTCCGCGGGTGACCGCGGACCGTGGTCCGCGCAGCGGGACCACTCATGCGCGTCGCGTAAGGTCCAATGGAGGTCGGAGCTCGCCTCCGACGGAAGGAGCGATCATGAACCATCTCCGGTCCCTGCGCGCGTGGGTCCTCGTGGCGATCGTGGGCGTCGGCGTGGCGTTCGCCCAGGACGCGCTGCCGACCGAAGCGGCAACCGCCCTGCGCGAAGGCGAGGCCCGCATGGCCGAGGCCCTCGCCACCTACCCCGCCCAGTACCCCGACCGACCCCTGTGGCAGCAGGCCTTCGCGGCCGGTCGGCGCGCGGCCAGCCTCGCGCCCGATCGCCTCGAGCCCGTCCGCTTCCTGGCCGAGGCGTACAGCCTCAGCCAGTGGACCGGCCGCGCCTGGGGGGCATGGCTCGACTACGCGAGGCGCGGCGGGGTCCTGGACGAGGCGGCCCAGAGCATGGCCGCCGGCGTCGGCCACGAGCTCGGCTACGGCGCCTACGCGCGGGGCGATCTCGACGCCGCGCTCGACCTGTACCTGACCATCACCGACCTCGCGCCCCGCGACGTGGATGCCCGCGTGTGGGTCGGCCGCATCCTGATCGAGACCGAGAGGCCGGCGCAGGCGGTGCCGTACTGGCAGTCCGTCGTGGAGCTCGACCCGACCGACGCCCGCGCCCGCTACTTCCTGGACCTCGCCCGGGACCAGGCCGAGTGGGGCACGCGGGCCGTGGACGCCTTCCGCCAGGGCGTGGCGCACTACGAGGTGGGCGAGATGTCGCTCGCCCGCGAACGCTTCGCCCGCGCGACCGTGCTCAACCCGACGTACCCGGCGGCCTGGGCGTGGCTGGGCCGAGTCGCGTTCGAGGCGGGAGCGTACGCGGACGCCCGCCGGGCCTACGCCAACGCGGCCGGGCTCGAGCCCGGCAACGAGACGTACCGGTACTTCCTGGCGCAGGCCATCGCACGGGCGGAGGCGCCGGGCGGAGCGGCCGACGACTGAACCCGGTCGGCCATCGGCCGTCAGACCTGGATCGTCACCCGCGCGTCGTCGCCCCAGAGGTGGACGGCGTCCGAGAAGCGGATCACGCGCGAGCGGTGACCCATCGACACCGTGTGGGTCCGGGCGCCCTGCTTGAAGAACTTCACCCCCCGCAGGAAGTCGCCGTCGGTGATGCCGGTCGCGCTGAAGACGAGGTTCTCGCCCGGCGCCAGGTCCTCGGTGCGGTACACGCGCTCGAGGTCGACCCCCAGCGCCTCGAGGCGCTCGCGCTCGCCGTCGTTGCGCGGCCGGAAGCGACCCTGGATCTCGCCGCCCAGGCACTTCACGGCCGCCGCGGCCAACACCCCCTCGGGCGCGCCGCCCGTGCCCATCACGGCGTGCACGTTCGTCCCCCGCACCACCGCGGACAGGGCCGCGATCACGTCGCCGTCGCCGATCAGCTTCACGCGCGCGCCGGTGGCGCGCACGTCGGCGATGAGCCGCTGGTGGCGCGGGCGATCGAGGATGACCACGGTGAGGTCTGGCACGGCCCGGTCGAGGGCCTGCGCGACGCCCGCGAGGTTGGCGGCCACCGGCCACACCAGGTCCACCTTGCCGACGGCGGGCGGCGGCACGACCAGCTTCTCCATGTAGGTGTCGGGCGCCTGGAACAGACCGCCCTTCTCGGACAGCGCGATCACCGCCACGGAGTTCGCCACCAGGCGCGCCGTGATGTCGGTGCCCTCGACGGGGTCCACCGCAATGTCGACGGGCCAGGCGTGGTCGCCGCCCTGGCCCACGCGCTCGCCGATGTACAGCATGGGCGCCTCGTCACGTTCGCCCTCGCCGATGACGATCTCGCCGTCGATGTCGAGCTCGTTGAGGACGCGACGCATGGCGTCGACGCCGGCCTGGTCGACGATCTCGGCGTCACCGAGGCCGGCCACGCGCGCGGCCGCGATCGCCGCCTGCTCGGTGACGCGCACGGTGTCGAGCACCAGCGCCCGCTCGAAGTCCATGCGCGGAGGCCGCGACGCGGCGGCCGAGGTGTCGCGAGCGTCGTGTGGGCTCATGCGCTCATGGTGCCACGCGCCCGTTCGCGGCGCCAGCGCCGCGGCCTCAGCGCGCGCGGTGGCGACCGGCCAACACCTGCGCCACCTGGTCCAGCGAGAGGCCGCGTTCGCGCAACAGCACGGCCAGGTGGAACAGCAGGTCGGCGGCCTCGCCCAGCAACTCGTCGTCGCGCTCCTGAAGGGCGGCGACGACGGTCTCACCGGCCTCCTCGACCACCTTCTGCGCCACGTAGCCGACGCCGCGCCGATGCAGCTTCGCGACGTACGACCCCTCCGGCAGGGTCGCCAACCGTTCGTCGACCACACGCTGCAGCAGGCCCATCACGCCGCCGATGCCGGCGCGGTCGGGCGGCCCCTCGGCCGCGACCCGCTCGTCGGCGCCCGGGCGCCGGAAGAAGCAGGAGCGCTCGCCCGTGTGGCACGCCGGCCCGGCCGCGTCGACGCGGTACAGCAGCGCGTCGCCGTCGCAGTCGAGACGCACCTCGCGCACCCGCTGGACGTGGCCCGAGGTCGCCCCCTTGCGCCACAGCTCGCCGCGCGAACGGCTCCAGTAGTGGGCGTCGCCGGTGATGAGCGTCCGCTCCAGCGCCAACGCGTTGGCGTACGCCAGCGTGAGCACGTCGCCCGAGGAGGCGTCCTGCGCCACCACCGGCACCAGCCCGCCGTCGCCCCAGCGCACGTCGGCGACCGCCGCGGCGACGGCCTCGCGGGCCGCGGAGTCGTCGGCGGGCCCGGTCACGCGACCGCCTCGGGCGCGAGCGCCCGCTCCAGGTCGTCGAGCAGGTCGTCGACGTGCTCGATGCCGACCGACACGCGCAGCAGATCGGTCGGCGTCGTCCCGCCGGGCGGCTCCACCGAGGCCCGGTGCTCGATGAGGCTCTCCACGCCACCCAGGCTCGTGGCACGGGTGAACAGCCGCACGCGCCCGGCCACCGCGCGGGCGGCCGCCTCTCCGCCCCGCAGCCGGAACGACAGCATCGCGCCGAACGAGCGCATCTGGCGCGCGGCGACCTCATGGTTCGGGTGGCCCGGCAGGCCCGGGTAACGGACCTCCGCGACGGCCGGGTGCGCGACCAGGAAGGCGGCCAGGGTCGCGGCGTTGTCCGCCTGGACCGCCAACCGCACCGCCAGGGTGCGCAGGCCGCGCAGCGCCAACCACGCGTCGAACGGCCCCGCGACGCCGCCCTCCAACCGGTGCACGTCGCGCACGCGCGTCCACGCGTCGGCGTCGCCCTCGCGCGCCGCCGGCGCCGCCACGACCACGCCGCCGAGGACGTCGGAGTGGCCCGACAGGTACTTGGTGGTCGCGTGCACGACCAGGTCGACGCCGTGGCCGAACGCAGGCTGCCACGGCGGCGGCGTCCAGGTGGCGTCGACCGCCACCCACACCGGGGCGCCGTGGGCGGCCTCCGCCTCGCGCGCGACCGCCACGACGGAGGCGATGTCGGTGACCTTCAGCAGCGGGTTGGAGGGCGTCTCGACCCACAGCAGGCGGGTGTCGGGCCGCACCGCGGCGCGCACCGCCGCGAGGTCGGTCATGTCCACCGCGGTCACCCGTAACCCCGCCGGGACCAGCACCCGCGTCAGCAGCGTGCGCAGGCCGTGGTACATGTCGTCGGGCACGATCGCGTGACCGCCGCCCGGGACGGCACGCAGCACCGCCGCCGCGGCCGCCGAGCCGCTCGCGAACGCCGCCGCGGCGCGGCCTCCCTCCAGCGTGGCCATCGCCACCTCGAACGCGTGCCGCGTCGGGTTCGACTCGCGCGCGTACACGTACCCCCGCGGGTAGCCGCCATCGGCGGCGCGCTCGAACGTGGTGGCCAGGTGCAGGGGCGGCACCAGCGCCCCCGTCGCGGGATCGGGTTCGAGGCCGAGGTGCACGGCCAGGGTCTCCGGGCGCCAGCCGCTCATGCGAGCCGCACCGGCACGCCGGCCGCCGCCAGCGCACGCTTCACCTGGGGCACCGTGAGCTCCCGGCGGTGGAACACCCCGGCCGCGAGCGCCGCGTCGGCCTCGCCCTCGACCAGGACCGCGCGCATGTGCTCGATGGAACCGGCGCCGCCGGACGCCACCACGGGCACGTCGACCGCGCGCGCCACCGCGCGGGTGGCCGCGAGGTCGTAGCCGGTCCTCATCCCGTCGCCATCGATGCTGTTCAGCACGATCTCGCCCGCCCCGAGCTCGGCGCCGCGTACGGCCCAGGCGAGCAGGTCGAGGCCGGTGTCGCGGCGCCCCCCGGCCACGAACACGCGCCACCCTCCGTCGCCCTGGCGCTTGGCGTCGATCGACAGCACCACCGCCTGCGCGCCGTAGTGGTCCGCGGCCGCGCGCAGCAGGTCGGGGTCGGCAACGGCGCCGGAGTTGATGGAGACCTTGTCGGCGCCGGCGTCGAACAGCGCCTTCACGTCGTCGAGCGTGCGCACGCCACCACCGACGGTGAGCGGCATGAAGCAGCGCTCGGCCACCCGCTCGATCACGTCGCGCATGGTCGCTCGGCCGTGGGCGGTGGCCGTGATGTCGTAGAACACCAGCTCGTCGGCGCCTTCGGCGTCGTAGCGGACCGCCAGCTCGACGGGGTCGCCGACGTCGGTCAGCTCGCCCGCCTCGGCGCGCCCGAACTGCTGGCCACGGGTGGTGCGTCCGTCGTGCACGTCCAGGCAAGGGATGATGCGCTTCGCCAACACGCGTTGCACGCTACCACCCGGCCCGCGGTCGGCGTGGCGCGGTCGGTCGCGGCGGGGCGACGGCACCGGCGGCGGCGCGGCACCGCGGCACGTGCGTCACCGACGCAGCAGCGACAGCAGCTCCAGGTGGTGCGTGTGCGGCTGGAAGTCGTACGGCCGCACGCGCTCCAGGCGGAAGCCGGCGCCCTGCAGGTGCGCGACGTCGCGGGCCCAGGTGGCGACGTCGCAGCTGACGTACAGGAGCGCCCGGGCACGGCTCTCGACGAGCGCGGCGCGGGTCGCGGCGGCGAGTCCGGAGCGCGGCGGGTCCACGGCGATCAGGTCGACGTCGTCCGGCACCAGCAGGTCGCGAGCGTCGAGACGCAGGTGGTGGACGTGCGTCGCGCCGGCTCGCGCGGCATCGCCGCGGCCGCGCTCGATGGCGCCCCGGTCGACGTCGATCACCGTCACCCGCTCGGCGCGCGGGGCGAGGTGCAGGCCGATCACGCCGTTCCCCCCGTAGAGGTCCAGCGCGTGGCGGGCCGGCGGCGCCCAGGCGGCCAGCTCGCGGAACAGCAGCCCCGCGGCCGCCGCGTTGGGCTGGCCGAACGACGTGGCCGTGACCGTGATCTCGGCCTCGCCGTACCGCTGCGCGACCGACCGAGCGCCCGCGAGTCGCTGTGCGCCGCCGCGGAAGCGGCCGCGCGGATCGTGCGGCGCGA
>ERZ869909.1557-NODE-1557-length-18161-cov-4.326200_pt1 | contig 18161 bp, 20 predicted proteins | sample MGYA00520892_ERZ869909 | MGnify/ENA primary metagenome ERZ869909 (study PRJEB32215, sample SAMEA104723947) | bioreactor metagenome | biome: bioreactor; feature: anaerobic bioreactor; material: water | place: China | collected 2015-03-12 ...
CGCTGAACCTGGAATACGCGCTCGGAGCCGATGAGCTTGGCCGCGACGTGCTCTCCAGGCTGATCGAGGGCGCGCGCGTGTCGCTGATCGTAGGGCTGGTTGCCACCGGCATCTCGCTCATCTTCGGCGTCGTGCTCGGCGCCATCGCCGGCTACGTTGGCGGCCATGTCGACAACGTGATCATGCGGATAATGGACGTGCTCCTAGCGATGCCGGGCATCCTGCTGGCGATCGCGATCGTCGCGGCGCTCGGACCGAGCATAGTTAACGCGATGATCGCCATCGCGATAGTGCGGATACCCATAATGGCGCGCGTGGTGCGCTCAGACGTGCTCTCGCTGCGCGAGCAAGAGTTCGTTGAGGCCGCGCGGGCGCTGGGACAGAGCCGCCTGATCCTGCTCTTCAAGCACATCCTCATCAACGCCTGGGCACCCGCCCTGGTGCTTGCGACCCTCGGAATGGGCACCGCCATCGTCGCGGAGGCCTCGCTATCCTTCCTGGGGCTCGGGACCCAACCTCCACAGATAAGCTGGGGTCGCATGCTGGCGGTCGGCCGGGAGGCCATCCGCGCGGCGCCCCACGTAACGCTCTATCCGGGCATCGCCATCACAATCACGGTGCTGGGATTCAGCCTCCTTGGCGACGGACTGCGCGACGTGTTCGACCGCCGGATCAAGGACAAGTAGCGGGAACAGCTGCAGCGTTTCCGAAACGGACCGGCCGTGACCTCAGACCTGGGTCACGGCCGGTGCTGTGTGACCGGGTCAAGGATGAGCACACCGAGTTCCTCGAGGTTCCCGACCCGCAGGTGGGGAACGGGCGGGGGGTCAAGCAGCGAGAACCGGTCCCCGCCCACCTGCACCGTGAACAGGCCCGCGTCGAGCCCGCCCCTGATGTCGGAGTCAAGGTTGTCTCCCGCCATCAGCGTCCTGGACCTGTCCGCGTCGAACCTCTCCAGCGCCCGGTCGAAGTAGAACTTCGACGGCTTCCCTATCGCCTCAGCCTGCACGCCTGTGGCGGTCGTTAGCGCGGCCACGATGGCACCGTTGCCCGGCACGAGCTTACCGCCTTCCACGGGCACGCGCGCGTCGAGGTTGAGGGCGAGCAGCTGAGCGCCACCCTGCAGCGCCTGGGCGGCCTGTGCCAGGTGGTCGTAGACGAGGCCGGTGTCACGGCTCACGAGCACGAGCGAGGCTTCCTCCGGGTCGTCCGTCAGGGTAAGGCCCGCATCGAGCACGGCCTGCCTGATCCTGCGGTTGCCCAGCAGCAGGATCCTGCTGGATGGCGTCACGGCTGGATGCGACGGAAGTATCGTGAACGGAGTCTGCACGTCTTCCTCGCCCGTCTCGATGCCGAGCCGGCTCAGGCGTTCTGCCACCATCGCTGCGGTTGAACTGGTGATGTTGGTGACGAAGCAGACGCGGCGGCCGCTGGCCCGCAGGCTGCGGACGAACCCGGCAGCATGGGGGATGAGCTTCGGGCCGTACCAGACCACGCCGTCCAGGTCCAGGAACACCGTGCGGATGTGCTCAAGGGATGGGCTCTTCACGTTATCGACTTCCTGGCCTGCGCCGAGACCCATTCGCTGATAACCACCAGCAGGAGGATCATGATGAAGATGACGCTTGCCCGCCCCCACTGCAGGCTTGAGATGGCGGCGTCAAGCTGCAGGCCGATGCCGCCCGCGCCGACCAGGCCAACTATGGTGGACTCACGGATGTTGATGTCCCAGCGGTAGACGGCGGTGCCGATGAACGTGGGCATCACCTGGGGAACGATGCCGTAGCTGGTCGTCTGGGCCTTCGTCGCTCCCGTCGACGTAAGCGCTTCGATCGGCTTCGGGTTGATCTCCTCGATCGCCTCATAAAGAAGCTTGCTGACGAAGCCAATGGATCGAAGCCCGATCGCGATCACTCCCGCGAGCACGCCGGGGCCGATGACGCTGACCAGCAGAAGCGCCCAGATGAGTGCGTTGACCGAGCGGGAGAAGACGATCACGAGCAGGGCCAGCTGCCGGAAGACCGGGTGGGGCGTCGTGTTCCTTGCCGCCAGAAAGGCCAGCGGTACCGAGATGACGATCGCCATCAGCGTGCCGAGCGTGGCGATATTGATGGTGTCCCATAGTGCGCGCCACAGGCGGTTGGCGTATGGCCACTCGGGCGGGAACATGCGGGAGATCAGGTCGGCTGCCTGTTCCGGGGCGTCCCAGACGAACATCCAGAGGGTCTGGCCCGAGATGAACCTGAAGCTGATCACGACCAGCACCGCGCCCAGGAACAGTCCAAGCCACCGCAGCAGCGTCTGCCTGCGGCTCAGCAGCGTCCAGTGCCTGAGCCCGTCCTTATCGGTGACGGGCACTACTGGAGCCTCGCCCGGACGAAGCCGGAAGCGTACTCGAGTATCAGGACGGTCACGACGATCAGGAGGATGATGGCTGCGGTCGTGCTGTACTCGTAGCGTGAGATCGAGGTGTTGAGCGTCGCGCCGATGCCGCCGGCGCCCACCAGGCCGAGCACACTCGACTCACGGAAGTTGATGTCGAAGCGGTAGAGCGACAGGCCCACGAAACGGGACTTGATCTGGGGAACCACCGCGTAGCCCATCACCTGGAACCAGCTGGCGCCCGTGGCCCGGATCGCCTCGAGCTGCTGCGGATCGATGTCCTCGATCGCCTCGGCGAGCAGCTTGCCCAGGAAGCCGATCGTGGCGAACGCAAGCGTCAGCGTGCCGGCCAGTGGGCCGAAGCCGACCATGACGACGAAGAAGATGGCGATGACGATCTCCTGGAAGCTGCGGGAGATGACGATGACGGCGCGGCTGAACAGGTATACGGGCAGCGGCGAGACGTTGCGCGCAGCCCCGAAGGCGAACGGTACGGAGATCAGCACGCCCAGGACAGTCGCGATGACGGTCATGGTGAGGCTCTCCAGGATGCCTGTCTGGATCGCGCTGGTGCGGCTGACGAAGTCGGGCGTCAGGAAGCCTGAGAAGAGCGTCTGCGCCCTGGACCAGCCCTGTTGGACGCGGTCCCAGTTGATATTGAGGCTCGAGAAGGCAAGATACAGGTAGGCCAGGCTGGCGAGCAGGGTGCCCCAGCGGAGCCAGGGGTTCCTTATGAACGGTGGCGGGCGCCACCGGCGGTCGGCCGAGGCGGTCATGCCGTTGTGTCCTCGCCTTCCTCCCGCTGCGGCGCCCAGTCCTCCTCGCCGTATATGCGGGTGAGCACCTCGGACGTGAGTTCGCCGGTCGGTCCGTCGAAGACGATCTCGCCCTGGTTGAGGCCGACGATCCGGCTCACGAACATCTGCGCGAGGGGCACGTCGTGAATGTTGATGATGGCAGAGAGCCCATGCTCGTCGGCAAGCTCGAGCAGCAGCCGCATGATCTGGCGCGAAGTCTTCGGGTCGAGGCTTGCCGTCGGTTCGTCCACGAGCAGGAACTCGGGGTCCTGCAGCAGGGCCCGGGCGATGCCGACGCGCTGCCGCTGGCCACCTGAGAGCTGGTCCGCCCGTTTGTCGACATGCTCGCTGATGCCTACGCGTTCAAGCAGCTCGAAAGCGCGGTTCACGACCGTCTGCGGGAAGCGGCGAAGCTGGCTGCGCCAGAACCCGGTGTAGCCGAGCTGGCCGGACAGCACGTTCTCCATCACGGTCAGGCGGTCAACCAGGGCGTGCTCCTGGAAGATCATGCCGATGCGCCTGCGTGTGTGCCGAAGGGCCTGGCCGCGCAGGGTGGTCAGCTCCTCGCCCTTGAGGGTGATGCTGCCCCGTGTGGGTTCGACGAGCCGGTTGATGCAGCGGATGAGTGTGCTCTTGCCGGCTCCGGAGGGGCCGATGAGCGCCAGCACTTCGCCGGCGCCCACCTCCAGGCTCACGTTGCGTACCGCCACCTCACCGCGGCCGTACTGCTTGGTCAGGTCCGTGATCGAAAGTATGGCCCCTAGTCCTCCAGTGCGGCGCTTGCCGCGGCGATGTCGCGCAGTACTTCCCAGTCGGTCTGGTAGTCGATCGCTATCCACTGGGAGACGTCGCTGAACTCCGCGATCAGCGCCGTGCCCGCCCAGTCGAAGGTCAGGAACGCTTCGGCCACGGCCTCGGCCAGTGACGGCTCTAGGTTGTAGACGTAGCCGTACGCGGTGGCGGGGAACGACTGCGAGTCGTAGATGATGCGCACGTCATCGGCGCTGAGCACGTCGCGGTCGATCATGCGCTGCATGACGCTGGACGCGATCGCTGCGGCCTCGTAGTCGCCGTTGACGACGCCCAGGATCGAGTTGTCGTGCCCGCCGGAGAATGCGGTCTGGTAGTCCACGTCAGGAAGCAGGTTAAGCATGCTGTAAAGCAGCGCTGCCGGCGCCTTGTAGCCGGAGTTGCTGGTCGGTCCGACGAAGGCGAGCTGGCGGCCTTCAAGATCCTCGAGGGACTCGATGTCGGAGCCCGGCTGGACTATCACCTGCATCGTGTAGCCGTAGACGCCGTCGTCATCCGCCATGATCGCGCGCGGGTGAAAGCCCGCGGTGTTGACTGCTTCCTGCACCGCGCCCGCTGCGAAGCCGGAGACGTGCAGCCGGCCCGCGCGCATGGCCTCGATCTGCGCCGCGTAGCTGTTGACGGGGAAGTAGACGACGTCCTTGCCGGTCATCTCGCTGAGATAGTCAAGGAACTCGCCGAACGCGTCCTGGTAGACGGCCGGGTCCTCGGTCGGCGCGTACGTGAAGACGAGGGTCGACGGATCGAGCAGGTCGTCTGCGTTGGTCGGGACATCAGCGAGCATGTCGCCGTCAGCGTCGCAGTAGCGGGAGTCCAGCTCGCCGCGTTCGCAGTCCTGGGCGAACGCGGTTCCGGGGATGAGCAGCATGGCGCTGAGCAGCAGATACTTGGCTTTATTCATGGTCTTCCTCCTGGCTCGCAGTTGCCTGCGGCTGATGGTTTGCGAGGGCCTTAGCAAGACCCCCGTCCTGGGTGCGGCGGTTGACGGTGAGTGAAAGGAAGTAACGGTCCCCGCGGTAGAACGTGCGGGTCAGGCCGATCAGTCCGTGGTTCGCTGTGTAGGTGGTTCGAACTATCCGGAGCAGCGGGGCGCCCTCGTCGATGTTGAGCAGCCCTGGCTGATCCCCGCTGGCGCCGACGGCCTCGATGCGCTGATCGGCCATTACCACCTCGTCCCCCAGGCCCTGGTGAATGATCCGGTACAGGGACCCGGTGAAGTCCGCTTCCTCAAGCCGCTCGGCCCATTCCCGCAGAAGTATCACGTGATTGATCCCGACGGGCTCGGCGTTGACCGTTCTGAGGCGGTCGATGGCGAGCACCCTGGTGCCGGCCGGGCGGTCAAGCAGAAGGAGCGTTTCCCGGCCTGCCTCGCGCCAGTCTCGGGCCAGAACAGTCGTACCCGGCTTGAGGCCGCGCTGGCGAGTGTCCTCCTCGAAGCCAAGGAGCCGCGAGGCGGTCCGCTCCGCCTTGGTCGATGCCACGAACGTGCCCTTGCCGCGCTTCCTGGTCAGGTGACCGCTGGAGACGAGGTTGGCCAGCGCCTGGCGCACCGTCATCCGGGCGACCCCGTAACTTGCGGACAGCTCGGTCTCGCTGGCGATTCGGTCGCCAACCTGCAGCAGGCCACCCGCGATCCTGGTCCGCAGGTCATCAGCTATCGACTGGTAGATCGGTCCGGCTTGCACGGCGTGTACTGTCGCCTCCCTCCACATGTCTAGATGTCTAGACAACATTAGCACAGGTGAGGGGAGGCGAGACCTTGTTGCGGCAGGTTACGGCACCGAGCGGACCCTCTCCACGTCTGCCTCGCTTACCGTCGGGGCGTCGTTGCCCCAGCTCGTGCGCTCGTGGTTCACGATCAGCGCGACTTCATGATCGGACAGCATGCCTGCGAAGCCGGGCATCTGGACGGTGTACTCGACCCCGTCGATCGTGCTGCCCTGGGCGCCGTCCAGCACCACCATGATGTGCCGGTCCGGATCCTCATCCATCACGACCGGGTCGCCTGCCAGCGGCGGGAAGAAGCCGGGCATGCCGACGCCGTCGGCCATGTGGCAGCTCGCACACAGGTTCGCGTAAAGCAGGGCTCCCTGGCGCGCGTCGTCCTCCGCCGTGTCTGCCACCGCTGCCGGCTCCTCGGCCGCACGGGTCACGAGCGGCTGGTAGGTGGGCGAGTCGATGAAGCGTTCCGTGGGGCTCCACTGGCCCACGAAGTAGAAGGTGCCCCAGGCGACGATGCCGATCGCGAGCACCCAGATCCATGTGGGGATCGAAGCCGGCGTCTCGGCCCGGGAGGGCTCCCAGTTCGGTTCGTTGGCGCCACCGTACGAGTTGACGAGCACCGGGATGGTCCCCTCCAGGACGTCGTTGTGGTTGATGCCTTCCACGGCTATGCCCGGGCCGTTGCGCACGGTGAACGGTATGTGGCGCACGCCCATGTGCCCGTGGGCGTCGTAAGCCTCGACGCGCAGCACGTGACTGCCGTCGGTAAGCTGCGCCGTGTCCAGCTCGAAGCGCAGGGGCGGTGCGTACTGCGCTATCGGCGCGGGATCGTCATCGAGGTAGACGAACACGTGGTTTCTTGGCCGTTCGCTCACTTGAGATCCTCCCTGGCGACCGCGAGGACTTCGTACATGATCTTCGGGTGATTGTTCCGGCTGCCCGGCAGCAGGTACCTGAACGTGTAGTAGATGCTGATCAGCACGGTGACGGTCGACACCGCGATGATCACGTAGTCGAGCCAGCCGACCGAGTGGGTCACGTAGTGGCCCTCCAGGGATGTGGCGAAGTCCGCGGCGTGGTGGTCGTTCACTCTCCTGCCTCCCTGATGCGGGTCACGTCGTCCACCGTCACGGTCGGGGCGTCATTGCCCCAGCTGGTGCGTTCGTGGTTGATGACCGCGGTCAGTTCCTCGTCGCTCAGGAAGCCGAAGCCGGGCATGGGCGAGGCGTAGTCGACGCCGTCGATGGTCTTGCCCTGGATGCCGAAGATCGTGGTCCGGATGTGTTCGGTCGGGTCGTCGGCCAGAACGACGCTGTTCCCGGCCAGCGGCGGGAAGGCTCCGGGCAGGCCAAGGCCCGTCGCCTGGTGGCAGCTGGCGCAGTTGGCTCCGTACACCCGTGATCCATCCGGCAGGCCGGGCCCGGCAGCGGTTGCGGTCTGGTCGCCGCCCCCGTGACCGCCGTGCAGCGGGCCGGTTATCTCGAGCGGGGTCTGCTGCAGTGCGAGCATGTATGCGACGAGGGCCTCGCCCTTCGGGTTGGGCACGACCACACCATGTCTGGGCGCGAAGTCATCCGGCAGGGGCACGACGAACTCATCGGGCCCTGCCTCGGCCTTCACCTCGAACAGCCAAGGGTAGCTCGGCATGACGCTGCCCGGAACGACCGAACGGGGATTGTACAGGTGCATGTACTGCCAGACCTCGCTTGGCTGGCGCCTGCCCACGTCGCTCAGGTCCGGGCCGGTGCGCTGCGTTCCGAGCAGCGCCGGCGTGGCCCGCAGCCAGTCGAGCTGCCCCGTGCCCGCCCAGTCACCGGGAGTAGAGGGCCGGCCGTAAGCCAGGTCCTGCTCCAGCGGACGGATCTGCTGCGTGTGACAGGCGATGCAGCCTTCGGCCACGTATACCTGCAGCCCCGCTGTTTCGAGCTCGCTGAACTCAACGGCGCCTTCAAGAGGCTGGTTGTTCGTCTGCACCCACAGGGCGGGGAAGACGGCGATCGTGAGTGAGAGGGCCAGGAAGCCGAAGAAAATCAGGCCGATGAGCAGCCGGTGGTTCTTGTGATAGTCGAGCTTCACGCCGCTGCCTCGCTGTAGGCGACGGCTTTGGCTGGCGCCTTCTCGTCGCTGGGGACCGGGCGCATCGCCCACATGTTGTAGGCGAAGACGAAGTGCGACATGAGCATCATGCTGCCTCCGATCGCGCGCCAGAGCCAGTGAGGCGCCATCAGGGCAACCGACTCCATGAAGGCGTTGCCCTGGATCCAGCTGAGGCCCTGCAGGGTCCCGCCGATCATGAGGGGTACGGTGTAGACGAGCATGCCCACCAGCGCGAGCCAGAAATGCACCCCGACGGAAACCCGGCTGGGAGCACGGTTGGTCAGTCTCGGCAGCAGCCCGTAGATGGCGCCCCAGAGAAGGAACGCCACGAAGCCGTACATGGTCTGGTGGGAGTGGGCGACCGTGAAGTTGGTGAAGTGCCAGACCTCGTTGAGCGAACGCAGTGCCTCGAGGGAACCCTGGAACGAGAAGATGAAATAGCTGAGCACGCCGACGAGTATGAACGGCAGGCTGTAGCTGCGGCGGATGGTGCGCCCGCTGCCCTTCATCGTCATCAGGAAGTTGCCGGTGCCTGCGGCCAGGGTGATGACCATGCCGAAGCTGAAGACGATGCCGATGGTCTGCAGCCACCACGGGATCGGGCTGAAGACGAAGTGGTGCGAGCCGATCAGCGTGTAGAACACCATCTGCGTCCAGAAGGCCAGCACGCCCAGGGAGTACGAGTAGATCGGCTTGTTCAGCAGGGCCGGGAGCGCGTAGTAGGTGAGGCCAAGGGCGAGCGGCGTGAACCACATGCCGACACCCATGTGCATGTAGTACCCCTGGATGACGGTCTGGCTTATGCCGTCCTGTGTGTAGAAGGGCAGGTAGCCGATCACCAGCACGATTATCGTCCAGGCGATGGCGCCCATGATGTACCAGTTGCTGATGTAGATGTCTTCGGTCGCTCGTTTCGCGATCGTCATGTAGAGGTTGTGGAACATGAGGATGACGCCGGCCGCATACATGGCCATTACCGGCCAGACGAACTCGCGGTACTCCTGGCCGCTGTTGTTGATGCCCATCATCAGGCTGATGACGCCGATCAGTGCCGCGACGTTGAGGATCCAGAAGCTGATCCAGGCGTTGCGGATGCTGTACAGCTGCCGCTGGCTCGTGCGCGGCACGATATAGAGTGCCAGGCCGAGCGAGGCGAGTGAGCCCCAGCCCCAGAAGACCGCGTTGGTGTGGACCGGCCGAAGCCGGCCGAACGACAGCCAGGCGACGGAATCGATCTCGGGTGACACGAACTTGATCCCCAGGTACTCCCCAACGCTCGTTCCGAACACCAGCCATGCGGCCGCTGCGGCGATGTAGGCGAACACGAGCCTGACCAGTTCCGGGGTCAGGCGGCTACCTTCTGCTTTGTCGATGGGGATGCTGGCTGTCGTTTTCTCCCGCGGTTCAGCCGTATCGGACATTTGTACCTACCTCTCACTACGCACACACTTCTATCATGGAGTGCTTTGTCCAAGAATCGGCCGAAGGCGGGTTTCGGGGCAGGGACAAATGTCACTGTCCGGGCGAAATCGTGCGTCAGGCGGGCACTGCGCGGGGATGGCGTCCACCCGGTTCGCGCCAGAGACGGTTAGGATGGCGGTCAGATGCTTCAGCCGGGTGACAAGGCACCAGACTTCATACTGTCGGATCAGTCCGGAGCGCGGATCCGGCTTGCCGCGTATCACGGCAAGCCGGTCGCGCTCTTCTTCTACCCGCGCGACGGCTCGACGGTATGCACGCGCGAAGCCTGTGCCTTCCGGGACAACCACTCCGAGTTTCGCGAGCTTGGCGCGGTCGTGCTGGGCATCAGCCCGGACAGCGAGGCATCCCACCGGCGCTTCGCCGACCGCCATTCCCTGCCCTTCAGCCTGCTCGTGGATGCTGGCGGGACGGTGGCGCGGGCCTTCGGAGTGCCGCGGACGCTCGGGCTCCTGCCCGGGCGGGCCACCTTCGTGATCGACTCCACTGGCGTGATCCGGGCGGCGTGGTCCGCTCCGTTCAAGGCTGATGCGCACGTGAGGCGCGCCCTGGAGACGGTCAGCTCGCTGTAGTTCACGAAGGTTCCCGCCGCGACTGCCTCGCCTATACTATATGTAGCGAAAGGCGGCGAACGGCATGACCTGCCCCCACATCGAATCGGTCTTCGAGATCCTTGGCCGCAAGTGGAACGGCCGACTGATTCATCACCTGGCACAACAGCCTGCCGGGGCCTCCCGCTTCACGGATATCCAGCGCGACCTTGGCGACATCTCGCCCAGGGCGCTGTCGCTCAAGCTGAGCGAGCTGGCTGGCCATGGCATCGTGACCCGCGTGCCAGCACACGGTTCCGGGGCTGCACCTGGATATACCCTGTCTGAACGGGGCCTGAGGCTGGCCCGGGCCATGCGCCCATTGCGGGACTGGGCGCGCGAGGACGCGGTGAACCAGTCCGCGGGTGAGGCCGCAGTCAACGCAGGCTAGTGCCTCAGTCGCAGGCCACGAGGGGAAAGTGATCGGGATATGGGTATCAAAGTTGCGGTTCTGACCGGCAGTCTGCGGGACGAGTCCCTGAACTGGCGCCTGGCCAAGGCCCTCGTGCAGGCGGCTCCGGACGGCATGGAGTTCGAACACCTCAAGATCGATGAAGTGCCTTATTACGATCAGGACGACGAGGCGGACATGCCGGACGCCGTTAGCGACCTCAAGCGGCGCATCGCTGCTGCCGATGCGCTCATGTTCGTGACACCCGAGTACAACCGCTCGATTCCGGGCGTACTCAAGAACGCGATCGACTGGGCTTCCAGGCCGTACGGCCAGAACTCGTTCGCCGGCAAGCCGGCGCTTGTGGCGGGCACCTCGCCCGGCCCGCTCAGCACCGGTCCCGCGCAGCAGCACCTGCGTACGATCCTCTCCTATCTGGACGTGTACCCGCTCGGCCAGCCGGAGGTGTTCATCCACTTCAAGGACGACCTGATCGACCAGGATGGCAACGTCAGCGTCGACAGTACGGCAGGCTTCTTCAGGGACGTCATGCAGGAGTTCAGGGACCACATAACGAGGATGACCTGAGCCGGCTGCCAAGCAGGAATCCGGCGGCGGGTTCAATGTGTGATCATTAGTAAGAGTCCCGTGACAGTGGTCGTCTATACTTCAGGCATGTATGGTGACAGGACGAGTGTAACAAGGCTTAAAGCTGCACCCGGCACCCTCGGCTCGCAGGCCGGGATCGCCATGATCACCGTGCTCTTCGTGACCGTGGCCGTGATGCTGCTCGCGGTGACGTTCTCGATCGTCGCGATGGCGGAGCGCCGCTCGACTTCCGCGTCGATCGAGACTGAGCAGGCCCTGCAGCTGGCGGACGCCGGCACGGAGCGTGCGCGCCGCCTGATCGTCGAGTCGTTCAACAACACGTTCCTCTCGATCGGCAACTTCCTGACCTCGGTCAGGAGTGACAACATCGAGGCGCTCGCCGGCGTACACACGATCATGATCGACGGCACTCCCGTCCACTGGGAGGTCCGCGGTGTGAGCGATCCGTCGGCACCCTTCGGCTGGATCGACGTCGCAGCTTCGGCCGGCGTGGACGGCCAGGCTGTCCAGACCGTGGTGCGGCGCGTCGGCTTCGGCGCCAGCAGCACTTTCAACCTCGCAATGCTCTCCGAGACCACCGACTGCATGTTCTGTCACCTGCGCGTGAACGGCGACGTCGGTAACCTCGTCTTCATGCGCCCGGGCTGGGGCAGGGAAGGACGCGATGGCCAAGGTTCGGGTGGTAACGGGTCGGGCCTGGGCATGAGCATCGTCAATGGCAACGTGTTCGCGGCGCAAAACGTCACGAACGACGAGACGAGCGGGAACAGGCTCAACGGGGCCCAGGTGACCGGCGTGATCGAGCGCTTCTCCACGAACGCCTCGCTGCCGGTCGACCTCGACGGCGACGGCATCGCCGACTTCCCGCCGATCTACCGCGAGATCGCGATCGAGAATGCCCTGGGCAGCGTCAGCGCCGGGTCCGGCAGCTGCGTCGTCCCGCTCGGCGGCACCTACAACCCGGGCAGCTGTGCCTCGGTCAGCCAGACGGGCACAATCAACGGCAACCTGGTGCTGCACGGCACCGAATCCAATCCGATCAACCTCAACGGCGACATCTGGGTCGAAGGTGACGTGATCATCTCCGGTTACGTCCAGGGGCTCGGCGGCCTCTACGCCGGGCGCAACGTCTACATCGCAGGCGACGTGCGCTCCGTCACTCCCGCTTACCGGATCAACGCAGCAGGCCAGTGCGTCACGGAATCGGGCAGCATCATCATGTCGGTGAGTGACATCGAGGCTACCGGTTTCTCGCCGGCGGACGCCTGCGCCCGGCGCAGCATCGCCGATGATACCGATGCGCTGCGGATCGCCGCGCGCGGCAGCATCATCGTGGGTGACTACACAGAGTACGACGCGGACGGCAACCTCAAGCCGGTAGCCGGCCAGCAGTCCGCAGAGTTCTACCGCCAGCAGTTCGGGTTCGACCGGAACGAGAACCGGCAGTATGACGCCTCCAACGGGGACGAGCTGCGCTGTAACGGCACTGGTGGTCCCTGCGTCAACGCGGAAGGCGTGACGGTGACCAACCGGGTTTCCGCGGACGGCTACAGCGGCAGCTTCCGGCCGGGCCGCGTCACGTCCTCGGGCTTCAGCAGCTGGATGAGCGATGCGCAGTACCAGGAGATCCTCGGCACGGAAGAGTTCACGTACAACAGCTGGCGCTGGGAGTTCCCGAATTCAACATGGACGAACGGCAACCAGCTGGCCGACGCGCTCTTCAGCCTGATCGACTCCGGCTTCCCGTACCCCCAGGCGCTCGAGATCATCGACCGGCGCGTCAACTTCAACAACATGAGCACCGCGCAGTTCAACACATTTCGCAACCGCGTCAGGGATGCCGGCTACGCGATCGGGAACACCTCGTCGGCGGTCGAAAACGTGCAGGGCAGCGGCGCTTTCGTCACGACCGACGAGACCGGCGAAGAAGCCCGCTACCATTGGGACGGCGGCAACTCCCTCCGCGTTGTGCACACCGCGCGTCGCGAGTACGAGACGCAGGTGAACCGCATCGACGCCTTCCTCTACGCCAACCAGCGCATCGCCGGCAAGACGAGCATGCAGGCGATGAGCATCACCGGTGGACTGGTGGCGCGCGATCTCGGTATCCTGGCCCCCGGCCGGGCGCTCGAGAACTGGACGTTCGGCAGCGGCTTCGCAAACAGGATCAACAGCGATAGGGCCGAGGCATGTTCCACCCCGACCAGCGAGTACTACGTGTACGGCTCGGAAGACTGTGCGCTAACCGTGAACTACGACCACCGCCTGCGCAACGGCGGCTACGGCTACAACATCATCGAGGGCCGCATCGGCATCACCCTCGACTGGCAGGTCGCCGACAGCCGCGAAGACCGGGTGAACGCACCTTGAAACGGTGGGTGCTGATAGCCCTCGGTGTCGCTGTCGTCGCCGCCGCGTTCCTGCTGCTGCGTCCCACGGACGACACCGTTCAGGCCGGCCCGGACGTGAGCGCGGCGGACCCTGTCGTGGCCGGCGGCGACAGCGGACCGCAGCTCGTCGTACTTGTGGACGGCGAAGCCGTGCAGGACGTAGCCGTCCAGTCCGGGCCGCCACTCGCGCACCTGCCCTACAGCCAGCTGAGCAGCTCGATGGTCAGCCACGTGAAAGGCACGGGCACCTTCAGCACGCTGGTGCTCATCGATGGCAGCGAGATACTGCTCGACTCTTACACCCTTGAACAGCTCCCGGCCGACGTCGTCTACCGGGCGGGCTACGACAGGACGCCATGAGGGGTCAGGACACAAGACGCGAACGGGGGCTGACTCTGATCGAGATCCTCCTTATACTCGCGGTCCTCGGCATCCTCCTCGCGATCGCCGCGCCGAACCTGAACGCCTACCTGCAGCACCTCCGTTTCCAGGAAGGCGTACGCACGCTCAGCGAGAGCGTGCTCACCGCCCGCGACACAGCCACGAGCCAGAGCATCGCGGTGCGCATCCAGGCCGCAGGAGACCAGCTCACCTGGCACGATGCGGCGGCCGGAACCCAGCTCGGGCGGATTACGCTTCCGAATGGTGTGACGGTCCTCAACACCGTCAGTGTCAACCTCAGCGGGCGCGGCCTGCCGCCCGGCCAGACCGTGTTCCGGATGGCCAGCAATGATGGCAGCCGCACGTCCGACGTGTACCTGTTGCCGACGGGAGCGATACTGCGATGAAGCGCAACGCTGGATTCTCACTGATCGAGGTCATGGTAGCGATCGCCATCCTGGGAGTGATCCTGGTCGCGGTGGGCGGCCTGATGACCGGCAACCTGCAGCTGCGCAGGACCAGCAACGTCTCTACCGAAGCGGTACAGCTGGCGACCAGCTACATGGAGTCGATCAAACGTACCTGGAGCGTGCTGGACAACTACGTTGCCACACCCGCCAATACGCTGGTCCTGCCTGCGTTGCCGGAGGATCCGCGCCTCGCGCGCTACACCCTGGTGGCGGACTTCAGCTGCCTCGCGCTGAACGGCTCCACGATCGCGTGCAGCGGCGAACGCAACCCCGAACTGCGCGAAATCCGGCTGACGGTACAGAACCAGACCGGCAACGCGGTGGCCAGGCTGATCTCACAGGTGGGCAGGCCGTTCGAACCAAGGGGCAGCCAGTGAAGCGATCATCCGGCCTTACGCTCATCGAACTGCTGATCGGCATGGCGATCCTCGGCATCATCCTCACCGTGGGGAGCGCGCTGATGATCTCGACAGGCCGCATCTCGAACCAGCAGGACCGCCTGGTCGAGGCCGCCGCCAGTGCGCGCCTCGCCCTGTTCCGCATGAGCGAGATTGTCAGACAGGCCGCTTACGTTTATCCCGCCGGCACCACCATCACCGTGCCCGGTCAGGGCTCGTTCGTGACAGGAGAAGAGGCCCTTGCGGTGCTCGTGCCTGCCGGCTCGACCTACTGCGACATCGGAGGTTCGCTTTACTGCGGCTTCCTCTACGGCATCACCAACCGCGCCGCCTTCTCGCCGCCGCTGCCCGCGCAGGGCGCCACGAACGAGGCGCTCGTCGAGGTGCGCGTCGAAGGAATCGACTGGCCGAAGGATGCGGTGCCCGCACTTACCCTGACCAGCTGGCCCGCCGGCGCGGCAGGGCTGGTCAGCGACGGACTCGACCGCAGCGGCACCAACCTGGGGGCTCGCCTCTTCATCGCCCCCATCGAGGCCGTTTACGACACGGCCGTCAACTTCAGCATCGATCCCACCGTGATGACCGCCCGGTCACTCGTGAACGGGGCTGACGTCTCGGTGAACATCAGGCGTCTGGGTACGGCCGGAAATGCCGACTCGCAGCAGCGGGTCGAGGTGTTCACCCGAAGCGTTCCCCGCAGCGCCCCGCCTAACCTCGACTGAGCCCGGGCCCGGGTTCACCACTCGTAGATGTCTTCGTACTCCTGACCCTCGAAGGTGTTGCGGGCGAAGACGCGGTTACCTTCGCCCACCACTTCGATTCCGACATCGTTGAACTCGAACGTGCTGCCGGTCACCGTGAGGTTCGTGTTGTCCGCATAGATGCCTGACCACCAGTTGTACGAGAACAGGCTGTCGACGACCGTCACCCGGTCGGCATTGAATGCCGCGATGCCGTGCGTGCCGTTCACATTGAACTCGGATCTCTCGATGTAGGCGGTCGTTCCCTCGCCCAGGATCAGCCCGATGCCCCACCACGCTCCATCCTCAGGATCGTAGTACGCCTCCAGGTCATCCCATGAGCAGCAGACCGACACGCCGCTCAGTACCAGGTGCAGGTTGCCGATGGCCACCATCAGATCGCTGACGGTTTCGTTCTCGGTGCTGACGCTGAGCCCCGCGAACTCGAAACGCTGCCGCTCGGGACCTGATCCCAGCAGTACGAGCTGCTCGCCGTAAAGCCCACCGTCTGAGTTGAACAGGAGATGGGTGTCGTCGCTGCCAACCCCCCTGACCGTTACCGAGTGCTCGAGTTCGACCGTCCGGTCCGTGCGGAACTCGCCCGGGCCAAGTATCACGGTGCCGCCGGCCACAAGGGCGCTGACCCAGTCGTCCTGAGGCGTCAGGGCGCCCGGTTCGGCGGAAACCGTAGTGACCTCCGGCTGCGCATCTGCGGCCTTGACGGATCCCGCCTGGGCGGTCGCTGTGATTAGGAGTGAAAGAACCAAGACTGCGGTGAGACGGATCAACAGCTTGCCTGGATTGTTCATCTCAAAAATGTAGCAGGAATGGGAGGGAACCGTAACGCTTTTTACGCTTCGAAGCGCAGCAGGCGCCCGGAGGCAGCCTCATAGACACGGATGTGACGGTGTTCGATCGCGATCCTGATGCGGTCACCGACGGTGACTGGATCGCTGCCCTTCTCCCGACGCAGGTAGAGCGGTTCGGCATCGCCACCCGCAGCAAGGATCACGTAATGTGTTCCCATGAACTGACTCGATACGACCTTCAGGTCATCCGATACCAACAGGCCGGCGGCGGCTGCATCGGATGAGTGCAGGGTCAGGTACTCGGGGCGCAGAGCTACTGTCACGCGGTTGTCCGCCGGGGCTTCATGGGGTCGCCTGCCAACCGATATCGGCCCGAAGTTCGGAATCGTTACCTCAGTGACGCCTGCCGCTTGGGCCAGCGTTCCCCCGATCATATTCGGGGGCGGTGAGCCCAGGAACCCAGAAACGAACAGGTGTGATGAATTCTCATAGACGTCTTCGGGAGAACCGAGGTGAAGTATGTTCCCGTCGTTCATGACGGCGATCTGGTCGGCAAGCGCGAGCGCTTCTTCCTGGTCGTGAGTAACGTAGACGCCGCTGATGTCCAGGGACTGCTGGATTCGCCTTAGTTCAACCCTGGTGTGCACGCGCAGTTTGGCATCCAGGTTCGACAGGGGCTCATCCATCAGGAATACTTCGGGCTCTACGACCACCATACGGGCAAGTGCGACGCGCTGCTGCTGACCTCCGGACAGTTCCGTCGGAAAGCGATCCAGCAAGTTGGCGATGCCCATCATGTCAGCAGCGGTATTGAGCCGGGTCGCGGCCTCTCCCTTTGGTACGCGTCCGGTCTTGAGCCCGTAACTGATGTTCTCCCTGACTGACATGTGGGGCCAGAGTGCGTAGTTCTGGAACATCATACCGAGCCCCCGCTTTGCCGGCGGCACGAAGATGCCCTTGGTGGAGGAGTAGACGCAGCGTCCCCCCATGAAGATCTCGCCACTGGTTGGCTCGAGCAGTCCGGCCAGCATGCGCAGAAGCGTGGTCTTGCCACATCCAGAAGGGCCGAGCAGGCACAGCAGCTCCCCGCGACTGACCTCGAAGGTCAGGTTGTTCACCGCGGTCACGTCACCGAAGCGCTTGGTCAGATTCTTGACGGCAACTGTTCCATTGGAGGTGGTGTTCAAAGCGTTTCGGCCTCACGGTTGTACAGCTGGAAGCCGAACCAATAGGCCAGGCCGACGACCAGGAAGATGCTTACAAGCAGGACGATGCTGATGACTGACCAATGCTGAAAATAGCCTTCCTGATAGTACGCAAGCGCATACCAGGTGAGCACCGGGCTGCGAGCGGGTATGAGCAATGCAACGAGGTCAAGCTCTTTGGCTACGCCGATGAAGGCGATGATGAAGCTGATGATGAACCCGTCGCGTGTCATGGGAATCAGGATGCGACGGAAGGCTGACCACCACCCTCCGAAAGTCATGGCCGTGTCCTCGAGATCGGATGAGATCTGGGAGAACACGTTGCTGCCGATCCGCGCGGCGAATGGAAGCAGGTTGGTTACAAGGGCGGCGACCACCAGGATGTAGGAGCCGTACAGCGCGGGAAACGGTCCGAAGCCCGCGGCATAGCTGCTCAGATACATCGCGCCGAAGACGATGCCGGGAATCAGGTATGGAATGAACGATGCCTGATCGACAAGCTGGGCTACGCGGGAGCCTTTGCCGCGGACAATGACGTAACCGAACAGAATGGTTGCGATGCCGACCAGAAGTGCGCTGATCAGGCTGAGCTGAAAGGTGTTGCCGATCGCGGCCAGCAGGTTGCTGTTGCTGAATATTCCGGCCATGCTTGTGGGGCCCCAGCCTGATTGGGCACTGCCGGTCCAATAGTGCAGTGTCAGGTTGTCGAGGCGGTAGCGGCCACTGACCTCGAGGAACGACTCGGATACGATGAACAGTATTGGGGCGATCGCTGCAATCCCGAGAACAGTCAGGCTCACGATCGCGCTGGGCCACCGGAGCCTGCCCAGCGAAGTACGGATGCTGGTGAAACCCTTGCCGCTTACGGTGGCGTAGCTGCGGCGGCCGCCG